>SXGR01006153.1_pt1 | contig 10406 bp, 7 predicted proteins | sample 3174711 | NCBI WGS metagenome assembly SXGR01 (sample SAMN11356860, study PRJNA531348) | freshwater metagenome | isolation source: freshwater sample F1-60 | place: China: Fuxian Lake, Yuxi | collected 2017-12-25 | reverse complement strand
TCGTCGTAGCACTGCCCAGGAGTGAAGTGGAAGCTCCCGGCGATCTTTTCGTCGAAGAGGGTGTCGAGCATCGGATGCAGGATCGACGGATTGAAGCCGAGACTGAACTCGCCGATGTAGCGGGCACCCTCGTCGGCATCGAGCACGGCGTTGAGGCGCTCGGAGTCGCCGTCACATGACGCCTTCACGATCTTGCCTCGCTGAAACTCGAAGCGAACATTGGAGTAGACCGTGCCCTGGTAAAGGGTCGCCGTGTTGTACTGAAGCACACCCTCAATGCTGTCGCGCACTGGCGCCGAGTAGCACTCGCCGTCGGGAATATTGCATTGGCCTGAGCATGGCACCGCACCAACGCCGCGGATCGAGAAGCGGAGGTCGGTCTGGCCTGGCCCCTTGATGTGGACCTTGTCTGCCGACTTCATGCGCGCCACGAGCGGCTGCACGGCTCGGTCCATCGCCGCGTAGTCGACACAGCAGACGGCGAAGTAGTAGTCCTCGAACGCGCGCGTGGACATTTTTGCAAGCTGCGCCATGCTCGGGCCGGGCCAGCGCAGCACCACCCACTTCGTGTGCTTCACTCGCTGATTCGTGTGGACCGGCGTGTGGTAGAGCCGACCCACCCGCTGGAGTTGCGCGGCAGGGACGCCAGCCATTTCACTGGCGTTGTCCGCGCCGCGCAGTCCCACATAGGCCTGCATCAGCTTCATTCGATGCAAGTCACAGTCAGCCCACGCCGCCAGCGAATCCTCCGCAGCATCGTCCTGGAGTGCACGCATGATCCGCGTCGACCGCTCGGCGACATGGGGGTGACCCCCGGCGCGCTTCGCCTCCTCGACGAGGGCGATCACCATCTCCGCGGGGATGTCGAAGGCCTCGATGAGCATGTGTTCGCCCGCTTGAAGACGGCAAGAGTGGCGGACGATGATGGTGGCGAGTGTGGCGTAGCGCGGATCGTTCATGGTGTGATCACCGATTGGAGCAGGGCGGGCGAAGACTCGTCAAGTGCGCGCCGGGCGCACCGCCTTGGCCACAGCTTCTGCGGCGCGAGCGACGACATCGTCGGGCACATCGAGGTGCAGCACAGCGCGCACGCGCTTGGGTCCCATCGCGATCATGTCCACGCCGTGCCGTCGCAGGCGACGGCAGAACTCGTGGGCCGTCGAGCCCTCGGCGCTGAGCTGGAAGAACACCATGTTCGTCGCGATTCGTGAAGGCCCTGGGCCGACGACGATGCCACGGATCCGCGCCAGCTCGCGCCCAAGTTGCCGAGCCCTCGCGTGATCGACGGCCAATCGTTCGATGTGATGATCGAGCGCGTACATCGCTGCCGCGGCGAGAAGCCCACTCTGCCTCATGCCACCGCCAAGACGCTTGCGCAGTCGACGAGCCTCGTCGATCACATCGCGAGATCCCACGAGCGCGCTCCCGACCGGCGCGCCGAGTCCCTTCGAGAAGCACACCGAGACAGTGTCAGCGTGCGCGGCGAAGTCGGCCGGCGAGTATCCCTCCGCCACGCACGCATTCCAGAGGCGCGCGCCGTCGACATGCACGGCGAGTCGAGCGCGGCGCGCGGTCCGCGCGACGGCCCGAAACTGCGCGAGTCCCCACACTGTCCCGCCTCCGCGATTGTGGGTGTTCTCGACGACGACAAGTCGCGAGCGCGGCGAGTGCACATCGGCCCCGCGCACGGCGCCGGCGCATGCGTCTGGCGCGAAGAGTCCGCCCTCGCCCTCAAGCGGCCGGATCATGCACCCGGACAACGCCGCTGGAGCCCCCGTTTCGTAGTGGATGATGTGACTCTCGCCGTGGGCGATGATCTCGTCGCCCAAACGACAGTGGCAGCCGATGGCGATCTGGTTCGCCATCGTCCCGCTCGGGACGAACACGGCGCTCTCCTTCCCGAGCATCGCCGCGACCCTCCGTTCGAGCGCGCGCACAGAAGGCTCGTCGCCGAGGACATCGTCGCCAAGGGGCGCTCGGCGCATCGCGTCCCACATCGCCGCTGTAGGGCGCGTGACCGTATCGCTGCGCAGGTCGATGAGGGCCATGGAACGCGATCCTAGCGGGGGCATCCGAGCTACTCTCCGATGGCGATGGCAGAGAAGGCAGTCGTGCTTCTATCCGGTGGCATGGACTCCGCAGTCGTGCTCGCATCCATGCAACGCGACGGGTTCGAGTGCCACGCGCTGTCCTTCGACTACGGGCAGCGGCATCGCATTGAGCTTGAGTGCGCGCGCGAGATCGCGACGCACGCGGGCGTCGTCGAGCATGTGATTCAGGCGATCGACCTGCGCGCATTTGGGGCGAGCGCGCTGACCGCCGAGATCCCGGTGCCCAAACAAGGCGGCGTGGGCCAGGCGCCCGCGGTGCCCGGCGTGATCCCTGTGACCTATGTGCCTGCGCGCAACATGCTGTTTCTCAGTTGCGCGCTCGCCTTGGCCGAAGCGCGTGGCGCCCGCGATATCGGGATCGGCGTCAACGCCGTCGACTACTCGGGCTACCCGGACTGCCGCCCCGAGTTCATTCGCGCGTTTGAGCAGACCGCCAATCTCGCAACGAAGGCAGGCATCGAGTCACTCCGCGGGCCGTGGTTTCGCGTGCACACGCCGCTCATCGACCTCACGAAGGCGCAGATCATCAGGCTCGGGCGCTCCCTTGGTGTGAACTTCGACGCGACGATCAGCTGCTACGACCCTTCGCCGTCGGGGCTCGCGTGCGGCGAGTGCGACGCATGCCGGTGGCGTGCCATCGGCTTCGCGCAGGCGTCGGACTAGTTAGACATCGAGGTTCTTGACATCGAGCGCGTGGCGTTCGATGTAGGTCCGCCGTTGCGGGACATCCTCGCCCATCAAGATGGCGAAGAGCTTGCTGGCATCCGCTGCGGCATCGACTGTCACGCGCACGAGTGTCCGTCGCGCCGGGTCCATGGTGGTTTCCCACAGTTGCTCCGGCTCCATCTCGCCAAGGCCCTTGAACCGCTTGATCTCGATGCCGCGTCGGCCGCACTCGTAGAGCGTGCCGAGGATCGCCGGGACATTGCTCGCCTCGAAGATCGTCGGGTCGCCCTTCTCAGGGGTGATCTGCCACGCGTAGCGTGACGGAAGCGTCTCGCCGGTGACGGCTTCTTCCTGAACGAGGGCATAGTCGTCGATGTCGATGCCCGACTGCGACAGTTGCCCAAAGATGCGGGCCAGTTCGCCGGTCTCGTGCATCTGCCGGATGGTGGCAATCGTCGATGCAGCTGTTCGCTCGGCACTGGCGAGTTCGTCGAGCACCATGCCGCGTTTGGCCACCGCCGCGTGCGCCTCTTCTTCGCTCCACGCCAAGAGGTCGCCGCCGGTCCATGACACATGATGCGAGGGCAGGCGGCTCTGCTGCGCAGGATCCTCGGAGCGCGACTGGAGCAGCTTCACGAACGGGATACCGCGCCGTTGAACGACCCCAGCCAACTCGTCGAGCCGGTGCAGCGCCTTGAGCGTGCGGCGCAGTGGGTCGCCCGAGAGCGTCGTCGTGACGACCCCGGCACCGTCGCGGACCACAAGGGCTGCATTGCGAAGCGCAAGGTCGGCGAGCGTGTCGTTCATCTGGCGGTCGTTGAGCACATACTTGCTCTGCTTGCCGCGGATGACTTGGTAGAGCGGGGGCTGGGCGATGAACACCCGCCCCTGTCGCAGGAGCTCGTACATCTGTCGGAACAGGAATGTGAGCAGCAGTGTGCGGATGTGGCTGCCGTCGACATCGGCGTCAGTCATGATGATGACGCGGCCGTAGCGAAGCTTTGCGATGTCGAGTTCGGTGCCAATGCCGCACTGCAGGGCCTGAACGAGCGTCTGGATCTCCTCGAAGGCGAGCACCTTGTCGAGTCGGCACTTTTCGACATTGAGGAGCTTGCCACGAAGCGGCAGGATGGCCTGATGGATGTGGTCGCGACCGCCCTTGGCACTCCCGCCGGCGCTGTCACCCTCGACGATGAAGATCTCAGTGGACTCGACATCGTCACTCGAGCAATCCGCCAACTTCTGCGGCAGGGCGCTGTCGCCGAGTGCCCCCTTTCGCTTGATGAGTTCACGGGCCTTCTTGGCTGCCTCGCGCGCCTCGGCGGCAAGGATGGCGCGCAAGCAGATATTGCGGGCGTCCTTGGGGTGTGTATCGAGCCAGGCGGAGAGCTCTTCGGAGATGGCCGCGCTCACAAAGCTCTCCACTTCCTCGTTGAGCAACTTCTCCTTGGTCTGGTTGTTGAACTGTGGGCTCGGCAGCTTGACGCTGACGATCGCCGTCATCCCTTCCCGGAGATCATCACCTGTCGGGACGAGGTCCTTCAGGATGCCCTCGCGTTTCGCGTAGGCATTGATGACCCGGGTGAGTGAGACCTTGAATCCCTGCACATGAGTGCCACCGTCGGGATTGCGGATGTTGTTTCCGAACGCGAGAAGATTCTCGGCGGTGGCATCGGTGTACTGCAGCGCAATGTCGCAACGAAGTCCGTGCTCCGCGTCTTCGCGCCGGATGGAGATGCACGGACTCTGGATCACCTTGCCTTCGTTGAGCCACCGAACATAGGCCGCGATGCCCTCGGCGTCGCAGAAAGTGATGTCCCGTGGCTTGCCGTCGGAGCCGACATGTTCGTCGACGAACCGGATGCTCACTCCAGAGTTGAGGTAGCTCAGCTCGCGCAGCCTGGACTCAAGGGCATCGGCGCGGAACTGTGTGTCCGGAAAGATCTCAGTGTCGGGGAGGAATGTCATCCGCGTGCCGTTGCCAACTACGCCCGACTCTTTGACGACATGGAGTGGTTTGACGAGGACCCCGCGCTCGAACGAGATGCCGAACGAACGCCCCGACTTGTGAACCTCGACTTCCGTCCACGCGCTCAGCGCATTCACGCATTTGATGCCCACCCCGTGCAATCCGCCGGAAACCTTGTAGGCGTTATTGTCGAACTTTCCGCCGGCGTGAATCTCGGTCATGATCACCTCGACCGCCGGCCGCCCGTCGATCTTGGGATTGTCGCTCTTCATCGGGTCGACGGGCATTCCGCGGCCGTCGTCGATGACGGTGCAAGAGCCGTCGACGCCGAGTCTCACGAGCACGGTCGTCGCGAACCCTGCCATCGCCTCGTCGATCGAGTTGTCGACGCACTCGTACACAAGGTGGTGGAGCGCATTGAGCCCGGTGCCGCCGACATACATGCCCGGGCGCTTGCGGATCGCCTCGAGCCCCTCCAGAACCTGGATGTCCTCGGCGGTGTATCGGGGTGCCTGTTCGGTCGGTGCAGTCATCGTTCTCGCCGGCGAAATCGAGCCTTTTCATCCTACCTGAACCCGGCCTGCGCGGCGTCCGTAATCTGCACCCTACGGATGGATCGGGTCGATACAAAGGCTCTCGGCATGGCGACTGGCATCCCCCCAACACCGGATCCGGCGGCTGCCCTGTCGGCGCAGCCGATTCCCCGTCGGCACGCCCTCTTCATGGGACTGGGAATTGGGATCGGACTCATCGCCGGCTGCTCGACGGCACCCACACAGCGCGTCAGGATGCCCGAGCCACTCTGGCCCGAAGACCGGTTGCTCAAGTCCAGTGGGCCGCAGACCGTCGTCGCAACGGCAACGACCAAGGCTCAGGCACCGATCTTGGAGCGCGTCATTCCGCGAACGGGCTGGACCCGCGGGCTTCCCGACAAGGGTGAGATCAATCCGATGCTCCCCATCGGATGGGTCACTGTCCACCATGACGGAATGGATGAGTTCACGGCCACGGACTACAACTCTTGTGCTGGGCGCATCGAGCTCATCCGCAACGGGCACCGGGGCAAGGGGTGGGCCGATATCGGCTACCACTTCATTGTCGATCGTTCGGGGCGTGTCTGGGAGGGCCGTGACCTTTGTTGGCAGGGAGCCCATGTCAGGAACTGCAACGAAGGAAATATCGGAGTGCTCTGCCTCGGAAACTTCGACCTCTCGAAGCCCAGCGCGGCCCAGATGGAGTCCCTTGAGCGGCAGATCCGGCTGCTCATGCGTCACTACAAAATCCAGTCATCGCATGTGCGCAGTCACAAGGAGTGGCCAGAAGCCGCCACGGCCTGCCCGGGTCGTCATCTCCAGTCGAAAATGAGCGGGCTGCGGCGCTCGCTGGCCTAGTCGACGCTACTTCCGACCCTCTCGGCCCTTCCGCGCTCGCTCATCGTCTTCATCGAGCTTCGCGTGGAACTTGGTGTCGCCGCGTTCCTGCGCCGACAGCATCTTCCACGCGATGAACCCTATGGCGGCCATCGAGGTCATCGCGATGACGATCGTGATCAGGTCGGTCATTGGGCGATCAATCCAGCGACCTGAGCGTAGCGGGACGCGATGCCCTCCCACTCACGCGCCGATGGAGACGGCGAGGAGATCGGTCCGCACGCGGCGCGTTGCGCGGCGATCTCGACGGAAGGAAGATGTCCGGCTCCCACGAGTGCAAGCAGCGCAGCGCCGTGCGCGGCGCCCTCGTGGACCACCATGACCTGCGTGGGACATCCGAGCGCATCCGTGATGAGTTGGTTCCACCAGCCGCTCCGAGCACCACCTCCCGACAGCCGCACGATATCGGTCGGCACACCACACGCTCGCACGGCATCCATCGTCTCGCGCAGCGAGCAGGTGACACCCTCGATGACGGCGCGGATCAGGTGCGCGCGCGTTGTGGAGTTGGAGAGCCCTGCGAACGCGCCCGCGGGTCGGCTCACCACACGCGGCGTTCGCTCGCCGCTCAGATAGGGAACGAATGTCGCCCCGTCGCAGCCGAGGGGGGCGCGCTGCGCCTCGGCCATCATGAGTTCGTACGGATCGACGCCGCGGGCCGTCGCGAGTTGGACGATATCGCCACACATGGCGTCGCGTATCCATTGCAGGCTGCCCCCCGCACTCAGCGTGACGCCCATCAGGTGCCAGGCATCCGGGACCGCGTGGCAGAACGAATGGAGCACGCCACGCTCGGAAGGACGCCATTGTCGCGTTGCAGCGAAGATGACGCCGCTCGTTCCGATTGTGCACGAAAGGGTCCCTTCATTCACGATCCCACTGCCGACGGCCTGCGCCGCTTGGTCGCCCGCGCCGGCGACGACCGGCGTTCCCTCTGGAATGCCCGTGGCTGCGGCCCCCTGAGCGTCGACGCGCGAACTCGGCGTCGATGACTCGAACGATTCAGAGAGGTGCGAGATGGGCAACCCGATCGCGCGGCACATCTCTTCCGACCAGCGCCGCCGCGCGCAGTCGAAGAACAGCGTGCCGGAAGCGTCGGAGACATCGGTGTGGGCAGCGCCTGTCAGCATGAGCCGCACGAAGTCCTTCGGAAGCAGCACACGCCAGACGCGTCGTGCATGTTCGCGCTCGTGCCGAAGCAGCCATCGCCACTTGGCAGCGGTGAACCCCGCGAGCATCCGGTTGCCGGTCATCTCGTGGATCGCCGCGGGCGTCAGCTCGCGCTCGAGTGCGTCGACCTCGGCGACGGTTCGCTGGTCGTTCCACATGATCGCTGGACGGATCGGTTCGTCGGCGCGGTCCAGCACAACGAGTCCGTGCATCTGCCCGGTCAACCCAACCGCACAGATGGGCGCCTCCGCCACGCGAGGCATCGTGCGCAGCTCGCGCAGCGCCTCGCAGCAGGCTCGCCACCAGACTCGCGGGTCCGTCTCGCTCCATCCAGGGCGTGGCGTGTCGAAGGTGATCTCACGGCTCGCGCTCGCGACGACCGCGCCGCTTGAGGCGACCGCGATCGCCTTCACCGAACTCGTGCCGACGTCGACGCCGATCGCGAGCGGGTCGACCATGCCTATGGATCTGTGGGACAGGGCGCGAGGACACATCCGATGGCGATGGTCTCGCGCGGCGCGATCGCATTCCCCCCGGCAAGCGCATCGGTCACCGCTTGAAGGTCGCGCTCCGACGGCGGACCGAATGTCGTTCCGAGGGCTCGGTAGCGGTTGTCGATGCGCCCGCGGTACACAAGTCGGTCACGCGCGTCGATCACGACGACCGACGGGAAGGACTTGACGCCGAGTTCGCAGCACAATTCGGTGGAGCCAGCGACGATCAACGGGAGCGGCAGTGAGTAGTCCCTTGAGAACTTTGTGGCCATCTCGACCGTGATGTCCTCCTCGGGGAAAGCCATGACCCACTCGATGCCGCGCGCACGGTCGGTCTCCACCAACCGCGCCACATCCGGCGCATACGCGCGCGCCATCGGGCACTCTGGTCCCGCGAAGTAGTAGACCGTCCCCTTCGAGCCGCGAGGCACCGCGCGACCTTCGGCTGTCGTGGTCGGAAGCGCTTCCGGATTCACTGCGGCACCGAGGCCGGTCGTCATTGGCAATGGTCCTTGACAGCCCACCACCGCGAGCATCAGCGCGCCCATCGAAGCTCGGTTCGTACGGTGTCGCACTGTCGCAAGCATATCCCCTCGCTGAGAGCAGCCCCTACTCTCCCGACATGATGCCCTCGGCACTGGACTGGTCCATCGTCGGTGGATTCGTCTTCGTGCTCCTCGCGACCGCATGGTTCGCGAGCACTCTCGGTCGCGGTGTCGCTGGGTTCCTCAGCGCCGATCGGTGCGCAGGGCGATACCTCGTCACGGTCGCGTACAACATGGCGCAGGTCGGGGTCATCACTCTGGTGTGGTACTTCCAGGTCGGATACGACGTTGGATTCACGCAGATCTGGTGGGGATACATGGAAGGGCCGTCGTTGATCCTCCTGGCCATCACGGGGTGGGTCATCTACCGATTCCGTGAAACGCGGGCGATGACGCTCGCGCAGTTCTTCGAGATGCGCTACTCGAGACGGTTCCGCATCATGTCCGGCATCGTCGCCTTCGTGTCGGGCATCATCAACTACGGCATCTTTCCAGGCGTCACAGCGCGGTTCTTCATGGCGCTCTGCGGGATGCCCGACACCTGCACCATTGCGGGCGCGGCGATTCCGGTCTTTCCCGTGATCATGGCGATCCTCCTCGCGCTGGCGATTTTCATGATCTTCGCCGGAGGCATGGTGTCGATCATCCTGACAGACTTCCTGCAGGGAGTCTTCTGCTTCGGGACATTTGTTTTCATCTGCTTTTGGCTTCTGGCGCAGTTCCCGTGGCCCGTGCTCGAACGCGCGATGCTCACGATGCCCGAGGGAACATCGTTCGTTGATCCCTTGGGTCTTCGCGACGAGAAGAACTTCGATGTTCTCTACTGGGGGATCTCGGCGTTCATCCTCTTTTATGCAGCGCGTGCGTGGCAGGGAGATCAGGGCTACAACTCTGCACCACTCAACGCGCACGAAGCGCGCATGGCGCAGATCCTCAACGGTTGGCGCTACCGCGTGTTGATGTTGGTGACGATCGTCGTGCCGCTGGCGGTGCGCGCGTTTCTCACGCAGCCCGAGTACGCCGACGCGGCCGCGCCGGCCACCGCCGCGCTTGCGCAGATCGACTCGGACTCATTGCGGGCAGAGCTCAGGACGCCGCTGGCGCTTGCGCTGATGCTTCCCACAGGGATCCTCGGGCTCTTCATGGCGGCGATGCTCGGCGCGGCCGTCTCCACCGACGAGGCGTACTTGCACTCGTGGGGGTCGATCTTCATTCAAGATGTGGTGCTGCCGTTTCGAAAGCGGCCATTCGAACCAGCGGCTCACATCCGGCTCCTCAAACTCTCAGCGCTCGCCGTGGCGCTTTTCGCCTTCGTGTTCTCGTTGCTGTACAAGCCCAACCAATACATCGCGATGTTCGCGTCGATTACGGCAACGGTGTTCGTCGGTGGCGCTGGCGCCGCGATCATCGGCGGCCTCTACTGGCGCCGAGGGTCAACACAAGCAGCATGGAGCGCAATGCTCACGGGGATGACGCTCGCTGCGCTCGGTGTCGTCGTGTTCCAACTCGACGAGGCGAGCATGCGCGAGGCCGCCGGCAATGGTGGCCCACTCGGCGGGCTCGCTGCGGGTGCGCTGTGGTTGCGCACAACATTTACGGGGCAAGAACTTAGTTTCGTCGGCATGCTCAGCGCAACGGTGATCTATGTCCTCGTCAGCCTCGTCGGTCCGCGCACAGACTTCAACCTTGATGCGCTCTTGCACCGAAAGCGCTGGCGTGTGGAGGGCGATATCACGATGGACCGACCGCCCACGACGCTCTTGGAAAAGATCGGTTTTGACGGTCAGTACAAGGGCTGGGACAAGGCCGTGACGCTCGTCACGCTCGCGTGGCCGCTCCTTTTCACGGCGGTGTTCCTTGCCGGAACCGCATACGCCCTCTGGCGACAGCACAGCGGCAACCCGATTGCCGCGGCCACTTGGGCTGGATGGTGGTTCTGGTGGATGTGGTTCATCCTCGGCACGAGCGTCGTCGTCGTCGTGTGGTTTACGAGCGGCGGGATCCGCGATGTCGTGCGAATG
>SXGR01317986.1_pt1 | contig 10407 bp, 2 predicted proteins | sample 3174711 | NCBI WGS metagenome assembly SXGR01 (sample SAMN11356860, study PRJNA531348) | freshwater metagenome | isolation source: freshwater sample F1-60 | place: China: Fuxian Lake, Yuxi | collected 2017-12-25 | reverse complement strand
CTGATCGGCCGCTTGGCGCTGCCGGTTGATCAACAGAAGCGCTTGATCGACACTGCCGGAAGCCTCTGCGGCGATATACTCGGCTTCGAGTTTCGATGCGAGGCGGATTGGCGATGCGTAGGACGGCCATTTCTGCTGGACCACGAATGGCCCGGCCGCCTGATCTACGGCCGTGAACTTGTGCTGCGACGGCAAAAGGAACCCGATGCGTTTATCGGTGATCTGGTAATACGGTGGGACGCTGATCGTGCCGCGGTCTACCGTAAATCGCCACATTGCGTTAGAAAGGCGAGCGCGGTTTGTCAGGTCGTCCTGGTACGTGACGTTGAAGTTGAAATTTGCGGGAACGGCATTCGCATCGGCCAGAGCGCCAGCCTTGTCGCCCTTCTGGAGTTTCGCGCGCGCACGACCAACGAGAGCCGCGCGGGCCAGATTGACACCATCGGTCGTCCCATTGGCCGTACCGACGTCAATCGCCTTAGTAAACCAGAATACCGCGGAGTCCAGCAACTGGCTGGTGCTGAGTTCCGGGCCTGACGATAGTGTGCCGCTGCAGAAGTCGGCCGCGATGTAGAAAATGCCATATGCCCGGAATGCCGCAGCTCGGGCGACGTTGACGTTGTTCGTCGGCGTCGGGAGCGGCAGGTCAAGCAGGATCTTGCCGGACGATGCGACCAATTGCAGGCCGAACCACCGCCCGGCCAGCGTGGGGTTGTCGACGGACACTTCTCGTTTGCCAAACTCGTTTTGGCTGGAACTTGTTTCAATGATGAACGTCTCGCCGGTGAAATGCGACTCGAACATGGCCGTAAGACCGAGTTCCGTGGCGAAGTTCTGGTGGGTCGTATTTGCTAGTGCGGCGGCGCTAGCAGCCGGGTCTACCGTGGCGGCGTCGATGACCGTAGGATTGGTGACCTCGAGGAACTTGTCGGAGCAGGCGGCGGCCGTCGCCAGAAGCGCGCCAATCAGGGTGCGCGAGGCCGCGCTTAGGATCTTCTTCATGATTAGGTCCTCTCGCCGGTCAAAAGGTGAGGTTGACGCGAAGCATACTGCGCTTCGGCGTTGGAAGCGTGAAGAAATCGGCACGCGAGAAAGCACCGCTGTCGGTGACGACCTCCGGATCCGGACCCTCATAGTTGGTCCACAGCTTGACGTTCTGCATCGCGAACTGGATGGTGGCGCCCTGGACTGGATTTCGCAGAGTATTTAGGTATTTCTTGGGCACCGTGTAGGAGATCGAGAACTCGCGGAAGCGGAGGAAATCGCCAGGCTGTTCCCACGCTTCGTACACGTCGTTCTGTGTGGCAACGGCTCCAGAAACCGTGACGAACGCCGGCTTGCCTGGGGTGTCGTTACCGTAGCGGCGGAGCCGTTCTCGGCGCGAAAGCTTAGTCAGGTTGAGGCGATTCTCGCCGCGCACAAGCTGCGTCTCACGGTAATAATCGGTGAAGTTGTCCGTAATGAAATCACGCTTTGAGTCGAACAGTGTCGAAATGCGGAAACTCTTCATAATTGTAAAACTGTTCGTGAGGTTCCACTCGAGCGTCGGATAAAGGTTCCCAACCGGCGAGACTGTGTCGGCGACGATCACGAGACCAGTCACTTCGTCGATCGACTGGATTCGTTTGGACACATACACGCCAAGTTGCTGCCCGAGCATCGCGCGAGTGTGACTGAAACTCCCGCCCGGCGCAAATGCGGCAACCCCGCCTAGGTCGGTCAGTTCGTTGCGCAGGGTATTCATCCCGGCCCGGACATCCCACGAGAAGTTGCGCATCTCCACCGCCATGGCGGACACCGAAAGCTCCAGGCCGCTGTTGAGCACCGTGCCGATGTTGCGCAGCGGGTTGCTATTGAATCCGAGCGAGGGAGCGATTGGCATCGCGATGATCAGGTCCTTCGTCTGTTTGTTGAAGTAAGTTAGCTCCGCCGTGATCCGATCCTTCGCAAAGGTTGCGTCGAATCCCGCCTCAAATTCGGTCCCGCGTTCTGGCTTAAGGTCCGGGTTGCCCGGATTACCGGGGTTCGCCCCATTCGCAGTGGTGCCGAAGATGTTGAACGGTGCGGCCACCAGCGTCGTGAGGGCGGCCCCAGGGGATGGCGAACGACCCGTGGTCCCCCACGAGGCGCGAAGCCGGAGACTGTTGACGTACTTGGTGTAGTTCTCGAAGAACGGCTCCTCAGAAATCGTCCATGTCGCGCCGACCTTAGGCAGAACGAAGGCTGGCGCCGCCGCGCCAAACGCAGAGTTCTTGTCGATACGGACGGCCATCTGGAGGAACGCGCGATTCTGGTAACCAACCTGTAGCTGGCTGAGGTAGCCAAGTTCCTTTTGCTCAGTGAACGAACTGCTACCGGTGGTCGTCGCCGCGGAACCGATCGCGTTGTTCGCATTCGTCACAAAGCCTATGCCATTAGCGCTCGTCGAGCTGTTCTTAGTGGACACGACTTGCATGCCGAACGAGAGATTACCCTCCCACTGCGCCCGATCGCCGTAGGTGCGACGAATATTCCCTAGATAATCAAACGTGTAGCGCTCAGCAGCACGGGCCGCACGCCTCATGTTGCCGGCATCTGTCTGACCACCGTACCACGTACTGTCGTTCTTGGGATTGAACTCCGCTTGATCATCCGAAGCGTAATCTGCGCCCAATGTCAAACGGTTAGTGAGCCAGGGGACCGGTATGTAGGTCGCTGCCATGGTTGTCGTCGCGCGATGCGTCAGCAGCTGGTTGGTGATTGCGGCGATGGCAGACTTGTGGCGATTATACCCGAACCAGCCATCGGCGCTGTTGGCCGGATTGTCGGTCACGGTCAACGGCGAACCGAGGAGTGCACCGGCGATAAAACCGTAGAGCGAATTGTCGAGATTCGGCAACTGCGTCCGGCTCTGCACAAGACCGACGCCAATGTCGATGTTGAGCCGCGAGTCAGGTACGTAGTTGTAGTTGGAGCGGACGTTGTAGCGATCAAGACTGCTGTTTGGAAGTGTACCGTCTGCTCCTTGGGAACCGAACGAGAGGTTGTAGCCGTAGTTCTGGCCGCCACCGCGCCCATTCCAGCCAAAGGTGAAGTCCTTGCCGGTGCGGAGGACGTCGTAGCGCTTCCACACGTTGTCTTTGACTAACGTGCCAACGGTCAGTCCACGGCAAAGCGGGTTAGTACTCGTTGGCGCGACGAGTACGGCCGTGCAGTTGCCGTAGGCGTCGGGCGGGATGTAGTCCTGGTCTGTGCTACCAGACTCGAGCCGAACCGACTGCACGAACTGGTTGGTGCCAGGACGACCTTTCTTGGTGATGATTTGGATCACCCCAGCCGAGGCGTCGGCACCGTACAGGGTCGCGGCCGCCGGACCCTTCACTACCTCGATGCTCTCAATTTCGTCTGGGCTAAAGTCGTTCATACGGTCATATGACTGGCCGGATACGTTGCCGTTGATGGCACCTTCAATGACCCGCACGCCGTCGACGAAGAGCAGCGGCTGGTTGGACAGTCTGACGGACGCTGCCCCGCGAATGCGGATTGTCTTGGCAGTGCCGATGACACCAGAGTTGGCACTGATGGCAACCCCAGGGATGCGCGACTGGAGCACGTCGCCGACGCTCAGTACCGGCGCGTCCCTCAGGATCTCCGATGCCGCTAGCGAGGCCACCTGCGCTGCCTGCGCTCGACGTTCCTGGTTGCCGGCAGTGCCCGTGACCACCACTTCCGACAGCGTCGCGAGCGAGGCGACCATGATGACGTTGAGGGTAGCCGTCTGGCCGGCAACGACACGAACGGTGTCTCCGGCTCCCTTGAACCCGACCCGAAACACTGAAACGGTCGCGCGGCCAGGCCGGACGTTAAGGATGCGATATTCACCATCCGTATTGGTCCGCGTCACAAGCGCAGTACCGCCGATCGTGACGTTGGCGTCGGCGATCGGTGTCTGCGTGGCGCCGTCCGTCACCTTACCAATTACGCTTCCTGTCTGCGCGGCTAGGACCGGCGGCATAGTTAGGACAATGCCTGCCGCCAGGACGAAGCACCGTAAAAGAACGTGTGTCAACGCTTTGGAAAGGGACATTGTGCTGTTCCATGTTATGGGAGAAAAAAACAGGGCTCGCAGCTTAGCAGCGATTCTGGACGATTACTTCTAGCGCGCAAAGGATATTGCATGCATTTAGTCTGACTTGTCAATCTACGGTTCGCGTCGGAGAGTTTGCCCTGGATTGCTTCGCGTTGTTGGCACGGATTGTGCCGATTGCGTGGTGCTCAACAGCAATCCGTTGACCAACACACGCAACTCCACTGGCATGCCGGTATTTGGAGAAGACCGGAATCGTATCAGAAGGAAATACGCTGGACCAAGTTTGGCCGCAGGCAAAACTATTGGGTAGGTTCCTCTACTATACGATGGATGGAGGGTATGCAGGCGCCGGGACCAGTAAAGAGGTAGAACTCAAGGCCACGGCTGGTACCGGATAGATGGTCGCCCTATACTGGTGCACAAATGAAGTTGCGAACAAACGCCCCGAGGCCTTCAGGAGACCCCATGCGATTCGCCATCCGTGCCCTCGTTGTTGTCGCTACCATTTGCACTGTCGGGCCGGCGCCCCTCACGGGCCAGGCCACGCGCCTAACACCGGCGGACGTTTTCCGATTCGCCTTCGCCGCCGACGCGCGGATCGCGCCGGACGGACAGTGGATAGCCTACGTACGGCAATGGTCTGACGAGATGACCGACCGCCGGTACTCCAATGTTTGGATCGTCAAGCCGGACGGGTCCGACCATCGACCGCTTACCACCGGAAGCTACAACGACAACACGCCGCGCTGGTCACCGGATGGCAAACGCATCGCCTATATCTCGAATCGAAGCGGGAGTGCCCAGGTCTACGTCCGGTGGATGGACAACGGTACCACGGTTCAGGTGACCAATGTTTCGGTCCCACCGGCCGCCGTTGCCTGGTCGCCCGACGGGACTCAGCTCGCGTTTCTAAAGCGCGTTCCCCAGTCTCCGTTAGTAATTGGCGAGCTGTTGTCCCCGCCCGCAGGATCGACGTGGGCCGCACCACCGAAATACACTGATCTACTCGTCTTTCGGCAGGACGGTATCGGGGATATCCCCCCCGGTTTCGTTCATGCCTTCGTTGTCCCGTCGGAAGGAGGGGCGGAACGACAAATCAGCGGCGGCGACTTTCAGCACGGCGGACTTGTCTACGGCGGGGGCTCAGTTACGTGGACTGCCGACGGCGCTGAGCTTGTGCTGCCCGCACGCCGGGGGGAGCGGCCAGAATGGAACGCGACGGAAACCGATCTGTATGCCTTCTCGGTTTTAAGCGGCTCCGTCCGTCGGCTCACCGACCGCTTCGGCCCGGACGAAAGCCCGGCTGTCTCACCCGACGGACGGTTGATTGCATTCGTCGGGTACGATGACCGCAAGCTGGGCTACCAGAACAATATTCTTTATGTCATGAACCGGGACGGCTCGGAGAAGCGCGCCGTCTCTTCGAAGCTGGACCAAAGTGTCGGATCCCCCGTCTGGGCGGCTGACGGCCGGGCGATCTACGCCAGCTATGACGACCAAGGCAACACGAAACTGGCGCTATTTGCGCTCGACGGAACGCATCGGATTCTTACGGGCAATCTTGGCGGAGGTGGTTCGGCGTCCGGTGGCGGGAGCTTCTCCGTGGCCAAAGACGGTACAATCGCCTTCACGACGAGCACGCCTAGCGTACCATCGGAGGTCGCCGTGCTTCGTGGGGGAGCGCAAGGACAGACGCGGTTGCTCACGGCACTCAACGCGGGGCTCCTCGCCGGCCGAACCATTGGTCAAGTGGAGGAAATCTGGTATCCGTCGTCGAAGGATCAGCGAAAGATCCAAGGCTGGATCATTAGGCCGCCGGGGTTCGATCCTACGCGGAAATATCCACTCATCCTTGAAATACACGGGGGGCCGTTCGCCAACTATGGCGACCGTTTCGACCTCCAAAAGCAACTGATGGCTGCGCTGGGCTATGTCGTACTCTACACCAATCCGCGCGGCAGCACGAGCTACGGCGAAGAGTTCGCCGACCTGATTCATCATGCGTACCCCGGCGATGATTTTTATGACCTCAACTCTGGGGTCGACGCGGTAATCGGCAAGGGATATGTCGATCCGAGCAACCTATTCGTCACGGGCGGCAGTGGCGGCGGGGTGCTCACAGCCTGGATGATCGGTCGCACTACGCGGTTTAAGGCGGCGCTTGCATTCTATCCGGTGATCAGCTGGGAAAGTTTTGCGCTGACGGCCGACATGGCCCCATTGGCGATCAACAACTGGTTCCCAGGATTCCCTTGGGACCATCCGGAGAACTATGCCAAGCGATCGCTTCTCTCGGTAGTGAAGGACGTGAAGACACCGACGTTGGTGATGGTTGGCGAAGAGGATTTCCGAACGCCAGTGTCGGAGTCGGAGCAGTATTACAAGGCGCTGAAGATGCTCGGCGTGGACGCCGTGCTGGTGCGCGTACCTGAGGAGCCGCACGGCATCCGCCGCCGACCGAGCCACGAGGCAGCCAAGCTAACCACGCTCGCGGGCTGGTTTGCGAAGTACCGGGTGGCCCCCTAAGGGTTCGTTCGGCAGCGGGCCCCCCGCCCACGGACGCATTTATCGCAGGCCTAAATTGTGTTCAGAAACCCGAGCCAGTTTTTTTACACAATACCTGAGGGACCGCCGCCGAAACGTTGCAGGCTCTTAGAGACAATGTTGGCTCGCAGCAATATCACCGCGACAGATCTGGGACATTGCTTGGGAAATACAACCCCAAAAACGACTTTACTCGTGATCGAACTAGTAATGTTTTCGAAAGTGGTAATGTTCTCGTTTCGTTACTGACACTTGATCAGCAGACTTTTATAAATGGCAGAAGCTCGTTTCTCGCTAAGACGGTCTCTCTTTTGTCAAAATGCGGGATACAGCGACGGAATCAAGCGGCCGAATCCAGTGAGCATCCATAGATTTCAATGCTGAGGCGCGGTATTGCGCCGCGATCTTAGGCCGCTAGGCGTGGGGTTTATGAATACCCTCCGCGAACATCACGAGCCGCTCTCTCATCGCCAGTCTCGAGAGCCAGCGATCAGGGGGATGCCGCGCTCACTCCCCTCAGCAGTGGTAATGTTCTCGTTACGCGGTGATCGAAATAGCCACGAGCGGGGAATCGGGTTCATGGCCTGATCGGCTTGTTGTCCTGCTTCAGGGCATCGGAAGTCACCCAATATCCGGTGCCGTACGACTTCTGGCGGGGCCAGACCTCGTTTAGGGTATCGTCATCGTAGACGACGCCACCCTTGACGACATACATGATGTTGGCCGTATTCCGGATGTTCTCCAGCGGATTGGCGTTCAGCACCATGAAGTCGGCTAGCTTCCCGACTTCGATTGAGCCGAGATCTTGCTCCTTGCCGATGAACCGAGCCCCGTGGAGGCTAGCCACTTCCAAGGCCCCCATCGGTCCGAGAGCCGAGGCGGCCATCCATGTTTCCCAGTGCGAGGCGAGACCGTTGTGCTGGCCATGGGCGCCGATCGCGCCGAAGCCGCCGGCCACGATGATGTCGGCCATACCTTGAGCAATCCAAGGGAAACTGTAGTCGGTGGCCGGACGTGTCATCCGTTCCCGAGTCTGCGGAATGAACTGCATCCACGGCATGAACCGGCGGGTCTTCTGGTCTTTCCAGACTTCGGCCTCTTGATACCAGTACTCCTCGTTCCAGGGGCCCGGTCCGCCCACCATGAATGTCGGCGAGTAGGTGGCCTGGGCGTTACCGAGGAAGGTGGTGAAGTCGGCATAAAGCGGAGTGTAGCTCATCGGGTGTTCAAACCCGGTGTGCCCATCCATGATCATGCCTAACGTGTACTCAAGGTTGTCGTTCTCCGCCGTAACCTGGAGGCCGACTTTCCGCGCCACATCGGCAACCCACTGCCGTTGTTCGCGCCGAGGTTGGAGGTACTGCTTGAGCGATACCGCTCCCCAACTCGCCAGTTTCTTGATGCCGGCCTCAGCCACTTCGTATGACGTGAAGTCTTCTTGGCCTGATCCATCGCCGGCGTATAGCGGATCGCCGGTGCTGAATACACGGGGCCCGACGATCGTCCCGGCATCGACCATCTCCGCGGTGGGAAAGAGGTTCTGGGACCACATCGAAGGATCCATCGTCGTGGTGATCCCATAGGCCAGAAAGATGGCCCCTTCGTAGTTCTTCTGAGGAATCATGCCGCGGTGTTCGCGGTAGTTGTGTGAGTGGACGTCAATGAAGCCCGGAACGATGGTCTTTCCGCCCGCGTTGAAGACTTTGGCGCCGGCCGGGACTAGGCAGCGCCCGACGCAGCTGATCCGGCCGCCCTGCACCAACACGGTACCGGTCACGACCTGCCGCTTTGCCAAAGTGATGATCCGTGCGTTCGTAAACGCCGCGGTGCCGGCGGGAATGTCCCGGGGTACGGCGAGTTTGATATCGGTGGTATCGGTCCGCTTGGTGTCGACGCCGTAGGCGAAGTAGCGATTCGCACTTCCGAACTCCACCGTGCTGTTATCCCGCCATCGCGGGAAGAGACCGCCTTCCTTGCTCAACTTCGTTGTCGGGAGTTTGGCCTGGGCCCGGTCGATCCGCACCGGTGCGCTTCCACTGCCGGCGTACGGGAACGGCGTCACATAGACGTTGTCGGATTCCTGGAATGCGATCCACTTCCCGTCCGGTGAGGCCACCACTTCGTCGGCGTAGGGAAAGATGAAATGGGATCGACGGTCGAGGCCGTCCGGCCGGACCGAGAACAGGGTCGACTCGAGGCCGGTGGCAGTGGCGGCCAGTTGAGGGTAGAAGATCCGTCCTTCAGGGCCATATGAGGGACCGACGATCTGGCTTCGAATATTGTTGAACGCGCTCCCAGCATTGCCTTCGGGCGAAGAGTTGACCCGAGTCACGAAGCTTACCGCTCCCCCAGTCGCCTGAACTCGGACCAAATCCCAAAAGGCATTCCAGACCACCCCACGGCCTCTGCGGCTTTCACCAGCCCCGCGGGCCACGACCAGCTCAGCACCGTCGTGACTCCAGGCGGGGTTGATGTACTCGGCTGGCTCCCGGGTCAGTGCCTCAGGTGTGCCGCCACTCGCACGGATGCGATATAGGTGACCGCCGATCGAGTCGGTCCAGCTAGTAAACGCGATCCACTGTCCGTCGGGCGACCACGCCGGGGCGTACTCGAACGGCTCAAACTCAGCCCCGGTCAGCCGACGGGGCTTCCCGTCCGGCAAGTCCATCAGCCAGATCCGTCCCACCGCTTGGAACGCCAGCTTCTTTCCATCTGAGGAAGCGGTCTGCCAGCGGGTAAAGCGAACCGGAAACGGGTCATCGGTGATCCGGCTCTGACTGTTGACCAGCTCCGAAATAGTTCGGTCAACCTTGGCCGAAAAAGGAATGGTGGAGACGGCACCCGATGCCACGTCGAGCCGCCGAATCTGGCCGCCTTGTGTGACGACGATCGACCGGCCGTCGGCGCTCCACGAGTAACCCGGGAACGGCCGAAGCACTTTCCCGCCCTCGACCATGTCTTGTTCCACCGGGTCCATAGCCAAACGCTCGGCGCCGGTTTCCAAGTTCCGGAGCCAGAGGGCCGAGCGCGGGCCGAAGGTATGCCCCTTCCAGGAAATCGTCCCGTCCGGAATCCGGCGGACGAAGGCCAGCCATTTACCGTCGGGCGAGACCTCGGGCGCCGCCATCCCGCCGCTCGAGGTCTGGAGCTGCTGCGATTGCTCACCAATAGAGATCGGAATGACCTCGCCCGTCTTGAGATCGAACCGCCGGACTTGGGCCGAGCCGCCTAAGAAATCCGGCCGGCCACCATACCCTGCCTGCCAGGAACCGGCCGAGGCCTGATAGTAGAGGTACCGTCCATCGCGGGAGATGCTTGGCCAAGTGGCCCCGGTTTGCCGGGAACTGGCCAGCAACTCTACGCCGGTGCCGCCGTCCTTGTGGTACATCCAGAGGCCGCCGCTGCCGGGCTGACCACCGGTTGGCAGGCCTTGGCGAACTACCACGATGTACTGGCCGTCCGGCGTCCACGCCGGCATCGACGCTCGGACAGCGTTGTCGGTGAAGACCGCGCGCGGCTCAGTGCCGTCGGCATTCATGATCCAGAGGTTGGTCTGGCCTTTTCGGTCCGAGACGAAGGCAATCAACTTGCCGTCAGGCGAGATCCGTGGGTGGGTGTTAATGGCTATGCCAGTCCCTTGGGTCAACGCCGTGGCCGCCCCGCCCGCGGCTGGCATCCGGTAGACATGGCCAAGCAAATCGAAGGCTAGCCACTGGCCGTCGGGGCTTTGGTCGACCGACATCCAAGTGCCCTCGGTAGTGGTGAAGACAATCGTTCGGGTCTTGCCGCGCGGT
>SXGR01383071.1_pt1 | contig 10409 bp, 8 predicted proteins | sample 3174711 | NCBI WGS metagenome assembly SXGR01 (sample SAMN11356860, study PRJNA531348) | freshwater metagenome | isolation source: freshwater sample F1-60 | place: China: Fuxian Lake, Yuxi | collected 2017-12-25 | reverse complement strand
GGCGGGGGTGATGATCGCGAACATGAGCTGGAACATCGAGAACACGTTCTGGGAGATCCAGTAGGCGTAATCGCCGTTAGGCGCGGCGCCCACGCCGTTGAGGAAGAAGAATTCGCTGCCGCCGAAGATCTTGCCGAGGAAGGTGCCGTCGAAGCTCTTGCCGAAGACCAGGGAGTAACCCACGGCCCACCAGAGGATCGTCACGAGGCCCGCCAACCCGAAGCACTGCGCCACCACGGAGAGCACGTTCTTGGCGCGCACCAGGCCGCCGTAGAAGAGGAAGAGGCCGGGCAGCGTCATGAACAGCACCAGGGCGGCGCACACCATGATGAAGGCGTTGTGGCCGGGGCCGGCGGAGGCCGCGATCGGTCCCGCGGCGACTTTGTCGTCGCCCGCCTTCGGGCCGACGTTGTTCACGTAGGCCTCAAGGTCGGCCACGCGCTGTTCGATGGCGGGAGCAGCCGGGGCGGCTTTGGCGGGTTCGGCCGCCGGAGCAGGTGCGTTCTGCGCCGACGACAGGTAAGGCACTGCCGCCAGGGCGAGGATGGTGAGAGTTCGTAGCAGGGATTTCATGGCGATAGCCCTTTCGCAACCCCCGTGCCAAGCCCGGCCAATTCAAGGTAACGTCCATTTGTGCCTAAATTAGAACGCAAGGCCAGGTCGGCCCTGCGTTAAAATCGACAACCCTGCCGGCGAATCCCGCCTAAAACGCCGTTTAGTTCGGGTTATAGCCTTCTTCGCCGTGGTCGGCGATGTCCAAGCCCTGTGCTTCCGCTTCTTCCGTGGGACGCAGACCGATGGTCGCGGCGACGATCTTCGCGATGATCCAGGTCATGACGAGCGAGAGGACGACGCAAAGGAGCATGGCGGCGAGCTGGCCGGAGAGAAGGCCGTTGCCGATGAGCTTGCCGCCGGCTTCGTTGACGGCTCCGTCCATGAGCAGGGCCGTCGCCAGCGCACCGATCGTGCCGCCCACGCCGTGCACCCCAAAGGTGTCGAGGGCGTCATCATAGCCAAACTTCGGCTTGAGCACCGAGCAGGCCCAGTAAGAGACGGCGCCCGCGAGCAGGCCGATCACCAAGGCCGAAGCACCGGTGACGAAGCCCGCGGCGTTGGTCACGGTCGCGAGCCCGGCGATCGCGCCGGAGCACAGCCCGAGGACGGAGATCTTGCCGCGGTGCAGTTTCTCGACGGCGGCCCAGGTCAGCGTCGCGGCGGAAGCACCCAGGGTGGTGGTCAGGAAGGCCTGCAGGGCCACGCCGTCGGCGGCGAGCGCCGAACCGGCGTTGAAGCCATACCAGCCGGCCCAGAGCAGGCCGGTGCCGATGACGCAGAGCACCATGCTGTGCGGAGGCATCGCGCGTTTGCCGAAGCCGACGCGCGGTCCGACGAGCACGCAGAGGAGCAGGGCCGACCAGCCCGAGGTCATGTGCACGACGATGCCGCCGGCGAAATCCGCGGCCTTGAAGGCGGACGCGCCGTTGGCGATGCCGGCGAAGTCGCCGGTGGCGCCCCAGACGGCATGCGCGACCGGATAGTAGACGAGGATCGTCCAGAGGAAGGAGAAGAGCAGCACGGCCGAGAATTTCATGCGCTCGGCCACGGCGCCGATGATCAGGGCCGGCGTGATCGCCGCGAACATGGCCTGGAAGAGGGCGAAGACCGCGGAGGAGAGGCCGGCCGCGTAAGCGGCGTCCGGGGCGAGGCCCAGGCCGGCGAAGCCGAAGTGCTCGCTGCCGCCGAAGGCGTGTCCGAGCAAGCCGCCGGAGAAGTTCCTGCCGAAGACCAGGCTGTAGCCGAAGGCCCACCACATGAGGATGCCCATGGCGGTCAGCGCCAGGCATTGCGCGGCGATGGACAGCACGTTCTTGCCGCGCACCAGACCGCCGTAGAACAAGAAAAGTCCCGGGATGCACATCATCAGCACGAGCGCGGTGCTGACCAAGACCCAGACGTTGTCGGCGGCGTTGGGGGAGGGGGCGGCAGAAATAAGCATGTTGCGACTTATTAAGCACTTTCTGTGCCATAAATTAGCCAGCGCCTGCTCCTCGCTTGCTATGGCGAGATTTCGGGGATAAATCCCCAAAACCGGGATAAAACAAATGTCTAAAGTTAAGCACACTGTCGTACTTTGCACACTCCTTGGCTTGTTCATTTTCAGCGCCGCCGCCGAGCCCGCCAAGCCTTGGCTTCTGATGGCGGACTGGCAGAAGCGCGACGCGGACCTCGTGTCCCATGCGGGCGGGGTGACGGGTTCTTTCGGTCGTTCCCGTTCCGGGGCCGAGCTCATCTATCAGGAGGCCGATCGGGCGCTCGACTGGGAGTGGTATCGCTATGAGCACCGCTTCGCGGGCGGAATCGCCGGGACCGAACGTTCCTACGGTGACGCCCAGGATCTGATCCTTTCAGGCTTCCGCCAATGGCAGGTCAGCCCGAAATACGCCGCCCAGGTGATCTACGGCCTGGAGTGGGCGGCGGAAGACGCCGTCGGCCTGGCCGACGGTTTCCGTTGGGGCTTGGGCGGCGCCGTCCGCTGGCACCCGGACGCCGAGACCGACGTGGCCCTCGGGCTGATGCTCCAGGACCGCTTCGAGAATTCGATCCTGCCCGTGCCTTACGTGAAGGCCGTCTGGCGCCCGTGCCGCTACGCCGAGGTGGAACTGCGCGCGACCGGCCTGCAGAACGGCGTCATCTTCCGGGGCTTCCCGACCGGCGACCGATCGACGACCGTCGACCTCCTGGTCGCCTACGAGACTTTGAATTTCCGGCTCAGCGACGCCGCCTACGGCAGCCGCGCGGTCGTGGTCGGCGAAGTGCCCATCCGCGTGGGCCTGACGCAGTTCCTCGAAGCCTCGGGCACCTGGTTCGTGCGCGGCCAGTTCGAGTGGGTGCCGTTCGCCCGCCACAGCTTCAAGCATGACGGCGAGACGCAGGCCGCTTTCCAGCCAGGCGCGACCTGGGGCCTCGCCGGCCGCGTGGGCGCGCGTTTCTGAGCCCGGCGCTCAGGCCGCGGCCGCCTGCAGCCATGCGTCGCGCCGGCGGACCGCGTCCTCGAGGTCGTGGGTGCGGAGCGAACGGCGGACGCGTCGCTTGGTGAAGTCCGCGAGGTGCTCGGTGTAGTGCAGCCACCACGTCCCGTTGTTGTTCCAGAGGTGGTGCAGACGATTGGCCTCGCTGACGCGGATGGACAGCTTGGCGGCGGCGGGACGGGCGGCGGTGTCTTGGGTGTTGATCATGGTGGGCGGCGGTGAAAGGGACGCGCAGCACGATCAATCCTCAGGGGACTGTGATTTTTAGCCTTTCGGCTCTCATCTCGGCGCCTTGCGGCTCCGATGACCACCGTGGCCCGGAAGGGCTCGGTTGGTGCAGGTTCGGCTTGCGGCCGGCCTGCTCGTGATGCGTCTGATAAGGAACTGACGCCACTATGGGCGGCCGACCGCCGGAAGGCAAGCGGGACCTGCTTTGCAGAGTGTCATAAGAAAGAGGGTGATGCCCCGGCCGGCGGACTTGCCTGCCATCAGGCGGCCGTCACGCTGGCCCCCATGGGTTTCTTCCGCTTCCGCAAGGTCCTCCCGCTCGGCCGTTTCCTCCGGATCAACGTCTCGAAGACGGGGGCTTCGCTTTCCGTCGGTCGTCCGGGCGCGACCGTCAACGTGCGCAAGGACCGCGTCGACGGCACGGTCGGGCTTCCCGGCAGCGGCCTCTCTTACAAGGAGCGCCTGGCGAACCGCGGCTGCGCCTCCGCGCTGGGGTTCGCGCTCATGCTCGCTTCGTCGCTCGCCGTCGTCGTCGCCTGCGCGCGTTAGACGCGGGCTCGCTCGGCGAGGCTTGCGCGCCGTCGGCGATCTTCGCCGCAAGTGCCCGGGAAAGGACTCGAACCTTCACGCCTTTAGAGGGCGGCGGATTTTGAGTCCGCTGCGGCTGCCATTTCGCCACCCGGGCGGATTGCGGACGACCATTCACTCCGCGCCGTCGCCGCCGCGCAAGAAAAACCGTGCGGCCGGACGCGCGGGTTCTGTCAGCGGAAAACGCCGACAACAAAAAAGGCGCTCCTTGCGGAGCGCCTTTCAGCGAAGATCTCGGAGGAGATTACTTGGCGCCGAGGATCGCGTCCTTCGCGGCCTTGGCCACGCGGAACTTCACGACTTTCTTGGCCTTGATCTGGATCGTCTCGCCGGTGGCCGGGTTGCGACCGAGGCGGGCCTTGCGGTGGACGAGGACGAGCTTGCCGAGGCCGGGGAGCGTGAAGGAGTTCTTCGCGTTCTTGTAGGCGAGGGCGGCGATGATCTCGAGGATCGCGGTGGCCTGCTTCTTGCTGATCTCGGCTTTCTCAGCGATGGCTCCGGCGATCTGGGACTTGGTGAGGGCTTTGGACATGTTGGTTATGGGTTGGGTGTGCAGTGATGCGGATGTATTAAGTAGCGAACCTCGCGCTGAAAACCAGCGAAAAATAAGGGTGTGGCGCAGGTTTCTTCCGAGCCCCTTCCCGGTGAAAAACCTTTTGCATGCCGCCGACTTCCTTCCTAGGTGTGATTGCAGACCCAAACTCATGCGCCTCCGCCCGCCCGCCGCCTTCTTGTTTTCCGTCCTGATCGGGGCGGTCGCCCTGTCCGCCGACGACGAAGTCGTCCGCCTGGAACCCGCCTTCGGCGAGATCCAGTTCAGCCTCCCGGTCGCCCTCGCCCCGTTGCCGGGCGATCGGGACACGGTCTTCGTGCTGGAGAAAGGCGACCCGGCTCCCGGGGCCACGGTCGACAAGAGCAAGAAGAAGGCTTCCGCCTACCTTGGCGGCAAGGTGCAGATGATCACCGGTCTGGCCTCCGGTCAGTTCGCCAAAAGGCAGGTCTTTCAGCTCGACCCCAAGGACGGTAAATTCGACGCGGCCGGGGAATGCGGCTTCCTGGGTTTCGCCGTTCACCCGAAGTTTCGGGAAAATAAGCAAGTATTTGCATATTATAGCCTTAGGATAGACGGGAAGCTGCATCAGCGGGTCTCCCGTTTCCTGCTTTCAAGCATCGCTCCTTTCACCGTAGACCCCTCGACCGAGCAGCCCTTCATCACCCAGCTCGACCCAGCCGCCAATCATAACGGCGGCGATCTGCATTTCGGCCCGGATGGCTACCTTTACATCAGCTGTGGTGACGGAGGCTCCGGAGGCGACGCTTTCGACACGGCCGGCTATATCAACAAAGGCTTCCACGCCGCGGTCTTCCGCATCGATGTGGACAAGAAGCCGGGCAATCTCGCTCCCAATCCCCATGAATCGGTGGTCACCGATGCCCAAGGCCGGGCTTACTACGCCATTCCGTCCGACAACCCCTTCCTCGGGGTGACTTCCCACCGAGGCCGGCCGGTCGACCCCAAAGCCGTCCGGACGGAGACCTGGGCGACCGGCCTGCGCAACGCCTGGCGGATATCCTTCGACCCCAAGACCGGGGCCTGTTTCGCCGGCGACGTGGGGCAGGGGCTCTACGAGGAAATCGACCTCCTGGTGGCCGGCGGCGACTACGGCTGGCACGACGTCGAGGGTTTCCACGTCTTCAATCAGAAGGATTCCGGCGGCAAGAAGGCCATGCCGGCCCTCGCTCCCGCCTCCGCCTTCAAGGCCCCCATCCATGAATATGACCGTAAGCTCGGGAATTCCGTGACGGGCGGCGTCGTCTGCCGCGGCGAGCGCGTCCCGGCCATCGCCGGCGCCTACGTCTTCGGAGATTTCGCCTCCGGGCGCATCTTCGCCCTGCATGAGAGGGACGGCAAGTGGGGGTCACGGCAGATCGCCAAGGACTTCAGCGTAGCCGGCTTCGGCCATGACCCGGCCAACGGCGACGTCCTCGTCGCTTCCCTCACCGGCAAGGTCCAGCGCATCGTCCGCAAGTAAGCCGATGCTTTCCCGCCGCGCGCTGCTCGGTCTCGCGGGTTCCCTGCTCGCAGGCTCCGCGGTGCGTCCGGTCCTCGCGGCGGCTCCGTCACCGAAGGCGCCGGAGTTCAGCCTGTTCACGAAGCATCTCGTCGGGTTGCCTTACGACCAGCTCGCCGAGATCGTCGCCGGACTCGGCTTCAAGGGCGTCGAGGCCCCCGTGCGCAAGGGCGGCCATGTCGAGCCGGCGCGCGTCGAGGAGGATCTGCCGAAACTCGCCGAGGCCTTCAGGAAGCGCGGCGTGGCGATCACGCTGATGACGACCGACCTCAACGAGGTCAGCGCGGCGGACCGCACCGAGCAGGTGCTCCGCACCGCCCGCGCCCTCGGCATTCCGCGCTACCGCATGAAGTGGTATGCCTACGCCGGCGCGAAGACGCCTTGGCAGCAGCTCGATGAGATCAAGCCGCGCCTGCGGGACCTGGTGGCGCTCAGCAAGGAAGTCGGCGTGCTCCCCTGCTACCAGAACCACTCGGGGTCGAAATACGTCGGCGCGGGGGTCTGGGACATGGCCATGCTCATGCGCGCGCATCCCGCCGAGGATCTGGCCTGGGCGTTCGACTTCTTCCACGCCACCGTCGAGGGCGGCCTGTCCTGGCCCAACGAGCTCGCGCTCGTCCAGGACCGTATCAGCATGGCTTACTTCAAGAATTTCAAGTGGGCGGGCAAGACCCCCGAAGGGTGCCCGCTGGCCGAAGGGGTTGTCGGGCGCGACGCGGTGGCTCGCCTGCGGGCCGGCTCGTTCCGCGGGCCGGTCTGCCTCCACGTCGAATACCTCCGGGGCAACCCCGCGGATCCGGCCCATCTCAGGCTCGCGATCGAGGCCACCCGCCGGGATTTCGCCACCCTCCGCGAGTGGTGGGCTTGAGCCAGGCCGGGCTGGGGTGGGCCCAAAGATAGGCTGGAACTTGCGAGGGCAGGGGATGTAGTAACCTTCTCCCCGCCATGCCCCGCTCCGTCCTCTTCCTTTTCGCCGCGGCCTCGTTGGTCGCCGCGCCTAAGTCCGCACCGGTCGCCATGCCCGCGCCCGAGCCCTACAAGCCTTCCGAGGGCGGGTCGCTCCCCGCCGGCCTTTTCCAGCTGCCCGAAGGCCTCGAGGTCACGCTTTGGGCCCGTTCGCCGATGCTGGCGAACCCGACCAACATCGATTTCGACGCCCAGGGACGTCTCTGGGTCAACGAGGGCGTCAATTACCGCACCTACAACAAGGGCGGCAAGCGTCGCCCCGAAGGCGACCGCGTGATCGTGCTCAGCGATGCCAAAGGGCAGGGCTTCGCCGATTCCGTCCAGACGTTCGTGCAGAACCCTGACTGGACCTCGCCGCTCGGCATCGCCGTCATCGACAACGTCGTCTACGTCTCCCACGCCCCGACCATCACGAAGTTCACCGACGTGAACCGCGACGGCAAATTCGACGCCGCGGTCGACCAGCAGGAGACTTTCCTCACCGGTTTCGGCGGCCAGGACCACGACCATTCGCTCCACGCCGTGGTCGCCGGTCCGGACGGCAAGCTCTACATCAACTCCGGCAACTGCGGCGCGGTCGTGACCGACAAGTCGGGCAAGACTTTCCGCGTCACCAGCAACTATGTCGACGAACGCGGCGGCAAATGGCCTTTCGACGCGCGCGCCCACATCGGCGCGAAAAGCGACGACGGCTTCGTCTGGTCCTCCGGCTTCTCCGGCCGTCTCAACGCCGACGGCACCGGCCTCGAGATCCTCGGCAACGGCTACCGCAACAGCTTCGAAAGTTTCCCGTCCTCCCTCGGCGACCTCTTCCAGGGCGATAACGACGATTCCCAGAGCTGCCGCACCTCCTTCGTCCTCGAATACGGCTCGGCCGGCTACACCACTCCCGCGGGCCAGGGCTACGGCTCCGTCAGGCGTCCCGGCCAGTCGATGCCGCGCGCCCACTGGCGGCAGGACGATCCCGACACGATGGACGTCGGCGACGTCTACGGCGGCGGCTCGCCCACCGGCATCACGGTCTACGAGAACGGCGCGCTCGGCGAAGCCTGGGCCGGCACGCTCCTGAACTGCGAGCCTTCGCGCAACACGGTCTTCGCCTACAAGCTCACCGCGCAGAAGGGCACGTACGCCCTCAGCGAAGCCACCCGTAAGGACCTCATCACCTCCAACCCCGCGCGCGAGTTCGTCGGCACCGACTTCAAGAAGATCTCTCCCGAGGAAGCCGCCAAGCCCAACGAACGGATCCTCTTCCGCCCGTCCGACGTGACCGTCGGTCCGGACGGCGCGATCTACGTGGCGGATTGGTATGACTCCCGCGTCGGCGGCCACCAGACCCTCGACGACACGTGCACGGGCGCGATCTACCGCATCGCTCCGAAGGGCTTCAAGTCCGTCGTCCCGAAGGTCGACCTCTCCACGCCCGAAGGCGCCGCCGCCGTGCTGCGCAACCCGGCCGTCAACGTCCGTCACCTCGGCTTCAACGCCCTCAAAGGCTTCGGCGCGAAGGCGCTGCCGGCCGTCTCGGAAATCCTCCGCGACGCCAATCCTTACGTCGCCGCCCGCGGCGTCTGGCTCCTGCCTCACCTCGGCGAGGAAGGCGTCACCCGGGTCAAGGCCCTCGTCAAGGATGCGAATCCTTCGTTGCGCCGCCTGGCCTTCCAGTCGCTGCGCCGCGCCGGCCACGACACCCTCGGCATCGCCGCCGAGCTCGCCGCCGACGCCGACGTCGCCGTCCGGCGCGACGTCGCCACCTCGCTCCACGGCGCGCCGGCCGACAAGGCCGTGCCGATCCTGGTCGAGCTCGCCCGCCGCCTCGACGTCTCCGACAAGAATTCCGTCGCCGCCTTCGGCATCGGTTCCGCCAACAAGCAGGACGCCGTCTGGTCCGCCGTGAAGTCGACGCTCGCCCAGGGCGGCGCCGAAGCCTGGTCGCCCCAGGTCGAACGCATCGCCTGGCTGCTGCACCCGGCCTCCGCGGTGCCGGAGTTCCTCGCCCGCGCTTCTTCCGCCAAGGTCTCGCAGGCCTCCCGCACGCTCGCCGTCGAATCGCTCTCGTTCGTCGACAGCAAGGAAGCCGCGCTCGCGATGATCAAGCTCTGCGCCGATGGCTCGCCTTCCGCCTCCGAAGCCAAGGGCTGGGCCCTGATGCGCATGACCGGCCTCTGGTCGGCCTACGATATCCGCGCCGAGCTCAAGACCGCCGGCGTCTACGATGCCAAGAAGGTCGTCGTGAACGCGATCGAGGTGCCGGAAGCCCCCGCCGGGACCTACGCGGAGCAGGACGTGCTCGCCAAGACCGGCGACGCCGCCAAGGGCGCCGCCTTGGCCCAGCGTTGCGTGATGTGCCACCAGCTCGACGGCAACGGTCCGGCCTACGGTCCGGAGCTCAAGGGCTGGGCCGCCCGCCAGAGCCGCGAGGCCCTCGTCCGCGCCATCGTCAACCCCTCGGCGGACATCGCCCTGGGCTACGAAGGCGTCTCCCTCAGGCTCAAGGCCGGCGGCCGCATCGACGGCCGCCTCCAGTCCAACAACGACCCGATCGTCATCACCTCGACCGGCGGCGCCACCCAGTTGGTGCCCAAGGACCGCGTCGCGGGCGGCCAGACCAAGATGACCCGTTCCCTCATGCTGTCCGGCGAACAACTGGGCCTGAGCGCCCAGGATGTGGCCGATATCGCCGCCTACCTCGCCACCTACAAGTAAGCCCGAAGGCCTAAGGCGCTGTTTCGAGGGGGTTTTCCATCAGGAAGACCCCCTTTTAATTTACCGCTTGCTTCCGGGGCCGGGTTTATCAGGTTCGACCCTCCTTTCCCTAGGCGAGGCACGGCCGCATGACGCGGGCCCGCGACTCACTGGGCACCAAAAGACCTTATACCAACATGAAGCAGCTCACCCTTAACGTCACCAGCCGCGCGCTCCATGGCCGCGGCCCCGCCCGCCGTCTCCGCGTCGAAGGCTCCATTCCCGCCATCATCTACGGCAAGTCCGGCAACCACAGCGTCGCCGTCAAGCAGGAGGCCTTCCGCGACCTCATGCGCGCCAAAGGCAACGCCGCCTCCCTCATCAATCTCGACGTCGACGGCAAGAAGATGCTCTCCCTCATCAAGGAGTTCCAGCGTCACCCGATCACCCAGAAGTTCCTCCACATCGACATCATGGAGATCGACCCGAGCTCCCCGATGACCGCCGCGATCCCGGTGCGCGTCATCGGCGAGGCTTACGGCGTCAAGACCGACGGCGGCACGCTCGCCATCGTCTCCCAGACCATCAACGTCCGCTGTCTCCCGAAGGACCTCCCTGAGTTCATCGAGATCGACGTCACCGAGCTCAAGGTCAACGAATCCATCCACGTCGGCGAGGTCAAGGCCCCGGCCGGCATCACCTTCCCGGGCGACCCCAAGCGCGTCGTCGTGGTCTGCTCGGAAATGGCCGAGGAAGAAGCCGCTCCCGAGGCGACCCCCGCCGCCGGCGCCGCCGCCGCTCCTGGCGCCGAAGGTGCCGCCGCTCCTGCGGCTGGCGCCGC
>SXGR01365453.1_pt1 | contig 10410 bp, 7 predicted proteins | sample 3174711 | NCBI WGS metagenome assembly SXGR01 (sample SAMN11356860, study PRJNA531348) | freshwater metagenome | isolation source: freshwater sample F1-60 | place: China: Fuxian Lake, Yuxi | collected 2017-12-25 | reverse complement strand
GAAATACGCGAGATGGCATCCATGGTACTTTTCTCATTAAACGGTTGAGCGGCATTGATCAGTGCTGCTTCATCATATTCTTTATTGCTCACAATCGCGCTCATGGCTGCGCGCGCACCAATATCATCATTGGCTTTGGCTTTTGCGGCAAAGATGTCAAACAGCCGTTTGTTACCGCTGGTCGTGGTTTTTTTTGCGATCTCATCATAATTCTTAATCAGATGTTTTTCTTTAAGCCAGCTGACCATCATTTCTTCCATTGAGGCATCGTCACCAAGTACTTCTTTGCCCGCCCCAGCCAGCGAATCTTTGAAAGAAAGATTACGACGCCGGACATACCACAATTGTTTCGCCTGACTGATAAATTTACGCCACTCATCAAGTGATATGCTCTCTTGTTCACCCGCTGTGGGGCTGTTGGTGGCAGAGCCGAGTTCACGGTAAGAACCGGACGTGTCAGTTAGTGCGATTTTCTTGTCCGTGTACCAATCGCTCATGACTAAGGCGCGACTCGACATCCGTTCATTAATATCTTTATAATTGGTTATGACATCGACGGCGCTCCCACGGCGCATTAAGGCATCGCTGAGCGAACGCGCGGCCAATACTGGGCGTCGCATAGCGACGGGCCGGCGCGCAATACCTGCCATCTCGGTGCGTTTAATCGGCAATAAGATCAACACCCCAGTGGCGGCCAGCTCTTCGGCGCTGCCGGTGAGCGGTATTGGTGGTAAGGTAAACGATTCTTCCATCACCGTGGCAAGTTCGTCTTCTGGTACGATGGCTAAATCAACGTCCATTTCTGCGGGAAAATAATGCTGAACCAAGGTGTCTCCAGCATCAGCAATGACCTCAACCGGTAACGGTCCAGCGGGAGGCAAAACATTAAAATAGTCGCTCGCAGGGAAGCGTAAGCTGAGGCCAGCGGTGCGGCGTTCGGCAATGACGTCATAGAGTTGTTGTTGATATTGCCGTAAAAAGGCAATGCGTGCCGGGCGTGGGGCAAGGCCAAGGCCCAGTGGGTCGCTGCGCATTTCACCCACGGCGCGGCGCACTAACCACGGATCAATCCAGCGGATTTGATTGCGTTGTAAGCGAATAATGGCTAGTGGCAGACAATTTATTGGTGGTTGCCAAGCCTTGCCTTCGAGGAAGAGACTACGCGCAGCGGCAGAACGTATTAAATGGTCATCACTAAAAGTGCCGTGTAAGGGAAACGGAATCAATGTCACTAAAGAAGCTTCAATGATTTCACCATCTTGCATGCCCCGCTGTTCGCCTGGCTGGGTGGGATAGCGGCCAATCGCATTGGCGGAAAATTCAATCGGACGTAAGGCAACGACAAACAAACCACTGCGTACACGGTCTGGAATAGCTGGTTCGCTACTGAGGCCGATGGCGGCATTTAATTGCGTTTGTTCGGCTAAGGAGGCGAGATCAATAACTAAATTACCAGCCGCTCCACCGTTGATATCAAGGGGCGCAATTTGCAAACGTACCCCACCATTGGCGATGCCATGCCCTGGGGTTATCTGTAATTCGCTGGCCGTATTTCCTGGCAAGACTAATAAGCCGTCAGCAATACCGCTGCCAGCTGCCTCCGATAAATCGGCTTGGCGAGTGAGGAAATAATCCTGCTCGCGGTTGAGGTCTCGCGCAGCTAAAAACCGGCCATCAAACCATAATGGTCGGCTACGTCGGTGATCAGCAACTAAAACGCCAGCACGTTGTAATTGTTCAGCAGTTGCTGCAGAGATGAGAGTTCGTTGTGCGCCATTTTGTGGGTTAAACATAAAAGCTCCTGACGGAAGATGAAGGCGAGGTCGTTAGCATAAAAGAGAGACATTGATAAACCGCTTACGGGCGAATACCTGATCCCAACCAGCCAAGTTCGCTGGTCGCATAGGTGAAACGCCGACTCAGATTATCAACTACAGGCGTTGCCGCGCTGACGCGCTCAAGCACGGTTGCCGTTGCTCCTGGGGCCGCCAGCGAATCGGGATCGGGACGAATAACACTGGTGACTTGGATGACCACACGAGCAAGAAATAATTCGTCGCCTTGGTGATGCCCACGCACATGTTCAGCTTCGAGGAGCATGCCTTCACTGCTGGAATCTTGGCGCTCACCCTCTGCCCAGGCCTGCTGCAATTTCCATTGTTGCAAGGCGACGAGGCGGGCCGCTTGATCGGAAAAAGTCGCGGGATCAGGCATACGCGGCTCAGGTAATGGCGGCTCTTGATTCGGATTACCCGCGTCATGTTCGTCGCGTGGAATCAGTTCTAAAGTCCACGCATCACGAATCCGTGCGGGCACGGTCGCATCTAAAGCGTCATAAGCCCCGGTATCAAATGCCGGAGTGCGACCATGTGGACAGGGACGAAAACGAAGAAATAGATCGGCAATAACACCAGCAGGGTGTGCACTGGTAGCAGCCCAGGTCGCATTTGATAACCGGGCCCGCCGTTCGCTGGTGCCATTATACCACGCTAACCACGGATCAAGGCGTACGCAGGCATGATCCCATAATTCAATTAATCGTCCTAAACGATCAACGGCTAATCCTGGAGCAATACTAAAACGTGCTTCATGACCTGGATTACTGCCAGCGGGTGCTAATGCTGGTTCATAAATAACTTCAAGTCCAGCGACGGTTCCATAGCCATGTAAATACCGTGCAAGCCGTGCAAGCCGACCACGATGATAGGATTGTTCAGCGCGAAAATCATCGCGGTCCAGCAAGACACCGGTGTGATAATGGAGCCGTTCCGGCAATAATGACCCCATCAAAGGGTCGATAATGGTCGGATCTGAGGAATTAGTTACGAGTGTACTCATGCGTCCATCCTGGGATCAAGTGTCGGTAAATCGTTGACGAAACCATCAAGCCCAACCGTGGTGGCATCGACCGTCACCACCTGTCGGGGTTGGCGTTCGCCGAGCCACGTATCAATATCAACCAATGCGCTTAGGCCAACGCGTAGACCATTGCTGGCTGTCATTATTCTTCGGCCAAGATGTGCCGGGGTTTCGCGCTCAACCACACGTTTGACTAAACGTAAATCATTATCAGATAAATCGGCATGTACTAAAATGGTAATGCGATGGGCCAAGCGTTGGTAAAATGCTAAAACTTCTTGTTGCTCGGCGGTGGATAATTGTCCTGCGCCAAATAATGCGAGTAATTCTCGCTGTAATGCCGGTGCATCTTCACCGACAAATAAGGTATCACCAACCAGAGAATTACCGGATGATACTAATCCTTGCAGCAAAGGATCATCTTCATCGAGTAAATTTGCACCAATAATAGTGGCGAACGTACGGCGTAAACGGAAGTCTTCGACCATGACTATACCGCCGAGTCGAACTTGCCCACCAGTCGCTAAATCAAGCGCGAGTGCTAGTCCAGCATACGTACCACGACGACGGTAGAGACGCATGGCGTGGGTTATACATGCGCGCCGCCGATTTTCATCGAGTGCTCCGTCTAAGGTGAAGCCAATCCATCCCGCTAACCATTCGAGCCAAGCGCTCGGTGCACTGCGTGGATCATGTAATAAATGGGCATTGGCTATGTGGTTTTCAATCGGGGTGAGTACATCTTCGGTGATGGCGAGATAACGATCAAGAAAGTCAGCTCCACTTGCCTGACCAACGGCATTGGCATCAGCTCCCGTTAATGCCTCATGATAATGTTCAGGCAGATAGCGGTCGCGATAACTAAATCGTGGACCGTGGATGCGTAGCGCGACAATATCTGGGCTGCGCATGCCATCACCAAGTAATTCAATGCGTAGATGGAGATAACGACCGCGAAGTGAGCGAACCACAGAGCGATTATGCTGTAATAATACGCTAAATAACCCAGCGTATTCACGTTCATCGTAGCGTTGCCCAGCACAGAGAAAACCCGCATGAAAAGCGGCGTCACTGGCCTGACGCACCCAGGTGCCAACCGGCATTGGCGCATGCGCGGAGGGTAAGGACTTCAGATCAACATGGGGCCCTAAAAACGCATGCGCCATCCACTCCGCAACTGGTGTGCTGGCGTTGTCACTGGCAGCGGCATAAATAATGGCAGCGCATCCGCGTGGTAAAACGGCTTCGAGATGAAGTCGATGCCAAGTCGTACCAACCATATTACTATCAATGATATTTGCGACAGTAACTAAAGACTGTTCTGCATGACGCTGTTGCGCCAGCGGTTCGATGGGCTGCGGCCACCACAGTAATTGTTGCGGCTCATCTGCTATTTTGCGCTCTGCGCGTGCGCCAACCATCGCTGGTACGCCGCGAATGAATGGTGCGCCATCCCAATCAGGAATGGGATAGCGTTCGCCATGCGCATCAACAGCTGCGGCATCTGGTGTGAATGCGACCGCTTCTTGGAGACCAAGCCCAAGAATAAGGACTCGACCAGTGGGCATGGTGGTGAGCGCGAATGGCGCAACTGCTCCGCGTAAGGAGCAGACCTTCTGGCTGCCGTTTCTCGCTGAAATGATGTCCACCACCGCATCTGCCGCCGTGGGCCAGATCAACACCACGGCGCGGTTTTCATGATCAACACCGAGATCAACGATTTCACCCGCGCTTAATACATGGGGGCACACAACGATGCGCGGCGGATTACGGTTATCGTTAATTAAGTGTCCCAATTCTGCATCGTTTCGTGGTGTCCCACGTTCTGGCAATGGCGTTCCCATTACTCGTGCCAGTTGACGTCGAGTACGATCCAATAACCACACACTGCCATCAGCAGCAGCGACACAGCGGTCAGCGCGGAAATTTTCCCGCGCAAGGCTGAGCGCACGCCAACGGCGTCGACGGTCGACTAAAATAACACGACCGGCGCTGGGAGTGATAATCGTGCAAAACAATATTCCGTCGCCACCCCAGGTGCAGTCACTGATGCGTTCGTCGCTGGTGAGTTCGGCGGTGATTCCCCACGGATCGGTATCAGGAACGATCGTCAACGGGCTGAGTCCAGGAGTGCCAGATGGTGGTAAATCCGCACCACTGGCTAACAGCGATCGTTTATCATCAGCTATACGTGCCCAGGTGCCCCAGGCATCGCTGGTGGCGCGAGGTTTTTCTGCGGCAACGCGTGCGCTCGTGCGGTCTGTGGGGAAATCAGTGAGTTGCCGCCATGAACGCAGACGTAAAGCCCGTCGCTCATGGTCATAATAAGCGGTCGCTGTGGGAAGGTAATCCCCAGCCTCTGCTATTTGCCACCAGCGAATACCATTGACACTCATTAGCAGCGCTCCGGCACCGTTGGGATGGCGATGAGATGTTGATCACTAAGAGTACCGATTGAAAACTGCGAGCTGTCTTCATTGGCGCTATCACTGTCTTCAACCACAATTTCTTGCAGCTCTGGCAATTGCCAACTGGCTAAAGCAATGTGGGTTTGTCCGCGATTATCGCGTGCTGCCAATTGCCACGCCTGGCTCGGGTTTCGTTTAAATAAGCGCACGCCGCTGACGACAGCGACACCAGGAACACGAGCAATAACCACCTCTATTTCGCCTTCGCGAACGGTATCGCCTAATCCCCACCCCGTTCCTTGGCGACCACCAGGAGCTAATGGATGGCAATATATTTGTACTGCCGTGCGTATCGCACGTAACGTGGCGTCGTGTTCAGCACCGTCACTCAAGCGCACCGCGATACTTAATGAACACGGCACATAATCGACACCAATAACATATAATTCACAACCCAACATCCGGCGTGCATCTAAATAGGCATGGACACGTTCTAGGGTGGTACGATCTGGACGTGGGTGCGGCGCATCTAAACGTTGTGCGGGCGTGATGACCATCACGCTGACGACACCAGTCACATCGCTCAGGCGTTGTTGTGGCTTAAAACGCGGCAGAACTTCCGCGCGTGCTAAACGCACGGCGGGTGTTTCTAAAGCGAGTTGGCGAAAATCTTCCGGAATGACGGCGCGTTCGTTATGGGCAAGCCGAGCGGGAAGTCGGCGCTCTGCTTGATCAATGGTTTCTGCATCTTGGCCGCCACTTAAGGCTAATGGCTGGCTAATAATAAGTGGCGCAGTGATGCCAGATAAGCGCGTCAGTGTGCCAGCTGCCATATTCCCTTTTATTCCACCGCCACTACGCAACAGGGGAACTAAGATGCGAGCGCCATTATTTGGTATACGACCGCGAATACCGTCGCCAAAAGAAATAATACCAGCTTCAGCATCTAAGCGATACACGCTATCATCGCGTTTAGCGACACTCAAATCATCGACCATACGCCAGGTGGAAAAACCGCGGCCAATTTCTTCCACCGCTATTTGGAAGCTAGCTTTATCGATATTGCCGCTTGGCAATTGAATGCGTTGATCCGAGCGGCCATCACCTGTGCCAACCACCACGTTACGCCGAGTGGTTAATTGTTCGACCGCCACGGCATTCACAGCCATCCACGATAAGGGTAAGGAATTAGTACTCGCATCTAAACGCATGCGTATCCAAGCCACGACCCGTGCCGCAATTTTCGCATCATCAATACGTGGTGGGCGAGCACCAACACCGGCATTTAATTCGGCATCACTGGTATCAAGCGGTAAACCAATGTTGCCGCTGTCTGGCAAGACTAAACGTAAAACACCGGCGCGTGTCATTCCGGCGGTACTGTCCGCAAGCACATCTAAGCTGCGAAATTGCGGTTGGCCGCCATCCCATCTGCCCGTCGTCATTGACCATTGTGCACGTACCGGAACCGGAGCTGGTCCCCATTCAGCAAAATCTTGCGGTAAATTGCTACTTGGTTGCAGACCAATGTTCAGTGCATGTGCGCCATGATCGCCATGACCCAGAGCAATGCGCACCACTTGTGGATCGACCCCCTCTGGCGCAAGTAGCGCCAACCACAAGGTGCGATCGACGCTCGTGGCAGCAACATCCAAACCAGTATCCGCCACTGGTTTCATCAACACCGGCGTGGTGACGTAGGGAGTAATATTATTTCCCAGACGAGCGCGATAGACGGCCGCCAAACCACGCAGCGGACCATCAAGACTAGCGCTTTCGTTCGTTTCTGGCCGACGTTTGAGAAAGAAGCGTCCTTCAATCGGTAGAATTTCTAATTCGCCAGTGGTTTCGCAGGTCAGTGGCCCACCGCTAACACCCGTGCCATGAGTCACTGTCACAATCGTTGTGGAACGCCCTTGTAGTGCAGCAGCGATAAAGCCACTGGCAGGGAGCGCGGGCCGTAACGGCAAATCGAGTAAGCGTAAAAACGCCAGGCGATTACGCTCAGGGATGAGGTTTGCGCGGTACAAAATCGTATCGCCTAGCCACGCTACTAAATCTATTAATGTCCGTCCGGGATCACCCGCTCGCGGGTCAGTCCATTCCGGCGTATGCCCAGGAATACGAGCTAAGAGCTCGCCGACCAAATCATTGAAACCACGGTCATCTAAACGAGGTACAGGTATTGGCATGTCAGGCTCCCGCTAACAGATCAAGCGTCAGACCCACACTAGCGAGCTGACCAGTGCGACGAACTCGATAATGAATTTCAATACGTAAACGTCCGGGTGAGGTTGGAACCACGGGCTCGATACCTTGGTCATTATGATCACGACCAAAAACTTCGATGCGCGTCAGCGACAGACGCTGCTCGTAACGAACCAAATGTGATTGGATGCGGTCATGAATAGCACGTCTGGTTTCTAGGGTATCGGGCAAGCCAATAAATTGTGATAAGCCAACACCCAGTCGGCGATTGCCGATTAATTCACCTGGATTGGTGAGCAATAAACAACGAATACGCTGTTTAATACTGTCATCTGCCGCTGGCCAATGCATTTGACCATGTTCGTCGGGAACTGGTAGTAAGGGGAAACCGATTGCCTCAGCAAAGCGCATAACTGTTTCCTTTCTGAGTGAATAATGCGTAGGTGGTAGTCGTCATGGGGTGATCACGCATCAAAGTTTCTTTGGATAGGGAATGCAGATTTTTACCCACATCATCCATTGAAAAACGATATTAAGTAAACCAAGGAAGATATAGAGAATGATAAAGGCACAGAGCGTGATGATCGGAATTGAAAATGAACAAATCATTCCCCATTCACCAAATGAAGAACCTTTCTTACCATCAATCAAACCTTTCATGTCGATGCCATCCAGCAGTGCGCGTAAGCTCGGTGGAATAGCAAACGATACATTGGGTGTCATTTTCTTGAGGTCACCAATATCAGGCAAGGTAATGCGTTGCGGTGGGCGTGGTGAGCCAGCAAACCACGGCAATATGGTACATAACTCTGTTGCTTGGCTCCAACGAATGCGCTCAACACAGCCACATTCACCCCCTATTCGCACAAAAACGCGAATCACATAACGCGCATCAGGATCTTCATAACGCCCAATTGCGGGAGACATCGCCTGCCAACGTGCGGTGAAACAAGCAACAATTTTTTGCTGCAGCTCACGATCATCGGCAATTTGTGGCCATTGATCTGGCAGGCGAAGTGGCGCGGAACTAGCATCGCGATCCAACATCACGGCCTGCACCCGGGTGAGAAATTCAGTTAATGGCTGGGTGCGTTCAATGACGCCATTATTATTTTCATCAAAACCAACGCGGAGCTGTGCCAGTGCGGTACGGAGTGCCGCGGCGCTGGGTGTTTCGTCTGAAAGACCAGTGCCCTGCAATAACCACAAAACCTCACGGTGAAACGCTTGGACATGACTATGCCAAGTCTTGGTGTCATCCGTTGCGGTGACGGTGTACGGCAGTGCTGGTGATGGGGTTTTCGGGTTGCTGCGCAGCCAAGCAGGGATGGCTGAAATAATAAAGGCATCAGCAAATGGCGGTTGTGGGTCTGGTGTCGAACATTCAACCGAAGCCGTGGGAATATCGCCAAAAACCAAGGTCCGCTTTGTCGCGCTGCCGACCACAGGCGGAGCTGGGAAGCACGGCGAAGTGACTTCTTCTAAGCCATCATCGCGGAGGTCGCCCGCCAACATGAGTAAACGTCGTGTCGGGTCATCCAGTCGTTGTGCTCGGCGTACCGGATCTGGTTCATAAACGTCGTCGTCATCACGTTGTGCTTCGCTGTGCGCAACCCAACCAACAACTTTTCCATCGCGTTTAACCCAACGATGCTCAATGCCATTTATGACCCGTCGAATAACCATACCCGCCGAACGGATTCTGCGCGGATCAACTGGCGGTTCACCGGGTGCAGAGCAACCGACTTCGATAATGGCAAGATGGGCAAGGCGATGTAATGGTGGATGTAATTGCCACGAGTTATCATCACCCCGAGCAGGAATATCATTGGTTAATAATTGGCTATAATGAGTCGCATCGGCAGCACGGGCAAGAAACCGAGGAATGAAATCTTCCAGTTCCACGGTCAATAAGGTTGGTGGTGTTATCGCAGCGCCTGGTTGGCGCGGATTCGGATCACCATCAGCACCACGTAAAATACTAGGATGATGTGAAATAATCGGAGCAGATCGGGTGCGTCTCATAAGACATTCCCCGCGCCCAGCGTGTAACTACCGCTGACCACTGAAGTGGCAATTAAGGTCGAGCATTGGACGACTCCGCTAAACGTAGCCATGCCTGTATTAACCGATACGCTGCCACTAGAAATGGTAACGCTACTGGCATTAACTTGTACGCTTCCTGAACTTTGGACGGAGACGCCGCTACTATCGATGGTGATGGTGTTTTGCGAACATTCGACTTCCACTTTACCGCCACCTTGGTCAGTGATGGTAACGCTCACACCACCAGGCGTTTCAATCATGACCGTTTCTTGCCCAGCACTTTCTTCGACAATGGCAATGCGTGTCCCTGCTTTTCCGGTGATGCTCCAACGATCAACGCTATCCCCACTACCGCCCAGGGTTTCTGGTGCTTGATCATGGCCATTCCATAATGAGCCAACCACGACCGGGAAACGGCGGTCGCCATCAACGAAAACCACCAAGACCTCATCGTCAACATCCGGAATAAAAAATGCCCCGCGATCTTGCCCAGCCATGGGGGTTGCAACACGCGCCCATAATGGCGCATCCTGACCATCAACGCCATCACCGGATAAGAGGCGAATTTGCACGCGATTGAGTGCGTCAGGATCATTAACCGCTACGACACGAGCTAAATGTGCCCGTCCTAAATCAGGAATACGATACGGTGGCTGTAAATTATCCATCGCCGCCCCCAAAGCGCGACGATTCGGCGATAAATGTACAGCGATACCCCTCTTGCAAATTAAAGCGATGGCAAACCGAAGTGACGTACGAGACACAGGAAAAGCGTGGCCCGAGACCAGTTAATGTGAGATGCGTGCCGACGCGCAGTGCCGGATTACCGCTACATTCACCATGAATGGTCATAAATCGTCGAGCGCGTGCTGAGTGCGCTGCGTCGACT
>SXGR01336315.1_pt1 | contig 10415 bp, 7 predicted proteins | sample 3174711 | NCBI WGS metagenome assembly SXGR01 (sample SAMN11356860, study PRJNA531348) | freshwater metagenome | isolation source: freshwater sample F1-60 | place: China: Fuxian Lake, Yuxi | collected 2017-12-25 | reverse complement strand
GGGTGCATCTCGCGAAGATCGCCTTCGAGAAGCACTTCCTGCGCAAGGTCCGCAAGGGCTCGAGCGGACCCGGCCATGAGCGCTATGTCATGAAGGCGCTCGGCGTGGCGCGCCTCCGCCAGCACCTCGCGACGACGTCGTAAGCGGGGTCTCTCGCCCTTGGGGCCGAGTGTCTGGACGAGGGTCGCGTGATCGACCGGCTCGATTGCTTCACGCCCGACATCACCGAAGACGTGCCGAACCTGATCGCTCGGCACCGAGCTGAGATGTCGAAGGCCCAGCCGCGCCGCCTCAGATCACGCGCCCGCCCTTCGTGACGATCGTCTCGACGCCGACACCGTCGAGCCCACCAAGCGTCAGCCTCGTGCGAAACCCTGTTCGGTCCCATGGCCCACGAACTCGGTGCCGGACATCGCCGAGGCGATCTTGGATCGGCGGCAGCCAGCCAACGCGAGGCTGGCTGGGTCGATGCCGCCGTTTGCGGTGGTGTTTGGGGGCCGGCCCAACACGCGGCCCCATCCTGTGTTTTTGTCGGGACGGCGTAAGACTTTTCGGGCATTTTCTGGCGGCAGGGTAATTGGCTGCGTAGGGAATGCGGGCATCAATCGCTGAATCCCCGTGACTGGCGTTTGAATCGAGGCCATCGTTTTGGGCCAAGGTTTAGAAAAGGAAATAAAAATGCTCGGAGCGGCTGCGCCGCGCGGTGGGGTTGTGCTGATCCCCACCGTGCTCCTTTTGGTCGGTGGCATCGCCTATGGCAGCATGTTCTCGGCCAATAAGTTTGCGGTTGAGGCGGGTCTGCCCGTCATGGCTTATGCGTTCTGGCAGTCGCTGTTTGCGAGCGTGCTCCTGCTCGGCGCCTCGTTCGCTACACGACGTCCACCACGAGTCGATCTTAAGAGCCTGCGACTCTTCGTGGTCGTCGCAGCCATGGGTCTCGTTGGACCTCTGGTTGTCTTCGCTTCGGTCGCCGATCGGGTGCCCCCCGGCGTTCTCACCCTGATCGTCGCCCTCATCCCTGCCACGACCTACGTACTGTCGCTGTCGCTGCGGATGGATCGGTTGCGTTGGCTGAGCGTGGCCGGCGTGACCCTCGGCTTCGGCGGCATTCTACTGATCGTGCTGCCGAGCGGCAGTCTCCCGACGCCGGAGGCGGCAATCTGGGTTGTGTTCGCGCTGCTCGTGCCGGTCTTCGCTGCGATCAACAACGTGTTTGGAGAGAGGCTTGCCGTTCCGGGTGTCGCAACCACGGCGTTGGCCGGCGGCATGTTCACGGTCGCGACCGTCCTCCTGTTCATCGCGATGATGGCCACGGACGGTCTCGTCTTGCTGACCGATGCCGGTTTGTCCGGCGTCTATGCCGTGCTGTGGGCGACCGCGGCACAAACCATCACCTATGGCTGCTTCTTCGAGATCATCCGGCGTGCAGGCGGACTGTTCTTCGCGATCATCAATTACGTTGTGGTCGCGGCCGGCCTGATCTGGGCCAATCTCCTGTTCGGGGAGCACCTGAGTCTTTGGGTGTGGGGCGCGGTGGTCTTGGTAGCGCTTAGTCTGGTCCTGATGAACATTGGCACGGTACGCGGCGTCCGCGAGCGCGCCGCACGAGGCTGACTTGCGCTGCCCTCGATCATGCGGCCGATAGGCGGGCCGGCTTGGTCGAGGCGAGAGTCGGGGCTTGGTTTGGCCCACAAAAGGCATGAGGGGATTACGGATGACGATTGATCCGGTTCTGGGGCCGAACGCCGGTCTCGTCGGCGTGCGCGGCTCGCGCGAGCGGCTGGAGACTCCGGCGCTCGTGTTGGACCTCGATGCGTTGGAGCACAACATCGCAAACCTCGCGCGTCATGCCGCACACAACGGCTACAAGCTCCGCCCGGTAGCCAAAATCCACAAATCGATCGAGATCGCGCGCCGACAGGTAGCGGCAGGCGCGATCGGACAATGCTGCGCGACGCTGGCCGAAGCAGAAATCCTGGTGGAAGCCGGCATCCCTGGCGTGTTCCTCTTCACCTCGGTGGCAACGCCCGGCAAGATCGCGCGGCTCGTGCGTCTTGCGTCGAAGGCCAAAGACTTTCTGCTGGCCGTTGATGATCCCGGCAATGTCGAGGCGATTGGCGAGGCTGCCCGCGCCGCCGGTGCCAAGGTGCGCCTGCTGGTCGATGTCGAGGTCGGCGCCCGGCGCACGGGTTTGGCCGACGCGGACGCCGTGGTCGCGCTCGCCCAGCGCATCACGAAGCACGACAGCCTCATCTATGCCGGTATCCAGGGCTACAATGGCGGCCTTCAGGCCACTCCGAATTTTGCCGAGCGCAGCGCGCTTCAGGCGCGTTGCGCTGAGATCGTCAGCGGCGCGGTCGACCGCTTGAGGCGCGCTGGGCTCTCGCCCGAGATCGTGACGGGCGGCGGCACCGGCAGTCATGCCATCGATGCGGTGCAGGGGGTGTTCACCGAGGTTCAAGCCGGTTCCTATATTTTCATGGACATGAATTACGTCGACACCGCCATGCGCGCGGACGAGGCGCATCCCTTCCGCCCGTCGCTGTTCGTGCGAACCACGGTCATCAGCGCCGCGCAGCCCGGCTTCGTCGTCACCGACGCGGGCTTGAAGGAGTTCGCGCGGGAGGGGAAGGCTGCCCCTCGTCCGTTCCGCGGCGCGCCCGAGGGTGCACGCTACGCGATCATCGGGGATGACATGGGACGGATCGAGTTCGCGAACCCGAACGACAAGCTGCCGGTTGGCCATGCGGTCGAGTGCCTGACACCGCACTGCTATGCGACACTCAACCTCTACTCCGTCTACCACTGCGTGCGTGGCGATACGCTGGTCGACATCTGGCCGATCGACGCGCGGGCCACTTGGTAGAGCCAGGCGTCAGGCCGATTCCGCGTTGACCATGCCAGTTCACGGCTAGAAGCGGCAGCGCCACCCCGATCAGCTCCGCCGTTCGCCCGTTGCTCAACCGGCGCAACTCAACCACGAGCTCCGCCATCAACTGGCAGGGTGTTGTGGATCATGTCGGCGTTGCCGCGATGCAGGAAATTTGCGGTCCCCGTCCGAGTTTCAAAGGTCCCGATCCCGACAACAGAGACTTGATGAGCGTCGCGAGCGGCCCTGCCATAGGTGCCTAGAGCGTGACGACAAGATCCCCGAACCGATTGACCGCGAGACTTTGACGGGCGAACAGCACGACCGTTGTGTTCTCTTGTTCGATCACCGCGGGTCCTTCGATCGTCATGCCGTGGCACAGGCGGTCGCCGTCGTAGCATCGGGTCGGGATGAAGCTCTTGTCGAACAGCACGTGCCGTTCCGCCTTGAGCGCCGAGGCTGCCGGTTTCGCCTCCCGTGGCATCTCCTCCGCGTTGATGCTCGTGGTACGGCCGATGCCTGTGACACCCCATTGAAAGAAGTCAACCGAGCTCTGCCGTACGCAATAGGTGAACATGCGCTCGTGGAGCGCGTGAAAGCCCTCAAGCACGCTTTTCATATCGTCGGTGACGAGGCGGGTTGAAGAGGGAACCGGCACGGTCAGCTCGTGGACCTGGCTCGGGTATTTCGCATCGGTGTAGCGGCGGAGCTCGATTCGCTCAGGTGAAAAGCCCTCTGCCTCTAACTGCGCGCGTGCCTTCTGTTCTAGCTCGGCGAACAGCGCATTGATCCGGTCGAGATCGAGACGCTCGCTATTGCACGGCATGGTCTTGACGTGGTCGTGCTTCACGTCGCTGACGACCATACCGTAGGAGCAGAAGACGCCGGCATAGCGTGGCACGATGGCCTTCTTCATGCCGAGATCGGCGGCCAGTTTGGCCGCATGGATCGCGCCCGCGCCGCCGCCCACCACCATGGCGTAATGGCGCGGGTCGATCCCGCGCTCGATCGAGACCGCGCGGATCGCGCTGATCATATTGCTGTTGACGATCCGAAAGATGCCTTGCGCCGCTTCTTCAACGCTGATGCCGAGCGGTTTGGCAACAGCGCGCTCGATCGCCGCTCGGGATAGCGCTGGGTCGATCTTGCGCCGCCCGCCAAGAAAGTAGTCGGGGTTGATGTAGCCGAGCACGAAATTGGCGTCGGTCACGGTCGGCTCCGTGCCGCCCTGCGCGTAGCAGGCGGGACCGGGGTCGGCGCCGGCACTGTGCGGCCCGACCTGGAGCGCGCCGCCCTTGTCGACCCAGGCGATGCTGCCGCCGCCCGCGCCGATCGAATGCACGTCGACCGCGGCAACGCCGACCGGCATGTCCTCGACGCGCATCTCCTTCGTCATCGTGGCTTGGCCGCCTGTGACCATGCACACATCGAAGCTCGTGCCGCCCATGTCGACAGCGATCACGTCGGCAAGGCCTTCGCGCGCCGCACAATGAAGCGCTGCGGCGGGTCCGGCCGCGGGGCCCGAAGCCAGCGCGTAGATCGGCTTGCGCAACACGGCTTCCACGCTCGCGCAGCCGCCATTGAGCTGAATGATGAGAAGCGGCCGCTTCAGCCCGCTCTTCTTGAGGTAGCGCTCAAGCTCCCGCAAATAGCTCGAGATGCCGGGCAGCACATAGGCGCTGAGGAGCGTCGAGCAAGTGCGTTCCCACTCGCGGATTGCGGGCAGCACGTCCGAGCTCAGGACCACCGGAACGCCCGGCATCTCGCGCTCGACCAGCTCTTTCACCTCACGCTCGTGCGCCGGGTTCACGATCGACCAGAGCAACGCTACCGCAACCGCCTTCACATTCTCGGCCTTGAGCGCTTGAGCGGCCCGGTGAACCGAGCTTGCGTCGAGCGGCGTGATCACATCGCCCTTGTAATCGATCCGCTCCGTCACCCCGAGACGCAGATAGCGCGGCACGAAATCCTCGGGCGGCTTCAAGTTCCAGTTGAACCGTTCCGGCTTGAAGCCATTCCGCAGAAAAATGACGTCGCGGAAGCCCTCGGTGCAAATCAAGCCGATCTTCGGGCCGTTGCGCTGAATGACCGTGTTGGTGGCGATGGTCGAGCCGTGCACGAACAGGTCGAGCCCGTTCAGAAACGCCGCGAGCGAGAGCCCGCGTGCCTTGGCCAGATTGTTGAGACCGGTCTTGATACCTTGCGAGGGATCTTTTGGCGTACTCGCTTCCTTCCAGAGCGTGATACGGCCCCGATCGTCAACGAGCGAGAAATCGGTGAACGTGCCGCCGATATCGATGCCGAGGACGTGACCCATGGTATCGCGACTCCCCTATTGCGGATCGAGCAAGAACACGTCGCCGGGGCGCATGTGCTGCTTGAGCCAGGGCGAGGCCGACGGCTTTTCGGGAGTCAACAAGGGAAGCGGCCCGCGCGGCGCGCGAATGCGCGCGCGCAACGCGTCGGTTGCGGATTCATCGACCGCAAAGGTCGTCGGGTTCCACACCAAGCCGTAGATGTCACGCGCCGTGGATTCCGAGATCACGCCGTCACGCAGATCTCGGCACACGGCGTCGGCCGGGCGCTCGAGCGGGTCGCCATAGCCTCCGCCACCGGTTGAGATGCTCACCCAGGTTTCTTCGGGCCCAATGGTCAGATGCCCCTTCGCCGAACAATAGGTGCGCAGGTCCATCTTGCGATCTTCGCGATAATTGCCGCCGCCGATGCCGGGCGTGCCGCCGAGCACGCCATGCGGAGGGTTCGCTGCGCCGTCGCCGAACAGATGGCACTCCATGGCACCGGTGAGGCAGCGCAGCACCATGTTGATGCCTGGGCCGCCACGATGCTTTCCCTGACCCATCGAATCCGGTTCGATCTCCATGCGCTCGACGTGCATCGGATAGAGAAGCTCGGTCATCTCGGCCCCCATCGACTTGAGACCGCCGGACGCCGAGAGCGTCATTATCAGCGGCCAGCCATCAGCGTGGGGCGCCGCGCCGCCGCCGGACGCGCCGTTGAACAGCATGACCGCCCAGTCCTTGGCCTGGTTCGTTCGCCGGTCCACGCCCGAAAGCACGGGCACGGACTGCACGCGGCCAAAGCCGGCGACCGCCCGGTCGGGAAGGGCCTTTGCGAGCGCCTTCCACACCGCGTCCTGCATCGGATCACCCGGCACCGTGGTCGCGATCGCGGTCGAACCCGGGTGTTTCGCGTTGCAGACGGAGCCGAGCGACGCGACGCCGGTGACGTGACGCAGACAGCCGTCACTGTGGGGAATGGTCGGGTCGATGCAGCAGAGAATTGGCACGCCGCTCGCGGCTTGCATGACGCCGATCGAGGCGTTCGCAGCCCCTGGGGTCTGTGGCGCGCTGCCGGTGTAGTCGACGGTGACGTGATCCTCCGCGATCGTCACCGCCGCACGGATATGGATGTCGGCGTTACCTTGCCCATCGCTATCCATCCAGGTCTCGCCGACGAAGGTTCCCTTCGGCATGGCGCGGATCTCCTCGCGCATCCGACGATCCGCATAATCATGGATCGCCTCGACATAGCGCGCGATGTTGTCCGCTCCGTACTCCGCGATCATTTCCTGCAGCCGCCGCCGACCGTTCCAGATCGAGCCGAGCTGCGCCATCAGATCGCCATAGAGTTGATCGCTGTACCGAACATTCGCGAGGTACAGCCGGATGACGTCGTGCCGCGCTTTCCCCTTCTCGTAGAACTTGAGGGGAGGGATGGTGAGACCCTCCTGAAAGATGTCGCGCGCGGTCGCTGGCGTACTGGTCGGTATGAACGATCCGATGTCGAGCTGATGGCCCTTGGTCACGCTCCAAAACATGTGCCGGCCCTCGTGAAAGACCGGGCACGCCGTGACCACATCGCCAACATGGGTGTTGCCACTATACGGGTCGTTGCAGACGATCACGTCGCCGTCATGGATGTCATTTTCGAAGACGCGCGTCATTTCCTTTAAAACGACATGAAGCGAGTTGGTATGAATGGGGATGGCGTCGGCCATGCACACCTGCCGTGCTTGGCCGTCGAAAATCGCGCAGGAGAAATCGCGAACGAGCGCGAGGATGGACGTCCATGCCGTGTACTCGAGCGACAGGGTCATCTCCCGGGCGATCGCGCTGAACCGATTGAGAAGAACGGAGAATGTGATCGGATCGATCGAGGCGTCGACATCCGTCGCCTTCGCGTCGTGGCTCACAGAGCCGCTCATGGCTTTCTCCTCTTCGTCGCGTAAGGGTTGCGGTCCGCCTCAGCCTCGACGTCCACCGCCCCACCAGGCCATCATCGGCAAATCCGCAAGGCTGGTCAGGCCGGGCGGTGCGGCGATCACATACGGCACCGCGTTAACGGCGCGCGCGGCGGTTGCCGCATAGACGCCCGTCGACTCGCTCAGCTCGCCCCGAAGCGATACGTCAACGCTGGGCACACCCTCGATCCGCACGCGCGTGCCCGGCTCGACGCCGTCCGTTGCAGGGTCAGGATGAACCACGCCGCAGTGTTCGAGCTTGATGGCCGGCCCGGTCGACGAGCGCGCGGTCGCGACGTGACGAAAGCCGCACACCTGCCCAGGCTCGATCGTCACGGCTTTGCCGGTCCGGCGCGTCTTGCTGACGATTGAGAGCCGCTCTTGGCGGAAGTCCTCCATCGTGCCGCCCATCGCGTGGGCGATCATGCCGACGGAGTGGGCGATTTCCGCGTGAAGGCTGATCTTGCCCGAGGCGACTTGTTCCTCGAATTCGTTGGGCCAAAGACCCATGCCGTAGTTGTTGATGGTCTCGGGCCCCCAGGGCGAGAAGTCGGCCACGCGCGATGCGTGAATCAAATCGATCCGCTCGCACGCGCTCGACATCAGAATGGGAATGGCATCGAGCAAGAGCCCTGGATTCAAACCCGTGCCGAGGATCGTCGCGCCGCCCCGGCGTGCCGCCTCGTCGACCCGGCGGGCCAGCGCCTGGTCATATGCCGGCAAGTAGCTGATGCCGGAAATCGCGATGACGTTCACGCCGACTTGGAGGAAGGGGATCGCGTCGTCAGCGCTCTCCTTTGGGCGATAGCGGGTGGCGTGGAACATGACATCGGCGACCTCGCGATGACAGAGCTTGTCCGGCGTCGTCACCGGCACGCCGATCGCGCCGATTCCCGCAAGTTCGCCCGCGTCCTTACCGTGCTTGGCGGGATCGGCGTCGATCGCGCCGACGAGCTCGACGCCCTTGGATCGAGCGAGGCGAATCAGCTGGCAGCCCGCGGCGCCGAGACCGAATTGAATCATTCGGATCGGCGCGCTTTCCTTTTGTACTTTGCTGGTCATGCTGTCTCTTTGGTTCTCTTCGACTGCCATGGCGCGCTTCCTGCGCCGGGGCTGGCATATCGGCAATCATGGCAAGTGTGGGCTATTCGCGGCAAGGCGCCAATCACGGCGTGGCCCATCAGTCAGCCATACCGGAGTCTGACCGAAGGCCGTTGCAGGTCTATCGTTTCTTCGCCGCGATGATCTCGACTTCCACCAACATCTCGGGGCGGACGAGCGCGGGAACGAAAAAGCCGGTCATCGCGGGGCTGTGTCCGGCGAGATAGCCTTTCCGAACCTCAACGTATTTCGGGAAGTTCTCCTTGCCCACGATCAGCTGCGTCACTTTGATGATGTCGGTGATGCCCATGTCGGCGGCCTTCAGGATCGCGACGAGATTGTCCCAAACCTGGCGAGTCTGATCGGCGAAGTCGGGCGGCAGCGTGCCGTCTTTCCGATTGCCGACCTGGCCCGATGAAAAGAGCACCTCGCACCCGGGTGGAATTACGACGCCGTGGCTGTAGGCGCGAAAGAGCGGCTCCGCCATCTCGGGCGGATTGATCTGCTTGAAGGTCACGACTGGATCTCCCTGGTTCTTGACGACTTGATTCGCGCTGCTCAACGCGGGCAGCAGCAGGTGCTCGAGCCCTGGCGTGTCAGACAAACGGTCCGGCGACGAAAGGTCAAGGAGCGGATTTGTTCTCGGGGGTCACGCGTATGTCGTTCGGCTGTTTCCTGACGGCGACCCTAGGCAACCACGTCGTGGCGGAATTTGGCTCGCTTCGCCCGCCGGACCATGAGCATGAGCGTAACTGCGTGCCACGTACGGCGTAGCGAAGGGCCAGGATGCGGGTTCCCCATGCGTCTCCCACCGAGTCCTCTTGGAAACCTCTTATTCCGCGGCGGCTCGACGCGGATCGCGCGTCGTCCGCTTCTCGTTGAGGAGCGCGATCATCCGATCGGCCGTGCGGACGACGGCGGCGAAGCCGCCTCGGAACGAAGCCAGCGTAGCGTCGTGGGAGGCCTGGTCGAACCCCGCCACCGCCTCATCGATGACGACTACGGAAAAGCCGCGATCGGCGGCGTCGCGAACGGTGGTCTCGACGCAGTAGTTGGTGACGCAGCCCGTGATCAGGAGCGTCTCGATGCCGAGTTCGTGTAGCAAGTTTTCGAAGTTGGTGCTGTTGAAGGCGCCGAAGCTCCGCTTTCGGAAGAGGGTTTCGTGCGCGAGGGGAGTCAGCTCTTCGAGGATGCGAAATGTGGGGGACTGGGCCCAATAGAAATCCGCCATGCCCGAGCGTTGTTGAAGATCGAGGATCCAGGCGCGCATGCGCCGGTTGAAATCCCTGAGGTCTTGATAGTCGGAGCCCACGACGAGATGAATGATCTTGAGGTCCGTCGCGCGTGCGTGATCCAACAAGCGCCTGATCGCTGGTACGACGGTGGAGAGGCGCTTGGCGTAGTAGGCGGTCGAGCCGGGATGAAGCTTCTCGAGCGCCGCCACGACGCCATGATCGGCGTGGGCATCGTGGTACTGCATGTCGATGATCACAAGCGCGGCCCTTGCCGGGTCGAGCTCGATTGGCGGCAGTAGCGAGATCTCGCCGGCCGGCCTGTCGAAATATTTGTCTTCGATCGTGCCCATCGCTGCCCCCACTTTTTCTCGGCGGTGAATGCTAGGTGGCTTGCCATCGGGAGGCAATTCCTTAATAACCGAGAGCAACAGATTTGGGGGGAGCATCTTGCTGAAGCTGCGGCACGAGACCGTATTCGGTGCGTTCGAGGCCTCGGCCAGCATGTTTCCTTCTGGCGGTGCCCTATGCGCGCCGCCCATGCGAGACCGCGCCTACGCACCGGAGGGCGTCGAGCTCGACTATGCCGCGGCGGCCGAGCGCGTCGCCGCACTGCGGCGGCTCTATGCCGAGGCAGGCTATGGGCGGGGGCATCGGGTCGCGCTTCTGCTCGAGAACCGGCCGGAATTCCACCTCCATTGGTTCGCCCTGAACGCGCTCGGCGTTTCGATCGTGCCGGTCAATCCGGCCTATCGCGACGATGAGCTTCGGTACCTGTTCGAGCATTCGGAGGCGGAGCTTGTCGTCTCCATTCCCGAGCGGGTCGATGGCCTTGGGGTGCTCTCCGAGGCGCTCGCGAGGCCGCTGCCGGTGGTCGATGTCGCGAACCTGCCTGATCGTCTTCCGGGGCCCATCTCGCCGGCGCGGCCCGGCGCGCCGGAGCCGCGCAACG
>SXGR01325904.1_pt1 | contig 10415 bp, 7 predicted proteins | sample 3174711 | NCBI WGS metagenome assembly SXGR01 (sample SAMN11356860, study PRJNA531348) | freshwater metagenome | isolation source: freshwater sample F1-60 | place: China: Fuxian Lake, Yuxi | collected 2017-12-25 | reverse complement strand
CGCCCCTGCTCACCGGCACGGGCCGCTTCAATCGCCGCGTTCAATGCCAGCAGGTTGGTCTGTTCGGCAATGCCGCGGATCACCTCCAGCACCATGCCGATATTGCGGCTGTCATCGCCCAGTTGGCGGATCACCTCGGCGGTGCTCTCGATAGCACCGGCAACCCGCTCGATACGCTGGATGGAATCGTTTACTGTCTTGGCCCCAATTTCTGCCGTTTCACTGGCCGAGGTAGCGGCACTGGCCGCATCGCTGGTATTGCGCGAGACCTCCTGCACCGTAGCCTGCATCTCGTTCATCGCCGTTGCCAGCTGGTTCAGCTCATGTTGCTGCGCATTCATATTGTTGGCTGACTGGCGAGCCACCGAGCTTATCTCCTCTGCGGCGGAACTCAGTTGCACCACAGAGCCCGAGACTTCACTCACCAGAGTGCGCAGATTGGTCTGCATTTCACCAAACCCTTTGGCAAGAGTCCCCAGTTCATCATTGTTGAACTGCTGCATATCGATACGGGAGGTGAGATCACCAGAGGAGACCCGACGGGTCTGTTCCAGCAACGCCATCACCGGATTGCGGATCTGACCGGTCAGCAGCCAGGCAATGGCCACAACAAAACCCAGCGTCACCAGACTGACGATGATGCTCATGGTTCTGGCGTTGTTATAAAGAGCCTCGACATCCTTGGTCATCTGGGCCGCAACCTCGTTATTGATTTCCCGCAAGCGGTAGGATTTTGCTCCCACCTCCTCCAGTGCAGCCCTAGTTTCGTTTTTGCGCAGACTTTTGACACGTTCCAGATCGCCAGCAGCCAAGGCGCTCAGCAGCTCTTCATGTACCGCAAAATACTTGGCCCCCGCCGCAACTACCTGCTCATAAACCTGCTTGTCCTCGGCAGTACTAAATTCCAATGCACCATATTTCTGTGCAGCTTGCTCGAATTCCTGCTTGGCCTTGTTAAAAGTCTGCGTACGCTCGCTTACTTCTTGGGCATCTTTGTTCAGGCCTCCGATCACCTGGGCCAACTCTGAGCGGCGCGCATCCAGAATGGCGACATGCATCTGGCTGGCATAGCGGGTTGACGGCAGCAGGTTGTCGGTAATGGTCTCTGAATCATGGAAAAGGCGTGCCAGCTGGCTACTTGAAAACCAGGCCAAGCCCAGCACCAGCAGCGCCAGGATGGCGAATCCGGCACTCAGTTTCTGGCCGATAGACATGTTTTTGAACATATGGGGGCTTCCTTTAAATGGGTCTGCACTCCCGCAACATCCGCCGGGAATGGTCACATAGAGCATAGTCTGCAAGCAGAAAGTCGAAGGCTTTCATATCGCTTCTGCATACAGGAATATCGGCCCGTTCACTCCACTTCTAAAGAGACCTTGTCCGTTCACATTCTAATAACTATTCCATCAACTCAAGAAGATGCTGACGCAACCCGGCAGGATCGCCCAAAAAGTCAGCCACTCGAACAGCACTCACCTTACCGTTGTGCATCAACCCAAGGGTGGGATAACCCTGACCGCCCAGCCGTTTCATCCAGCCCTGGCTATCTGCCAGATGTTGCAGCAAGGGCGCCTGCAGATAAGCTTGCTGGAACGCCTCGGCTGCAATCCCCTGCTCTGCCGCCAGCGTGGCAAGAAACGCTGGCTCACCAATCCAGATACCGTCCCGATAGTGGGATTGCTGGATCCGGTGCAACATGACCAGCCCATCGCCCCCCAATGTCGTGACGGCCAAAACCGCACGGATCGGCGGCTCGGAGTCCAGCAGACAGCCTTCCCGCAGCAGCAGTTCGTTAAAGTAGCGTTCGCCAAAATGCTGGCCGGTCAGCGCTTCGATCCGCTGATCATGGGGGCGCACATAATCACGCAATGCCTCGCCCATAGGCTGACGGCGACTACCCATCCAGAGACCGCCCGCATGCAGCTCGATCTTGAGTCCGGCAATGGTGGCTGCCGCCTGCAACAGGGGGGCGGCACCGTAGCACCAGCCACAGAGCGGGTCATAGACATAATGGAGGGTGGTTTGTTGTTCGCTCATCTTCATTCTCACTTCAATCTCGGATAAAAAACCGGGCCCTTAGGCCCGGTAAAAAACACAGGGAAAGCAGGCTCAGTGGCTTACCACTTCATCTCGCCGGTATTGACCTTGGCACCGATGGACAGACCATCGTCAACCGGCAGTGCCGGATAGGCCTTCTTCAGAGCCTCAATCAGCTCACCGGAGTTTTTCGCCTTGGCCAGCTCCTGTTCGAAACGCTCTACATAGTCACGGGTAAAGCTCACAGCAGCAGTGCCTTTGGGAGCCGTGCCCAAGAAGTGGCCCGGTACCACACGCTCGGGTTTCAGGGCCAGCAGATTATCCAGCGCCTTGACCCAGTTGCTGCGAGCCGCCTTGGTCTGGCTGTCGGCCATCCAGACATGCACCCCGTGGTAAACCGGCACACCACCAAAAGCAGTCTTGATGGAAGGGGCCCAGAGGTAGGCATTCGGGGTATTCATCTCTTTGATTTCAATCTTCTCGCCATCCAGCGTCAGGTGGCTGGCGGTCATCACCTGCGGCACGGTCAGGCTCTTCGGTGCACCCTTCCCGAGGATCGGGCTCCAGTAGCTCAGCTTGGCATCCTTGGTCTGGTTGATATGGTCAACCACATGCTGATCGGCCAGCACTTTGACATCCGGGAACGCCGCCATGACCGGCTCCAGACCGAAGTAGAAGTCGGGGTCACCGGCACTGATATAGACAGTGGTCAGCTTCTTGCCGCTCTTCTTGATCATGTCGACCAGCGCCTGACCATTTTGCACGTCGAATTGGGCATCGATCAGGATGGCCTCTTTGTCACCGGTCACCAGTGAGGAGGAGACCGGGAAGATCGCCTTCTCGCCAGGGTTGTAGACGGTCACGCTCAGGGGGGCGGCCAGTGCGGCGCCACTCAGCAGGGTGGTCGCCAGAGTCAGGTTGCGGATCAGGGTGTTGTTCATCATCTATTCCTCATTAAGTATTCGGGGGTTCATTTGATGGACACAGTGTATTGGATCACTTAAGGTGCAAATACAGCATAAAAAGCGCATCACTGTTGCGCATATCGAACATATAGAGAGCCGTACATGGATCGACTGACCGCCTTGCGGGTCTTTGTCAGCGTAGTCGAACAAGGGAGCCTGAGCGGCGCCGGAGAGAAACTGGATATGTCGCGCGCCATGGTGTCGCGCTATCTGGCCGAGCTGGAGAGCTGGATGGGCGCCCGCCTGCTGCACCGCACCACCCGTCGTCTGAGCCTGACCGGGCCAGGAGAGGAGGCGCTGAACCGGGCCCGCGCCATGCTGGCACTCGGCGAGGAGATGGAGCAGATCGCCGTGAAGGGGGATGACGCCCCCAAGGGGCAACTGCGGATCACCAGCAGCTACTCCCTGTCGGAAGCCTTGCTGGTCGGGGCTGCCAACGACTATCTGGCGCAATACCCGGGGACGGCCATCGACATTCTGCTGCTCGACAGAACCGTCAATCTGGTGGAGGAGCGGATCGATCTGGCGGTGCGCATCACCAACGACCTCGACCCCAATCTGGTGGCGCGCCGTCTCGGCACCTGCCACTCGGTAGTCTGTGCCAGCCCGGCCTATCTGGCCCGTCATCCGATGCCACACAAGGTGCAGGATTTGGCGCTGCACAACTGCCTCACCTACACCTACTTCGGCAAGAGCCTGTGGGAGTTCAATGGACCGGACGGTCCCGAGTCAGTGCCGGTCAGCGGTAACCTGAGCGCCAATATCTCCAACCTGCTGCTGGAAGCAACGCTGGAAGGCGCCGGTATCAGCCTGCAGCCCCGCTACTCGGCCCAACCCTATCTGGAGCGCGGAGAACTGGTGCCCCTACTGACCGACTGGCAGCCCAAGCGCCTCGGAGTCTACGGGGTGTATGCCACCCGCAAACAGATGTCGCCGCTACTGCGCAGCTTCCTCGATTTTCTGCTGGCTCGCATGGCGGCGGATCCCATCTGGCAGGAGTAAGCACTCCGCACACCCAAACATAACGAAGGGGCCGCTGCGGGCCCCTTCTTCATCTTCATCAGTTGATCAGGCTTCAAATCCGAATGGTTCTGAGTGCGGCGCTTCCGGCTGCGCACTCTCGTCCAGGAAAATATCCCGATAAGCCACATAGATGGAGTAGTTGAGCGCCGGGATCACCACCAGCAGACCTACCAGTAACAGCACAGCGCCAAACAGCAACAACATGGCTGAGAGCAGTCCCCACCAGAAGAAGGGCCACATATTGCGCCAGCAGCCGAAGAAGCTCAGCCGTACCGCCTGGATGATGCCGATATCGTGGTGGTAGATCAGCGCCGGAGCAAAGGTGACCCCCATCAGCACGGGAATGATGAGCAGCATCCCCACCAGCAATACCAGCAGCAGTTGTTGCAACTGGCTGGCTGAGACCACCATGCTCTCGGGATCCTGCGTCAGCAGCGGGAGCAGCCCCCACATGGAGAGCAGACCGAGACAGACGAGGCCCACCAGGCTGAACAGCAGCAACACCAGCAGACCGCCTAGCATCAGCGGGGTCAGCTTGTGGCGAAAACCGGCGAAGAGATCGGCAAACTGCAGCGGCTCCCCCCGATAACCCCGAGCGGCGACCGCCACCCAACCCGCGCCCCACACCATGTAGAGCAACTGGGAGATAAGGCCACCCGCCGGCAGTTGCTCCAGCAGCATGCCCACCATAAACCAGACCAGCACCATGGCTACGCTGATCCCCATCCCCTTGTTGAAGATATCGAACCCGCTGCGAACCCAAAGCCAGCCACGACCTGTCGTGTACCGGGCCGGTGTGGTGCGCAAAGGGGGTAATCCGTTCATATCGTCTCCTCGGAGTGTCAGTGGCATCAGTGCCGGAAGCCGATTCTAGAGCCAGGGCGAGGGCGACTCAATGGCGAAGCAACCCGACCACGACATAAAACCTGACGCAGCGATGAACAAAAGGGGCGTCAGCCACGCCCCGCCTCTGGCTGCCCCGACCATAACGAGGCACAATCTGCCCCCTCCCCCAGCCGCGTCTGTCATGGCCAGCATGTCGTGGTCACCCTTTAGTGATCGACGAATGCCGGATAGGGGGTTGTCATCCCGCCATCCCGGGCGTTTTAACATCGAGTGTATCGTCATGAGAGTTGTTTGTTGTCTGTTGTTGTTACTGGCCAGCCAGTCAGCCCTGGCCGAGGGTTTTATCAGTCGCCTGCTCAACCATCCGGTGCCGGGTGGCGTTGCTGTGATCCCTCTTGGCGCGTCACCCACTGCCCCCACGGCCCGCTATCATGACAAACCTGTGCTGGTGGTGCGCGAAGACAACCAGTGGATCGCCATCGTCGGCATCTCTCTGAAAAGCATGCCCGGCGCCCAACAACTGAACACAGGTGATGGCCGTACTCTCGGCTTCACCGTGACCCCCAAGCACTACCGCGAGCAGCACATCAAGCTCAAGAACAGCCGTCAGGTCAATCCGCTCGCCGAGGATATGACCCGTATCAACCGCGAGCTGGCGGAGCAGACCCGGGCTTACCAGACCTTCAGCCCCAACCAGCCGAGCAACCTGATGTTCGACAAGCCGGTCAACGGCCCCCTCTCCAGCCCGTTTGGCCTGCGTCGTTTCTTCAATGGCGAGGAGCGCAATCCCCACTCCGGCCTCGACTTCGCAGTGGGCGCCGGCACCCCGATCAAGTCCCCCGCCGCAGGCAAGGTGATCCTGATCGGCAACTACTTCTTCAATGGCAATACCGTCTTTGTCGACCACGGTCAGGGGCTCATCAGCATGTTCTGCCACATGTCGAAGATCGATGTGAAGCTCGGTCAGCGCCTGCAGCGTGGCGGCATCGTCGGGCGAGTCGGTTCGACCGGCCGCGCTACCGGTCCCCATATGCACTGGAATGTCAGCCTCAACGACACCCGGGTCGATCCCGCCATCTTTATCGGCGCCTTCAAGCCCTGAATCGGCAGAGCCCGTTAACAAAACATCCTCTAACAAAACAGGCAGCCCATGGCTGCCTGTCTGCTATCTGCACGTCGAACCTGATTACCTATCCGGCCAGCGCGTGGGCGCCGGACTCCCGATGCATCGCCCGCCACATCACCAACACCAGCAATGAGCTGCACGTTGGCAATGCCAGCCAGACCCCGGGCACGCCCCACAGGGTCGAGAAGCCCCACAAGAAACCGCCGATCAGCACCAGCTTGCCACCGGTGAGCAGGGAGGCGATGCGGGCCCGGTTGATGGCCTGGAAATAGGTGGCCCCCACCAGCAGCAAGCCCTCCATCGGCAGCCCCCAGAAGTAGAGCCAGATCCCGAGGCTCGCCACCGGCAGCAGGGTAGCGTTGTCCCCGGCAAACAGATAGACCGCCGCTTCCGGCCACAGATAAAGCGGGAACATGGCGCACAGGGCGATCCCCAACGTCACTCCGAGCGCCAGATTGCGGATCCGCAGCACCCGCCGCCAGTGACCGGCTCCTGCGTTGAAGCTGGCGATGGGCTGGATACCCATGGCGATCCCCTCGAACACCAGATAGAAGAAGGCCTCGGTGTAACTGATCACCCCGTAGGCCGCCACATGCAGCGAAGTGCCGACCGCCAGCAACGCCTTGTTGTGCAGCGCCAGCACCACAGAGAGATAGAGGTACATCAGAAAACTGGAGACCCCGAGGCGCACCGTCTCGCCCATCAGCCGCAGATCGGGGCGCAAGGTGTCCCAACTTATCCGCAGTTGGCTACGCGGTGTGAAGAAGTGCCACAGGCAGGCAAGGCCCGTCACTGCCTGGGAGAGCATGGTGGCCGTCGCCACCCCGGCCAGTCCGAACGGAAACACCACCATCAGCAGATAGTCGAGCAGCACGTTGAGCAGGCCCCCGACTACCATGATGAGGGTGACAAATCCGGGGCGGCCATCGTTGCGCAGCAGCGAGCTGAACGCCATCGACAGCACCGCAAAGACGCCAAGCCAGGCGTAGGCCTGCAGGTAGGAGAGCCCGGCGGTAAAGATCTCCCCCTCCGCCCCCATCCAGGCCAGCATGGGCTCGCCATAACGGATCCCGATAAAACTGAGCAGTGCCGAGGCCAGCAACACCATCACCAGGGCATTGCCGACGATATGGCGGGCTTTGGCCGGGTTGCCCTGCCCCAAATAGAAGGAGACCAGCGATGAGGCCCCCATGCCGATCAGCGCCCCCACCGCATAGAGCACGGCGCAGATGGGATAAGCCAGCATCAGACCGGCCATGCCATCCTGACCCAGCACATGGCCAACGAAGATGCCATCGATGGTGACATAGATGCCGGTGATCAGCATGGCCGCCACGGTCGGGGTTACGTAACGCCAGAAAAGGCGAGATAGCGGGGCTGTGCCCAGATCAACAGCTGACATATTCGACTCGGTGGAGAGAAAGCGGCCGGGATCATAGCGAAACGGCAGCACGACTTCCTGTTATTTGTGTTATGAATCATTAATATAGACTGCTTTACCCGCCTCCCTGCCCTGTTTTAGGCTAGGGCCACCTCTTCTGAACGGAAACGAGCCTCATGTTGCAACGCCTGCTCACCCTCTTGCTGCTCTCCCTTATTCTGTTGCCGCCAGCCGTGCGCGCCGACGATGCCATTGCCCAGGCCGAATCCCTGTTGCAGAGCGTGCCCAAGAGCGATACCCCGGAAAACCAGAAGCTGCGGGAGAGCTATCAGCAGGCGCTGCAATTTGCCAGAGAGGCCGAGCGTTACCGGGAGCAGAGTAAAGCCTATCAGCAGATCCTTATCGATTACCCCAAGGAGTCGGCACGGCTCAAGGAGAGCCTGCACAACTATCAGCCCGCAGCTCGCCCGCCGCTGGCGAGCCTCAAGGAGGAGGCGCTGCGCCAGGCCATTGGCCTGAGCAGCAACCGCCAGCTTAACCTGCGCAAGGAACGGCAGGGGGTGATGGACAGCCTAAACCAGCTGGAGAGTACCGGGCAGGAGTATCACCTGCGGGTGGATGATCTGCGCAAACAGCTGCAACTGACCCGCAGCCAGCTGGAGCGACTGAGCTTCAGCAGCGAATCGGATCGCCAGCAGGAGGCACAGCTGCTGCTGACCAGAATGAAGGAGCAGAGCCTCTCCGACCGGATCCAGATGCTGGAGCTGGAGCAGCTCTCGGCCCAGCAGCGCAACGATCTCGGCAAGCTGAAACTGCAGGAGCTCAATCTGGCCATCGCCGACGAGGATGAGTGGCAAGCCAGCCTGCTGACCCAGCAGAACCAGCTGCGTCGAGAGAAGACCGAGCAGGCGCTGGAGGAGAGCGAGCGACTGCGCAAACAACTCACCACCGACATGCCGCTGCTGCTGGAGCAGCAACAGCAGAATCAGGCGCTCTCCATCCAGCTCGGCACGCTGGAGGATCAGATTGAACGGGTGCAGGATGAGCAGCGCAGTGTCGACAAGAATCTGTTTGAACTGAATGAGCTGGTCAACTCGGTACGCGAACAGCTGGAGTGGCTGCAGATCAGTAATGCCTACGGCGAGAACCTGCGCAGCAAACTCTCCGATCTGCCCCCCCAGTTCCCCCTCGACAAGCTGGAGTCCGCCATCGTCAGCGCCCGCATGGCCAAGTACCAGTACGAGAGCGAGCAGGATGGGCTCAAGGATACCCGCCAGTTGCGCGACAAGCTGATGGCCGAAGAAGAGGTGACGCTGGATCGGCCGCAGCAAGCGGTGCTCGACAACCTGCTCAAGGCCCGGCGCCAGCTGCTGACCCGGCTCAACGACGCGTCCGACACCCTGATTCAGGAGCAGACCCGTCTCAAGCTGCTCTACAGCCGTCAGAACAGCAAGATCGACGAGATCCGCGAAATAAGCGCCAGCCACCTGTTCTGGATGCCCGATGTGCGCCCCTTTACCCCACAGGTGATGCTCGGCATTCCCGCCGCGCTGACCCTGGCCTTCAACCCGGATAACTGGCTGCAACTGCCCTACGCCATCGCCGAAAACAGCCCGCTGAGCCTCACGCTAGCCGGTATTGGTCTGCTGGTGCTGGCCTGGAGCTGGTTCAAGCTGGCCCGTCATCTGAGCCTCTATTGCGACCATATTGCGCCGCGGATCGGCAAGGTGACCCAGGACAAATTCAGCCTCACCAGCCGCTTGCTGCTGCGCTCCCTGCTTGCCGCCCTCCCCTTGCCCGCCATGGTGCTGATGGTGCGCGGCCTGCTCGAAGGGGCCTGGCAATACCCGTTTGCGGTTGCGGTGGCGCGCGGCCTTGGCGAGATCTGGTTTCTGCTGCTGGCACTGGTGATGGCCCGCCACCTGACGCTGGAGCGGGGGATTTTGATCCACCACTTCCGCTGGCCCCGGGAACAGGTGCAAAAGGTGTGGGGGCAGTTTCGCACCCTGCTGCTGGTGCTGATCCCGAGTTTCTTTGTGCAAGGGATGGCCAACAGCTATCAGGAGCACGCCTTCTACGACTCCCTCGGCCGGATGGCCTTCATGATCGGCGCACTCTGGCTGCTGCTCTTCTTTGCCCGCCTCAACCGGGAGCGGCTGCCACTCACCTGGGGCCAGACCGACATGACCAAGCCCCATCTGCTGCACCACTTCATCTGGAACAGCCTGATGCTGGCGCCGCTGCTGGCGGTGATTGGCGCCCTGTTTGGCTACTTCTATACCTCGCGCACCCTGCTGCGCCAGCTGGAGCTTAGCCTGCTGATGGGGCTGGGTTGCCTGCTGGTCTACTATCTGGCCAGACGCTGGATGCTGATCCAGCGCCGCCGCCTTGCCTTCGAGCGCGCCAAAAGCAAGCGGGCCGAGATCTTGGCCCAGCGCGGCCGGGAAGAGGGGCATGACGAGCTCAGCTCCGAGACCCCGGACGTGGTGGAAGAGACTGAGCTGGATCTCGATATCATCAGCGCACAGTCGCTGGGGATGGTGCGCACCCTGCTGATGCTGGGCTTTACCATGCTGGTGGTGGTGCAATGGTCGGATCTCAACTCCGCCTTCAGCTTCCTCAGCAATATCGAGGTGTGGCAGGTGAGCAGCAAGATTGGCGGCATCGAGCAGCTCTCAGCCATCACCTTGCAGGATCTGATGCTGACCGCCTTCGTCTTCATTCTGACCGTGGTGACAGCACGCAACCTGCCGGGGCTGATGGAGCTGACCCTGCTGCAACACCTCAGCCTCTCCCCGGGTACCGGCTTTGCCCTCACGACCACCAGCAAGTATCTGGTGATCCTGATCGGCGCCCTCACCGGCTTCTCCATGCTCGGCATCGACTGGTCGAAGACCCAATGGCTGGTCGCCGCCCTCTCGGTGCCCACGACACCACAGTGCGCCTCGATTAAAAGAAGCCAAGGAATCAAAATTCCCAACGTCCTCAGTGGGAAATCCATCATACCATGAAGGATCGGATGTGAAATCGCTGCCAT
>SXGR01106059.1_pt1 | contig 10416 bp, 13 predicted proteins | sample 3174711 | NCBI WGS metagenome assembly SXGR01 (sample SAMN11356860, study PRJNA531348) | freshwater metagenome | isolation source: freshwater sample F1-60 | place: China: Fuxian Lake, Yuxi | collected 2017-12-25 | reverse complement strand
AACAGATATCTACTCCGTACAAATTCTGCTCCCTAAAAAATCATTCTCCAGGGCCAGTTGGCCGATCTTGGCGTGCAGGGTCTTGAGATCGGGCGTCTCTGCTGGCGGGTTCGCTCCGCCAAACACGTCCGCCGCCCGAGTCTGTAGTTGTTGTTTCCACTCAGTGATCTGGGTGGGGTGCACCTGAAACTGCTCCGCCAACTCCGCAAGTGTTGTATCGCCTTTGACTGCGGCTAAGGCTACCTGGGCCTTAAACGTGGCTCCGTGATTCCGTCTCGTGCGCTTCATCGCCTTGCTCCTCTGGTTCGTCACCACCTGGTGGCTTTGGTGAAGCCAGGCTACCACTTATCACACTGTCCGAATTTCCGGAGCCCCCTCTCAAATCATCAAGACTTGAGCAATCCCCGCTTCAACAGTCTTTACTCGGCACCACTAGAGAAGATCGCACATGGATGGATACGCTTTTGGCGATAATTCGCACGTATTTAAAACTATATATATCATTAACTTCAACATCAAACATAATGTATCTGTACATGTATATAGTGATCCGCGTGGCTGGGCGTCAGGGAGAAGACGTGGCCAATGTGGCGTCCTGGAACGCTAGGTAAGTCCTCAGCTCACCATTGGAGAAGATGGAGCATTTATGTGCACGCTTCGCGCACGCTACGTGCTGCGTTGGCCGCTGCTTCAGCGGAACATTTGCGCCAGGGGTGATGTGGTTGGTGAAATCTGTGAGGTCGGTCGTGGTATTTAGATACCCCTCTTGGGTGCTTGGTCTTATAGCAACGCCCCGTCACCAGGAGGTGAACGGGGCGTTGCAGACCGCGTAATACTGAAGCGGCTTGCTGCTACTTGATCAGTAACAGCTTCCCGCCAAGATCCTTCGGATTGAGATGATCGCGATAGGTCAACGTATTGCCCTGCGTCGCGTAGAACAAATCGCTGGTGGGGATGCCGATATATTTCGTTTCACCTGGCTTCAAGACAACCTGAGCCATCAAAACAAACGGCGAGCCCGCATTGACCGCGTCCGTCATCTGAAATCCCCGCTCACTGGTGGAATGATTCGTGACCTTCACCAACAGCGGCCGACCCGGTCGAACTTTGAAATCGATCACCGTGGTCGGAGGATACCAGCTTTTTATCGCACCCAGTTCGATGGCGAATAATTGCGCATCGACGTCGAGTGTTTTAAAGGCTTGGCCAACGACCGACCCGGTTTCCAGGTCGCCCACCTCTACGCCACCAGCCTGCAATGCGAACGCCGATGTCCCCATAACGAGCACACTGACCGATACCACGATGCCTAGAACAAGATGCCTCAACATGACCTGACCTCCTCTGTGGTTAAAGTGACGATGCATGAGTGCCGGATGATGGGGTGCAGGGAGGCAACCCATTTTCTTCAAGCACTTGCCCCCCGATGAGCGTATCGCCGGCGATGAGAAACACTGCTTTGACGCGGCTGGTCTGCTCGAGAAACTTTCCGCTCGCCACGGCCGTCACTTCGTGCGTACCATCGGCTTGCGTTAGATCGTTCTCGATCATCACGTAGTAGAATTCGAACCCGTCGAATACTTTATTGAACGCCTGCGCACGCAGAAGTGCAATGAGCTGCGATTCATCGGCAAACGCAGGGGGCGCTGCACAGAAGAGCCCCACTATTCCCAGTGCGCAGAGTAGACGTATTATCGGCTCCTTCAAGGTATCGCTTTCCCCTATCCAGTGTTACCTGGCATCCACAGCCGCTGCATGCCCATTGCCCACCCCTACGGCATCGTTACGACGCCTACGCTGTTCGTGCATATCGATGTTCAAGAATATGGGAGAGGGAAACGCATGGGCATACGTTTCCCTCCGTCGAGACTCCCTGCGTGGTCAGCGCAGCCCACCCCCTGAGTCCCGCCCCAATTGCAGCACGAGTATTTCGCGACGGCACGGACTTGAAGGCCGGCCCACGCTTCAGTGCCGGTCGACCGGTCTGGACGAAAGTAGAAAAAATCCACCTATCGATCGTATGCGATGCCCCGCGGGACCGTTCAAGGTTTGCGTATTTTTGCATCCTGAACACCCGCACCAGTTCGTACTGGGCCGGCGGCATGATGCGCCCATAGGAGGTGCACGCCGTCTCGGCACGATACGTCTCCATCACAAACCGCGTCCCTAACAAAAAGGCGTTGTCCTCCTGCGGCGCCGTGCCTCTGGCACAAATATAAAATTTCAATATTTCCTTCAGGCCTTGCCGATGCCCCTCAATTTGATATGTCGGCCAGGACCGATAGCCAAAATCCAGCAACAGGTGCGTACGTCCCGAGGCAGCCACAGACCTCGTGGTTACCCGCCATGCAATGGTGAGTAATCGGGCGACCACGAGCGCGAGGTCCGAATGCGCCTGCTGTTGATGCACGTCAACCTCCCTCCATTGCTTGCGCCCCCCGAAGGGCCAGGGTGGGGGAGGCAGTCAACCATCCCACCCTGGTAATGGGTCCGGGAGATGGCGATATCATCTCGCGAACTCCACATGCCTGCACTCGGTTCAGCTCCTTAACGCAGAGGCTGCCGCCTCCCATCGCTACCTGTTTTAACGGCTACCCTTCCGGCTGAACGGTATCGGGCCGCTGCTCCCCACGATCCACGCGTGCCGAGCAATTCCAGCCTGACGAGAGTTTGCGGTGGACCGCACTAGCCAACTGCTCAGGCGTTTCGCCGCCGAGATGATACCGTACCAGCACCGTGCCATGATTATTCAAGAATTCGACCTGTCGAACGATCTTGAATCCACGCAGCGTCGTTTCGACATCCTCGCGGTGGTATTCGCACATGCGACCGAAAATCTGCACAATGACTTCGCCTACCACCGGTTTCGATTCCATAAACGGATTCTCGACACTTTCACTCGCGCAGACCACAGCTCCAATCATCATCCATCCAGCCCGCGCAAGCATGAAGAGACGTTTCATGAGCATTCCTTCTAGAACCCGTTCAGTAAAAGGACCGGGGCGGAGGCCACAGGAGGAAGAACCTGCGCCCCGGATCAGTCCGAGCCCGGAGGCCGCCAGACTCGGACATCAATAGAGCCATACCGGTCAATGGTGTCCGACGACGCGCGACAACGGTCGAATAGGGAAGCTGAGAGAAATCAGCACACAATAGGCCGCCCAGGGTCCCTTATCCGACGAGGATGCAGGAAACCGCCGGAGGCGCACGAGAATGGAGCGGAGAGGAGGTATGGGCAAGGATATTCTGATGAGGAGACGCGAGTACCCGCCGGACGACCGGCCCGATCGACGGCGACGTCGGCGCAGCCATTAGCCCAGCATCGGAGGTGGCTTGGCAGGCCCAGGCGCAGAGCCCGCTATGTGGGCCGGCTTCCTGTGCACCGTGATGGCCATGACGGCTGGAGGAATCGACGTGACTGAACGCGCAACTCGCCGCCATGGCCGCAAGCGAGACATACGCCAGGGCAATAAACCCAGCGACAAAAGCGGTGTTACGCGATACGCAAGAACGTGTCATCACACTCTCCAGGATGCCACTGCTATACGCCTCCTCCGACAACCTGTCTACTCACGGCTGCTCATGCCTGCTACAGTTTCAGTACTTTTTTCTGTCAGGCGTCTGATTGCGCAGTGGCGGCCCCTGTCAAGATTAAACAAGGGCTCAACTCGTCTCCCGATGAGAGCAAACCGAGCATCGTCAATATACATGCGATAGGGGGTGGAACCTCAGTGGTAGATTCTCTTGGTCATGTGCGGAGCACTGCCAGGCTGACGTGGCGAAAGCCCAATCCGCGAACGCGATCAACAAGGCTGACGAACCGTTCGAGGTTCGTGGGTTTATCTGCGCGAACCAGCACCAGCGCCTCGCGGGAATGCGTAGTCAGTGTCGCATCGAGTTGCTCATCGGTAACAGCCTGGTCGTTGAGAAATAACTCCCCGTTTGCCGTGACCGTCATGATAAGCGGGCGGTCCTGCCGATCGCTGGTCGTTGCAGCCGTTGCCAGATTCATCGGAATCTGGCCTGTCGTGATAAAGGTGGCGGTGGTTAATACAATGATGAGCAGCACCAGCATGACATCAACCCGTGGGATCACGTTGATGTGATTCAACTCGCGATCCATCATGTGTCTGTCCGGTCCCGCTCGAAACTAGCGAGACGCGGTGGAATCGAATCCAGGCACGCACGCCTTTCGTGCCAGCCTTGCGCCTGCTGCCAGCGACTAACGGCACTGGCGGCAGGCGACGTAGGTGTTGTGCGCTACTTGCTCTTCTTCTTGCCTTCCGGCTTCTTGGCGGCCATCTCGGCATGGGCGATCGATTCTTCTGCGTGCGCAATCGCTTCATTGGCATGTTGCAACGCTTCCTTGGCATGCGCATCCCCGGTGCCCTTCACAGATTCCTCAATATGCTTGATTGCTTCCTTTGTATGTGCAACCCCTTCCTTGGCATGCTTGATCACCTCCTGCGTGTGATCTTCATCTTTCCCCGCGAGCGAAATCGCCGGCTGCAGACTCAATCCCACACCAAGTACCGCCACGACCATAACTGTCATCCATGTTTGTTTCATACGATAACCCTCCTTTATGGTGAATGGGCCCCTTACGCAGTATTCGAGTATCTCGAATACTCTCTCGGTCAATTGTAGTCAAGCAACGCTTGTACGCGCACCCTCTCGCGGATCGTCTTAATCTATCGGAGAGAGCTGGTCACAAGTCATGCTGCACCTTATACTGTGCGGTCAGTTCGCTCACTCGACGCCGGAGGACGTTGTTCATCACTACGCAAGGAATGGCGACCAGCAGCCCTGCCGCGGTCGCCTTTAGCGCGAGACTGAGACCGATCATGATCGATGCCACCGCCAACGCCCCGGACGTCCCCATCGTATGAAAGGTCAACATGATGCCGAGCACCGTTCCCAGCAACCCGATATAGGGGGCATTGGCCGCCACGGTGCCGATCACTACCAGCCGCTGGGTTAATGCGATCTCACAGAGCGCCAGCGTAGCAAACTGCCGCACGTCCACCCGCCGGTAGAAGAGCCAACGCTCCACCGCCACCAGGATGGCCCACACGCTCAGCCCCAGCAAGAGTCCAATGACACCGTACTCTACCAGTTCCTTAAGCCGCTCCATCGAGCACTCCTTCGTCTGTCCACCCCGCAGGCCCCCATCGCAGTCGACCGCGGTAACGGAGGACACTACGTATCAGTACGCCCGATGGTGTATCGAGCCTAGTACGGCATCGCATCGCTCGACCTGGTTGTCCTGTACCAAGCGCGCAAGCGATTTATGAAAGATGCGCAAACTCCCCTTGCCAACCTTCGTCCCATCTAAGCGTCCTTCTTGCACCCACCGATAGACCGTCCAGCGGCTGACGTTCAACAACGCCGCCGCCTCACGCACCCGTAATAATGTCTTTTCCATAAGGGCCTCCTCTTCGACGAGAGAGGACAGAGCATCCCCTCCCATCAAACGATCATTAGAACCCTAAGGTGATCCCCGCATAGGCGGATCGTCCATAGCCGGCAAAGTAAAGCTGTGTCGCAGAGGCACCCGTGGACACCATACTATTGGCGGAGGTCACCTGACCTGACGCCGCATATTTCGTATCGGCAATGTTATTCACCTCGATATACATCTTGGCAAAGCGGAACCACCTATTGTCAGTCAAGGGCTGCTCATAATGTAGATTTGCATTCCCAATGAGATAGGAGGGAATCCCGATCGTGTTGGCATTGTTCAGCATGTAGCTGTTCATCCAACTCCCCTGTAGCCATGCCCCCCACCCAGCCGGCTGCTGCCCGTAAGCCACTGGGTCGTATTCGACTTTGGCATTCAGATAGTCGACGGGCACATTCGGGACCTTCTTGCCATCCCGTAACGTGGAGACACTGGCTGAGACATCTTGAAAATTGACGTAGTTCGCAATCGTATGGGTATACGCCCCGGAGAACCGCCAGGCCTCGATCGGCCGCCAATCATAGGCGAACTCCACCCCGCGATATTGCGAAAGGTCCGCGTTGACGGTTGCGGTATTGCTCGTCGAGGAGACCGACTGGGTAATGAACTCGTTTTGGACGAAGACCCAGAACCCCACGAGCTCCACCGACAGCGTCTTGCTCAACTGTGACGCCGTTCCGATTTCCATATTGTAATTCCGTTGAGGCTTCAGCTGAAAGTTAGCCCCCGGCAGTCCCGTGGTGGGATCGCGCGTGAGTTGCGAGATCTGAGGGATGGCGTAGCCCGTTGAGGTGCGAATCCAATGTCGGTAGCCGTCTGCCGGCTTCCATGTCAACGACATCTCCGGCGCCCAATTGTCAAAATCGCGTGTCACGGCTTGATTCGTGTTACTACTGCCACTATTCAATACGACGGCATGCACATTCAGATGGGACCGTTCATACCCCAGTCCTGCGGCCATGGTCCATTTCGGTACAAATTCCAGCTCTTCACGAAAACGGATCCCCGTATTTTGGATCCAGCCTTGATTGTCCTGGATCTTGGCCCCCTTGGTGCCAATCCCATCGGCCAGATTCTGGAAGCTCTCTCCGTCCTGTTTCATCCGATTAAAAAAGACGCCCACATAACTTTTGAGTGGCAGGTCCCCGATGCGGCCATTGTGCCGCAAATCAGTGTAGTGATAGACATTCTGGTTGATGCTATCCCCGACCTGGGCAAAGTACTGGTTGATGTCTTTTTCGTCGTAGGCCCCATGCACCGTCAACACGGTGTTGGCGTCAATCTCCCGTTCATAAATGGCCCCAACCAACGTGCGGCGATCCGTCCGTTTCTGCCCTAATTTATTCGCATCCGCACAACTTGAATTGTAGCTATTCCGCGTACACGATGTTTGTGCGCCGCCGGCCTGACGGTCATCGGCATTGAACTGCGATTCAGTGAGCCGGGTGGCGACTTTCGCGTCCAGCCAGTTGCTGATCGCTTTGAAATAGAGCGTCTGGCGATCGTCGATGCTGTACCGCGCGTTAAAGTTCAGGGTTTGCGTCTCATAGTTACTGTGCCGAATATACCCATCCTCTCGGACATTACTGCCAAAGAACGAAAGATCTAGCTTGTCCGTGTGCTGTCCGAAGGCGATGGCCTGCTTGTTGTACCCGTAGGACCCTCCGGCCAGCAGTGCTTCCGTACCGTTGATATCACTGCCCCGACGGGTCCGAAATTGCACCATGCCACCGAGGGCATAATTCCCGTACAACGACGACGAGGCCCCGCGGATCACATCGACGCTCCGCATGAACCAGGGGTCGTGCATATCCAGTCGGGACAAGCCATCGGATTGGGTCTGCATGAACCCGTCTTCGTAGACCATGAAGTCTCGAATGGCAAATGCGGTCTTTACGCCGGACCCTCGCACGGTGAGGGAGAAGTCACGTGGGCCGTTCGCTTGCCGCAAGATCGTCCCAGGAATAGAATCAAAGGACTCTTTCAGGTGACGACCGGGACGCAATTCGATCTCCTGCGACGTCACCGTGGAGAGGGTGAGCCCTTCCGGTCGTTTCTGCACACGCTGACTCACAATACTCACATCGCCCAAATCAATTTCTGGCACTGCGGCCTCAGCGCTCGGCGGCAGAGCCTCTTTCGGTGCTCCATCACCACCCGTGCCCTGCCCTTCTGATGGTTCTGGCATTTGGGCCTCAACTTGCCAACCCCCAACTATGCCACATAGCACGAGCACCACCCATCCGATTACTATCCATTTCCGTGTCAGTTTCATCGCACATCTTTCTCCTGGTCCAAAGCCAGATCGTGAGTCTTACGTAGGTACGCGTGAACGGCTCCAGCCCAGTCAAGATCTGACGTGCGCCGAAGCAGTCTCCGGATACTGAAGTCGTATAAAAAGAGAGGCTTAAAGGAGCGGAGGACCGCGGGATGCAAATCTACTGAAGGTTACATCGGCTGGATGTTCCACATGGGTCGCCCCACCCCGTGCGACTAGGTGCAGGGGCTGCGCCAAGGACGTTGCGGGAGACACATCTGCGGTGACATTAGCGTGGCAGGCCCATGCGCACAGCGACGAATGCGTCACGCCGTTGGTATGGTGATGCGTGGCGCGGGGTTGACTCTCGTGTGCAAAGAGACAGGCGATCGCACTGACCGAGAGGGTCAGATACAAGGTCGCCATTGCTACCGTTAACGGGACAAGGCCTTTCCTCATTGCCCGCGCTCCATGACTTGCCGCATCATCGCGACAGCTTCCGGACTATCCCAGGCGCGAGGCCCAACCGCCCGCCCGACAAGTGCGCCATCCCGCGCGAGCACGATCGTGGTCGGAAGGCCGCGTACCATGAAAGACCGTGAGACGTCCTGGTCCTCATCGAAGAGCACCGGGAGCCGTACGCCGAGCTGGGAGAGAAAATGGGCGATACCCTGGCGTTGCAGATCTGTTGTCACGGTCAGGAGAACAAAATGCGCAGGGTCCAACTGCTTCTGTAAGCGAGCCAGGGCCGGCATTTCTTCTTTGCAGGGACCGCACCACGTGGCCCAAAAATTCACTAGTACGACCTTGCCAGCCAACTCGCTGGATTTCACCACCGTGCCGTCCAGTGTCGTTAACTCAAAGGGGGGCACCAGACTCCCGGCCGGCAACTGGCTCATTTTGAGTGAGGCGAAGGGATCGCTCGCCCGCACGGCATTGGCCGAGACCAGACTCAGGAGCGAGAGCAACGAGGCCAGGACAATCTGTGTCAAGGGCATCGCCATGCTAGGGCTCCTGCCTCGCAAGGGCGGTTGCGGCCGGGAGTTGAAGGGTTTGCACGACGATCCGATGCGCAGGCATGGCATGTTCCAGCCACGCCACGGCGGCGAGTCCGTTCGCATTCACCGAAAGAGATGGGGTCTGCCCTTTCTTCTCATTCAATTGTTGTGGGGCGCTGAAGGTTTGGCCACGGTCGAGGGAGAGGCGCATCACAACTTCACGTCGGACGGGTGACTGCTCCTCCCAGACGATCACGAGCCGTCCCTCCGGATCGACCGCCAGCTGCGGATGATCGGGAAAGGTGCCTTTGGAGACGTTCAGCTTGTGCTTTGGCGAGAAGGTCTCCCCACGGTCGTCCGAATACGCCAGGAATATTGCCGGTGTCTCATCGACGCCTTCGGTGTACCAGACCACATAGAGCCGCCCCCGCCGGTCCGTCCCGATCGACGCCGGCCGATGGGGACAGCCAGGGAACACCCACTGATCATGCCCGACGATCACCGGAGTCGAGAAGGTCTGCCCACCGTCTGCAGAACGCGCCACCACTGTTTCGCGAAGATTGCCAGGGAGAATCTTGCGCCAGGCCACATAAAGCGTGCCATCTGGCCCGGTCGTCAGCGCCGTCCGGCAACAGACGCAGGTGTTCTCGTCCACTTTAAGATTCTTCGCGACAGTGCGACCGTGATCCAGCGAGTGCGTGACGAACGTGCCGGATTCTTTTTTGCCCTCGCGCCCATCAATCCACGCGATATGCACCACACCGTCAGAGGCCACATGAATCGAATCGAAGCTATGCCCAATGACCTGCGCATCGTCATTTACGAGAACGGACGGCAGAAAGGTGGTGCCACCGTTCGGTGATCGGCTTAGCCTCAATTCGTTCGAGAACGGCTTGTCCGGCGTCAGTTTTGGATGGGTCAAGGCCCAGGTCAGGAACACGTCGTCTCCGATCACGGCGAGGGCCGGCGCTTCCTGCCGCGAGTACGGTGCCTCTGTGGGCTGATTCACGGTGACCGGCGCGCCGAGTAGTCCTTCCGGCTGCTCCGTTCTGGCATAGAGCACTCTGCGGAGCTCTTTATCCTCCTCCATCCAGGCCAGTGAGATACGGCCCGCCTCGTCAATCCGGACGGAGGGCCCAACCACGGCCCGGACCGAGCGGTCGATGGTCCGTTTCGGGCTGAATTGCCATGCGTGATCGGGCTCAGCCAGGGCCATCGAGGCGAGCAAGCCCGCGCTCATCACCATGCCAACAACCATCCACGCCAATCGCTGAGTTGTGCACTTCGGTTCAATCATAGGGCACGTTACATCGATCGATAAATACACCATGGCCTGTCCACTGATCTCGGTCACGCACATTGCGGGACCGCCTCCTGCGGGCCACGACTCACGCGAGTCCGCTCGGCTAGCCCCCGAGGCTATAGACAATGGGCACATAGATCGCGATTTCGGCTGCGCCCATCGTATTCGTCATATGCAGCGGACAGACTAGCCGGATGGCCTCCATGGCTGCGTTGTCGAGCACTTCGTGGCCGGAACTGCGATGCACCTTGACCTCCGAGAGGTGGCCATCGGTTCGAATCACGGCGCGCAGCACGACCTTGCCTTCCCACCCATTGAGGCGGGCCGCGCTCGGATAGCGTTTAATTTCAGCCAGTCTCTGTCGCAACGAGTCGGCTAACCAGCCATAATCAGCTTT
>SXGR01227209.1_pt1 | contig 10417 bp, 8 predicted proteins | sample 3174711 | NCBI WGS metagenome assembly SXGR01 (sample SAMN11356860, study PRJNA531348) | freshwater metagenome | isolation source: freshwater sample F1-60 | place: China: Fuxian Lake, Yuxi | collected 2017-12-25 | reverse complement strand
GTCGGGGGAGGCGTTCGACAAGGGCGCACGCCTGCTCGGCCTGCCGTACCCCGGTGGGCCCGCCCTCGAGCGCCTGGCCGCCGACGGCGATCCCGAGGCCTTCGCGGTCCCGACGGCGAAGCAGGTGGCCGGCCTGGACTTCTCCTTCAGCGGCCTGAAGACCGCGCTCCTGTACGCGGTGCGCGACCTCGGCGAGGAGGAGACCGCGCGACGGGCAGCCGACCTGGCGGCCAGCTACCAGTCCGCGATCGTGCGGGCGCTCATCGCGCGCTGCGAACGGGCGCTGGAGCAGACCGGGATGGACCGCCTCGCCCTGGGCGGCGGCGTCGCGGCCAATGGGCCCCTGCGCGCGGCGGCCGAGGGCCTCGGGGTGGCGCTGCACGTCCCGGACCGCGCGCTGTGCACCGACAACGCCGCCATGATCGCCAGCGCGGCGCGGTTCGTCGAGGCCGTCCCGCACCCCGCGTACCTCGCGATGGACGCGTACGCAAGCGGCGAGCGCGCGCTGGCATGAGCGTGCGGACGGTCACGCTCTACGGCCGCCCGGGATGCCATCTGTGCGACGACGCCCGCGCCCATTTGACGAGACTGGCCGCTGAGCTGGGCTTTTCGATCGAGGAGGTCGACATCGAGGCCGACGACGACCTGCACGCCCGGTACCTGGAGCGCATCCCGGTCATCGCTCTGGATGACGATGAACTGTTCGACTTCTTCGTGGACGAGAGCGCCCTGAGGGCCGCGCTGGCGTAAAGTCGGTTGCCGCATGCCACAAGGGGACGTCATCGCATCGTCGGGCCGGCCGGAGAACAACGGTCAGGACCGCCTCTCGCTCGGGGTTGCCGCCCGCCTGTCTCGGTACCTGCAGGTGCTGACCCAGGCCAAGAAGATGGGCAAGGAGACGATCTCCAGCCAGGAGCTCTCGGACTACACGCACGTCAACTCCACCCAGATCCGGCGGGATCTCTCCGGGTTCGGCAAGTTCGGCAAGCGGGGCGTCGGCTACAACGTCGACTCCCTGGTGTCCCAGATCCGCAAGATCCTGCGGACGGCCGGCCAGCACAACATCGCGCTGTTCGGCGCCGGGCACCTCGGCAAGGCGATCGCGTCCTCGGACATCTTCGCCGATCATGGGTTCCGCGTCGTGGCGATCTTCGACAGCGATCCGGCGAAGGTCGGCGAGCAGGTCGGGACGGTGAAGGTCCGCCCGGCCGAGGACCTGAAGAACGTCGTCGCCGACGAGGACATCGTGGTCGGCGTCCTGGCGGTGCCGGGCGCCGCCGCCCAGCCGCTGGCCGACCAGCTCGTCGACGCGGGCGTCAAGATCATCTTCAACTACTCCGAGGCGCTGCTGCAGGTGCCGCCGGAGGTCACGGTGCACACGTCGTCTCCGGCGGTGGACCTGCTGTACGCGCTGTACTTCTACCTGACCTGAGCCCTTGCCGATCGATCTGGACCACGCGCGCGAGGTCTTCGCCGCGTCGCGCGACCTGACGGTCGGCCTGGAGGAGGAGTTCGCGCTGCTGGACCCGCGCACGCACGACCTCGTCCCGCGCTTCGAGCACCTCCGTGACGCCGCGGCCGCCGAAGATCCCCATCTGCACGCGCAGATCACGGGCGAGCTCATCAGCTCCGAGCTGGAGATCGTCTCCGGGCCGGGCACCGACCTGCAGGACGCGCTGACCCGCCAGCGGGACCTGCGTCACCGGCTCTTCGCCCACGCGGCACGGCACGAGATCGCCCTTGGTGCCACCGGCACGCACCCGTGGGCCGACTACCGCGAGCAGCCGAACATCGACACCGAGCATTACCGCCGGGTCGTCGACGGGCTCGGGTACGTCGCGCGGCGCAACAACACGTTTTCCATGCACGTCCACGTGGGCGTGCGCGACGCCGAGCGCGCGGTCCGCGTGTGCGACCGCCTGCGTCCGGTGCTGCCGCTCCTGCTCGCGGTGTCGGCGAACTCACCGTTCGTCGACGGGCAGTTCGCGAAGCTGCACACCGCCCGCACGCAGACGTTCACCAAGTCGTTTCCGCGGTGCGGCGTGCCCGAGGCGTACGGCTCGTGGGAGGCGTACCGCCGGTACATCGACCTGCTGATGCGCACGGGCTCGATCGTCGAATACACGCAGGTCTGGTGGTCGGTGCGTCCGCACTTCGCCTACGGGACCGTCGAGGTCCGGATCTGTGACGCGCAGATGACCGCCGGCGAGTCCGACGACCTCGCAAGGCTGATCGTCGCGTGCGTCGCCCAGGCCATGCGCGACGAGGACGAGGGCCGCCCGCTCGACGTTCCCGCCGGCGCGCTCATCGAGGAGAACATGTGGCGGGCGATCCGCTTCGGGCTCGACGGCGAGATGCTCGATCTTGACGCCGGAACGACGTACCCGGCGACCGAGATCGTCCCGCGCCTCGCCGCGTGGACGGCGCCCGTCCGCGGGGAACTCGGCATCGACCTGGTGAACCCCGCCGAGCGCGGCGGCAACGGCGCGCAGCGCCAGTGGCGCGAGCAGGCGGCGGGGGCCGACCTGCGCGCCGTCTACGCTGGGACCGTGCAGCAGACCGCTCGCAGCTATGGGATGGAGGTGCCCGCATGAGCTTCGCCGATCAACCGCCTGGCGGGATGGGTGGTGGCCCGTCGGACCGCCAGCCGACCGAGGAAGAGCTCCGGGCCGCCTACGAGGCCGAGATCAAGCGCCTGCGCGTCGAGGACGTCATCGTCCAGACCGTGGTGTCGCTGATCAATCTCGGCGCCCGGAAGGCCGGCCTCGCGCCGGGGACCGAGGACGAGCAGGACCCCGAGCAGCTGCAGCAGGCCATCGACGCCTCCTCGGCGCTGCTGCCGTTCGTCGAATCGGCCCTCGGGCCGGAGGCCGCGCAGCTGCGCGATGCGCTCTCGCAGCTTCAGATGGCCTACGCGCGCTCGGCCGCAGGCGGCGGGGCTCCCGCCGGCGAAGCTCCGGCTCCCGAGCAGCCCGCGGCGGCGCCCGAGCCTCCGGCGGGTCCCGGCCAGGGCGGGTCCTCCGGCCGGCTCTGGATTCCCGGGCAGTAGACGCGCTGCTTCCTGGCGCGCCTAGGGCGGTCTCTCGCCGGTCTTGATGGACCGGTGAGCAGACCCTAAGGACAGCCCGTCTCGTCTTTCCGGAGGCGAGTTCACCAGGCCCGCCGGCGGCTGGTAACGGTTGGTACCTCTGTCCACGTTCCCCAGGAGGGATGTTGATGTTCACGTCGTCCGCTCGCATTCGCGGGGCCGGAGTGCTCGCTGCTGCCGTCGCAGCGCTGGCCCTGCCGGCCTCCGCCTCGGCGCTGAAGCCCGCTGACGTCCCCGACATCGGCGTCGACACCGGGCGCTTCAGCCTGCCGATCAAGTGCGCGATCTCGGTGCCTGTCGGTGGCGTCGCGATCAAGGTGTTCGACCTCAACACGACCGTCGACGTCCAGGGCGTGGCGGCCACCGAGCTCGGCGCCGGCCAGAAGTTCTGGCTCACGCAGGGCTCCGGCAGCATCACGTTCCCGTCGTGGCTGACCACGCTCGGCGGCCTCGCCACCGTCCAGCGTGCCGACGCGACGATCCCGACACTCGACATCGGCGCGGACAACGCGACGCCGAGCGCGATCAACGTCGCAGACCTGCAGCCGCTGTCGATCCGCAACATCCCCATCCGCTTCGGGCAGACGCTGAAGGTGGGCCTGCCGCTGCAGGGCACGTTCGATGTCGGGCCGTACACCGCGCCCGACAGCGGGGTGGTGACGCTGCGGTTCAACCGCGCGGTGGCGAACATCGCCCTGAAGTCGTTCTTCAACCAGGTGCTGCTGCGCGTCCGGGCCGACTGCCGGCCCACCGCGAACAACGCCCTGCTGTCGATCGTCGTCAGCAAGCCCGCGGGCTTGCCCGAGTCGAAGATCGTCAACCAGCCCCTGAACTTCCCGGCCGTTCCGTCGGGGTATTTGATCGGCATCATCAACGCGCCGTACCGCTGCACGCTGGGCGGACAGCCGCTCGATGTCGGCATCGCGGTCGGCGGCACGATCCCGCTGGCGGTGCGCCGCAACGGCTCCCTGCTGTTCGACAAGTCGTCCGGCGCGCTGGTCGTGCCCCCGGAGTCGGTGAACGCACTACTCGACCGAGGGATCACGCGCCTCTCCGGACGCGTGACGAGGCTCAACCTCGACGTGGCCGGTGGGCTCCCCGCGGTGCAGAACGTCGCGGCGGCGGGCATCGACATCCCGGAGACGACGCTGATCCGCGGGCAGAAGCTGATCGTCTCGCTGCCGGTGGGCGGCACGCTCACGGCCGGGCCGTTCACGCTCGCACCTGGATCGAACAACATCCAGGTGGCACTCGGTGACGCAGAGGCGGACTTCCGCCTAAACGGGTCGAGCACCATCACGCCCGCGGCGTGCACCGCCCCTGACCCCGGCGTGATTCTCGTCGACGCTCCCGCGTTCTGAGCCGTTCCGCGCCCGGCGACCGCACGCGCGGTCGCCGGGCGCGGCGTCCTGACTAGACTGCGCGCACCTTGGCCGAGCGCCGTCTTCACGGTCTGCAGCGCGTACTGGGTGTCAACGCGCTCTTCTCCACCGCCTACGGCAACGTCGGGTCGTCGATCTATTACGCGCTCGGCCTCGTCGCCGGGCTCGCGCTCGGCCTCACCCCGCTGGTGTTCCTCATCACCGGCGCGTTCTTCTTCTGCACCGCCGCCACGTACGCCGAGGCGACGGCGATGTACCCGGAGGCGGGCGGGTCGTCGAGCTTCGCCCGGCGCGCGTTCAACGAGTTCGTCTCGTTCTTTGCGGCGTGGGGGCAGATGCTCAACTACCTCATCACGATCGCCATCTCGGCGTTCTTCGTCCCGCACTACCTGGGTGGGCTGTTCTGGGAGCCGCTGAAGAGCGCACCGGGCGACATCATCTTCGGCATCGGCGTCATCGTCGTGCTCGCGGTGGTCAACGTCGTCGGCGTCAAGGAGTCCGCCGGGCTGAACATCGCGCTGGCCGTCGTCGACTTCCTCACGCAGCTCGCCCTCGTGATCGTCGGGTTCGTGCTGGTCTTCAGCCCGGACGTCCTGCAGAGCAACGTGTCGTTCGGGGTCGCACCGACCTGGGAGCAGTTCCTCGTGGCGATCCCGCTCGGGATGATCGCCTACACCGGCATCGAGACGATTTCGAACATGGCCGAGGAGGCGCGCAACGAGGCGACCACGATCCCGGCGGCCATCAACCGGGTCCAGATCGCGGTGTTCGCCATCTACTTCACGCTGCCCGCGATCGCGCTCAGCGCGCTGCCGGTCACGTTCAACGAGCAGACCGGGGAGTACCAGACGCTGCTCGGGGTCTCCGAAGAGGACGGGGGCTTTGCCGGCGACCCGATCCTCGGGGTGGTCAAGGAACTCGATCTCGGGATGTTCCAGGTCGCCGGCGAGCTCTACGTCGGCCTGCTCGCGGCGACGATCCTGTTCCTCGCGACCAACGCCGGGATCATCGGGGTGTCCCGCCTCGTCTACTCGATGGGCATCCACCGCCAGCTGCCCGACCAGTTGCGCCAGCTGCACCCGAAGTACGGCACGCCGTGGGTGGGCATCGTCGTCTTCGGCGCCATCGCGTGCGTCACGCTCATCCCGGGCCAGGCCGAGTTCCTGGGCAACATGTACGCGTTCGGCGCGATGCTGTCGTTCACGATCGCGCACGTCGCGCTGATCACGCTGCGCATCCGCCAGCCCGACGTGGCCCGCCCGTACCGGGGGCCGGGAAACATTCGGATCCGTGGCCATGAGCTCCCGCCGACGGCGATCATCGGGGCGTTCGGGACCGGCACCGCGTTCGTGGTGGTGACCGTGCTCAACCCGGAGATCGCCGTCGCCGGCGTGCTGTGGCTGGTGATCGGCGTGGGCGTGTACATCGCCTACCGGCGCAACCAGGGCCTCGACCTCCGGAGCACCGTCAAGGTCGCGCTGCCGCGACCGGTGACCGAGACCGAGGCCGAGTACGACTCGATCCTCGTCGCGCTGGAGGTGACCCCCGACTACGACCCGGATGCCCTCGCGACCGCCGTGAAGCTCGCCGCCCGACGCAGGCGCGGCATCTACGTGCTCGTGTCGATCACGGTCCCGGCGGTCTCGCCCATCGACGCCTCGCTGCCCGAGAAGGAGGCGCAGGCCCGCGCGCTCATCGAGCAGGCGCGGCTGCAGGGAGGACGACGGGTCACCGGTCGCTGGGTCAAGGTCCGCGCTGGGCAGGCGGGCCGCGCGATCGTCGACGAGGCCCGCACCATGCGCGCCCGCGCGATCGTCATGCCGCTGCCGCCGCGGACGACGGGGGCGAGCGTGTTCGGCAAGACGCTGGAGACGGTGCTCGCCGAGCGGCCGTGCCGCGTCATCATCGAGTCCGACCCCGAGCCGCAGCGTCAGCGCCAGCGCACCCCGGTGTGAACCGCCTGCTCTCGGGCGTCGAGCTCATCGAGCACCGCGCGGACGACCTGCGGGTCGAACTGCGACCCCGCGCACCGCGTGAGCTCGCGCAGGGCCTCGGCTGGGTCGAGCGCGGAACGGTACGGCCGGTCGCTGACCATCGCGTCGAGCGCGTCGCAGACCCCGACGATCCGCGCGCCGAGCGGGATCCCCGCCCCGGCGAGGCCATCGGGATACCCCCCGCCGTCCCAGCGCTCGTGGATCGCGCGCACGAGCGGCGCGACGGACGCAAGGAAGGGGATGCCCGCGAGCAGCCGGCCACCGACGTCGCTGTGGATCTTGACCTGCTCGAACTCCGCGCGGGTCAAGCGGCTCGGCTTGCGCAGCAGGTCGCTGGGAACCGCGATCTTGCCGATGTCGTGCAGCAGGGCGGCATAGCGCACGTCGCGCAGCTCGCGGGCGTCCATCCCCAGGCGGCGTCCGACGGACGTCGAGAGTTCCACGACATCGCGTGCATGCTGGGCGGTGTACGCGTCCTTGGCCTCGAGCAGGTCCACCAGGGTGCTGAGGGTCGTCGCGACCGTGCCCTCGATCTCGGCGGTGAGCTCGACGCGGTGCAGCGCCGCGCCGACCTGTGCGGCGACGACCTCGGCGAGGAGCAGATCGTCCCGGTCGAGTGCGCCTGGGTCGACCTGTTCGAGGTTCAGGACGCCCCAGATCCGGCCATCGACGACGATGGGAAGCGAGATCTCCGAGCCGGGGTCGGTGCGGGGGTCCCGGCGCAGGTAGTCAGGGTCGTGCCGGGTGTCGGAGATGAGCGCGGGCCTGCCGGTGCGGGCCACGCGGCCGTTCACGCCGGAGGTGACCGGCTGCTCGAACGCCAGGAATGCCGGGTCCTGGGCGAGCGGCCCGGCAGCCGCCACGACGCGAAGCATCTTGCCCTCGAGGCGCTGGATGACGGCCAGGTAGAAGTCGAAGGACCGGTGCAGCTCTCCCACGGCGCATTCTGCGATCGCCGCGCTCTCGGTGAGCGGGGTGAGCTGCACCGAGAGCCGACTCGCCACGGCGAGCCGCTCATGCTGGCGTCGGGCGGCGGGGACCGGCCCGGGCGCGCGGGTGGTCCGCTTGGCGTCGTAGAGGCGCTCGTCTGCACAGGCGAGGAGCTCGTCGGGCGCGCCGCCGTCGACGGGCCACGAAGCCACGCCGAAGCTCAGGCCGATGCGGCGGTCGAGGACGCCGACGGCCGCCCTCGCGCGCAGGGCGATGTCCGCGGCTCCGGCAGCATCCGCGCCGGGCAGCAGCAGCGCGAACTCATCGCCCCCGATGCGGAAGCTGGGATCGCCGCTCCGGCAGGTGTCGGCGAGTGCGCTCGCGACCGCGCGCAGCACACGGTCTCCCTCGGCGTGCCCGGAGACGTCGTTGACGGACTTGAAGTGGTCGAGGTCGAGGAGGACGACGGCGAAGGGCTCGGCGTCCGCGCAGGCGCGTCGCAGCTGCTCGTGGAACTCCCGGTGGTTCAGCAGGCCGGTGAGGGCGTCCCGTTGGGCCAGCTCGGCGCGCTCCTCCAGCAACGCGGCGTTCGCCAGGGCGAGGGCCGACTGCTCGGCGAGGCCGACGAGCAGTTCGGCCGTGGACGGGTCGAGGACCCGGGCCGGGTCATCGGCGAGGCGCAGCACACCGACCCGCCGTCCCCGCGCGATCAGGGGGACGTCGTGCGGGGACGGGCCGGGGTCGGGGGCGGAGGGCAGGTGCAGGTCGGGCTCCAGCTCGGGGAACAGCACCACGGCGTGCTGACGCACGTGGTGGGCGGTCAGGTCGACAGTCTGCTGCGCGCAGATGTCGCGCAGGGCGTCGAGCAGGGCGCGGCGTCGGGTGGCGGGAGACACTGCTCGACTCAGTCGGGCGCAGCTCACCGCATCTGCATGGCCCGATGGTCCAGACCGGCTCGACACTCTGTCGACGGCGACGCAGGCGAGGTGCTGCGGCCCTCGCGGACTACGCTTCCGAACCGTGCCTGACCCCGCCTCCGTCCACCGCGCCGGTACCCGCGTCATGTCGGTCGTCCTGGTGCTGCTCGGCGTGGCGCTCCTCGTGAGCACGATCGTCAGGGGCGGCGGGCCGTTCTCGGTCGGCGTCCTGTTCGGGCTGCTGCTCGGCGGGGCCGGGATCGCGCGCCTGTGGCTCGATCGCCAGCAGGGTCGCGGATGAGCGAGTCCGGCGGACTCGGCCGCCGCTGGCTCGGTGCGCCCACGCTGTTCGCCGTCATCTGGACGTCGCTGGCGAGCGCGATCTACTTCTCGCTGGGCGTCATCGGCGAGCGGGCGCTGGGGCTCACGCCGCTGGTCTTCCTCGTGGCCGGGCTGTTCTTCGCCCTGACGGCGATGACGTACGTCGAGGGCGCGTCGCTGCATCAGGAGCGCTCGGGCTCGACGGTCTTCGCCCGGTACGCGTTCAACGAGCTGTGGAGCTTCGTCGCGGGCTGGGCGATCCTGCTCGACTTCCTCATCCTCGTGGCGGTCACGTCGCTCTCGGCGACGAACTACCTCGCCGTGTTCTGGTCCCCGCTCGGAGGCGGCGCCGTCGAGTTCGCCGCGTGCGCGGCGATCATCGTCTACGTCGCCGTGCGCAACATCCGGGGCTTCAGCGCCACGCGTGCGCGGCGCGTCGGGGCGCTCGTCATCGCCGACCTCGCGCTGCAGGGGCTGATCGTCGTCCTCGGCCTGATCCTGTTCTTCCAGCCCGACGTCCTGCTGAACCCGATCGAACTCGGCACGTCCCCGGAGTGGGAGGACGTGGTGTTCGCCCTCACGCTCGCGACCGTGGCGTTCACCGGCCTGGAGTCGGCGTCGGGACTCGCCGGGGAGCTGCGCGTCGGGCGGGCGGCGCTGCGCCGCCTGATCACCAGCGCGGCCGGGTCGGTCATCGTCATCTACACGGGCATCGCGCTCGTCGCCGTCACGGCGCTGCCCGTCGTGGATGGCCGCAGCCCGCTCGAGGACGAACTCGAGGCACCCGTCGTCGGCGTCGTGGAGGTCTTCGATCCGCCGTGGCTGGGCGAGGCGCTCATGTACGTCGTCGCCGCGCTCGCGGCCGTCACGCTCATCGCGGCGGCGAACTCCGCGATGCTCGGCCTCTCGCGGCTGGCGTACTCGCTGGCGACCAACCGCCAGATCCCGCAGCGTCTCGGACGGCTGCACGGGACCCGGGCGACGCCGTTCATCGTGATCCTCATCGCCGCGGGGCTCGCCGTGGTCCTCGTGATCCCGCAGGACCTCGAGTTCCTCGTGGGCATCTACGCGTTCGGGGCGCTGCTCGCGTTCACGCTCGCGCACCTGTCGATCATCGCCCTGCGCTACCGCGAGCCGCGGCTCAACCGGCCCTACCGCATCCCGCTCTCGGTGCGCGTGCGCGGAGGCGACCTCCCGCTGCCCGCCGTCCTCGGCCTGGCCGTGTCGGCCTGGCTGTTCCTGACGGTCGTCGTCTTCCACGACCCGGCGCGGTTCGTCGGGATGGGGTGGATGGTCGCCGGGCTCGTGATGTACGTCGGCTACCGGCGCGCGCGCGACATGCCGATCTTCGCGCGCGTGCAGGTCCCCGAGGCCGCGCTGCGCAGCGAGGTCCAGCGCGCGGAGTACGGGTCGATCCTCGTGCCGGTCTTCGGCAACGCCCTGGACGACGACATCGTCCAGACGGCGGGCCGGCTGGCGGCCGACGAGGGGGACCTCGACGAGGGGCACGGCGCCACGATCGAGGCGATCTGGATCTTCGAGGTGCCCATGTCGCTGCCGATCGACGCGCGGCTGCCCGACGAGCAGCTCAAGCAGGCGCGCGCGGCCCTGGCCCGGGCGAAGCTCGTCGGCGAGGAGTACGACGGGGTCGAGGTGGCGACGGCCACCGTGCGGGCCAGGCGCGTGGGGCAGGCCATCGTCGAGGAGGCCCGCCGCCGCGGGGTGGAGGCGATCGTGCTCGCTGCCGAGGAGCCGTCGCGGATCCGTGGCGGCGCACGTTTCGGG
>SXGR01218387.1_pt1 | contig 10418 bp, 11 predicted proteins | sample 3174711 | NCBI WGS metagenome assembly SXGR01 (sample SAMN11356860, study PRJNA531348) | freshwater metagenome | isolation source: freshwater sample F1-60 | place: China: Fuxian Lake, Yuxi | collected 2017-12-25 | reverse complement strand
GGGGCAGCCAGCCAACAGTCGACCAGTTGGAGATATGGGAGATCAACCGGGAGATGACGACCCGCGTCGCCTGGAAACCCTATATGTTCGACCAGTCCCTTCCGCACCTGCTCCCCGGCGTCAAAACACCCACCCTCCTCGTCTGGGGCAAGGAAGACAAGATCGTCCCGGCGAGCTGCGGCAAGCAGTATCAGCAACTCTTGCCCAACGCGCGCCTGGAGACCATCGCCGCCGCCGGCCACTGCGTCGAATACGAAAAGCCGAAAGAGCTGGCGAAGCTCGTCGGCGATTTCCTCGCATAACAACCCGAAGGGTCTGAGGGGGCAGCCATGCACCTGATGTATTTCACGGAACAGCCGATGAGCGCCTATCCGGAAGAGGAGGCGCGGAAGTTCGGCTTCTCCTCAACGCTCTTCTCTAACAAGCACTTCGATCCGAAAGAAGCGAGCCGCCTCTACAACGAGCGCCTGGAAGAATATCTCTACGCCGAACAATGCGGCGTCGACGGCATCATGCTCAACGAGCACCACAACGCGCCCTTCTGCATGCAGGCCAAGATCAACATCTTCTCCTCCATCCTCGCCGCCATGACCAAGCGCGTGAAGCTCGTCCAGCTCGGCAATCCGCTTCCTCTGGTGGACAACCCCGTGCGCCTCGCCGAGGAGATCGGCATGATCGACCTCATCTCCAAGGGACGCATCGTCTCCGGCTTCGTCCGGGGCGCCGGCATGGAACAAGTCGCCACCAACGCCAATCCCGCCTACAACCGCGAGCGCTTCGAAGAGGCCCACGACCTGCTTATCAAAGCATGGACAGAGCCCGGCCCTTGGCGCTGGGAGGGCAACCACTACCAGATGCGCGTCGTCAACCAGTGGGTCACGCCCCTGCAAAAGCCCCATCCCCGCGTCTGGATCCCGGGCATCTTCAGCGCCGAAACGGTGGTCTGGGCCGCTCAGCATCGCTATCCCTACATCGCCCTCAACACCACCCTTGAGGCGACGAAGACCCTGTGGAAGATTTACGACGACGCTGCCGCGAAGGTCGGCTACCAGGCAGGCCCTGAACAGCGCGGCTACCTCATCCGCTGCCACGTGCAAGATAACGAAGAGAAGGCCCATCGGGGCGGGCGTCAGTTCATGTGGATGCAGGGCGAGTTCCTTGGACTTGCCCACCCCTATTGGGCCTCGCCCTCCGGCTACAGTTCGCCCACGTCCCGCCGCCAGCGATTAGCCGCGCCCCGCCCCAAAGCGCCGCCCTACGAGAACCAGCTGGAGACGCTGCAAATCATCGCGGGCACGCCCGACCAGGTCGTCAAAAAGCTGCGCCTCCTCCTGGAAAGCGCGCGCCCCTCCATCCTTGCCCTCTGGGCCAACGATGGCAACGTCAATCACGCCGACTCCATGAACTGCATTCGATTGCTCGGTCAAGAGGTCATGCCCGCCCTGCGGCAGATCGGCAAAGAGCTCGGCCTGAACAGCCCCTTCGAGCTCAACACGCCCGTCAGCCTCGCCTATACGCCCAAAGAGCAGCTGAAACCCGTCCCCGCCTCTGTATAACCTTCCGCTGCTGAACGACCAACCTCCTAGTCTTTCAGCGTAGGGGCGTGACAAGTCGGCGCGGCACGCCCATCTTCACGTCGAATCCCATTCGGCCCGTATCCCCGTTCGCTCTCTTCCCTTCTGTCACCTTGAGCGCTTCGATGTCCTCATCAGAAAGCGAAAGGTCTACTTCTCGATTCCCTCCGTCGTTCCTTCGCGGACTCAGGATGACAAAACAAGAGCACACAAACCACCGCCTAGAATCGGGAAAACGTCCCTCGCCCGTGGGAGAGGGATAAGAGGGAGAGGTCTCTTCAATCGTCCCTTGCTTCCTAGCACTCCGTGTGCGGCACCGGAGCGCCCTGTGCTCATTCGATGAGCTACGGGAGAGGATGGCACGGATGTGCCAGGTTCGCCGCGCCTGGGCTTAGCCCGGCGGTCTCGCCATGCATCGCTCTGATTCCATGTTTTACCCGCGTATAATGCTCCCATCCTCTGCCTCTGGCATCTCGAGGTTTCCCCATGCACTTGATGTACTTCACAGAGCAGCCCTACGGCACCTACCCCAGGGAAGAGGCCGAAAAGTTCGGCTATTCCACGGTCCTCTTCTCCAACAAGCACTTCGATCCTCAAGAGGCGAGCCGCCTCTACAATGAGCGGATCGAGGAGTATCTCTACGCAGAGCAGATGGGCGTTGACGGCATCATGCTCAACGAGCATCACAACGCCCCCTACTGCATGCAGGCGAAGATCAACATCTACGCCTCTATCCTGGCGGCCATGACCAAGCGCGTGAAGCTCGTCCTCCTGGGCAACCCGCTTCCCCTCTCCGATAACCCCATCCGCCTCGCCGAAGAGCTCGGCATGATCGACCTCATCTCCAAGGGCCGCCTCGTCTCCGGCATCGTCCGCGGCTCCGGTGGAGAGCAGCTCGCCACGAATGCCAACCCCGCCTACAATCGCGAGCGCTTCGAAGAGGCCCACGACCTGCTCATCAAAGCATGGACAGAGCCCGGCCCCTGGCGCTGGGAGGGCAACCACTATCAGCTGCGCGTCGTCAACCAGTGGGTGACGCCCTATCAGAAGCCCCATCCGCGCATCTGGGTCCCCGGAATCTTCAGCACGGAGACCGTCGTCTGGTCCGCCGAGCACCGCTACCCCTATATCGCCCTGAACACGACCCTCGAGGCCACAAAAGCCCTGTGGAAGATCTACGATGACGCGGCGGCCCGCGTCGGCTATACCGCAGGCCCGGAACAGCGCGGCTACCTCATCCGCTGCCACGTCCAGGACAGCGAGGCCAAGGCCCACGAAGGCGGGCGGAAGTTTATGTGGATGCAGGGCGAGTTCCTGGGGAAATCGCACCCCTACTGGACCATGCCCTCCGGCTACGGTTCGCCCAGCACGCGCCGCCAGCGCCTGGGCGCCAAACGGCCTGCCGCCCCGGCCTACGAACAGCAGATCGAAACCTTGCAGATCATCGCGGGCACGCCCGACCAGGTGGTGAAGAAGCTCCGCGTCATCATGGAAGAGACGCGCCCATCCATCCTGGCTCTCTGGGCGAACGACGGCGACGTGAGCCACAAGGACTCCATGAACTGCATCCGGCTCCTGGGGCAGGAGGTCATGCCCGCCCTGCGCGATATCGGCAAGAGCCTCGGCCTCAACAGCCCCTTCGAGGCGAACAGCCCCGTGAGTCTGGCCGCGACGCCCAAGAGCCAGCTCAAGCCGGCCAAGATAACTGCGTAAGCAGGCCCTTGAAGCTCCTAGAAGCAAGGCGTAGGGGCGAGACAAGTCCTCGCGGCTCGCCCATTTGGATTTTCTGAAGAAGAAAATAGGGAGCGTTTGGGCGAGAGGTCTCTTCAAATCCTTCCCCCTCCCTCTATAATGCCCCCATGGAGCACAAGTCCTCCTCGACGCCCGCCACCTACTACGCAAAGCCCGATCGCGATCTTTCGCTCGATGGCTTGGGCGACGACGTCACGCCCAGCGATAAGCACTTCCTTCTCCGGCACTCCGACCTGCCCGCGCATTTCGATGTGCAGTCCTGGCGGTTGAAGGTCGGCGGCCTGGTGAAAACGCCCCTCAGCCTCTCCCTCGCCGATATCAAGTCGCGCCCTGCCGTTACCACGGCTGTGACTATGGAGTGCGTCGGCAATGGACGGCAAACCAAGGACAAGCCGCGGCGTCTTGGGATGGTCGGCAATGCCCGGTGGACAGGCGCGCGCCTCAACGCACTCCTGCGCGAAGCAGGACTCGACCCAAAGGCCGTCGAAATCGTTTTCACCGGCTTCGACCTCCGCATCCGCGACGGCACGAACGTCCCCTACTACAGCAGCCTCAGCGTCGCCGATGCCATGCGCGACGATATGCTCCTCGCCTACGGCATGAACGGCGGACCTTTGCCTGAGGATCACGGCTTTCCCTTGCGCCTCGTCGTCCCTGGCTGGTTCGGCATGTACAGCGTCAGGTGGCTTGAGCGCATCGAGGCAGTCGGCCAGCCCGCCGGCGACAAGGGGAAATACGGCGGCTGGTTCGTCCCCGATACCTACCAGCCAGCCCGCGCCATGATGATTCCGCCGGGCGCTTTGGATGAAGCGAGCGGCGCCTATCGCGTAAGAGCTGGGAGACTCTCCCTCACGGGCCGCGCCTGGGGCGGGCGGTTCGGACTCAAGAGCGTCGAGCTAGGTCTCGACGCAGGCGCGACGTGGCAAACCGTGCGCCTTGAGCGCCGCGACGACTCGCCCTTCGGCTGGCGCACCTGGACCTTCGACTGGCTTGCCTCCCCTGGTGCGCACACCCTCTACGTCCGCGCCACCGACATGCAAGGAACCGTCCAACCAACAACCGCCGAAGGCTCCGGCAAAACCGCCGCCCAACGGATTGATGTGATGGTGAGTTGACGGGAGGCATGTGATGAACCGCGCCCCAAAGGACATTGCGCCAAAATATCTTGAACAAGGTGTTGACCCCGCGCCAATCGAGGAGCGCGAGCGTCGGCGATGGGTTGCAAATAGACACAGACAGTACAGACTCATGGCGCTGATTGCACTCGCGGTCGTCTCGCTCATATTGGTAGCAGCAGGTATTTTCCCTTGGTGGGCGTTATTGCTCACAAATCTCTTTATCTGGGCTGGAAGTATCGTCTACGACATTCGTAATTACGGCGGTCCGTGGTATCTGGGCAGATATGGGCAGAAAGTGGACTTGGACGAAGACCCTAGATACAGTGATGGCCGAACTTCTCGCCTGATAGCCAATGCTGGCCCTGACCGCCCCCCTCCCTCTGAAAAACATGCCTACCATCGCGATTGACATCTCCTCCACCGCAAGAGGGGCCTGTTGCCCCTTCTCTCTCCCTCTCCCAGAGATCAACATTGTTGAACTCGGCAGGGAGAGGGACACAGGGAGAGGTCTCTTCACGTCCTTTTTCTACATCTTGTCCCTCTCCCTCGATGGGAGAGGAACTCGAGAAGCATTCCGATGCTTCACGAGAGGTGAGGGTGATTCCCCATGCCTACCATCGCGATTGACGGCTGCACACTCCACTACGAGCTCCTCGGCAAAGGCCCGCCTTTTGCCGTTTCTTGTCCCTCGCCTTGTGCTCATTCCTATGAGCTACGGGAGAGGAACTCGATCCCGATTCTGCATCGGGACCAAGAGGTGAGGGTGATTCCCCATGCCAACCATCGCGATTGACGGCTGCACCCTCCACTACGAACTCCTCGGCAAAGGCTCGCCCTTGGCCCTGACCCCTGGCGGCCGCGCCGGACTCGACTTCGTCCGCCCCCTCGCCGAAAAGCTCGCTGCGCAGCATCAAGTCCTCATCTGGGACCGTCGCAACTGCGGCACGTCCGACCTCTGGTTCGGCAAGTCGCCTGCTGAGCAGGAAATCTGGGCCGACGACCTTGCCTTCCTCCTCCGCACCCTGAAACTTGCCCCCGCCATTCTCGCCGGCGGCTCCGCAGGCGCCCGCGTCTCATTAGTAACGGCCCTGCGCCACCCGGAAGTCGTCAAAGCCCTTGCCCTGTGGTCCGTCTCCGGCGGCCCCTATTCTTGCCAGGTCCTCGGCTATAACTACCACGTCCCCTTCATCATGGCCGCCGACGCTGGCGGCATGGAGGCCGTCGCCGCCACGCCCTTCTTCGCCGAGCGCATCGCCATGAACCCAGGCAACCGCGCGCGACTCCTCGCTGTGAAGCCCGCCGCCTTCATCGAGGTCATGCACTACTGGAACACCTTCTTCTACGATCGCCCCGATTGTCCCGTCATCGGCATGACCCATCGCGACCTCGCCTCCATTCAAGCGCCTGTCCTCGTCATCGCCGGCAACGACCACATCCATCCCAAGTCCGCCTCCGACGCCATCGCCCGGGCCTGCCCGAATGTGACCCATGTTCCCTCCGCCTGGACTCAGGACGAGTTCATGGGCAGGTACACGGGCCGCTTCCCTGGCAGCGCAATGTCTCTCTGGGAGCTCGTCGCCCCTGCTGTACTGCGATTCACCAGAAATCTTACGTAGGGGCGTGACAAGTCTTCGCGGCACGCCCTTAGTCCTCGCGGCCACCGCGATATAATAGGAAGCAGCGGCTTTCATGCCGCCTTCCTTATGGACGAGCGACAGGCTTACACCAAAGGTCACCCGCCCGCCTGCACCTGCGTCGATTGCAGCCGCAGACGCCTTGAGCGACAGCAGCGCAAAGGCCCCCTGCAGCGCCTCTTCGACAAGCTGCGCGGCAAGCGGTAAGCTCTCCATCGCGCCGGTTCGTCACTGCCCCGTTGTGTAGCGGTAGCACAGAGGACTTTGAATCCTTTAGCCCTGGTTCGAATCCAGGCGGGGCAGCCATTCGACTCGCCAGGCTCGCTCATGGCTTCCAGCCGGTAGACCGCGAGTCGAATGCCCTGAGCGACGAGCGGAGGCGAGGAGTCGAAGGGAATGGACATGAACAGACCGTCTGCCCAGTGGAATCATCTTGATAAGCAGCTGGCCCTATATACAAATTTGGCTCCAAGCTGGTCGCCAGTTTTCCATATAACCCATTTAGACAGAGCTCATCTTGCGACAGGCCTTGCTGGTGACCTGCAGAAGATTTTGCAGCCTCCAAAAGGATGATTTGAGTGTCGGACCACCCAACAACTCCGCCCCCTCAACGCTCCCCCATCGCGAATGACCGATCACCCAAGCGTCGTGTACCCGTAAAAGCGCTTTCAGCAGAGGATGACCCCGCACTCGCTCAGCTATGGGACAACGATAAAGACGCCTCCTACGACTCTGTCTAGGCGTGGTCGGACGAAAGGATATCCCCATGAGCGCTCACGCTGAAGAAATCTTTGAGTGCGCCTGCCACCATCCAGCTCACACCCTGCGCCTCTCCCTTTGGAAAGACCCCTCTGGCCCTGATGCCATCGTCACGGTCCACCTGACATCACGTCCCCTGCTCCACCGTGCCTGGCGCGCCCTCCGCTATCTCCTTGGCCGCGATGTCCCCCACGGACACTTCGAGGAAGCCCTGCTGCGAGTCGAGGACATCCCTCGCCTTCGCCACTTGCTGGACGACTTCGAACAGGCAAGCCGCGAGGCTTCCGCACCAAAGCCAGCCTAACCTGCGGGGAGCCTCGCAAGTTTCTGCCACTGCCACTTGACCATCCCGCGCCACGGGCGTATCCTATTCATACTTTGGTATGATATTGGTAGGATTTGATTATGAATGTAACAGAAAAAGTCGCAATCAGCCTCCCGAGGGAGTTGCTTAGACAGATTGAGAAGAGTCGCCGCGCAAAAGGCCAGAGTCGAAGCGCCTTCGTACGGTCGGCCATTGAAGCGCAGCTTCGGCAACTGAGCGAAGCCGGAGCCGACGAGGAATATCGTAAAGCCTACCTGGCGCGCCCGGAGACTAAGGAAGACATGGATTGGGCAAGGGCAACAGCCGTTGGAGCTTTTGAGAAAAATCCCTGGCAACCGGGGAAGCGTGAATGAGACGCGGCGAGGTCTGGTGGGCGAATGTCCCGCTGCCCACGGGACGCAGGCCCGTCGTGCTGCTCTCCCGAGACGCCGCCTATGATGTGCGCACTTCCCTCACCGTCGCCCCCATAACTACTCGCGCCTTCGGTATTCGGTCCGAAGTTCCTCTTGGCCCCGAGGACGGCTTGCCTCAGCAGTGCGTTGCCAACCTGGACTCTATCGCGACGATAGACAGAGAGTGGCTCGACGGCTACATCACCCTGCTCAGCCCCGAGAAGATCGCCGCCGTTGACAAGGCCATCCACTTCGCCCTCGCCCTCCGCGACTGAGGAAGGTGCGCGTTTCATCCAGGAGATGCCTCGTGTACCGTTGTCCTTTCAATGGCGCTTTGGTATGCTTTTGGTAACATATGATTTGGTAGGATACTTTGTATGCCGACCCAAAAGATAACGATAACGTTGCCGGTGACCCTGATACGGCAGATGGACGAGCTGGCGCGCAAGCGCAAGCAGAGTCGCAGCGCCGTGATGGCCGCTGCTGCCAGGGACCAACTCGCGCGGATGGAAGCGGAACAGATGCGCGAAGGCTATCTGGCCATGAATCCAGAGAACCAGCGGTTCGCTGAACAGGCAGCGAGGATAGCGGAGGAGACGCTCCCCGCTTGGGAGGACAAGGATTGGTCACGCGAGGAGAGATCTACTGGGTTGACTGGAATCCGCCGCGCGGCAGCGAGCAGGCGGGCATCCGCCCGGCGTTAGTCATCCAGAACGATATCGGGAACCGATATTCCACAACGACCATCGTCGCTGCGATTACCTCCGCCAAAGAGAGGGACTACCCCTTCCTGGTCCGCATATCGAGCAAGGAGAGCGGCCTGCCGAAAGATAGCTCGGTCAATCTCTCCTCGATCATGACCGTTGACCACAAGAGGATTGTCCGGCGCGCCGGGGCCCTCTCTGAACTGCGCATGTACGAGATTGATGCCGCTCTTAAGAAAAGCCTCGCCCTCCGCGACTGAATCGACCCATGCACCCTTCCCCCTAGCTGCTTGCCCTGGTACAGTGTTGGCACCTCCATGAGCGTGATGTGGTGACCAACCAACCGATAAACCTGCCGGCTCAGCTTGCCCCCCTGCGCGAAGGACAGATCAACGAGGCCGCATACGTCCTGGGACGCGCCTTCCAAGACGATGGTATGTTCATCTATGTCTTCCCTGATGTGAAGGCCCGCGCCCGCCACGTGCCCGTCATCATGAAGTCGGGCATTCGCTATGGCTTCACCTACGGCCAGGTGACCGTCACCCAGGGAGCGGTCCACGGCGCTGCAGTGACGGCGGTCCACGGCCGCCCGGGAGCCCAGCGGCCCAAGCCAGGCAGGACCTATAAGTTCAGGCAACTCATCACGCGCCTCAAGTACGGCCGTGAGTCCTGGCGCCGCTACCAGCTTGCCTCCGCCGCCATCCGCGAGCTCCACGTCCGCAACATCAGCGGGCCCCACTGGTATCTCCTCCTCCTCGGTGTCAGCCCACCCAAGCAGGGTACCGGCCTGGGCGGCATCCTTCTGAAAGAGCTGCTCGACCGGGCTGACCGCGATAACCTGCCCGTCTACCTCGATACATTTAAGCGAGATAACCTGAGCTTTTACCAGAAGTATGGCTTTGAAGTGAAACAACAGCTGAGCATCGATGGCGGCAAGGCCATGGCCTGGGCGATGGTGCGCATGCCGAATCGGGCCTAGCCCCCGTCGGCTCTTGGCCCTGCGGCGATTGCCTCTCTATCCCGTATAATGAAACATTGGGTGCTTTGCGCCCGTGAAAACTATGGCTACCACAAAACGCGACTACTACGAAGTCCTCGGCGTCGAGAAGAACGCCACGGAAGAGGACATACGCAAAGCCTTCCGTAAGAAGGCCTTCGACCTCCATCCCGATCGCAACAAAGCGCCCGACGCCGAGGCGAAGTTCAAAGAGGTCAACGAGGCCTACGAGGTCCTGCGCGACGCCGAGAAGCGCTCTCAGTACGACCGCTTCGGCCACGCGCGCCCCGGTCCCCAGGCCCCCAACGGCGACGACTTCGGCTTCGGCGGCTTCGGCGATATCTTCGATGCCTTCTTCGGCGGCGCCACGGGCACCCGCACCGGCAGGCGCAACGGCCCCGTTCGCGGCGCGGACCTGGCGGCCACTGTCGCCATCGACTTCGAAGAGGCCGCCTTCGGCGTGGAAAAAGAGTTCGAGATCAACCGCCTCGAGACCTGCGAGCGGTGCAAGGGCGCGCGCACTGAACCGGGAACCCAGCCTGCCCGGTGCGCCTCCTGCAACGGCTCCGGCGAGATACGGCGCGTCCAGAAGAGCGTCTTCGGCCAGTTCGTGAACGTGGCCGCCTGCGGCACGTGCCAGGGGCAAGGCCAGGTCATCTCCAGCCCTTGCAAGCAGTGCAGAGGCGCGGGCCGCGAGCGCACGAAGCGTTCCATCGGCGTTGCTATCCCGGCGGGCGTCAGCGAAGATTCCCAGGTGCGCCTCACCGGCCAGGGCGAGCCGGGCGTCAGCGGCGGGCCTCCCGGCGACCTCTTCATCACCCTCAACATCACGCCTCATCCCATCTTCGATCGCCAGGCTGACGACGTCCTCTACACCCTCCCCCTCAACATCACCCAGGCGGTGCTGGGCGATGAGGGCGAGATTCAGATGCTCCAGGGGAAAAAGGCCGGCGTCAAAGTTCCGCCTGGCACACAGCCGGGAAGCGTCTTCCGCCTCAAAGGCCAGGGTGTGCCCCACCTGCGCGGCGGCGGCCGCGGCGACTTCCTCGTCACCATCGATGTCGTCATTCCCAAAAGCCTCGACTCCTCACAGCGCAAGCTTATCGAGGAGCTGGACAAGTCGCTCCCCCGGCCCGACGTCACCAAAAAGGACAAAGGCTTCT
>SXGR01152497.1_pt1 | contig 10418 bp, 12 predicted proteins | sample 3174711 | NCBI WGS metagenome assembly SXGR01 (sample SAMN11356860, study PRJNA531348) | freshwater metagenome | isolation source: freshwater sample F1-60 | place: China: Fuxian Lake, Yuxi | collected 2017-12-25 | reverse complement strand
GACCTCCGAAAACTGCGTCCTTGCCCGCAGAATCAGTCACTGCGGTGGGATAACCTCCGTTTTCGCGCCTGTCGATAAGGGTCACCCCTGGAGCTCGAGCAAGCAACTCGTGCACTTGTTCCGCGGTGATGTGCTTGTGGGTCTCCACCTGGACTGCCTCTGAGTGTCCATAAAACACCGGAATGCGAACACAGGTTGCGCTCACCTGAATGCTCTCGTCTTCCATGATTTTCTTGGTCTCCCAGCTCATTTTCATCTCTTCCTTGGTATAGCCATTGTCCATGAATTTGTCGATCTGGGGGATTGCGTTGAAGGCAATCTGACACGGATAGACTTTGCATTCTGCAGAGCGGCCATTAAGCAGGTCTGCAGTCTGTTTGGCCAATTCCTCAATGGCCTTGGTGCCCGTACCCGATACTGCCTGATATGTCGACACGCAAATTCGCTTGATCCCAACTGCATCATGGATTGGCTTCAAAGCCACCAACATCTGGATCGTGGAGCAGTTCGGATTGGCGATGATATTGCGATTCGTATAGCTAGCCATCGCTGCCAAATTCACTTCCGGTACCACCAGCGGAATATCCGCGTCATAGCGGAAATGGGCAGTGTTGTCGATGACCACGCAGCCCGCCGCACCTGCCTTGGGAGCAAACTCGGCAGAGACACTGCCTCCGGCTGAAAACAAGCCAATCTGCACTTTCTTGAAATCGAATTCGGTCAGATTGCCAACCTTCACTGCTTTTCCCTTGAACATGATGGTCTTACCGACGGAACGCTCACTCGCCAGCGGATACAACTCGTTTACGGGAAAATTGCGTTGCTCCAGAATTTCCAGCATCGCCTCGCCAACAGCGCCAGTGGCGCCCACTACAGCAACATTGTAGCTACTCATCATGCTTCTCTCTTTTGTCTATAGAATTTGCTTTTGACAACCTCTCTGAGGTGTCCGTTTTAATGCGAGTAAACAGAACCAGGTTCCTCTCGTTACGCCGGTTTGGTCGTCGTGAAGTACCAGGGAGATGTTTGGCGCCATTGCGCCTCGAAGCGCTCAATTTGATCGGCGTCTTCTAGCGTCAAGCCGATGTCGTCCAGACCGTGCAACAAGCAATGCTTACGAAAGGCATCGACTTCGAAAGGAATACTGGAACCATCTGGTTTCACGACGTTCTGGGCATGCAAGTCAACCAAGAGCGTGTAGCCCGGATTTGCCGCTACCTCAACAAACAATCCTGAAATAATATCTTTAGGTAAAACAATAGGTAACAGTCCATTTTTAAAGCAGTTATTAAAGAAAATGTCCGCATAACTGGGGGCCAGTATTGCCCGGAAACCATAGTCATCCAGAGCCCAAGGTGCGTGTTCACGAGAGGAACCGCAACCGAAATTGTCGCGCGCCAGCAGTATCGAAGCTCCCTTATAACGTGGCTGGTTAAGCACAAAACTGCGATTCAGTGGGCGCTTGCTGTTATCAGCATCCGGGGCCCCCTTATCCAGATAACGATGCTCATCGAACAGGTTTACACCAAAGCCTGTGCGTTTTATCGACTTCAAAAACTGCTTGGGGATAATAAAGTCTGTGTCAACATTGGCACGATCCAATGGCAATACCAATCCTTTTTCGGTGATAAATTTTTTCATATTTACAGACTAACTCTATAATTTTATTCGGTTTTAATTGGATTTCAATTCAGCTTCCTGACATCAACGAAGTGGCCATGGATTGCTGCTGCTGCCGCCATGGCAGGACTCACCAGATGGGTTCTGCCACCAAACCCTTGCCTCCCCTCAAAATTGCGATTGGAGGTGGATGCACAATGCTTACCCTCGCCCAACTGGTCCGCATTCATGGCCAGGCACATTGAGCATCCTGGTTCGCGCCATTCCAGCCCTGCGGCCATGAAAATCTTGTCCAAGCCTTCAGCTTCCGCCTGTTGCTTGACGAGACCTGAACCGGGAACGACCATCGCCAGTTCAACTGTTGAGGCCACCCGCTTGCCGGCCACCACTTTCGCGGCTTCCCGCAAATCCTCTATGCGCGAATTGGTGCAGGAACCAATGAATATGCAGTCCAGCTTGATATCCTTGATCGCTGCACCGCCGCTCAAGCCCATGTACTTCAGCGCCTGCTCGATATTGCCGCGTCGAGTACTATCCGGTTCCTGCGCAGGATCTGGAATGCGTCCGCTTACCGAAGCCACCATCTCTGGCGAGGTTCCCCACGTCACTTGAGGTTCGATTTGTGCGGCATCCAGCTCCACGACGCGATCAAATACCGCGTTGGCATCACTGACCAGACCACGCCACGACGCAACCGCCTGTTCCCAGAGCTTTCCGGAAGGTGCAAATGGACGGCCTTTTATATAGTCCAGAGTAGTTTGGTCTACCGCGATGAGGCCCGCACGCGCACCGGCTTCGATGGCCATGTTGCACACTGTCATCCGCCCTTCTACTGACAGAGTGCGGATAGCTTCTCCCGCAAATTCAATGGTATAGCCGGTTCCGCCAGCGGTGCCGATATTGCCGATAATCGCCAGCACAATATCTTTCGCAGTGACACCTATCTGCAGCTTCCCTCGCACAATCACCTGCATATTCTTTGCCTTCTTCTGCATCAGGCATTGGGTCGCCAGGACATGCTCCACTTCAGAGGTGCCGATACCATGGGCCAAAGCCCCAAGCGCTCCATGAGTGGAGGTATGAGAATCACCGCAAACAATGGTCATGCCGGGTAATGTCGCACCTTGCTCAGGCCCTACCACATGCACGATACCTTGCCTCGCGTCATTCATGTCGAGCTCAAATATGCCGAATTCCCGACAGTTATCATCCAGAGTGGTTACCTGGATCTTTGAAACTGGATCCTTGATGCCAGCCAGCCCTTGGCTGCGCTCATCCCGAGTCGTCGGAATATTGTGATCCGGCGTGGCGAAATTGGCGTCAGCCCGCCAGGGCTTGCGACCTGTAAGCCGCAAACCTTCGAAGGCCTGGGGCGAAGTGACTTCGTGAATCAGGTGCCGATCGATATAAATCAATGAGGTGCCGTCGTCACGCTGCTTGACCAGGTGCGCATCCCAGATTTTGTCGTAAAGGGTTTTACCGCTCATGCTAATACCATTAATTTCTTACATTAATTAAAATATTTAACTTTATGTTTTTTATAACTAAAATATCATTAAATCCGATTAAAATGCTGGCCAGAGAACAGCCGAGCTTTACAGGAGGGTCGTTTCGACATTGCGCAAGCGCCCGCTTTGACCTCGATCTCGCAGCAAATGATCCATGAGCACCAGTGCCAGCATGGCCTCAGCTATAGGAGTTGCACGGATACCGACGCAGGGGTCATGGCGGCCAGTGGTGATGACTTCTTCAGCTTCACCATGGATATTAATCGATTTACCAGGAATGCGAATACTCGAGGTTGGTTTCAAAGCAATACTGGCAATGATATCCTGCCCGCTGGAAATACCTCCGAGCACGCCACCGGCATGATTGCTGAGAAAACCGTTCGGCGTGATTTCGTCTCGGTGCTCGGCGCCTTTCTGGGTAACCGCTGCGAAACCCGCGCCCAATTCGACACCTTTAACAGCATTTATACTCATTAATGCCTTGGCAATGTCTGCATCCAAGCGGTCAAATATCGGCTCTCCGAGACCCGCCGGCACATTGCTGGCACACACAGTGACGCGGGCACCGATTGAATTGCCTTCTTTCGAAAGGGCGGTCATGTACTCTTCCATGGCAGCAACCTTGGAAGCATCTGGACAGAAAAAAGCGTTGTTTTCGATCTCCGCATAGTCCACATGTTCCACAGCGATTGGGCCAAGCTGGCTCAGATACCCTGTGATGGTCGTACCGCAGGTTTCGAACAAATATTTCTTGGCAATTGCGCCAGCAGCAACTCGCATTGCAGTTTCTCGAGCCGAAGCACGCCCGCCTCCACGATAATCCCGAATGCCATATTTTTTGAAATAGGTGTAATCCGCATGCGCAGGTCGGAATTGATCTTTGATTCTGCTGTAGTCCTTTGAGCGCTGATCCGTATTCTCGATGAGCAATCCAATTGGTGTACCAGTGGTTTTGCCCTCGAATACGCCTGAGAGAATTTTTACGGAATCGTCTTCGCGCCGTTGCGTGGTGAAGCGAGACTGACCAGGTTTACGGCGGTCCAGGTCGCGCTGCATATCCGCCTCACACAATTCCATTCCTGGCGGACAGCCATCTACGACACAGCCGAGTGCGGGCCCGTGGCTCTCACCAAAGCTGGTAACCGTGAATAGCTTCCCGAAGGTATTTCCCGACATGTGATTACTCGAATACTGGAATAGAAATTAGGCGGGGCAAAAACAGCGACACATTGTACACCAGCATTCTCCGCAACAGTTAACAAAAGCAGCTACGGTAGTGCTGTAACTGACTGGTTGTAATAGCAAATACCCCTTCACCACCTTGCGAAAATTCAAGCCATAGCAGGGGCACTTCTCGCAGTCGTTGCGCGAGCCGTTCATGACTATAACCAACCTCCATCACCAATAAACCCTCTGCAGTCAGGTAGTCGCTGGCTTCACGAAGTATTTGCAACGGAATCTGCAACCCTTCGTCCCCACTCAACAGGCCCAATACCGGTTCCCGCGCAAATTCGGCAGGCAGATCATCGATTTCAGCCTGGGAAACATAGGGAGGGTTGCAAACGATCAAATCAAACTTGCCCTGCAGCGCCTCAAATAAATCAGACCTGACGCGAGCAACCCTATCATCGAGACCATGCAAGGAGATATTCATTGCAGCCAGGTCCAGCGCATCACTGCTGATATCGGCAAGCACAACTTCCGCTTCGGTAAATTCGAGCGCTGCGGCTATGCCTATACAACCACCTCCCGTGCAGAGATCGAGGATGCGGTAAGGTGTATGCGACAGCAAAGGTTCGAAGCGATTCATGATCAATTCGGCAAATGGCGAGCGTGGAATCAACGCCCGTCGATCCGCATGAAAACGATGGCCTGCGAACCATGCTTGCCCTGTGATGTAGGCGACCGGTTCGCGTTGATCTATTCTCAGCAGTACCTTGTGCTCCAGCATGCATATTTCGGCTTCGCTCAGTTCTCGATCAAACAGAGCAGTGTTCGAAAAATCCAGTCCGATTCCCGCGTAAACAAGATAGAAAGCCTCGTCCTGGGAATTATCTGTACCATGCCCATAGCACAACTCTGCCTGATCAAAGCGAACCGCAGTCTGCTGAATGTAGTCACGAACTGTCGCCATCATCCACCTAAAGTCCGTTCAGCGTCCGGAACTGAAAATGCTTTACCATTGAAATAGGTTATCGTACGGTATCGGCCACATTTGAATCGAGTGCAAAGCATCATGGAAAATGCGTTTCTACAAATCCTCAAAGAAATTGGCGAAGACCCGAATCGCGCAGGACTCGTGGACACTCCAAAACGAGCCGCGAGCGCTTTCCGATTTCTGACCCAAGGCTACTCTCTGAACGTGGACAAGGTAATCAATAACGCCCTGTTTCCTTCCGATTCAGACGAAATGGTTATCGTTAAAAATATCGAACTGTACTCTATTTGCGAACACCATTTGCTGCCCTTCATCGGCAAATGTCATGTCGCTTATATTCCCAATGGCAAGGTGATCGGCCTTTCCAAAATCGCTCGCATCGTCGACTTGTTCGCCAGAAGACTGCAGATACAGGAAAATCTCACGAATGAAATAGCCAACTGCATTATCGAAAAAACCGGTGCGGTGGGAGCTGGAGTGATCATTGAAGCCCAACACATGTGTATGATGATGCGAGGTGTTGAAAAGCAAAACTCGGTAATGACCACTTCTTGTATGTTAGGTGCCTTCCGCAACAGCCAAAACACACGCAATGAGTTTTTGTCGCTGATCAACAAGTAAGTAGGTGCTTCGACTTAACGCAGCACCATCTCCACGCGCTGGCTGCAAGCACCCGAAGTGCATATGGGTGCCAAAGGTCCTACTCCCTGCACTTCGATGCGAGCCCCCTCGATTCCCCGATTCACCAACTCCTGTTTTAATGCTGCAGCTCTTTCCATAGAGCGTCGCAGCAGGATGGCAACTTCATCAGATCCTTGCAGATGCCCAACCAGAAAGACATTCAATTCGGGGTAGGTCTGAAAAACTTGTACGAGATAGTCAATATCACTTTCTTCATCGAGTCTGTCCAGCGCATCAAAATAGAGCCCTGGCAAAATTACCCCGCCATCTCTTTGTAACAGCTCGAATATGCCTTGCGGCTCGATCGCGTTTAGTGGCGACAGTTCTCCACCTGTATCAATCACCTCAACATAAGCAAACAATTGCCGGTTGCCATGGGTGATTATATAAATCGACATGCGGGGATCACGTTCCACACCGAGATTCGCGCGAATTGCCATGTAATACGGTTGCGCTCAGGACCGTAAAGTATCCGATTGCGGAAGATATCATTCGCCCAGCAATTGCTGCTTCCACAGTCCCTGCCTTCACAGCTATACAAGTCAGTATAGGATTTATTTCGCATCTGCTCGCGATAGAACTCGTAAACTTCCTCACCTGTGAATTCTTGAGATATTTCGTAGAGTAATTTCGTCACATTGCCACGAACGCGGTCTGCCGCCTCAGGCACTACCTGTTCCCGAGAGCGCTGCAGCCGCCCCAAAACGAATGTGTGATTCACGTTCTCAGTGTATTCCGCTTCGATAATTTTTGAATCGGGAAATCCATCAAGCAATGGATGATCGGCAAACTCGGAAGAATTGAGGGGAATTTGGGCAATAGCTGTGCTGTTCAATAGGAGTAGAAGAAAAGTACCTGCCCGTCCATGCAAGGAAAAAATAACAGGATTTTTCATGGCTCCACTGCGTATTTCAGGGTGCCGCAGCCAGGTGCAATTATGTCCATATCAATGCAATAAAGATGGCTGCACTCACAGGGCCGTGCACTCTCCAGTGTCCCATCCAGTACAATTGAAATTAGATTGGACAAGAAAGGATTATGTCCTGCGAGCAACAGGCTCTGTACATTGAATGACTCGATCTGATCGAAGAATGTGTACACATCTGCATCGGGCTGCAATCCGGGGTCCACATTAATCAGCGTGTTCGGAAATGTCACACGCACAATGGCAGCTGTGTGACGCGCTCGTTGCAGAGGGCTCATCAGTGCCTTGTCGACCTGCGGCTCGTATAATTTGAATTTTTCCGCCATAGAACGGGTTTGATCGGTGCCTTACTGAGTAAGTTCCCGATTCAAATCAGAAAGAGCCTTCGGGTTAGCGATACCGTGTCGCAATACATAAATCATTATAATCGATAGTTCTCTAGATACTTTCCCATAACATACTATTCGACCTCGCCAATGAGAATCTTGCAGTCAATGTAAGCATTGCTGGACTACTCTGATTTTGCATCATTGGAGATATCATGATCTGCGGTTTTTGCCGCAGAACTGGTTGCTTTTGACTTGCCTGCCGATTTCCGTTGCGCCCGCTTGGATTCTGCTGGCGCGCCTGCTTCTGATTCAGCATGTGCTGATTCATCACCTCCGGAAAACTGTCCTTCATCACTAGTCGGAAAATCCGAGAATGGGAACGGCCTGGTTTCCGAGTTATAAGAAATAAATAGCAGAATTTGGGATACATACTGCGCAAGCGCTGCGCCAAAAAACTTCAGGTTCGCATTCAATTCCTGAGTAAGTAGAACAAAAAGCGCCTGCACTATCATCAACAGAAACACGACCGGTGTAATGATCACATACAACAGAATCGCAAAGCCGAGCATAAACAGCACTCGAATCCAGCTTGATGGCTGTTTCAGGTTATGGACTATTTGATTCAGGTCTTCCGCCATAGCATTCTCCTGTCTGGCTTCGCGATTTTATCATGCAATCATCGCGCCGCGAGTCTCGACAAACAGAAGGATTTTCCCCTCTGTTTCGTGTCTTCATTTATTTGTCTTCCAGCACCTTTTCCTGCATTGCTTCAAACTCAACGTCCAGTGCCTGCTCGCCCAGCATAAGCGATGAAAGTATGCTTTGGATTGAGGCGCCTCGATAGATGACCTCGTACAGCCCACAAGCCAGAGGCATGTAGACTGCGTGACTGTCAGCCATCTCCTTGACCTGCTTTACAGTATTCACGCCCTCTGCCGTTTGGCCAACTTCCTTTACGGCAGCATCAATTGTCTTGCCCGCCCCCAGCAACAAGCCTATGCGGTAATTGCGACTCAGCGGTGATGAGCAGGTTACTACGAGGTCGCCTACTCCTGCCAGACCGAGAAATGTCATGGGGTCCGCTCCCAGTGCACGCCCAAAACGAGCCATTTCTGTCAAGCTGCGCGACACCAGCATGCTGTTCGTATTGTGGCCCATGCCCAGAGCAGCAGCGATTCCGGCGATGATTGCATAGATATTTTTGAGGGACCCACCGAGTTCAACGCCAAAGATGTCATCGTTGGTGTAGACCCTGAAGTATTTGGACTTGAGCAGCTGTTTTACGACTTTCCTGACCTCATCGTTATTGCTCGCGATCACAGTAGCTGTCAACTGCCCGGCAGCTATTTCCTTTGCTATATTGGGCCCGCTGAGAACTCCTACGAACGCAGCAGGTGCCTCTTCTCGCAAAATCTGGCTCATCAGGTGAAAGGTGCCAGCTTCGATACCTTTTGTTGCACTAACCAGAATCACATCACGACGCGCATATTGCAGCAGGTCCTTCACGACCTGACGAAATGAATAGCTAGGCACTGCCACAAAGATCACTTCGCTGCGCGCAACTGCTGCCGCCATATCATGAGTAGCTATCACGCGCTCGCTGAGGCGATAACCCGGGAGATAGGATGCATTTGTATGCAACGCATTGACTTCTGCTGCCAGCGTTTCACTGCGCATCCAAAAGCTAGCATCGTACCCATTTTGCGCGATGATATTGGCAATCACGGTACCAAAACTGCCACCACCTATTACTGCGACCTTGCCGACTGTCATGACTGATCCTGCGATTACTCTTTACTGTTGCTCTGCAAACCCAGCCAGAGGCAGATTTCGTGCGAGTTCATCATAGTCTGAATACCCTGCAATACCAAGGCGACTGCCACTAGGAGCCAGGCATTGAAATCTGGGCCTCGAAACCTGATCGTTGCAGCCTTGAGTTGCGGCTCCAATCTTCGAACCCAAAGCCAGGCATTCATTTGCGACTCACTCGAATATTCAATGGCCAACGCACCATCCGGCAGGGCGCATCACCCCAGGCAACGCCCAACTCGGATCTGATAATTGCCAGTGGATTGCTTCCATGTACTTCCATGTATCGACGAGTAGCCGACCAGGAAAGCAGATAATCAAGCAGCTGCTGCAATGACCACTTGCATCCCATGCTCAAGGCAGGACTAGCCAATGTAGAAAACGGAAAGTTGACAGACCTATATTCTGCTTCTGCCAATCGCCTTTCAGGCGGCCAGAACTGCTCAAGAATATCCTCGTACAGGTAAGACTCCACCTCATCGATATCCGTTGATACTGTTGTCATGCCATAGCTCCAGATGGCGAGGATACCCCCAGTCTTCAGCACCGCTTCAGCTCTTTCGAAAAACTTATCAATGACGAACCAGTGCAGCGCTTGAGCAACGGCGACCAGATCCACAGAGCCTGCAGGAAGTGCAATAGTCTCCGCTGCCTGCTGCAGATACTCGACTCGGGGATGGGGCGACGCGTGGTCGAGTTGCGCCTGGCTGGCATCGGTAGCCACAACTCGCGTGAAATGGGACGCCAGCGCAATCGCAGACTGGCCATTGCCGGTTCCGCAATCACAAGCCAGTTCCCGCTGAGGGCACAACTTAGCTAAAAAAGTGAACAATTCTGGTGGGTAATGAGGACGAGCATCGGCGTAATTTGCCGCGTGACCGGAAAAATGGTCCTTGAATTGCAAATCAAGTTACCTCTTTATCAAATCCAGGCAAGACTGGATTAAAATCCTTGAGTCGAATCAGCAATCATTTGGGCTACCCTTCTCCTGCCATGAGCGCTATGCGGTTGGATTGAAAGAAGACGAGGACATTATAGATGCGATCGGCACCAGCTTTCGGCGTAATAGATGCTCCGACAAACTGATCGTACTCATTCTCAGGCGTGATCTTCTGTCAACTCACGCGTCTGACATCACGCATCGAGATTCCAGTAAAGCCTTGCATCCAGCTGGATTCGATCACATCGATCACACCATACAATGAATGTGTATCCATGTCTTCAATCACGCGAGCCGCACTGATTCGCCCAAACATATCCACCGCAATCAATAATTCGATCGTGCCATTGAACCCGTCCTCTGCTGTTTCAGGCACTACCACCGCCACAACCTCTCCCTGTTTTTTGGCGAGATAGGCAAACCTGTCACGGTGCAAGCCGAGTAGATG
>SXGR01553769.1_pt1 | contig 10419 bp, 8 predicted proteins | sample 3174711 | NCBI WGS metagenome assembly SXGR01 (sample SAMN11356860, study PRJNA531348) | freshwater metagenome | isolation source: freshwater sample F1-60 | place: China: Fuxian Lake, Yuxi | collected 2017-12-25 | reverse complement strand
GTCGCGCTCGCCGCCGCGCGGGGCGAGGTGCTGCTATTTCTGCATGCCGATTCGCGCATGCCCGCGGGCGCACTCGACGCGGTTCGCCGGGCGCTCGACGGCGATGCACGTCTCGTCGGTGGCAATTTTCGGTTGCGCTTCGATGGCGAGGACAGCTTCTCGCGCTGGCTCGACGGCTTCTACGCGTGGATCCGCCGGCACGGCGTCTATTATGGCGATTCGGGGGTCTTCGTACGCCGGCGCGTCTACGACGCGCTGGGCGGCATCCGGCCATGGCCTCTCATGGAAGACTACGATTTCAATCGCCGGCTCGAGCGCGCGGGTCCCACGCGGTGCATCGAGGAGCCGGCGCTCGCCACCTCCTCGCGGCGATTCCGAGGGCGGCGGCCTTGGGCCATCGTCTCGCGCTGGCTGTGGATTCACGCGCTCTTCCACCTGGGCGTCGCGCCGCACCGCCTGGCCCGCCTCTACGACTCGGCGCGCACCCGACAGCCGCACGCCTAGGCACAGTGCACTACCGCGCGTCGTTCAACGACCAGTCATAGGCATGGGAGGCGATGGCGCGCACCCCGGCGAGCGCGTCCGCGAGCGGGCCCCTGGCGTAGCGCCGCAGGTGGTCGATGACGCTCGCTTCGCTGCCGCCGAAATCCTCCTGGAACCATTCGTAGATGCTGGAGACCCGCAGGCGGCCGCCCTCCACGCGCGCGCCGCGCGGGTGATTGACGAAGGCGACGGCCGCGCGGTCGAGAAGTACGTCCGCGGTGGCCGCCGGGAACGCCTCGGTCTGCAGATCGGGGCAGCCCAGGGCCGCGCAATTGAGCGCATAGTGAACCCGAGGATCGTTCCAGATCGGCCGCAAGATGCGGTGCTCGATATCGTTCAAGGACAGCGCCTCGCCCTCCACCGCGAAAAGCGCCTTACCCCAGGGGCCGCTGGCGAAAAGGCCGGGCGAGATATTGATGTCGCGGATGGACGCGACGGGATAGCGCTCGAGAACCAGGCGCACCGTCGCCGCATTGTAGAGATTGATCCAGTACGCGCGCTGCTCCGCGCGCGTGAGGCGGCTCACGGGTTCCGCCGCGAGCGCGCGCACATAGGCGTCGAGCGCCGCCTTGTCTTCCGCGCTCACCTTGCCATAGGCGACGCGCGCGATGCCATCCGTGCCCGCCACGACATGGGCGGACAGAAAACGCCGCCATGGGCCGTGATCGACGGTGCGACTCGCGGCCGGATCATGCGCCTCCCACCGCGGCCAAAGTTTGGCCGAAGGCGCAAACCAGGATTCGATGGCGCCCGCCGCCGACGGCACAACGGCGAAGAAGGCGGCGGCGAACAACACGCGAATACGGGGCATGGCCCAGTCCCTCCAATGTCCGGCGAGGGATGTGGCGCGCCTGTCGGGTCGGCGCCAGGCGCCACGCCATCACATCCGCGTCATCGCAGGCGTCTCAGGCCGCCGGCTTGAAGTGCAGCGTCGTGAGCGGCCAGCCCTTGGGTTCGCCGAAGGACAATTTCTCGCCTGGCTCCAGCACGCGGTTGCTGTCGGTCAGCCACGCGACGATGAGCGCGCCATTGGGCGAGTGCGAGAAGTGCTTGGTTCCGGGGCCGATGGAAACGAAATGGCCCGCCTTGTACTCGACACCGTCGTGATCGATGACGGTGCCCTCGATCACGTAGAATTCTTCCATGCCGAAATGTTCGTGGGGCGTGGAGGTGCCGCCGGGCAGGAAACGGATGAAGAAGCATCCCTTGCCCTTGGCACGGTCGAAGGTGAGCGGTGCCCAGTAGAGCTTGGCCACGTCCGAGCCGTAGCGGTTGAATGGCGTAAACTCGAGCTCGTCGATCTTCCAAACGCGACGGTCGGGATAGACGCTGCCCTCGGGCGTGGTGGGCAGGGCGGGGGCGGCGGATTTGGAATCCATGATGCGGCTCCTCGGCGGAAGCCGTCAGTCTAGACGAGACGGGAGGGGCCGGCCCAGCCAGGCCGGCCGGCGCTACTGGGCGGTCGAGTCCTCGCGCGCATCGGGGCGCTGGGCGAGCGAGGCGGGTGCCGCGCCATCGCGGGCTTCCTCGATGGGTGTCATATCGATGTCTTCCGGCCGCGCGTCGGGGCGCTGGGTGCGATCGACATCCTCGCCGCGAAGGGCGTTGTCGAAGGCCGGCGCATTCTTGGGATAGACGAAGCCGAACACCGGATAGGGCCGGCCGAAGGCGTCCGCCGGTTCGTACCAAACGCGGACCAGAGACCAATCATTGGCCTCCGAGATGTCTTGAACCTGGACCCCGTGATCGATGCGGCCCTTGCGCGGGCCCCGGGGCGCCCAATTGGCGTGGTCGATGCGGATGGTCCGCTCGTCCACGAGTTGCGACACGATGGCGATATGGCCGTGAACCATGCGCCCCGAGCGCTTGAAGACCATGACCGAGCCCGCTTGGGGTCGGGTGCCGCGCTCATAGGACGCCTCGGCGCGGTCCCACCACTGCCAGCCATTGCCGGACAGGGTGAAATCCGAGACCCGCTTCACGTACTGCACGCAATTGATGCGGGGTTCTTTCGGGGGCGTGGGCGCGCGATGCCGAGCGGGCGCCGCAAGGGCGTCCGCAGTCCAGGTCATCAGCATCAGCACGGCGATTGCGCTCAGTACGCGACGGAAACCCGTCATCCTTCCCCCAAAGCCAAGGATCGGCGGTCCGGCCTGTCTACGTGAAGGACGGGGGCCAAGGCAAGTACAGAATCCCCTAGCACTAGGGATTCGGCCCACACGTACACCCCAACTTATTGATAGAACGTTAAGAATCCCGAAAACTTCGAGTCCGCCGCCGTACGTGTGCGATATTTTCTTTGTTTTTCAATCTTTTGCGGCTGTTGCCTTGGCGAAACTGGGGGTCCGCCCCGGCTGATAGCGGATTCCACCCCCAGGACCCGTGTCATAGACCTGCATCTCCGGCGCCACGTGCCGGCCGTCCGGCACCGCCAGCCAGAGCCTGAGGAGGAGGCGTTTCTGGGCCGGCGGGGGGTAATTCTCGAACGCCGTACGGGCATGGAGGACGGTGAAGTTGTTGAGGAACACGACCGTGCCGGGCTCCAGCATCAACTCAACCCGGAACTCGGGCGAATTGGCCAGGGTTTCGAAAGCGTCGAACGCCGCCACCTCGGCGGCCGTCAGGGGCCGTCCCAGATGGTGCGCCGCCTCCGTCATGTAGGTGCGGACGTAGCGGCACGATATCCGACCGTCCAACTCGGAAAAGATCGGCACCCGGTGCGGCGTAATGGGCGCCTCGTCCGGGCCGTTCTCGCCCAGGCGATGCCAAGGGAACCCCCGATAGAGAATGTCCAGGTGATGCGGCGCCGTCATGCGGAGACGTTCGTGCACGGCCAGCGCGCTCGCGTACTGGGACAGCCCGCCCGTCATGGCGCGGCGCACGCACCAGAAGCCGATGGCGTCGGACAGATCGGTGTGAAGCGTCAGCTCCCGGCGCGCCCGGTAGGCGCGGGCGTTGGGATCGATGTCCGTCACGTCGATGACGCGGCCCAGCCGGTCGCCCAGCACGCTCTGCGACACGGCCGTGCCGAAATGCGCACCCAGACCCCAGAAAATCGTCTCTTCGTCCTCGAGCGGCAGCGATCCCGCGGGAAAACCCCGGATGAAGACGATGCCGCGACCGTCGAGCATCTCGGCCCTGAGGCGCCGCACCGGCGCGGTCAAAGGACCAAGCGGAAAGTCAGCGGCCGTCACCGCCGTCATGGCCAGACCGCGTGCGCGAATGGCGGCGAGCGCGTCCTTGAGCGCCGCCACGTGAGCGGGTGCCAGGTCGAAGGAGAGCGCGCCCAGATTCACGTCCGCCGCCGTCCACGCGGACGGGTCGCCCACGAGGGATTTGTATCGGCGCGCCGCCGTCACGCTCATCGCCGTCTCCTCAGCGAGGTCTATCGCCCTTCACGGTGATGCGGTGCATCACGCGCCGCTTTCCGAAATAGTCGTCGATGGGCGTGTGCATGGAGCATCGATTGTCCCAGAAGGCGAGCGAGCCGTTGTGCCAGCGGAATCGGCACGTGAACTCCGGCCGCACGGCATGCGCGAACAAGAAATCGAGGAGCGGCTTCGATTCCTCCGCCGTCATGTCCTTGAAACGCAGCGTGTAGTGGGGATTGACGAAGAGCGCCTTGCGCCCCGTCTCGGGGTGCGTGCGCACCACCGGGTGTTCCACCTCGGGCGCGGACAGGATCTTGTCCCGCTCGGTCTTGAACTGCTTCTCGTCCAATCCCGACTTAGCGTAGGGATCGTAAATCTTGGCTGTGCCGTGCATAGCGATGAGGCCGTCGAGCATATTGCGCATCCCGGGCGAAAGCGCCTCGTAGGCGAGATACTGGTTTGCGAACAAGGTATCGGCCCCGTACTCGGGCACGTCCACGGCGTACAGCATCGAGCCCAGCACGGGGCATTCCTGGTAGGTCACGTCCATGTGCCACCCGGCCGCGAAGACCTCCCTGTCGGTGGGCTCGCGGATGATGGGCAGGATCTCGGGGTGGCCGTCGATCGATTTGAGATAGCGGTGAACGTCGAGTTCGCCCCAGTGCCGCGCGAACGCCTTATACGCAGCGGGATCGAGACGCTGGTCGCGGAAAAAGATGACCACGTGCTCATGGAAAGCGCGGCGGATCTCCGCGAAGTCCGCATCACCCAGCCGGGCCAGATCGATGTCCAGAACCTCGACGCCTATGGCGCCGGCCACCGGCTGGATGTTCACGCGCTCCCTCCCCGTCACGCGACCGCAAAACGCACTGCGGAGGGACGGTAGACCCGCCCCTCCGCAGCGTCAATTCAAGCACCGTCCGGCCGCAGCCCCCACTGGAGAGGGTGGGTGTCCGGGACCTGCCTGGCCCCGGACACCTTCGCCTTGGGACGTTCCGAGCCGCCCCTCCGCGAAGCCGATTCCTCCGACGCCGTCCGTGGCGTCAGATCACGAAGTCGTCGGCCGACAGATTGGCGACCTGCACGCCGATGAACGTGAGGGAGTCCCCACCGCCCAGGTCGACGAAGCAATCGGCCCCGATGTCGGACGCCGCAGCCAAGACAGCCGCAAAGTCAGCGAAACCGAAGGCCGAGATGTCGCAGGTGTCCGGCGTGCCGGCACCCGCCTCGAAGTCGAGGATGGTGTCGTTGCCGTCGCCGACCAGCATGAGGAACTGGTCGTCGCCCGCTCCGCCGGTCAGCTCGTCGTCGCCTGTCCCGCCGTGGAGGAGGTCGTCGCCCGCGCCAGCGTCGATCTGGTCGTCGCCAGCACCACCCGAGACCGCGTCGATCCCGTCGCCGCTGGTGATGACGTCGTCGCCATCGCCCCCGTCGACCTGATCGTCACCCGCGCCCGTCGCGATCACGTCGGAACCTTCGCCGCCGTTGACCACGTTGTTGCCGTCTCCGGCGTCGATGTTGTCGTCGCCCGCGCCACCGGTGACGTTGTCGTCACCTGCACCCGCGGTCATCGCATCGTCGCCATCGCCGCCGTCCACCAGATTGTCGCCGTCGCCGGCATCGATCTGGTCGGCGCCGAGACCACCGGAGAGTTGGTCGTTGCCGGCACCCGCGGAGACGATGTCGTCGCCATCCCCGCCATCGGCGAGGTTGTCGCCATCGCCGGCCGCGAGATTGTCGTCGCCGGAACCACCCTGGATGTCGTCGTCGCCCGACCCGGCTGTCACCTGGTCGTCGTCGTCGCCCGCATCCACGATGTTGTTGCCCTCTCCGGCCGCGATCACGTCGAAGCCCGCGCCGCCGGTGACGTTGTCGTCACCGTCGCCCGCGTCGATCTGATCGTCGCCGTCGCCGCCCGCGAGGATATCGGCCCCCGCGGCCGCGGTGATGGTGTCGTTTCCGGCGCCGCCGTCGGCGTTGTTGTCGCCGTCGCCCGCGTCGATCACGTCATCGCCATCCTCGCCGGTCAGCACATCGTTCCCGGCACCGCCGAGAACTTGGTCGTTGCCGACCCCGCCCGAGGCCGTGTCGTCGCCATCGCCGCCATCGACGATGTCGTCGCCGTCATCGCCCGCGAGGGTGTCGTTGCCGAGGCCACCCGCGACGGAGTCGTTGCCGAGACCGCCCGTGCCTTGGTCGTCACCATCGCCGCCATCGACGGAGTCATCGCCGTCGTCGCCAGCCAGCACGTCGTTGCCGAGACCGCCCAGGACCACGTCGTTGCCCAGACCGCCCGCGGCGTTGTCGTCGCCATCCCCGCCATCGACGGAGTCGTCGCCGTCGTCACCGGTCAGCGCGTCGTTGCCCAGGCCGCCCAAGACCTGGTCATTGCCCGTACCGCCCGAGGCGTTGTCGTCCCCGTCGCCGCCGTCAACGGAGTCGTCACCGTCGTCACCGGTCAGCAGGTCGGTGCCCGCACCGCCGGCCACGGAGTCGTTCCCCGCGCCGCCGGAGGCCTGGTCATCGCCATCACCGCCGTCGACGTTGTCGTCGCCGTCGTCACCCGCGAGGACGTCATTGCCCAAGCCGCCCAGGATCTGGTCGTTGCCCGTGCCACCCGCGGCGTTGTCGTCGCCATCGCCGCCGTCCACGGAGTCGTCGCCGTCGGCGCCCGCGAGGGCGTCATTGCCGAGACCGCCGAGCACCACGTCATTGCCGGCGCCGCCCGAGGCGTCGTCGTCGCCTTCGCCGCCGTCAACGGAGTCGTCACCGTCATCGCCGGTCAACAGGTCGATGCCCGCGCCGCCAGCCACGGAGTCGTTCCCCGTGCCGCCGGAGGCTTGATCGTCGCCATCGTCACCGTCGACGATGTCGTCACCGTCATCGCCGGCGAGCACGTCATTGCCCAAACCGCCCAGGACCTGGTCGCCGCCCGTGCCGCCCGAGACGTTGTCGTCGCCGTCGCCGCCATCGGCCACGTCGTCGCCTTCGCCGCCGTTGACGGCGTCGTTGCCGCCACCGCCGGCGAGTTGGTCGTTGCCCTTGTCGCCGTTGATGACATCGTCGTCATCGCCACCATCGGCCACGTCGTTGCCGAGCCCGCCCGAAATGGCGTCGGCCCCGGCATCGCCGTTCATGACGTCGTCGCCCAGGCCGCCGTCGAGCTGATCGTCGCCCGCGCCGCCGCCGAGCACGTCATTGCCTTGGGCACCCGAGACGGCGTCGTTGCCGTCTCCGCCCGAGGCGTTGTCGTTGCCCTGGCCGCCTTGCACGAGGTCGTCGCCCGCGCCGCCGTCCATGACATCGTTGCCCTGTTGGCCGGTGAGGACGTCGTCGCCGTCCCCGCCGGACATTTGGTCCGCACCCAGCCCGCCATCGAGATTGTCGTTACCCAGGCCGCCGTCCATGACGTCGTCACCCTGCGCGCCGCGCACGATGTCGTCGCCATCTCCGCCATTGAGATTGTCGGCGCCCTGCCCGCCATCGACCACGTCGTTGCCGAGCCCGCCATCGAGGCTGTCGTTCCCTTGGCCGCCCCAGACCGTGTCGTCACCGTCGGCGCCGAAGGCCGTGTCGTCGCCCTGGTCGCCAAAGATGAGGTCGTTATCGGCACCGCCGTCCATCACGTCGGCGCCTTGCCCGCCGTGGAGCGTGTCCGCGCCGTTGTCACCAAACAGGGTGTCGTCGCCCTGCTCGCCGTGGATCGTGTCGTCGCCGTCGCCGCCGGTGATGGTGTCCTTGCGTTGGCGCCCGAAGATCTGATCCGGATCGGGTGTGCCGGGGATCACGTCGTCGTTGGGGGTTCCGATGATGACTGCCATGACTCGCTCTCTCTCCTGTTGACGAACGCCCCTACCGGGGACGCTCACGGCTCGCACCCCTACCGGGGGTGCTCTCGGGCCTCGGATACGGGTCGCGTGAGGGCGCACGGATGCATTTCCGCGGAGCCCGGAAGCGGGCCGGATCGAAAGGCGTTGCGCACGTGAACGGCCATGGCGGCACACCTGGCCACCACAGGCCGCGTCGCGGGAAGGGTCTTCGCCGTCACGAGGCCGAACGCGTCCTGACCCACCCGCTTAGTCGCTCGCCACCATCTCGGAACCCTGGCGGCAAGCGTGGCCTCGCGAAGAACACGCTAGCGGCCGAATCGTGGCAGACAAATGGCAGTCCATGAATGATTCGGCGAACGCTCAAAAAAACTCGCGATTCGGTCGCAAGCGGTCGCGTCTTGCGGCGCGGGGATGCTGCGGCCGAGAAGACTCGCTTGCGGCGTAAGCCGTGCCAAACAATTCCGCACTGCACGCACCAGCGGCGTCAGGCGTAATCGCGATTCCCAAAACGAAACGGGGCCGAATTGCTTCGGCCCCGCCTCGGATCGTGACGTGTCTTATAGAGTCGGCGTCAGGCCGCGCCGATCTGCGAGACGAACTTGGACACGAGATAGGCGTCGAGCCCCTCGATGCCTCCTTCGTGGCCGTAGCCGGACTCCTTGACGCCGCCGAACGGCGTCTCGGGCAAGGACACACCCATATGGTTGATGCCGACCATGCCGGACTCGAGCGCGTCCGCGACCGCCGCCGCCGTCTGCGCCGAGCCCGTGAAGGCATAGGCGGCGAGACCGAATTCAAGGCCGTTCGCGCGCTTCACCACCTCGTCGAAATCCTTGAACCGCACGCAAGGCGCCAAGGGGCCGAAGGGTTCCTTGTTCATCACATCGGCGTCGGCGGGCACATCCGTCATCACCGTGGGGGCGAAGAAGTAGCCCTGATTGCCCACGCGCGCGCCGCCCGAGGCCATCTTGGCGCCGCGCCCATCGGCGTCGGCCACGAACTTCTCCATGGCATCGATGCGCCGCGCCTTGGCCATGGGCCCCATCTGGGTCTCCTTCTCCAGGCCATTGCCCAGTTTCAGACCCTTGGCGATGTCGGCGAACTTGCCGACGAACTTGTCGTAGACCTTCTCGTGCACGAAGAAGCGCGTGGGCGAGATGCAGACCTGGCCCGCGTTGCGGAACTTGCCCGCCGCCGCGACGGCCGCGACCTTCTCCGCATCCACGTCGTCGAAGACGATGACCGGGCCGTGCCCGCCCAGCTCCATCGTCGCGCGCTTCATGTGATCGGCGGCCAACCGCGCCAAGTGCTTGCCCACCGGGATGGAGCCCGTGAACGAAATCTTGCGGACGATGGGATTGGGAATCAGATACTCCGACACCTTGGCCGGCACGCCGAAGACCAGGTTGAGAACGCCGGCCGGCAGGCCCGCTTCTTCGAAGCAGCGCACGACGGCGACCGCCGTGCCCGGCGTCTCCTCCGACGCCTTAAGAATGAGCGAGCAACCCGCCGCGAGTGCGCCGCCGATCTTGCGCGCCGGCGTCAAGGCGGGGAAGTTCCACGGCGTGAAGGCCGCAGCGACGCCGATGGGCTCCTTCACCACCATTTGTCTCTGGTTCGGCATGCGGCCGGGGATGATGCGGCCATAGGCGCGACGGCCCTCCTCCGCGTACCACTCGATGATGTCGGCCGAGACGTTCACCTCGATGCGTGCCTCGGCGATGACCTTGCCTTGCTCCATGGTGAGCGTGGTGGCGATAGCCTCGGCGCGCTGGCGCATCAGGTCGGACGCCTTTTTCATGATACGGGCGCGGTCGTAGGCCGATGTCTTGCGCCAAACCTCGAGTCCCTTGGCCGCGGCCTTGAGCGCCGCGTCCAAGTCCTCGCGCGTCGCGTGCGGCAGCTTGGCCAGCACCTGCTCGGTCGCGGGATTGACCACGTCCTCGCCCGCGCGTCCACCGTTCAGCCATTTGCCGTCGACGTAAAGTTCGAGCTTCTCGTACATGGGACCTCCTCGGCGGGACCGGCGCGCTGCGGGCGGCGGATGGATGGGATCGCCGGCATCTCCGGCGCGGCGCGACTCTGCCACGGCCTTCATGAGCGATCAATTCGGAGATCCTCGCCATGCGCCGTTGACGCCCCGGAAGGCGCCGTGAGACGATTCGGGCATGACCTCCCGCCGCTTCGTTCCCGTGGTCTTCCTCGCCTTGGCACTTGCCGCGTGCCAAGGCGGCACGCAAGCCTCCAACGCCCCCGCCGATGCCAAGACCGGCACGGCCATCGCCACCGGATTCGCGCAATTCAGCGACGTGCCCATCCCCGAGGGCGCGCGGATGGACCTGGACCGCACCCTCATTCTGGGCTCGCAGGAGAAGTGGACCGGCCGGTTGGCGCTCATCTCCGGCCTGGCGCCCGCGGGCGCCTTCGATCTCTACCAAGACCAGATGGTGCGCCAAGGCTGGACCGAAATCTCGGCCGTGCGCAGCGAGACGAGCGTGCTCACCTTCAGCCGCGAGGAGCGCGTGGCGACAATCCAGATTTCGCGCAGCACGCTCGGCTCCACGCTCATCGACATCACCATGTCGCCGCGCGGAACCAAGCCCGCCGCGAAGCCCTGACCCCCAACGCCGGATTCCGCGCGCCGTGAACGACCAGAAACCCACCGATGTCCGCGC
>SXGR01473240.1_pt1 | contig 10425 bp, 9 predicted proteins | sample 3174711 | NCBI WGS metagenome assembly SXGR01 (sample SAMN11356860, study PRJNA531348) | freshwater metagenome | isolation source: freshwater sample F1-60 | place: China: Fuxian Lake, Yuxi | collected 2017-12-25 | reverse complement strand
ATGGTGTAGGTTAGGGAGTCACCAGTCTGGTGTCATTTGAAGCAGGTGAGGTGGTATTTGGTGTCAGTGGATTCTTCAGCAGTGAAGTTACACTGTTCTCTTTGCAAATAACGGAAGGGTTGCATCTGCACGATCCGTATTTTTACGGCAAGTTGCTGCACAGTTGTGAACCCAATACCTATGTCGATTTGCAGAAGCGAGTATTCATCGCGCTGAAACCGATTCGTCCGGGCGATTTTGTTACGCTGGATTACGCGCGCACTGAAGACTATCTGTTTCGCACGTTTCCTTGCGACTGCGGCGCTACCAATTGTCGCGGGATAGTGGCTGGACGCAAGCAACTTCTTGAAATCATCAAGGAAGTGCGCAGCTAGCAAGTTGACGCTGCAGATCTGCAACAACGGGGTGGGTATCTCTGGTATCCGCCCCGTTTTGTTTTAGTCGCATGAACCAGAAGACCCAGATAAGGTGCAGCAGAACGCAGCGACGAAGTTAATCGTCGGCTACAGTGAACTCTCGCTTCAATTGCATCAGTAACGCTTCAATCTTTTCAATCGCAAATGGTTTAGGAATGCTGCCTATGACATTCAATTTCATTTCGCGCCCCAGTTTTTTGGTAGTTTGACGCTTCTCCTTATCCATGCCACTAACCAGCACTATACGTGACTGGCATTTGTTTTCCTGGAGAAACTTGAACACTGAGAGTCCGTCATAACCTCTTTCTGACAAATCCATGTCTTCGTCCAGCCCGAGGTCCAGGTCGAGAAATATCAGCTGTGGATTGAATTCGCGATAAGCATTCCGGATTTCTCTGTAATCATTCACGCAGCGCACGACAAAGCCGGTTTCACTGGCAATCGTTTCGATGATCTCAGTGATGCCCGGGTTATCGTCGATAACGAGGAGCCGCGGCATTTTAGTACCCAAATGCTGTTCACTCACAGGAGGATTCCACAAGATAGGCGGCCTGTCGTTTTGGTTTCGAACTGACCATTGATTTACCCCTCCCTGTAATTTTTTGCGGGATATCCCATCATTTTGCCGAGGAGACGAAGTCTTTAATTTTCTGGAAGGAATTGAGTCGATTGTGCAAGCGACCATTATGCCTTTGAAGCCTGGTCTAGGCCAGCGTGCATCGCTTCGGCTAATTCGTCCGGGCAGTTGATTTTAGAATAGACCAGCTGCATTTTAATGATTATTCTCTGTTGCTTCCGATTTCTCTTTTTTCAATCAATGAGAGTATTTCAATGCACACAGATCAACGGCGATCTATCCAGTCAATATGCAGATATTTTGGGATCTGGTGTTTATTGCCAGCCGCACTGCAGTCAGTTAGCGCTCAGGAGGTCAGTGATCACCAGTACACTAGCGAGGCAGTCGCCACAGGTTTGCGAGTGTATACACAGCAGTGCGCGCTTTGCCACGGGCCGCAGGGCGATACAGTAGATGGTATCGATTTGCGTCGCGGAATTTTCCGTACTGCAACTTCAGATGCAGATCTGCGGCGCGTTGTATCTTCTGGAGCGGCGGAGGGTCGCATGCCGGCCTTTGCGCTGAACGATGACGAATTGAACGGTGTAATTGCCTATGTTCGCGCGGGCTTTGATCCCAGTGGGGTAGCGATCAAAATAGGGGATCCGGTACGCGGCAAGATCCTGTTTGAAGGCAAAGGAGAATGTGCGTCCTGCCATCGAGTAAACGGAGTTGGTCCGCGCACAGCGCCCGATCTCAGCAGTATTGGCGCCCAACGTACTCCGACTTCTCTGCAAATGAATCTGCTTGACCCTGCAACAGCATTGTTACCTATAAATCGCCCGGTAAAAATATTAACCCGCAATGAGGAAACCATTCTTGGCCGCAGACTGAATGAAGATACGTTTACGGTACAAGTGCTCGATTCTCAGGAGCGACTGCGATCACTGCGCAAAACAGATATCGTCAGTTACGAGATTAGTGACTTGCCTTCCAAGCAGGCGACTAATTTATCCAGTGAAGAAGTTGCTGATGTGGTCGGTTATTTGTTGACCTTGCGAGGTGTCCAATGAGTATTGCAGGCAGATTCAACCGTTTATTTCTGATGTTTGCTTTCTCATGTGCAGCGAATATCGCCGCAGCTCAAGTGAGTTACGAACGCATTCTCAAAGCAGCTGACGAACCGCACAATTGGTTGACCTATAACGGCGGCTACTCGAGTCAACGTTTCAGCATGCTGGATCAGATCACGCCGCAAAATGTGAATAATCTGGAGTTGAAGTGGGTATTGCAAAATCAGGTATTCGGCGCCTGGCAGTCTAATCCGATCATTGTCGATGGTGTGATGTATGTGACAGAACGGCCTAACAGTGTGATGGCGCTTGATGCGATTACCGGCAGAGTGTTCTGGAAATACCGCCACGTGCCCGCAGAAAATGCGCTGGTTTGCTGTGGCGCCAACAATCGAGGCGTAGCAGTACTCGGCGACAAGGTTTATATGGGAACCCTTGATGCACGCCTCGTTGCACTCGATAGAGTAAATGGTGAGCCACAGTGGAACATCGCGGTAGGAGATGTAAATCTCGCGTATTCAGTCACAATGGCGCCATTGGCGGTAAAGGACAAGATTATCGTTGGTGTAGGCGGTGGGGAGTTCGGCATCCGCGGCTACGTTGCTGCCTATGATGCAGACACCGGTGCGGAGGTCTGGAAAACGTACACGATTCCCGGGCCTGGCGAACTCAACCACGACAGTTGGGAAGGAGACGACTGGCAGCATGGTGGTGCACCGGTATGGATCACTGGTTCATTCGATCCAGAGTTGAACCTGACGTATTGGGGTGTTGGTAATCCTGGTCCCGATTGGAATGCTGGACAAAGACCTGGCGACAACTTGTATTCCGATTCCGTGTTGGCACTTGATGCGGACACTGGTGAGTTGAAATGGTACTTCCAGTTCACCCCGAACGACGGTTATGACTATGATTCTGTTCAAGTGCCGGTGTTGGCAGACATGGTCTGGCGCGGCACGCCGTCCAAAGTGATGATGTGGGCGAATCGCAATGGGTATTTTTATGTGCTGGACCGCGTAACTGGAAAATTTCTCGAAGGCAAACCGTATGTCACGGTGAACTGGTCAAGCGGTCTGGATGCTAATGGACGACCAATACCCACACCGCAGCCTGAAGGGATGCCAACCTTCCCTGGCAATCAGGGAGGCACCAATTGGTACCCGCCATCCTTCAGTCCGCGCACTGGGTTGTTCTATTTCAGCGCATGGAAAGATTACGCGACGATTTACCGAGCTGAAGAATCTGTCTACGAACCTGGTCGGGCATTTCTAGGAGGCGGCTTTTCAGTATTGGCCCCAGCGCCAGGGGCGCCTACCATTGGAATCGGGCGTACCAATCCGATCAACAATTGGACCAACGAAGTCGGACATGCCTCTTTGAAGGCGATGGATCCCCAAACTGGCGAGGCAGTCTGGGAGTATGACCAGTTCGATGTGAGCGATAGCGGTATGCTCACCACAGCATCAGACCTCTTGTTTACCGGCGGTCGAGAGGGCTATTTTCATGTGATCGACGCCCGCGATGGCAACCTGTTGTGGCACATCAACTTGGGTGGCCAGATAGTCATGGCCCCAGTGACCTATATGGTTGATGGCGTGCAGTATGTTTCTGTTATTTCGGGAAATTCGCTGTCTACTTTCGCTCTGCGCGATTAGGAAAAATCAAGATTTTCTGGTAATTTGGCGCTTGATACCCGGTTTCATTTTTATTACAGCTGGAGAAGTTCATGAGGACATTTAAAACAACAATGGCAAGCCTCCTGGTGGCATTAGGGGCCGGCTGCCTGCCTCTGGTCAGCGGTTCGCTGCTGGCAGCGGAGGACATCGAGTGGCGAACACTAGGTGGCGACTATGCACATACCAGATACACACCGGCCGAAGAGATAACCGCAGAAAATTTCGGGGAACTTGAAGTAGCCTGGGAATGGGATGGCGCCAGCTTTGGCGCAGTCAGTGGTCGCTCAACGCCTTCTTTCATCAATGGCAAATTGTACACCGTGGCCGGCAATCGTCGCTATGTAGTGGCGATAGACCCAAAGAATGGAGAGACTCTTTGGTCTTATCGCGAACCGACCACTCCTCGTGCTGAATACTCCATGCGTGCAGACTATGGCAAGGGTGTTGCCTACGCAGAAGTGAACGGTCGCGGCGTTATCTACACTGTATCTCCGGGCTTCTTCCTTACCGCGCTCGATGCTGAAACCGGGATTCCTCTGGAAGGATTCGGCAAGCCCGTGCCAATTCCCGGTTTTTCACAAACAGGCGTAGTGGACTTGCTGGCAGATCTGGGGCACCCCTATGACCCCTATGAAGGTCTGCCGCTCGCCACTGGCTATATTACTTCCTCATCTCCACCGATAGTCGTCAATGACACTATCGTGGTTGGCAACTCAGCCGAGCAGGGTTATCTCCAGTCCCGAATTGAAAACGTACCTGGTGATATTCTCGCCTATGACAAGACTACCGGTGCTTTCAAGTGGAAGTTCAATGTCATTCCGAAACCGGGTGAATATGGCCACGAAACCTGGGAAAACGATGCCTGGGAATGGACTGGTGATGTTTCCTCGTGGGCACCGATGTCCGCTGATCCGGCCAATAACGTGGTGTACATTCCAACCAATAGTCCCACTATCGATTACTACGGTGGTTTTCGTCCAGGTGACAATCTATATGGCGCAAGTTTGATCGCGCTGGATACCCGCACCGGTGAACGCAAATGGCATTTCCAGATGGTGAAACATGAGGTCTGGAATTTTGATAATCCTACTGCACCCGTATTGATGGACCTGAATATGCCCGGCCGCGGCACCGTGCCTGCCGTGATGCAGATAACCAAGCAAGCCTGGGTCTATGCATTTGATCGTCTTACTGGAGAACCTTTGTGGCCGATAGAAGATCGTCCAGTGCCGCCTTCCATAGTGCCTGGCGAAGTACTGTCACCAACCCAGCCGCATGTCACCAAGCCGGCACCTTTCGATATGCAGGGTATTACTGTGGACGACCTGGCTGATTTTACCCCCGAGATTCGCGAACAGGCGATCGAGGCTATGGCAGATTTCCAGATGGGTCCATTGTTCAATCCTCCCATTCACGCTGGCAATGACACTGGCAAATATGCAGCCATGAATTGCCCAGGCGGAGCAGGTGGAGCCAATATCACTGCGCCTGCTGTGGCGGATCCCATTGCCGGGATACTCTACGTGTCCTCGCACAAAGCCTGTTTCGCGCTGCGCCTGATTCCAGGTGAAGAAGCGGATCTGCTGTTTCCGAATACGACTGGCACTACCCTGTCGCAATGGGCGAATTCACTGCCAGGCGCTACTGCGCGAACTCCGCGGCATCCTTCCGGTATACCTGTGTGGAAGCCACCATATAGCCGCATCACTGCGATAGACATGAACACCGGTGAGCATTTGTGGATGATTCCGACTGGAGAAACTCCAGATCGAATCAAAAACAACCCGGCACTTGCTGGGGTGGATATCGGCAATACCGGAACAGGTGCTCTGGTCCCGATGGTAGTTACCCCCACTATGCTGATCTATTCGGATGACAGGAGTGACGGCACTCCGATGCTGTACTCAATAGACAAGCAGACTGGAGAGATCCTCGGTGAGATCGAAGCACCGGCAGGTAGCAGTTTTGGTATGAGCTCCTGGGTTCACGATGGGCACCAGTATGTGATGTTGCAGACAGGCTCGAAACTGACTGCTATGGCACTTCCAGGTGCAGCAGTTGCAGGTGGTGCTGCACACTAACACCCCGGCAGGAAACGCCCACTAGAAACGGGGAGAAGCAATTCTCCCCGTTTTTTTTTGTGCCCATTTTTGCATTGGAACTCCTGCATGCAAACCAGTGTTCACGCGAGACTGGCAATACTCCTTTAAAATTCTGCGACGTCTCCAGACCACTGACTGTCTCACAGAAATCTGTCTACTCCCTGAATTATTACGGCCAGTCCCACTACCCATAACAGACAAGCGGCAATGTCGAGCAATGTATAATAGGCGGGTTTGAAACCACTTGCTCCCAGCATGCCCGGAATAAGGCTACGTATTGCCGGCACCAGACGTCCGATAAATACCGCAATGGCACCGTATTTTCGAATTATATTTTCAGCGCGCTGCAGCGCGTTGCGTCTTGATCGCACGAACTTCAACTCGTGCAGGCGTGGACCGAACCAATAACCAATATAAAATCCCGCATGATCACCGAGCAGAGCACCAATAAAGGCTAGAGTGAGTATTGGGGGAAGATCATATGTCCCGGCTGTGTATAGCCAGAAAGCAATAGAGACCAGAAATATGCCGGAAACAAACAAGCCAATGCCTATGCAAGTTTCGGCAAATGCGCAGATGAACACCAACGCCAAAGCGTATTGGCTGTTTGCTTGCAACCAGTTGAGTAGTGTAGCTTCGATGAGGGCATTCTCCCGGAATGACAGGTCTGTTATGGGTGAAACAGGACGGGAACTGTTGTGGTCGATAGATGTATTCTTGAATTCTGGCTTTCTTGATTTGCACGCGCGATGTAAGTTATCAACTCTTCAACTTTGTTGCCGCCGAGATAATCATGTTAGGCTAACTCGTAAACATTGTGGAGTAGACCGAAATCAGCAGCCGGTTGATCTCCTGCGGTTATACACTGTCTCAATTGAGATTAATCATGTTACAGGAAAAATGGCAGGACCGCCTGAATCAAAGTCAGGCAGAGTACGTGCCGCTTATCATCAATAGTGCTTTGGCAGTGACTATTCTTGCAGCGATTCGTGATCCAATCGTAATCGATGTCGTGCCAGTATCGCTGATCTTGCTCAACGGGATTGCAATCTCGTTACTCTTTCTTATGACGCTGTGGGCGAGGTGGAACAAAGTCGCAATCGGCAATGGTAATCAATTTGTATTGATTGGATTGCTTATCTTCGCGATCAAGGCAATTGCGCTGGTCTATATTGAAAACGAACCTTACCCGTTCATTTTTGCGATTTTGATGTTTTCACTCAGTTTGATGTTTCTATCCCAACGCTACCTGCTTGGCGCTGCTCTCGTGATTATTCTCGCCTGGACAGGAATCGCACTGATCAGCCTGTCACAAATACAGCTTGTTTCCACACTGCTTGCACTGCTAATCGGCAGTGTAATGGGATTGTTCGTACTCGAGCGCAGAATAAAGTCCCTCGTGCATATGTATGAGCTTGAGCAAAAGGTAGAAAACCTTGAAACCATGCTCCCTATGTGTGCCAACTGCAAGCAGACACGAGATGAACAAGGCAATTGGAAGAGTGTGGAAGCCTATATAGAGGAAAAGAAAGGATTACAAATTACTCACGGTGTATGTCCCACATGCACCCAGCTTCTTTATGGTGATCTTTTGAACAGAGCATCCAGTAAGACCAAGAGTCCCGTAAATTGAAATCGGGATTGACGGCATCCTTTCTGTTCGTTTAGCATGGCCCCAGTTTAATTCGTGAATCTACCAAGAGCCCTCGTTGTTTTCGCAACGAGGGCTTTTTATTTGTCTGTACATTAACCCATGAGGAGCCTTGTTATGTCAGACGGAAACATGGAAAAGAATGCTCAATCCCGCACAGATAACGCCACATTGTTCACCACGCCTTCGGTGTTGGAATTACCATTCTCCGGAACGGTGGTGCGGGATATAGCCTGTGCCCAAATTGGGCAATATGCGGATATTTACTATCCGTCAGATTGTGCCAAACCAGTTCCAGCAGTAGTGCTCGTCACGGGTTATCCGGACCCGGGTTTCGAGAAGATGACAGGCATGAAGCTGAAAGATATTGCACAGAATCAAAGCTGGAGCAGGCTGCTGGCTGCCTCTGGTGTGGCAGCCATTCTCTACACTGCGACAGACCCGGTTCAGGATGCACTGGCGCTAGTTGACTGGATTCATGCGCGAGGCGAAGAGATCGGTATTGACGCGCAGCGCCTTGGTATATTGTCCATGTCAGGTAATGTGCCGAATGCCTTGCATGTGTTACAGAAGCGCCCCTGGTTTCGCTGTGCAACGCTATGTTATGGTTTCATGCTGGATACCGATGCTGAAGCCGGAGTCAGCGCAGCAGCAGACCAGTTTCACTTCGTAAATCCGAATTCTACCGAACTCATTCTGGCGGCAGAACTCGCATTGTTCGTCGTTCGTGCTGGCAAGGATGCATTTTCTGGCCTGAATAATTCCATAGACAGCTTCATTGCGAAATCCTTGAAATGCAACCGTGAGCTTGAATTTGTCAATTATGCACAGGGCGTGCATGCATTCGATATTCAGGATGCCTCACAGCGGAGTCAACAATTGTTGCGGCGGATTCTGGAATTCAACAGGCAGCGACTATTGCAGTAGCGAAGCTATTGTTGCGTGGGCTCTATGTCTGCCACAAATGCATCGACACGTGCACGAAAATCAGGGGCATACCAGGTTCGCGTTGAAGTCCATAGACTTCGTGCGGCCCTGGATTGCATCACGTTTTCCCAGCGTACCATCCGTGGTTCGAATTCATCAGCTTCAAACAGGCCTTGTTGGAACTGATAATAGGAATTTTCCCACTCGCGCCAGACACCGGCCATAAAATAGCTGTACATCATAAAATGTTCGGGATCGATGTTTTCCAGACTCTGGCCGGCTGCCACTAAAGCAGCCGCCATTTCCGGTTCTGTGGTCACCCATTCAGAAAACATCATTTGCTTTTCAGTGATGGAATCGCGGGTTTGTGAGCGCATCATATCGGTGTTCTGCCGAATTTCGAGCCCCAAAAACAATATCCCGAGAATTACCCCAATGCTGGCCGCAGTATTGGTCCAGTTTTCGAATTGTTTCATACATGCATCCTCTGGGCATCAGTCTATGAACAGGCCGCCGCACCTGATTCATGCTATTTATTGATTGTGTATCGGTCGATTACAGTGCTAATTTACGCCTCGGTAATGCCGCTCAATCCGCTTCGAATTCGGCAGGGAAGATTTACAGACGGAAACAATAATAATGTTGTACCGCAGTTCGCACCTCAGCTCCATTCTGTCCCGGCGAGCAGTAGCCATGAATGTACATCGGATTGCACTTTCCATAGCAGTATTTCTGTCTCTATTCGTCTCCACTGCTGCCTTGGCCCAGTCCGCAATCACTACGGTGTTGGAAGATTTGCAGTTTGTCATGCCTGATGCGGACAATTTTTCGGAAAAATCTGGCACGCCTCCGGTTATACAGGCCTATCGAAATGCTGCAGATGGTGAGGCAGAATTAATCGGCTATGTATTCGAAACACCCGATCTGCCGCCTGAAGAAATCGGATACAGTGCACCAATCGATGTACTGGTGGGTATCGATCTTGAAGGAACACTCACTGGCATCAAGATCTTGTACTATACCGAGTCGTACAAGAGCATCCGCGGCGACTTCATCAACACCGAGTACTTTCCTGATCAATTCGAAGACAAAAACATAATTGAGAATTTCAGGGTAGGCATGGATATTGATGGTATATCCAGAGCGACAATTACCAGTTGGGCAGTGGCCAGAGGCGTGCGCAATGCAGCACGAGAAGTCGCGTTGGCGTACCTTTCTGACACGGAGTACGCGACCTCCACGAATGCGGACAGCGTTGCACTCGAAATTCTGGAGGCACAGACCTGGGAAGAGATGATGCAGAGTGGCTTGATTTCCACGCTGACTATCATTCAGCCCGATGAGAGCAAGCTGGAATTAACATTTGCCTTTATGGGGCATGACGGACTTGGCGAGATTCTGGCCGGCGTCGATGATTATTCCCGGGCAGATCGGGAAGCAAGTAATCGAGTGGGTGATGGTTCCATGATGCTCGTCGGCATTGATGGTAATGCCACCATTCCTTTTCGTCAGGAGCGATTGGCAGTTGAACAAGACGAGAATATCTATCCCATCCAGCGGCGTCGGTTTGTTTACGTCGGCAGCGCGGACAACGGCAAGATTACCGACCGAATGCGCTTTGCCGGAGCAATGATGCTGGACGCGCAGATCGACCTGGCTCGCTCTTTCAGGATTCTTTATAACACCGGATTGGATCTTGGCGGTTTTGATTCTGTAACGCGCCTGGATTATCAGGTACCCCCAGTGGCATTGTCGCTGGCGCTAGGCACTCCGGTTCCTGCAGAATTTTTACCTGATGAGGAGTCTGAGGATGAACTTTATAACGAAGACAACGTATTCGACACATTAATCAGCAACGCTCCCTGGCCTCAGGTGTCTGCCTTGTTGCTGCTGCTGGCTATGGTAATGACATCATTCCTGCGCAAGAGTGCATCCCTGCGCTGGGCAACACTGACGTATACTTTGCTCTATCTTGGATTCATCGATGGTGGTTTCGTGTCAGTTTCCCATATTACAAATGGGAT
>SXGR01279144.1_pt1 | contig 10425 bp, 3 predicted proteins | sample 3174711 | NCBI WGS metagenome assembly SXGR01 (sample SAMN11356860, study PRJNA531348) | freshwater metagenome | isolation source: freshwater sample F1-60 | place: China: Fuxian Lake, Yuxi | collected 2017-12-25 | reverse complement strand
GACAGCGCTCGACCCAATGACTGAACAGGCCTCCCGTCGCCAGGAACTGGCTGAAGAAAACCAGTTGACCCAGCGGCGTCACCGGCGAGGCGGGATCCCACTCCGCATGGAGGCACCGGCCATGGGTGTCCACCGCCAAGGATTCCTCCGTCTCCACCTCACCCGCAGGGTGAACCTCCAAACCTCCCCCAAACACGTCCATCCCCAATCCCACCAGCCCTTTCCTTCAAACTCCACCCGCTTCAACTGCCGTTTTTAGGTTTATGCCTCACACAATTCTGCTGAATCGCACCGCTCACCTACCCGACCGCTCCGCATGTCTAATATCTTTCAATTCCGGCATGAGTTGGTGGACGAATATGCCGCGTAGCCGCGAGATGGTGGCATGGAAAATCCAGTGATTTTTGAACCTTGGAACTTGGACCTTGAAAAGATGGTTGTCCGCATCGGATTTGCGCAAGATCTTGGCGGTGCTCAAGGTTGTTCGATTCGATCCACGTTGGACCTGCCCGGATTCGCCTCAACGCGCGAAATCTACGGATGTTCCCGGGTGACTTCGGTTGAGTCGGGGCGAAGGGGAATGGTTTCCAACGGACCGTCCGGCCACCGGATTTCGATGGATCGCGGAATGCCCTGGCGACCAATGATCAGCGTGGTGCTGTCCTGGGACCAATGGCCCGAACCGAGCCCGATCCAATGTGACGGACCCACGGTGCCATCCTGAAAGGCGAGCCGGATACGGGCTCCGATGGCACGGGGATTCGAAGGTGCGCCATTCAGATGCACGCGAATGCCACGGCGTGGAGCGCGGTTTCGGAACAAAAGGGTTTCGCCGCCATTCTGGGTCGCGATAATGTCATATCGTCCGTCTCGGTCGAAATCGGACAACGCCAATCCGCGTCCTTCGCCGGATAGTGAAAGGCCGGACTCGCGGAATCCGACGGGAGAAAACCCTCCCTTTCCATCGCCCCGTAACCAGATCAATGAACCGGCATCCTGTCGCGATTCACTCGGAGGGACGCCGTGAAAATTCTGGCTGATGACCAAATCGGTATTGCCGTCGGTGTCGATATCGCCGGTGGCCAATCCGACAACGGGTGACCATTGCGCAATGCCGGGAAGGGGATGTGCTTCCAGGTGGCCGCCGCGATTCAGCAAGACAAGGGAATCCAGGCAGGATACGACAATGGATTCGATCCTACTGAGTTCCGGCATGGCAAGCAACGAGTCCGGGGCCTCGCGGGCAAAGGCGCCGAACGTGGGAAACAATTCGGTGATGGACGGAAGGACGGTCGCCAAAGTGTTGCGATCGCGCGTGGGAATCCGGCGCCCACCCGTGGATGGTCCGGACAGCAGTTCAATGAGGACCGATGCGCCGTTTGGGGCCGGGTCGTACGCCAGTGTGACGCGATGATCGAACCGGGAGTCATTGCGGCCCCAGTTGCCCGCGACGAGATCGAGGCGGCCGTCGTTGTCGAAATCACCGGTTGCGATGGAGCTCCACCATCCGGTGAGCTGCGAGAGCGGGAGTTGGCTTACGGAAGAACGTTTGTGAAGCCGGACCATCGGATCCCAACCAGAAACGCGATTGCTGGAGAACGTGTGTATGGAGATGGGGCCCCAGTCCGCCGCGGTGACCAGCTGCGGTTGTCCGTCATTGCTCAAATCGGTAAACAAGGCGGATGTCAGCATAGGAACGGGGCCGTTGGTGGCGGCCAGGTTCCAGCGCGGTTCGAGCGCAAAGCCGCCGGCTTCGTTCCGGAGCAACATGGAAACCGGGGATCGGGGAAATCTTCCCGGCGAATGGGTTGCGCCGACGAAGAGGTCGAGGTCTCCGTCGCGGTCGATGTCGGCCATGGCCATTGGGCCGGCGGAGAAGTCAGCGACCAGAGGGCCCTGGTTGAAACCGCCGGTGTTCATGGAGAACTGGCAGTAGGGGCGGGTGTTGGTGGTCACAGGTTGGATTCGCGAGATCCCCATGAGCAGCGATGCTGATGCCGGGTCGGGCTGCCATGCGAGGATGGTTGACAGATCCGGTGCAGGAAGGGCATCGAGCGGCTTCGTGCGCTGGCGGACAAATCCTCCCCGGGTATCGTTGCGAAAGACACCGAGAGAACCACCGCTGCCGGATCCGACAAAGAGGTCATCCCATCCATCGCCGTTATAATCGAACCATGCAACGCCGGGGCCCATGGTACCAAGCCTCCGGGGAAGAAGAGGCTGGAGGGCGAACCCGCCGGTGTCTTCCTGCGTATGCCGGTGATTGAGCTTTGAACTGACATTCTCAAAGAGCGCCGGTGGAGAGGCAGGTTCCGGACCTGGGCCAGGCTCCGGCCCGGATACGGATTCTTGGATCACATAAATCCGGTTGGGCAGGGCGTTGGTGATTCGCGTGATACCGCGGTTCCGCCATGTGACGGAGATGGAAATGGGGCCTGAGTTGGTGCCGGCGGCGAAGGCACGAACGGGATCGTCACCAGAAAGGTATCTACCGCCGGCGATCATTTCGTGGGATTGTTCGGGCAGACCGGGGGCAGCAACACGGATGCTGGCACCGATGCCGCGGGTGTTGGGCGCATTGCCGGCGAGGCGGACGGCGATTCGCGGACGTGAGCCGATGTTTTGCAGGACTATGGGAGGGTCATTGAGGCACGAGACGACAAGGTCGAGATCACCGTCGTTGTCGAGATCCGCGGTGGCGATGCCGTGCGAGATGCTGCGGGAATCAAAGCCCCAGGCGTGCCCGCGTTCCTCGAAGGTGAGATCACCGCGGTTTCGAAAAGCGGCGTTCGGCGTGTTGAGGCGGGGGAATCGTTTTCGTGCCGTGAGTTCATCGCGTGCCGACATGGGGCCGGATTTCTTTGAGCTTTCGATCTCGCGCATGACATCCGCGTTTTGGGCGTCCCGCCAATGGCCGGTCGAGATGAGCAGATCGTCGAATCCATCCAGATCGACATCGAGGAAGACGGGGCACCAGGACCAGTCGGAAGCGTCGATGCGGGCGAAGCGCGCCAATTCGGCAAATGTGCCGTTGTTACGCTGGACAAAGAACGTGTTCCGGGGTGATTGCGGACGCGAACCATGATGTTGACACACCTGGGTGAAGGCACCGGCATCCATGATCTGGACATGCCGGTTGGTCCAGTCGCGTGCAAGCATGTCGGCTACGAAGAAATCCAGGAGGCCATCGCGATTGGCATCTGCAAAGTCCACACCCATTGAGAACAGGCTGGACTGACGGATGGAGTCACCGGCAGCGCGAAATTTTCCGTGACCATCGTTCAACCAAAGCCGGTCGGGAGATTGGAAGTCATTGCAAACATAGAGGTCCGGATGGCTGTCGCCGTTGATGTCGTGGAACATTGCGGAAAGTCCCCAGTCGTACGGAGTGGTGGAGGGCTTGCCGGATTCATCCAGGAAATCGCCTGTGGTCCACTCCACAGCCTTGAACCGTCCGGCGCCAAGGTTGCGATAGAGGACGTCGGCCTCGCCGTTCTCGAGCACGCCGTTGGATTGATCAAAGGTGAATCGCCCGGTGAGTTCCGGGGAATTTGCGGGCACGCCGTTGACAGAGAGAAGATTCGAAATTCCGTTGGTGAAACCCATTTTGAATCGAATACCGGGCATGTCGCGCATTGTGTCGTTGCGGTAGTTGACAACGTATACATCGAGAAGTCCGTCACCGTCGACATCCGCCAGTGCCAGCGACGTACTGCCGCTCCGTGACGCCAGTCCGGAGCCGTTGGTGGCTTCAGCAAAGACGCCGCGGCCGTCATTGAGGAACAGGCGTGTACCACGGGCGATACCATTAACGAGGAGATCAAGGTCGCCGTCGCCATCGATGTCGGCGAACGCGGCACCCGTCGAAGCCTGATCGCTGGAGGCAGTGCGGGAACGGGCTGTGATGTCTTCGAATTTCCATCCACCCAGGTTCCGGAAGAGGGCGTTGGCGTTGTCGAGACCACAGAAATAGAGATCTGCCAGTCCATCGCCGTCGACATCGCCTGAGGCGACTCCGGATCCGTTGAGGTAGATCTGGTTGGTGAGAGAGCGCTCATCCGCTAGGGAATTGATGAAACGAATGCCGGTTCCTGAGGCCGGCATGGATTGGAATCCTTCGCTACTCGAAGGGATGACGTCGACCCGGGCCGAGCGGTGTCCGCCTGCGGTTTCCCAGGCGGGATTCGCAGCGATGGTCTGAAGGCAGGCCGGCAAGAGGAAGATCACGAAGTGCGGCAACATGAGGTGGGCCAGACGAACTCTTGCAAATATTTGGAGCGATCCAATCCGGAAGATTGGGGGAATTGCCGTCGAACGAAAAAGGCGGACACCGTGGCCGGTGTCCGCCTGCGGCTGAAAACGCTTTCCGATGTGCGAGGTACTATTGGAGCAACCGGAAGAACTTCGAATTGGCCTGGGCAGCCGGAATGGTGTGGGAGCCACCCGCAGGAGCAGGAGAGACATCCGTCCATTTGGCCGGCGACAGGCTGTCGGTAGATTGTAGTGTGCCGGATCCGGCCCAGCGGACTGTAACATTGCCGCCGCTGGCGGTGATGCCGGTAAAGCGTCCGACGCTGGGGACGGATCCGCCAGAGATCACGGCGTTGTCAAAGAACGCGCGGGTGACATTACCGGTTTCGTCGGCGTAGGCGCCGAAGCCGAAGGTGAGATTGGCACCATGGGCGAACGGGATTTCCGCACCAAAGACGCCGTCGAGGAACAGTTTTACGGTTGCTCCGTTCGCGACGACTTTAATGCGGTGCTTCTTCTGGTTGTCAAAGGTGCCACCATCGAATGCCGCGATGTTGATGGCGTTGCCGGTCGTCTGCTTGTTGTAGCCCCAGCCGAAGTTGCGACCGTCGTGGGCGGCGTGTTCGGCAAACAGGATGAAGTTGCCGCCCGGTTCACGGACCCAGACGCCGCTGCGTTGTTCGGCCCCGGTGCCGGTCACGAGGTCGAAATTAAGCAGGTCGCGATCCACTTCGAAGGTAGCTGGCTCGGTGGCGGAGGCGGAGAAGTTGTTGACCGTATTTAAGGCGAAGCCGGGCCACAGTGAGGATTCGACAATCACGTTGAACTTTACCTGTCCGTTCTCGATGGAAACGCCGGACTCCGCCGTGGCGGTGCCGGTTTCAAAGGCGGTGGCGTCCACGACCCAGTTGGCGGCATTGACCGAGTTGCCGCTGAAGTCGTCGGTGAGCAGCACGCGCGGGACGGCGACCACTTCGACGGAGACAGTGTCCGCGACGCAGGCTGCGGGGGTGCTGGCGATTTCGAACACTGCGGTGCCAAGACCGACGGCCTGGATCGGGATGTTGCGGGTGTTGGGATCGCCTGCTGCAAATGACACCGTAAGGACTCCGTTCACGGCACCCACCGGGACGGCCACCGAGGGATTCCGGCTGGTCACCGTCACCGTCACCGCCGCTGCATCGTTGAGAAGTTGCGGGATGGTCAGGTTGAAGGATTTGCCTGACTCCGCGATGGTCTGCGAGACGGACGCCGGGGAGCTAATGATGCAGGGCAGGATGTTTTCGACCCGGGCATTGTCGAAGGTGCCGGTGACAGCGTCGCCGGTTGCGCGTGCGTAGGTGCCGATTTCGACGTGGATGCCGGAGGCGACTTCAAACGGGAACCGGCCGCCGGAAACATTGTTGAGGAACACCTCCACTGCCGATCCGTCGGCAACCAACTTTAGGGTGAATTTGCCAAATTCGGCATCGAAGGCGTCAAAGACCCCGATGCTTGCACCGCCACCCGTGTTGGAACCGGGATTGACGTTCACGGACCAACCGGTTTCACCCACGTTCTGGGCGAAGAAGACGAACTTGGACCGATCCGCCGTGGTCAAAAACACGCCGGTGCGACCCGCCGTGCCTGTGCTCACGATTTCATTTCGATCGACTGTGACCACGAGGTTGAGATCGGGGGTGGCTTGGAAAGATTTGACTGACTTGACGGATGCACCGCTCCAGAAGTCCGACTCGCCGGTGCCGTCGATCCGGAGGGCTCCCCCGGTGTTGGCAACGGTGAAGGTGCCGGTGCCGACTTCAAACCCGGAAGTGTTGACCTGCCATTTGGTGGTGTCGAGCGCCCCGGCGAAGCCATCTTCCAACTGGACGACGGGGCCGGAGATGATGGCGACGGAGAGGGAGGTGGTGCTGGCGACGTCACCTTCGACGCTGAACTGGGTGCCGCCCAGGGCCGCACCGAGGACCCGGAACGTCTGCGTGTTCGGGGCACCTGCGGCAAACGTGAGATTGAGCCGGCCTGCCGTCCCGCCATCGGGTGTGGCGATCGCGGGATCCGCGCTGACGATGCGGATGTTCACCGGGGCCGTGGCGTTCAGGCCTGCGGGAATCTTGACGGTAATGGGCGGGCTGGTGGTTCCTACGCGGGCACAGGCGGTACGCGGACTGAATCCGGCGCCGCCTGCGGATTCCACCTTGAGATTATCCCAGACGGTGCCCACCGTGTCGTTGTTGGCCCGGGCATAGCTGCCGAATTGGATGACGACCGGTGAGAACGGGAATTTAACATCAGCTCCCTGATTTCCATCGAGGAGGAGTTTCACGGTTTTGCCGTCCGCGATGAGACTCATTTTTTTGTTTCCTCCGTCGTCGAAGGTCCCTCCATTAAATGCTCCGATGTCAGTGCCGCTGCCGGTGGGTACATCGCCGTTTTCGCCGATCTTTCGGTTGAAGCGCCATCCGCCTTCGCCGCGAACATCCGCAAACAGCACGTAGCGCGTCATGGTCTCATCCATTATCCAGAGCGCGCTGCGGGATGCGCTGCCCTGGCCCGATTCCCGGACGCGATCAATGGAGACGGTGAGGGTGGATTCCTCGGACGCCTCGAATTTCGGCACGACGCGCAAGGTGGCACCCGCCCACCACTGTTGGGTGGTCGTGCCGGTAAACTCGACCGTTCCATTCTGCGCCGTTGCCTTGATGTCGCCCTTGCCGCCTTCGAAGAATGGTGAATCCGGTTGATAACGTGCCGGATCGAGGGTGTTGGACGTGAAGTCATCCTGGAAAACGACGCTGCTCTGCCGGACAACCGTCTCGACCTTGATGTTGTCCCACTTTGTGGAGGCGGAGTCGTTGTTCGCGCGGGCGTAGCTGCCGAACTGGAAAGTCACTTTGGAGATCGGGAACTTCACTTCGGCGCCCACGACTCCATTGAGCAGGAGCTTGACGGTCTTCCCGTTGGCAATGAGGCTCATTTGCTTGTTTCTTCCGTCGTCGAAGGTGCCTCCATTAAATGCTACAATGTCAGTGCCGCTGCCGGTGGGTACATCGCCGTTCTCGCCGATCTTGCGATTGAAGCGCCACCCGCCTTCAGCACGGACGTCGGCAAACAGCACGTATTTGGACTTGGTCTCATCAAGGATCCACAACGCACTGCGCGACGCCGTTCCGACGCCCGCTTCCGCGACACGGTCAATGGTCAATTTCACCGGGGTTTCCTCGGTGGCAGTGAACGAGGGTACCACGCGGAGTGTGGCCCCCGCCCACCACTGCTGGGTGGTGGTACCGACAAATTCAACGGTGCCGTTTTGAGCCTCCGGATGGATGTCGCCCTTGCCGCCTTCGAAAAAGGGAGCATCGGTTTGGAATTTAGCGGCATTAATCCCGCCAGCGAAGTCATCTGAGAACACAACGGTCGTCGGCTTGGTCACTTCAATCTTCAGATTGTCCCATTTGGTGGAGGCCGTGTCGTTTTTGGCACGTGCGTAGCTGCCGAATTGGAAGTTCACCTTGCTAAACGGAAACTTCACCTCGGCGCCTACGACGCCATTCAGCAGCAGCTTCACGGTCTTGCCGTCCGCAATGATCCCCATCCGGTGCAGTAGGCCGTTGTCGAAATCCCCTCCGTTGAACGGCACGATGTCAGTGCCGCTGCCCGTGGGCACGTCGCCGTTTTCACCAATTTTGCGATTAAAACGCCATCCGCCCTCCGCACGCACATCGGCGAACAGCACATAACGTGTCTTCGTCTCGTCCAGAATCCACAATGCACTGCGCGAAGCGGTTCCCACACCGATCTCTGCCACGCGATCGATAGAAATGGAAACCGGGGAGGACTCCGATGCCGTGTAGGTCTGGTTAACCCGAAGGGTGGCACCCGCCCACCACTGCTGTGTGGTGGTTCCCACGAACTCAATGACTCCGTTGCCGGCCTGAGCCTTGACGTCGCCGAGGCCGCCTTCAAAAAAGGGCGCATCCGGCTGATATCTGGCGGGATCAATGGTATTCGCCGAGAAATCGTCCTCGAAGACCACTGTCGAGATTTGCGCGGACATTCGCAACCCGCACAGGAGCAAGAGAAAGGCGGCGATCCATGTGCGTCGCCGCGAAACGCGAATAGAGTTGTCAGCGTTCATATGTTTACAGTTGTATAATGCAAGCTATTCCTTCCAAGCGCCTGACCGAACCAGCCTTCACCGGATGACACCAGCCAACCGCAGGCGGCTGGGCGGCATAAAAATCAACACGGGGGATTTGAAAACCAAAACCGCACTCGCTGTGAGGTGTCAACTGCAAAGGCGGCCGAACGGCGGTTTTTTCAGGGCGTTTGGCTGGTAGTTAGGAATAGACAATGAGTAGGGGATAAAAGAAACCGCTAAACATTAGCCGCTCAAAATGTTGTCTTACGTTGGTGAAACCGACCGACAGTTCAAACAGCGAGACTCAGGCGCAACCACTGGGTCATCTGACAGTTCAAGTAGCCCATTCGGCCGCACAATGGCGGCAGGCCAAAGTAGCCCTGGGCCGAGAACATGGCCGGGGGGCGGGATGCGAAGCTGGGGATCGGCTCTGTCCGTTGGTGCGGGAACACGGGAACTTGGTGGCCGTTCTGGTCTGGTGCGCGGCGGCCTGGCATTTGCAGGCGCGGGATCAAACTGTGGGTTGGGATCCGGTGACCCGTTCCAAGCGCTTGAAGTTGGTGGTGCAACTGCGCCGTTTCCTGGACTTGGAGGCCACGCGCCGACCCAATTTGGCCAGCCAATGCCTCGGCGCCGGTCTGAGGGAACTCGCCGGCCAGTGGGTAAACCAACACGGCTATCGGCCATTGTTGGCCGAGAGTTTCAGCGACCCAGAGAGTCACGCCGGCACCGTTTACAAGGCGACCAACTGGATGCAGGCAGGCCTGACCAAAGGTTACTCGCAGGACCATACCGATTATTACATTCCCAACGGCCGTCCCAAAAAACTCTGGCTCAAAGAACTGGCCCCCCACGCGTGCGCACAGATGTGCGCACTGGAGCCGCCCCAAGCCTGCCAGGCCGCCGAGGGTGAGGGCGGCGATACTCGCAGCCCGCTCAAAGTCGCCCAACTCGAAAGCCTGCGGCAGGCCTTTGGGCAAGTGCCCGATCCGCGTGCTGCCACCAGCCGGCGGCACCCGCTCCCGGCCATGCTGGGGTTGATCGCGCTGGGCCTGCTCATGGGGGCGCACGACGTACTCGACATTTGGCGCAAAGTGGCTTGTCTGACCCAGAACCAGCGACAAGCCCTCGGACTCCGCGTGCACGACAAGCATAGCCGACGGCTCACAATGCCCGGCTACGACGCGCTCAACGACCTGCTCGGAGCCATCGACTCCGCGGCCTACGCACACGCTCTCACCGCCTTCCTGCAAGCCCATGCCGGACTGTTGCCCCGCAGCCTAGCCTTGGACGGCAAGAGCGTCGGCAACGGCAAATGCGGCATGATCGTCACACTGTGTCGGCACCAGGACGGACGCCCCGTCGCCATGACCGTGGCCCACGGCAAAAAGGAGGACTGTGAAGTCTCCGAAGGCCGCGCCCTCTTGGCCGATCCCCAAGTCCAACTGGTCAACGCGCTGGTCACCGCCGACGCTCTTCACAACAAGGCCGAGACCTTGTGCATCATTCTAGACAAAGGCGGCGATTACCTTGTTGGCGCCAAGGAAAACACCTCTAAACGCCTGGCCGGTGCGAAACAAGCCCTCCAAGATTCCCCCCTTTTACCCTGAGCCAGGAATGCGACCACGGCGATTGGATGTACGTCGCGGTGCCATCGCCCCAATCACGCCCGTTGAGGCCGGTGTGCCGGGAGCCCGTTCGGCCGTCTCAGTCCAGCGCGACTGGATACAGAAAAACGACCCGCTTCAGGCGCAGAAAAGCCACCTGCGCCACTTTATCGTAAGCCTCGCTGTGGACGAAAAGAAGCGTTCGACCCAGGCGGCGCGCGGGCACTGGTCGGTGGAAAACGGCAACCACTACAAACGCGACGCCAGCCCCTGGCAGGAAGATCGGCACCGCCATCGAAAACCCGCCGCTGCGCTCAATCTGGCGCTCACCCGCAACGTCCTCTTAGCCCTGATCCCCTTCGAGCAAGGCCAACCCTTGGCCCACTTCTTCGAACTCTACCACCGCCACCCAAGCCGCGCCCTCCGACT
>SXGR01172326.1_pt1 | contig 10425 bp, 6 predicted proteins | sample 3174711 | NCBI WGS metagenome assembly SXGR01 (sample SAMN11356860, study PRJNA531348) | freshwater metagenome | isolation source: freshwater sample F1-60 | place: China: Fuxian Lake, Yuxi | collected 2017-12-25 | reverse complement strand
TGATTGATTTGGTGCCGGAGCCCGGACTCGAACCGGGACGCCCCGAACGGAGCAAGGGATTTTAAGTCCCTGGCGTCTACCATTCCGCCACTCCGGCACTCGGGCATGCTTACGGAAGGGAATACTCGCGCAGATTGAGATACTGAGGATACAGGAGGGCTCCAGACCTTTCAACCGAGCCAGGGTGAATTGTTTCCTTCTGAGGGTGACCTGTGGGATCGACTTGGAAGATGGACCTGCTTGATCCCACATGCCGCTCGTCCCTGCTCTTCAAAGTACGGCAGCGCAGGCAGGGCGCAGCAGGCCGATCATCACAGGAACCACCGGGCTGGCCTGGACCGTTATGGTCACCCCCGCTGCCACTCCTGATCACCCTATCGGCAGGAAGAGGAAAAAAGTTGAATGGCTTGGGAGACTCTGCGCAGGGAAAGAAGCAGGAACGGCCTGGGCCAGGGATGGCCACAGGCCGTTCGGTTGGAGGGCGCCGGGCTGAACCGGACGCGGCGGGAGGGGAACTCCTTGCGGAGGACCCGTTCGCTTAGGCCGCTTCCACCGCCCGCGGAGCGTTCTTCTTGGCCACCAGCGTTTTTCCACGCTCGATGATCCGCTCCGCCCCGTTTTTCAGGTCGCGGCCGAGGCGGGTCGCCTGCACCTGCGTCTTCTTGGCATAGTGCCGCAGCTGCCGCCTGGTCTCCGTGCCTGACTGAGGCGCATAGAGCAAGACCATCCCGGCACCCACCGCCGCCCCACCAGCAATCAAGGCCGCATTTTTTGCCGCTTGCCGTCCATTGGTCGTCATGGTCCTGCCTCCTTTGTATGTTAATGGCGCCTGACTCTGCTGTTCCATCTCTTGCCACCTTCTTGAGTCTGATCAACACCCTCGCCATGTAGTACAGCAGTATCCGTGCCAAATTTATTATTTAAAAATATAATTTTGTTATCAATTATTTATGAATAATTAAGAAACCTTATCTTGAATATAAAAACCGTGATTTTTCTACAACAAACCACAGTGGTCCGTTCCAAAAAGAAAACAGTTTTAGCTGGAGAAGGATGGCTGGATGGGGCTACCGGGCCGACTGAAGGAGCAGAATGGCCTTGTGCTGAGTTTCCGTTGCGTCCTGCCGCAACCCCTGCGCTTCATAGATGAGCGCCAGGTTTACCAAGCTGGCCGCCTCTTTGTTCTGATCGCGCAAGGCCTGATAAAGCGTCAAGGCCCGCTCGTGCTGCTCGGCGGCCAGCACAAAGTTGCCCTCGGCCAGCGAGAGGCTCCCGATCAAGGCCCAGGTCTCCGCCTCCAGCCCCCGATCCTTGAGGGTTTGATAGAGGGCCAAGGCACGCCGGGCCATGGCCATGGATTCCCCCGGCCGCCCTCCCTCCCCGGCCAGCCCGGCCAGACGGGCGCGGAGCCCCGCCTCGGCCCTGAGATCTTGCTGCGCTTCGGCCAGGGCAAGCCCCTCCTCAAACAGGGGACGCGCAGCCGCTCCCGCTCCTTCCCTGAGATATCCGTCGCCGATCGCGCTGAGCGCCGGTACTTGTTGTCCTCGATCGGCCCGCTCTCGCGCATCGGCCAAGGCAGCCTGCAACAGCACACGCCCTTCGACAACCAGATCCTGCCCGGTCAGGAGCCGGCCCAGCCGGATACGGGCCTCGCCCCTCCCGACCCGATCGCCTGCCTGCTGAAAGAGCGCCTCCGCCTGCTCGTAGGCCCGTTGCGCCATTGCCCACTGCCCGGAGGCTTCGGAGACCCGCCCCACGCCCAGCAGTGCGCGCCCGTGAGCCAAGGGGTCGGCCATGGCCGCCCGGATCGTCACCACTTCGCGCAGCAGGAGCCCCGCTTCTTCATAGCGGCCCTGCCGCTCCAGAAGATCGGCCATGCTGCCCAGTGCGGTTGCCTCCCCGCGTCTGTTGCCAGCGCTGCGGAACGCCGCCAAGGCCCGCTGATAGTAGGGCATCGCTTCTTGAAAATGGTTCTGGATCGCGTGGAGGTCGCCGATGCGGAGCAGCTCCTGTCCGTCCAACGCGCGTGACGCAGGAGCGCGATCGCTGACCGGCAACCCCGCCGCCGACGCCAGGCCGGCCGCGAGCAGGATCGTGCAGAGGGAGAGAGCCAGCATGGCCCATGATACAACCACCGCCCCCGCTTGGCTACATCTTGCAAAATGAGGCAATCCTCCCTACTATGCGGCAAACGAACGACGAAGGGAGCGTACCTCGCCATGCTCGACGCGATTCAGCTTCCGAACCTCGACCCGGTCCTGCTCCGACTCGGCCCCTTGCAGCTCCGATGGTACGGGCTCATGTACCTGCTGGGCCTGACCGCTGCCTATTTCGTGATCAAAGCCAGGGCGGCGGCCAGGAATCTGGAGTTATCCACCGAGCAGATCTACGACATGATCGTCTACGCGGCGGTCGGCGTCTTCGTCGGAGGACGGCTGGGGTACACGCTGTTCTACAATCTGCCCTATTATCTCCAACATCCGACCAAGATCGTGGCCGTCTGGGAGGGCGGCATGTCCTTCCACGGAGGGTTGCTGGGCGTGATCGTCGCCCTCACGCTCTTCAGCCGCCGCAAGGGCATCCCGGCCATGGTCGTTGCGGACCTGGCCGCTACCGGCACGCCGATCGGGCTCGGTCTCGGCCGCCTGGGCAATTTCATCAACGGCGAACTCTACGGCCGCCCCACGGACGTGGACTGGTGCATGGTCTTCCCCGGAGCCGGGCCTGAGTGCCGGCACCCATCCCAACTCTACGAAGCGGGGCTGGAAGGCGGGTTGCTCTTCCTGGTAACCTGGCTGGTCTGGCGCAGGCCGACGCCGCCGGGCACGGTCTTCTGGAGTTTCCTCACCGGCTACGGCCTCTGCCGGATGGTTGTGGAGTTCTTCCGGGAGCCGGATTTCCACCTGGGGTTCATTCTAGGCCCCTTCTCCATGGGTCAGCTCTTGAGCCTCCCAATGGTCCTGCTCGGCGCCTTCATGCTGGCCTGGGGCTTTCAGAAAGAAGGCGGAAGGCAGAAGGCTGAGTGAACAGTCCTGCCGCGCCGACCATTACCTACTTTCTGCTTTCCACCTGCTGCCGCTAGTACGGCATCTCGTCGTCGCCCAGCCCGAAATAATGCCCGATCTCGTGGATGACCGTATCCCGCACTTCCCGCACCACCTCAGCCGCCGTGCGACAGAGGCGCAGAATCGGCCCGCGGTAAATCGCAATACGCGCCGGAAGCTGACCGCCCGGATCGAAGAAGGTTTCGTCGTCCGCCCCGGGACCGGAATAGAGCCCCAACAAATCGTCTTCCGACTCCAAGCCCAGTTCGTCCAGCACGTCGTGCGGCGGCTCTTCCTCCACCATGACCGCCACGTTCTTCATGATCCTGGCATAGTCCCGCGGCAACCCGTCCAGCGCCTGACGGACCAGGCCTGAAAATTCTTCGGTCGTGACGGTCAAGGCCGGACGGCGGCGGCGGGCCCGATGCATAAGGCGCTCCCGCGTCTAGTACGGTTTGGGGTCCATGAACGCTTTGTCTTTCGACAAGAGCCCCCCGCGATCCACCTGCTCCCCATACTTCCGGAACGGAGGGGAGCTCCAGATGACCTGGTTCCCTGGAGCCAGGTTCGCCGCCTCCTTATAATGGGCGGTCGCCTCCTTCTTATTGCCTAGCCGTTCCAACGTCAGGGCCAGATCATAATGGGCCTCGGCCAGCGCCGGCTGAACTTTGATGGCCGCTTCATATTGCGCCTTCGCCTGTGCCCACTGGCCTTGCGCAAACAACTTGTTCCCTTCCTCCAGGGCCGTGACCGCAGCGGCCGGCGTCCCGGACGGAGCCTTCAGAGTCAGGACCGCCCTGACTCCCTTCTTCTCCGGCCCCGCGCAGCCCGCAATCCAAAGGACACAACAGAGCACCACCAGAACTTTGTTCATCGCATCCCTCCGCCTGTTCGATGTGCGTCCATCACAGCGTCACCCCTACGCCGCACCGCATGAAGACAAACTGGAAGCGGACGGGGCGGATCCCCAAGCAGGCGGTGACCGCTTCCCGATAGACCTGCGCCTGCACTTGGTAGGCCTCCGCCCTCGCTTGCGCCTCAGGGACCGCCACCCGATCCGTCTTATAGTCCGCAATCCAGACCTCTCCGTCAAGCCGGTAGAGCACATCCAGCGACCCGTGCATCACACAAGGCTGATGGCCGCTCCCATTCCAAGGAATCGCGAACGGCACCTCACGACCGAGAATCTCGGCGCGCCGGAGGTCCGCAAAAGGCGCGGAGACGGCAAACCCGGCAAAAAGTTCCTGCAACTCGACCCGGATTCGCTCCGCATCCCCCGCCTGCGCTGCCGGAATGTGCGCCCGGCACAGGCGATCAATGTGGGCCGGGAGCTGCGCCGGGTCAACGGCAAAGTCCCATGCCTGCACCACCAGATGGGCCAGGGTGCCGATCAACCGCGACCGTTTGGCCTCGCCCGGCTCACGAGCGGTCGACCCGACCGCTCCATGCGCCTGGCGCTGGAGCAACTGCGTCGGCGTCAGCTCGTCCGGCCGCAGGCGCGCCGCAGCCCAGGCCTCATCGCGCTGCGCCCAGCGACGCACCAGCTCGCTCCCTGCGGTTTCAACGCCCCGCGAGACGTCGAGCGGCTTCTTCTTCCGGGATACCAGATCGGCCGGCGCCGTCACGCACTGCTCGAACTGCACGGAACCGATCCGACAGGTGCGATCCTCCGGCCGGCCCACCTCGCCATCCACCGCCTCGCGCAGGAGCGCCAGCAACGAGTCGCGAGACAGCCGACCAGGGAGCCCGCCGGACAGGACCAGCCGTTCCTTGGCGCGGGTCATCCCCACGTAGAGCAGGCGCCGCCGCTCCACCGCCTCCCTCGCCGCTCCCTTTTCCTTCGTGACCACCGCCCCCAGGCTGCACCGATCGCCTTGCACCAGCCCGACCAGCCCGGTGGACCAGTCCTGCGACAGGAGCGGAACCCGCCGGCTCGGCCCGGTCCCGTGGTGCAGCCCGGCCAGGATGACCACCGGAAATTCCAGCCCCTTGGCCTTGTGGATCGTCAACACCCGCACGGCCTCCGGCGACTCTTCGGCCAGCGCGCTCTCTGCTTCCTCCGGTTGTTCATCCAACCGGCCCACCATCACATCCACGAATCCTCCCAGGCCCAGATGGGGTCGGTCGGCCAACTCTTCGGCCATGTGACGGACCTTGAGCAGATTGGCCGTCGCCTGCTCTCCGTGGAGCGACGAGGCGGCGATCTCCAACAGCGGCAGCCGTTCAAACAGCAGGCGCACCGCCTCCGGGAGCGGGCGCAGGGGAAGGGCCAGGGACAGCTCGGCCAGGTGCGCGTACAGACGGAGGAGAACGGGCGCCCGCGGACTGTCCCAGCCGGCCAGACGCGCACTGGCGCGATAGTCTAATGCCTGACGTTCGTGGAGTGCGACCAGCTCCCGATCGGTGACGCCGCCAAGGGGTGAGCGCAGCAGGCCCGCCAAGGCGATCCGGTCCAGCGGATTCTCCAGCACCCGCACGAGGTTGATCAGATCAATGACTTCCTGTCGCCGGTAATAATGCTTTTCCCCGTCCGTCACGTAGGGAATGTCGTAGCGCCGCAAGGCATCCAGGTAATCCTGCGCCTGGGTGAGCTTGCGGAACAACAGCGCCACCTGCCCCGGCTTGATCGGCTGCTGCCTGCCCTGCGCATCGGTCAGGACTTCACGCACAAGCAGCTCCTCTTTGATCCACCGCGCCAGAGTCTCCGCTTCCGCACGGGTCGCCGCCGCCGCGTCCAGTTCACGCTCGGCCTCCGTCCCGCCTACTAACAACAGCGACGCGCCCGGCGCGGAAACGCCGCCCAGGCGGCCCGGCTGGACCAGCAGGGGGACGTTCGGCGGCTGCAGGTGTTCCTGTTGCGTGAGCAACCGGTCGAACACCGCGTTGAGCACGTCCAAGACCGCCCCGTGGCTGCGGAAGTTGGTCTCCAGCTCCAAGACGACACCGTCCGCCGACTTGATCTTCTCCAGCACGCGCTCGAAGGCCTCGATGTCCGCCCGCCGAAAGGCATAGATGGACTGTTTGGGGTCGCCCACGATGAAGAGCTTGCCCGGCTCGAGCGCCACCGCCTGCCAGGTCGCGGCGCAGGAGCCGGACCGCTCGGACAAGAAGAGCACGATTTCGTACTGCACCGGATCCGTATCTTGGAACTCATCCACCAGAATGGCGCGATAGTCGTGCTTGAGACGCTCGCGAATGCGGGGGTGATCCCGCAGCAACGAGCGCGCCCGCGCCAGCAGCCCGTCGAACGACAACCAGCCTTCCGCGACGAAGCCGGCCCTGACTCTTTCGACGAACGGCCGCAGCAACCGCAGGAGCTCCGTCATCAGTTGCTGATCGACGGTCAGCAAGAGCTGGGCGCCTTCGATCAAACAGCGCGCCTCCGCAAAGTCCTCGTCGGACCAACTGTTGGGCGACGAGCCGATGGCCTTGCCGAGCCATTCCCGACCTGACGGACCGAACATCACAAGCCCTCGGATGCCCTGCTCGACCAAAAGCCCGAACAGGTCCCTCGACGCAGCCAGCATCTGCGCCACTTTCAAGGGCTTCTTTCCGTCTGGGTGCGACGCGAGCAACGTCTCCGCGCACGCAAGCTTCGCTACAAACCAGTCACGCAGCGGCGGACCGAGGTCGCCCGTCTCCACCTGGGCGGTCAGATCCGGGAGCGAGATCAATTCGCCGGCCAGGGCCTTGGCCAGGCCGCGCAGATCGTCCAGTCCCACCGCCAGCAGCACCAGCCGCCAGCGGGCATGGTCCGCCCCGGCCCGTCCCAACTCCCCGGCCAGCCAGGCGTCCCACTGCGCGGCAAAATACTCGGCGAAGCGATCCCCCTCGTCCTCCTCGAACGACGGGTCCACCCCGCTCTCGATCGGATGGAGCCGCAGGAGATGGGCGGCGAAACTGTGCAGGGTCCCGATCTGGGCCTTCTCCAAATCCCGCAGGGCTTCGGTCGCCCGTTCGACGATGCGGTCGGTGCTGATCCCGTAGCGATCGCGCAAGTCCGCCGGCGTGACGGCGCCGGAAACCGCCTGTTGCTCTGTTCCCGTCCCTTCCTCCGCCAGCAACGCCTGCAACCGCTCCCGCAGGCGGATTTTCATTTCGGCGGCGGCCTTGTTGGTGAACGTGAGCGCGACCAGCTGGGTGACGGGCACCGGCCCCGGTTCGCGCATCAACACATTCAGAATCCGGTTCACGAGCAAGGTGGTCTTGCCCGTGCCGGCGCCGGCGATCACCACGACATTGCGGTCGAACGTGGTCTCCGCCCGTCGGCGAACGGCTCTATCCGCTATGGCTTCGTCCTGACGCCTCACGCTTTACGCCTCACGTGTCCATCTCCTCCACCTTCTGCTTGCGTAACTGGCGCAAGTCGCGCGCGGCCGCCGATCGATACGCGCGCCACCAGGTCGGCCCGTGAAAGCGACGACAGGCCGCCGCATAGTCGCAATGATCGCAATACCCATCCGGCACAACCACGAACCGACCGGCCTTGATGCCGGTCAACAACCGCGCCAGCGTCTGCCGGATCTGCGGGCCGGCTGGCCCCTGCCAGGCCGAGGCCTCAAAGACCGCCCGGTCCACGGACTGTTCCCAACCCGGTGCGAGAAACAGGAATTCCACCTGCTCGGGGCCGAGGGAACGGACCGGGCCGGCCAGGGCATCCGGCGCCTTCAAGCGCGCATATAAGGGCGGCTGCACACGCTGCCCCCGCGCGGCCGCCGACAACAGATTCCGGTCCTCGCCTTTCATGTCCCGGCCCTGTTTGAACTTATAGTCCACGATCCGCCAGCCCGGCGGCTGACGCCGCTCGTCCACCCGATCCAGCCGCCCCCTGATGTTTACCGGCCCGACCTGCGGGCCCAGATCATCCAGACTGCCCGACGCCTCAATCTCAAAGGCGACGGGGCGGAACCCGCCGGCCAGACAATTCTCTCGATCCTGCGCGACCAGGACGGCGACGAGTCCTGCGACCGACTCCTGCGCCAATTCCCACAGCAAGGGATAGCCGGTCCCCTGGCGCGCCGCAGCGGCGGCAAAGGCATCCTTCACAGCCGACCGGACCAGGGCCTGCTCCCGATCCGGACTCACCCCGTCCTCCGGCCAGCCGGACTCGCGCAATCGGACATAGACCAGATTCAGCGCGGCATGGCACAACTCGCCCAGCATCTTGGCGGACGGGACCCCCGGCTCGATCGGCCGGATGGACTCCAACCCCAGCACCTGGTCGGCGAAATATTGGAACGGGCAGCGGGCATACTGCTCCAGCGGCGTCGGAGCGAACCCCCTGGCGGCCAGTCTGGTCCAGTACTTGTCCAACGGACCGACGAAGCCGTCATAAGAACCGGCCGCCTCGCCTTCGATATCCCGAAGCGCGACCAGACTGTTGCGGAACAGGTCCGCATCGCGGCCGGTGGCGGCGAGGAAGGACGTGACGTCCTGTCCCTCGCCCGCTCGATAGAGTGCCCACTCCGTCCTCGTCAGGAGGGTCGGCAAAAACGGCGACGTGCCAGTCCTGGCCGCCAGTCGCCGGGGCACGTGCAGCACCGGATCGGACAGGTCGCCCTCGTCCAGTCCGGCGATCCCCTCCTGCACGAACGGCGAGGGGGCCAGCACCCGCCCATCCGCATCGGCACGCTGATACAGCAGATAGAGCCGCTCTCTGGCCGCCTGCCGGAGCAGGGCCATCAGAAGTTGCTCTTCGTCATAGCCGGCCAGTTTTTCATCGAGTTTGTAGCCCAGGGTTTCGGCGAGGGCCCGGCGGTCCCGGTCGCGCAGGAACGCATCCTCCCGAATCACGCGGGGAAAGACTTTCTCGTTCAACCCGATGACGAACAGGGCCCGGAAGGACAGCCCGCGGGCCGCCATGGCGTCCACCACCGTCACGCCTTGCGCCTGGACGGTCGTGATCGGCACCGTTGTCCGTTCCATGGCCCTGGCGAAAATGCGCGCCCATTCCTCCCATGCAACCTCAACACCCAGCCGATCGAGTTGACGGAGCTGAGCCAAGACCGACTCAACCGCCGACAGCACCTGATCATGGGCCGACTCCTGCCCGCCGGCCTTCGGTCCCGACGGAGTCACGTGCCGCCCCATCAACGAAACGAAGGCATCGGTCAGCTCCACAAAGCCGCCCCGCTCCGGAAGGGCCCGGCAGTTCCGGATGAGCCGGGCGACCAATGTCCAGAGGATGTTCGCCTGGCCCTCCCTCTCTCCTCCCCGTCCGTCCGCCGTCCGCGCAACGGCCAGCCGCTTCCAATCCTCCTCCCCCCGCAGGATCCCCGCCTCCCCGGCCAACCGTTTCCAGCAGTCGGGCCTGGGTTCGCCGACTCCGGCCGATTCCGCCTCCGGCCCGACGCGATAGAAGGGCGACGTCAGCAGATCAAGCACGGCCTGCCGCGTGAATCCGGAGGCAGGCAGCCAGGCCAATTGCAGCAGGGCCTTGGCCAGCGGCTCTCTGGTCATCGGCGTCCCGCCTGTGGCGCCGAACGGGATACGATGCTCGTCGAAAAGCCGGCGGAGCGATGCCTGGTAGGGCGTCAGGGTCCTGGCCGCCAACCCGATCTCGTCGAAGCGATACCCGTGCGTCTCGACCAGGTTGAGCATCTCCTTGCAGACCGTCGCCAGCTCATCCTCGGCGCCGACCGCGCTCCACACGCGAACCGGACAGGCCGGTCGGTTCGCCGCCGCATCCGCTCCGGCGGCTTCGCGGGAGATCTCGGTCGCCGAGAGGTGCCGATCGAGGAATCGCCGCGCGAACGCGAAGCCCGGACGCCGGCCTTGCGGAAAGTACAGAGTGGCTTCAACGTGCGCGGTGACCGCCTCGAAAAATGAGAGTTGCACCTGCGTGAGATCGTAGAACCCGTAGTAGCAGGCCCGCTGAAGCCCGGACAGGAAGGGGGACCGGGCCACCCATGGAAGCACCGCGGCGGTCAGATCGTCGGCCGTTCCCACTCCCAACGCCCTGCCGCTTTCCAACATCGCGGCCTGGAGCGTGAACAGCGCCCTCAGCGTGGGACGTTCTTCCGCCTCAAAGAGGCCCTCGCTGAGCGCGCGCAAGGCCACGGCCGGATCCACCGCGGCGTCCTGTAAGTCTCGGACCGTCGACCAGAGAGCGGCGGCCGCGCCGGGGGCGGACCCGGCGCGAGCCAGTGGTTCCAGCTCCGGCAGCCCCCGCTTCAAGATGTGGCTCAGGAGCTGCTCACAGAAAAAATCCTGCACGATCTCGATCTGCGGGAACGCCCTGCCCGGTTCGGCGGCGGCGCGCCATTCGTCGGCCAGCCGCAAGGCCAATTGGTAGAAGGTCAGGAAGTGGACGTTGAGCAGCGGGAGGCCGGACTCGACCACCAACAGGCGTCGCAGATACGTCACCAGGGACGAGGAGGGA
>SXGR01213168.1_pt1 | contig 10428 bp, 8 predicted proteins | sample 3174711 | NCBI WGS metagenome assembly SXGR01 (sample SAMN11356860, study PRJNA531348) | freshwater metagenome | isolation source: freshwater sample F1-60 | place: China: Fuxian Lake, Yuxi | collected 2017-12-25 | reverse complement strand
CAGATTGCGCCTTGAGATGAGCAGCGCAGCTGGTGAGCCGGGGCCGCACGCAGGCAGTAGGTGCAGATCGAGGCTGGTCGCTGTGTATCAACGCCGGCGGCCGGAACGGAGTGCGGGCTGGTAATCCTGCGCCGAGGAGTGGCACATGCGGCGGATAGGCAGGCGTGGTTCAGCTGCTGGCGGAACGCACTGAATGGCTAGGACTGCCGATGCTGGATTGAAGTCTATGTGCAACTTGCGTGTGTTACGCGGCTCATGTCTCTTGGAATATCCAACAAAAGTGATCATTGACCATAGGTAATGGTGGAGTGGTGGTGAGCGCAGAGCGGGACTTGTGAGTGCGGGGCCGGCGCCTACCATTTGAGGGTGCTTGTAAGCTTGAATTTCCTATCCGTAACAAATGCGATATTTTATTCTTTTACTGTTCGAAAACTTCGCGTATATGTGGATCGGATTAAACTGCTGTTTTTACTTCTGGACTATCAACAATACCAGAAACATTAAACATTGATAGCTTAGATTTTGTTTGAGCAATCAATCGCTTGAGAATGTAACTAACATGAGCTTCTGATTCTGGTTGTCCACCCCCCAATTAGCTGTACAATCTGCGTATCATGTAAATCTATTTTAGGTAATGCATCTACCATTGCTTGTAGAGTAGTCCCCAATGAAATTCCAAATACCGAGTGATTATTTATCACTTCACAGAAATATTCAGCCGCTGCTGCCCCTATTTCAGGAAAAATTCATTCTGAGATGAGAATTTGCTGACCTCAACAGTTACAACTTACTTTAGTCCATACTTTATTTCAAACACATTTTCCATGTTGGTTTGAACCCCAACCATCGGGGGGATATTTATTTAAAATGCGTTTTCACCCCGTGCTTTCTAAAATAGGCAAGATCTTTGGGCGGGATAACCCCAATTTTGCGCTGATTTCTTGCTAAGTAAGTAATGGTCATAATAGAGCTTTCCGACTTTATGAAGTAATCGAATATCAACTAATTTGTTTCGGACCAGTTTAGTTTATCTTTGATCAGATTCCTTTTGCTAACTTTTCGCCAACAGCACCGGCTGGATGGATAAGAAGGAAAGCTTCTCTTGAGTAACTAGGGCGATACATCAATAAAATGCATATTGCGTCAAAAAACGCTGTCATCGCCAGGGTGCTTGCAGTAGCTAATAGATTAAAGCGGCATGGCTCTTCAATTAAAATTAATGGTACATAAATGTCTGCATGTTTTGCTAAACCTGATTCCGGATCTTCACTCACAGAAATAATAAAAACCTTCTTTTCCTTACAAACGCTTATCATGGCCGTCAATTCCTTTGTGTTTCCCCCCTTCGAGAAGAAAATCATGATATCGCTGCTTCTTAGCCTCCCCATACCTCCATGAACAGCGTCACTGGGAACAAGATAGCTCGCAGGAACTTCCACACAACAAAGACTATGTGCAACTTTTTGAGCGGCAACAGCCGATGTCCCACACCCAGAAGTATGAACAAGACCGCGGCATTGAGCAAGTTTATTGGCAACCTGATAATAAATATCTTTATCCATACCTTTAAGTCTGTTTATCTCAAAAGCGTAGGCATCAAACACGTGATTTATTACTGTTTCTGGATCATCAATTGCAAAGTTTCTTTTGTCCATAATAGGCACCTTCTCCATGTTTTCGATCAAAGTGTTTTTGGATATAGTAATCTTCCAGTGGTTTGATTTCAGTATCTAGTTGGGTGAAGTATGCGAGTTCTGCCACCCTTTCTACTATTGTGGAATACATAACCGCCTGAAATGCATCGTTACCCCAGGAGAAGGGTCCATGAGATCCAACGAGTACAGAAGGTACTTTTTTATAGTTTATGTTTTTCTCGTTGAAATATTTTATTATCCATTCTCCAGTATGTAATTCATACTCACTTTCGACTAGTTCGATCGGCATCGTGGGGGTGCAAGGTATTTCCCCATAAAAGAAATCTGCGTGGGTGGTACCGAAACAAGGAATTCCTTTGAATCGCTGAGCCCAAACAGTGGCCCATTTCGAGTGAGTATGAGCAACACCTCCAATCGATGGGAATCTCAAATATAATTCAATGTGGGTCATTAAATCTGTTGATGGCCTGGTTAGACTGTTAATGATGTTTCCATTTAAATCGGAAATCGTCATTAACTCAGGGGTCAATTCCTGATAAGGCACACCGCTTGGTTTAATAACAATTAAATTTTTCTCGCGATCTATACCCGAAACATTACCCCATGTATAAGTTACCAAATTATTCTTTTCAAGTTGCTGATTAGCTAATAAGACCTGTAATTTTAGTTTTTCGAGCATTTCATTTCCCTTCGTAAGCTTTTTTGATGTTCTTCAATTGTTTCATTACCTTGCTCGTTTTTCCAAAATAATCATGCATCTCACTATACATTTGGAATAGTTCATCATATATCAACGAGTTGTTTTTTATCGGTAAATAATTGGTTGTATTTTGATTTGCCATTTCAGATACAGCTTCTGCAACCGTGTTGTAACCTCCCTGTGAGGCCCCGGCCGCAATTGCACCATATATTGCAGATGCATACGCGGATGCTTGTGGTAGTTTACTTACCTTTATTTCTTTTTTGCATACATCAGCAAAGATCTGCACGATGAGCGGACTTTTTTCTGGGATTCCTCCACACGCGTAAATTTCCGTAACAGGTACTCCGTATTCTTCGAATGTTTCGATTATCTTTCTCGTGCCAAATGCAGTTGCTTCAATTAAAGCTCGGTATATTTCTTCAGGGGTAGTGTGTATGGTTAAGCCCACAATTATTCCCATTAGATCAATATCAACCAAGATGGAACGATTTCCATTGAACCAATCTAAGGCGACTAACCCACTTTCACCTGGGTGTATTGCCTGTGCTCGTTCTTCCAGTAATTGATGCACATCTATTGCCTTTGCCCGAGCGTCTTCAAGAAATTCAGCGCTGATGCATGTCTGAAAAAACCAATTAAAAACGTCACCCACCGACGCCTGGCCTGCTTCATAAGATATAAATCCAGGTATAGTTCCATCTTGAACAACCCCACAGATACCGGGAACAATCTTGGCTTCATTTCCAAGCAGTAAATGACATATGGACGTTCCAATACTCATCACCATTTGCCCGGCTTTGCTTAAGCCGATGGCAGCGGGAACCACACAAGCATCTGTATGGGCTACAGCAACGGCTGTGTGACGAGTTAATCCAGTGTCTTGAGCAGCACTTTCAGTCAAATTGCCAGCACTCGTCCCAATGTACTGGATAGGCGCTGGTAATTTATCAGCAATCACATTTCTTAATTTTGGATGTAGGCGAGCAAAGAACTCTTCTGAAGGGTAACCATCCAGTGCATTCCACAATGACTTATAACCGACTGTAACATTGCTCTTCACCAAATTGCCCGATAATTTATACACTAACCAATCTCCGATTTCTGCAAAGCATTTCGCTGCTTCATATACTTCAGGAGCCTCCTCCACTATCTGCATTATCTTAGGAATCATCCATTCACTACTTATTTTTCCGCCGTACCTCTTCAATAAACTCATGTTTTCTTGTGCGGCAAGACGATTCAAATCATTGGCATATCGTTGAGCAGCATGATGTTTCCACATCTTTACATAGGAATGAGGATTATCCATAAATGCCTTGTCCTCATTTAGTGGTTCAAAATGTTTATTTAATGGCAACATCGTACACGAAGTAGTGTCAACCCCAATACCTATAATAGAAACTGGGTTTACGCCAGACGTGTTAATAAGTTTCTTAATACAAGTTGTAAGGACGGAGTAATAGTCGCCTCCAAATTGTAGAGCCCAATCCACACCTAATTTTGTTCCAGAGGGAAGTTGCGATTCCAAAACGTCGTTAGGGTAAACCTCCTCTGCTCCAGCAACGATCTTACGGGTACCAACCTCAAGCAATATTGCCCTTGCGCTCTTGGTGCCAAAATCAATTCCAATTGAATATTTCATGAGAGTGTTTCTGCTAATTAATTGCGCGCATGATGGCCGTTAAGTAACTCAAAGAAATAGATAGATCCTTATCCAGTTCAATCGGATCTAGCTCACCATTGAGTATCTGCTTAGGAGTTAATCGATATGGGAGAGGTTCAAATGAAATAGCGCCCTGATAATCAATGTCACGAAGTGCAAGTAAAATTTCCCGCCAATTGATGCAACCTTTACCTGGAACTTCTCGGGTATTATCTCCAACATGCAAGTGGGCTATCCAATGGTTCCCCGCAGCCCTTATCGCGTTGTGGATGCCATCTTGTTCCTCTAAATGCATATGGAATGTATCAGCAATTATTTTCACATTCGCCATTCCAATGTCCTTTGCCATCTTTATCCCATCATCTAACGTTCTGACTAATGAGACTTCATACTTATTTACACATTCCAACATGATCGTAATTCTATGGTGCATTGCATAATCAGAGACTTCCTGCAACGCCGACACTGAATTATTCCAATCTTCTTGCATTGAAGAGAAATAGTCGGTTTTAAATACCTGGCTTGGTACAACCAGAACCTTGGAGATACCAATCCGAGAGGCGAGATCGATACAACCCTTTCCATATTTTATAGCCTTGGATCTCAAATTAGGGTCGCAATGATTAAATGCTCGTGAAACCTCAGTGAAATTTCCATTTATGCATACAGGTGTCAGGTTATATTTATTTAAAAGAAACTTTACTTCTTCGGCATCGATAATTTCGGGTTCTCCAGATATGTCTACACTTGATACTCCAATAGATTTAGCTCTTTGCATTATTTGCTCAATGGATATATTTCCTAAAATCCAGCTATTTATTGAAAAAGGTAGGTGTTTCATGCTTTTCAATTCTCCTTTAGACATTATGGTGATTTATGTTGAGTATCATTAATTGGATTTTTACATTTTGTTTTTCTTAAGTGTTGGATTGGATCCCAACATTGGTCACAATAGCTTGTGCAACGACAACAACTAAAAGAACTGTCCCAACTACAACCAATTCCCAAACCGGATCAAGCAATCTTTGAAGATTAAAAATATTCGAAAATGCTCCCATTATGAGAACTCCAATTAATGTGCCGGTAATTGTTCCCACTCCCCCAGTCAATCTAGCTCCTCCAATAACGACTGCTGCGATTGCGATAAGTTCGTACCCTGTACCTGATAGTGGGTATGCAGCTCCGACCCTAGATGCCAGAAATATGCCCCCAAAACTTGCCATGAAACTGCTGATCACATGAGCAATGATCAAAGTTGCCGACACATTGATACCCATCATTTTTGCTGCTTCCGCATTTCCACCCACGATATACATAGCTCTTCCGATAGTACGCCTTCGTAGGATGTAGGAAGTGATAAGTAAAGCTAAAATGAACATGACTAGAGGAAATGAGACATATTGAATAATATCTCCTCGGCCAATGTAATATAGTAATGATGAGAGACTTTGGACTTTATATGTATTTTCGTTTGTAAGGACTAGCACCAATCCCCTAAAGAAAAGCATTGTAGCAAGCGTTCCTATAAAAGCAGGGATAGAAAATCGAGTGATTATGAATCCATTTAACAATCCAATGGACATACCGACGATGAGGGGAATTAATATTGCGAGAAATTCTGATTGTTGAGAGAAATAGATGAAGAGAAAACCACTTAAGGAAAAAATCGAACTAACACTTAAGTCGATTGAACCACAAAGAATAACAAATGTCATTCCAATCGCCACAAAACCAGTTATGCTTGTGGTTCTTAATAAGTTCGATAAATTTTCAGGTGTTTTAAAAAGTGGATTAATGAAAACCCCAAGTAGTAATACAGCCAATAAACCTAGGAGTGCGATGTTTTCGTAGATGAAGAATTTTGCTTTTTCCATATAGATATTCTCCTCTCCTATTTAATCCGCTCTATTTTTTAAATAGGTTATGGAAAATGATCGCTAGCACAATAATGCTTGCCTTCACCATTAGTGAATAAGCATATGGAACGTTATTCATATTAACCATCATGGTTATTAATTGCAGTAGAAATGCGCCACAAATAGTTCCTAAAATGTTTGGATAACCCCCTGTAATTGGCGTTCCTCCAATTACAGTTGCAGCGATTGCATCGACTTCCATGTCAAGTCCAACCCGGGCGGGATCTGTACTCGATACCATTCCCATGACAAGAATTCCACCAAGCCAACACATAATTCCACCGATAATGTAACAAATCATTATCGTCTTGGTTGTATCAATGCCGGAGATTCTTGCTGCAATTCGGTTATTTCCATATGCCTCAAGTTCAAAGCCAAATTTCATTTTATTTACAACGATATACATAATTACACCTACAACTAGTAGAAGGAAGAAATGCATGGGTATCACTCCGCCGATTGGAGTGATAAAGAATTTCGTCAAATCTGGATTGCTGTATGTAACGGTTCCTCTCCCGCTAATTCCCCTCGCCAACCCTCTCATAATGTACATTATTGCTAGGGTAGAAACCAATGGAAGAATCATTAATTTCGAATCGAGGTAACCTGACAAAACGCTCAAAGCTACAATAACCAATATTGAAATCAGGACCCCCCAGATGTTTTCATTGTGTATCGCAATTGCAGCGATTACTGCTCCTAGACCCATTGCTGAACCTACCGAAATGTCAATGCCACCTGAGGCAATAATCAAGGTCATGCCCAATCCTACAAGTGCTACTTTTGTTGCTTGGGTAAATAAATTTGTGAACGATACCCAGCTCGCAAAATGACTTGTAAAGAAAACGTTGAACAGAATTAGAATCAGTAGAGCAATAGCAGCTACATATTTGCTTAGAAAAATCCTCGGCCTAATAAGTGAAGAATACATTTACATAACCTCAGATTAGTTTGGGCTGTTATTTTTATTTTGAGCAATCATCAACATGATATTTTTCTCGGAAATATCTGTACTACATAGTTCGCCTAGAACCCGACCATCTCTTAAGACAATAATCCGGTCACAGTTGCTCACTAATTCTCCTAATTCTGATGAGATTAATAAAATACTGATGCCCCTTTTTGAAAATCCTTCGATCAAATTTTCAATTTCAATCTTTCCTCCTATGTCAATCCCCCTGGTTGGTTCGTCTAATATCATTATTTTGGGGTCCATAGCCAACCATCTCGATAAAATTACTTTTTGTTGATTGCCTCCAGATAAGTGCTTTATCAGTTGTTGGTCGGATGGAGTTTTGATAAATAGTTTGGAGATGTACTCCTTGGATATCTTTTTAAGTTTCGTTTCATTAATGAGCCCAGTATCAATTACTTGCGGTAATGAACATACTACAATATTGTCCTGTACCGACATATCCGGAAATAGGCCTTCTTCCCTTCTATTTTCAGTGCAGAAAGCAAGTTTCTTAGATACTGCGTCTTTTGGGGATTTAATGTTTACATTATCGCCACCGATTAATACCTCGCCAGAATCAGGTATGTCGCAGCCGAAAATTATGCGTGCCGTCTCAGTTCGTCCTGAGCCTAACAATCCAGCCAGACCTAAAATCTCTCCTTTAAACATGCGAAAGCTTACATTGTGCACGTACGGAATTCGAGTGATATTTTTGACCTCTAGAACACATTCTTCATCTCTTAAATCCCGCTTTATTCCCTGTATTTTGTGATCAAAGCCCAGGTTCTTTTTTCCTACCATTTTCGTAAGTAAATCGTATTGCGATAGTTCTTTCACCAAATACGTCCCCTCGTATTTGCCATCCTTCAAAATTGAAATGCGAGCGCATATCCGATATACCTCATCGAGGCGATGAGTAATAAAAATTACGGCTACGTTATTTTTTTTTAATCTTTCTATAATTCCAAATAATAAATCTACCTCGTTTGAATCTAACGAGGATGTAGGTTCGTCAAACACGATCAATTTACTCTTTAAGTTGATGGCTCTTAATATATAGGTAATTTGTTTCTGGGCTGTTCCATAAACGCTTAATGGTTTTCTAACATCAATACTTACCCCAAGGTCTTCCACCAAATTTTGGGCTGCATCGTTCATTGCCTTCCAATCAATTCCTGTTGTATTGTATGGATAACGACCTAGAAAAATATTCTCACTAACGGTAAGCGTCGGGATCATATTTAATTCTTGATATACAGTACTTATTCCTGCATGTTGAGCACTTAAAGCAGAATGAAATGAACGTTCCTTATTATCGTAGATAATCTGTCCCGAATCTGCTCGATATAGTCCTGTGATGATTTTAATAATGGTTGACTTTCCTGCGCCGTTTTCTCCCATTAACGCGTGAATTTCACCTCGTTGCACGGAGAAACTAACGTCATCAACTGCAGTGATGCCTTCAAATCTCTTCGTAAGATTCCGAATTTCTAAAATATTATCTTCCATAAGTGTTCCCGGTTTTTATATCAATACTTTTAGGTTCTTTATCATTGGATTTCGCTCTTTCCTCTTACACAAAAGCGGGTTATTTTTAGATAACCCGCTTTTGTGTTGCCCTACTTCAAGGAGACATTTACTTTGTCTGAGCTTAAGCTACTGTGGTCATTTGGTGAAATAGTCCTTGTACTGTGAGCTTATTTTACTTTTACCTCATGATGTGCAATGGAGATTAAAATGAGAGGTCGTAATATTGATCCACAGTTTCCGGGGTTACAAGAACATCCTTATTGAGAATTGACGTTTCAACGCTTTTTCCGGCCATCCCATCTTCGATCGCTTTAAAAACTAGCGCTGCATACTTTGGTGTGCATGTTACAGTTGCTGATAAAGTTCCCGCCTTTACAGCATCCATCGCTTCTTTCATACCATCGACACCCACAAGTATGACATCTTTTCCAACTTTCATCCCAGCTTGCTCGAGGGCTAGTGTTGCTCCGAGGGCCATTTCGTCATTTTGTGAGTAGATAGCATCAAAGCCCTTGTTAGTTGATTGAATGAGGTTCTGGATCAATTCTTGAGCTTTCGAACGGGACCAGTCGGCAGATTGAACCGCCACGAATTCAAAATTACCAGTCTCACCTGCAGCCTTCTCGCATCCGGCTCCCCGGTCTCTTACATCGGTTCCTCCAATAACACCTTGGATCATAATAATCCGGACTTTGGCAAGGCCTTTTGACTTTGCTTGATCTGCAATATACTTGCAGGCTACGTAACCTTCATACACGAAGTCTGACATTACTGCCGAGACGTAGTCTACTCCAGGTTTGCCATTCGACCCCCGTGCCTTCAAAATTACGGGGATACCTTTAGCCTTGGCATTATCTAAGGCGGGTTGAATTGCATCTGCATCGATAGGCACGATAACGAGAGAATTTACTCCTTGGGCGATTAGGGATTCAATATCAGAGAGCTGCTTTGCGGTATCACCTTCGGCATTTGTCTCCGCATATTTATATCCGAGCTTTTCCGCTGTGGCTTTCATGTCATCACTCTCGACTGTTCGCCAGGTGCTTTTCAGATCTGCCTGAGAAAAACCTACAAAGAGCTCCGTGGGTTTTGGCCATACGAGCCCAGTTGATTCGGCAACAGGTTCTTGTACCACTGGTGCCTCTACTTCAGCAGGTGTAGGAGTAGCTGCTGGTGCACATGCGGAAAGCACTAAGGTTAGTAATAAACCAACAGATAAAAGACTTCTTATTTTCATGTAATTTTCCTCTTTAGATTATTTACCCACAACAAACTTACTTCGATACGATTGTTTACAATTCACCTCCACTACACATTGATTTACACATTTGTTGATATTTTCAATTTTCTACCTGTAGTATAGCGGAAAAGCTTAATTTGTCAATCCCATTTGGCAAAGTCGTTAAAGCGTCCCTAATTCGTCATTTTATGTAGCGACAGATGCAGACCATCTGCCGGCTTCTCTTGTAGGCTTTGTCAACCGCGCGGTTCTTTCAAACCTTTCGCACGGTGATCCTGCCGCTGGCCTTCCCTGGTGTGGTGGCCGGCTCCACCTTCACCTTTTCGTTGACGTTGGGGGATTTCATCATTCCCCTCGCGCTGGGAACTCTAAATACTATATTGGTTAGGCCGTCTTCTCGTATCAAGGACCGGGCGGAAACATCCCACTCGCTGCTGCCACGACGATGTGGCCGGTGGCGATCATGTTCGTGTACCTGCTGGCCGCACGCAGATTGGGAGCCTTCGATGCGCTCTAAAACCGCTTCCAGCAACAAAGCCTTCTGGGCTCTCGCAATGGCCGCTTTCGGCACGCTGGTGTTTTTACACTTTCCGATGCTGATCGTGATCCTCTACACCCTCACGCCGGAAGAGCAAACCTTTACCTTTCCGTTGCCGGGCTTCACCACCAAGTGGTTTGGCGTGGCCCTGCAAAGACAGGACATGTGGGACGCGCTGACCTTGAGCCTCCAGGTGGCGGCGGTAGCCACGCTGTCGGCCCTTGTGCT
>SXGR01155093.1_pt1 | contig 10429 bp, 10 predicted proteins | sample 3174711 | NCBI WGS metagenome assembly SXGR01 (sample SAMN11356860, study PRJNA531348) | freshwater metagenome | isolation source: freshwater sample F1-60 | place: China: Fuxian Lake, Yuxi | collected 2017-12-25 | reverse complement strand
TGGGGCGTGCAATCGACAATGATCCCGATCTGCCCTGTTTTGACGAGCCGGAGAGGGGAACTGTATTGGGCGATCTTTCGCCGGCAGGTTGAAGGAGGACTGGATTGCATTCTATCAGAACATGTCGGGCCACCAGGTTTATTGGCCAAGAGTCTTACGGAGCATTCATTGGTATTCGGCGAAGGATGGGTGTCGATGGAATCAGAGATTCGCGCGGCACTGCTTTCGAGCGCGAGGGTCTCGTTGAGCCCCCAGGATGCTGCGAAGCCCTCCGCAGTCAATGTCGCTATTCTGGGCCTGCATCGGCTTCGCCGAGGCGACATCGCAGGCGATTGCGTGACGCCGCGCTACGTTCAACGGACGGAGGCGGAACTCAAATACGAACAGTCCGGCGGGCTGTCGCCGACAGCCCGCCGGCAGGAACGAGTCGCGGTCGCGATTTCCAAACGGTCGGCCAAGGGGCCTCAACGGAAAGGACAGGGATCTCGTCCGGGAAGGCCGCATGGCGTGTGAGTTTCCAGGTGAATATCGGATTGTGCCGGCGACCGCTGACAGGCTGCCGGAAATTCTTGAGTTAGAAGAAGCTTGCTTCTCTGCCCCCTGGACGCGCAAAATGCTGGAAGCTGAATTGACCGGTAACCAATTCGCTCGGTTTCTTGTTGCGACGGTTCACCAGGACGCAGTGCCGTCAGGCGGGACGATCGTTGGGTACCACTGCTTTTGGATCGTGTTCGAAGAGCTGCGACTGATGAACCTGGCCGTGCACGAATCGATGCGGAGGCGGGGAATCGGACGGGCGCTTGCAACCGAGGCCATCAGGATGGGGTTGGCCCAGGCGGCTACTCGTGCGGTACTCGAAGCGCGGTCTTCAAACGAGCCAGCGCAGCGCCTCTATCGGCAGCTGGGATTTGGACCGGTCAGCACCCGCCGCAGTTATTATACGAATCCAATTGAAGATGCTCTGTTGATGGCCATGGACCCGCTGGTGATGCCGGCGGGCTCTCGGCACACGACGTGATTGTAGGAGGAGATGGAGTCATTCCAGCACAATAACGTAACCGAGGAGGTGCCGCATGTTGACAGACGATGCAATTGTCGAACGGCTTCGCCAAGCAAACTCGGAGTTTCGGGAGCTGGAAGTTTTGCACCATCATTTAGGTCACGAACTCAATGAATTGCAGAGACGCCATGTGCTGACCCCGGCGGAAGAACTTGAAAAAAAGCGGATCCAAAAGGAAAAACTAGCCAAGAAAGACAAACTCGCGGAATTAATTCGGCTCTGCCGCGAAGAAGGATTGCAGGCCGCCGCACATTGAGGGAGACGACCGGCCGCTGGGCCGACCGGTGGCCGGATGCGTTGCCATGGATCATCACATCAATCCGCTTGCGGTTCATATTCAGACTATCAAGCGTCGATTGGTCGTCATGGGGGCGGCTATTCTTGCCTCTTTGATTGTTACGTTCTCCTTCTCAGGCCAGATGGTGGCATGGCTGAATCGGCCCTTTCAGAATCAGCTGGTCTTTTACGGACCGACCGAAGCCCTGTTTGCCTCCATTAAAGTCTCGCTCTTGGCGGCTGTGATTCTGAGCCTGCCCGTCATTTTTTATCAATGCTGGAAATTCGTCGAGCCGGCATTATTGCCGAAGGAGCAACGTTGGGCCATTCCGCTATTTTTCTTGGCGGCAGGTCTCTTTGCTCTCGGCTTGGTCTTCTGCAATCTGGTCATCCTCCCGCTGGTCATCGACTTCTTCGTCAGCTTTGGGCTGGATCGAGACGTCTCTCCGCAGCTGAGTGTGGGAACCTATATCGATTTTAATGTGAAGTTCCTGCTGATCTTCGGCTGTGCGTTTGAGCTGCCGCTGGTGATGACGCTGATGGCGGTGACCGGAGCGGTCTCGGCGCAGGTATTCGCGCGGTACCGCAAACATGCTATTCTGGCGAACCTTATTGTGGCCGCTATTATTACGCCTGATGCAACGCTTTTTACGATGCTGCTGATGGCAGTGCCGCTGATGGCGTTGTATGAAATTGGAATTCTCGGCGCCAGGTTCTTCGGCCGACGTTCAGCCGGCGGCATGGATCTTCCGGTCGATCCTGATTTGCCGATGGGGACTGCGGGAACGCGATTACGATGATGAAACAGCATGCCTTCATGTGCGCTGTGCGAATCCTGTCCGCAGGGGGCCTGCTCCTAAGCCTTGGCACTGGGATGTCGATGGCCGAAACACCGGCGCCGGTTACAATTTCCGGAGAGGCGGCGCGGGGTCCGTTCGATCCGTCGGCTGCCAGTGTTCAGGCGCTGGTGGTGACGGGGAACGGCGCGGTCTATGCCGGCTCCTTCGGCCACGGAATTTTCCGCACGGCAGACAGAGGCTCAACCTGGGTCCCGGTGGGGAGCGGTGTGACGGATCCTTTCATCTTGAGCTTGACTGTTGCGAGAGATGGGGCGGTCTATGCCGGGACATTCAGGGGCGGGGTTTTCCGTTCACGCGACGATGGAAAGAGTTGGCAGCCGGTGAATGCTGGTTTAAAGCGGCTTGAGATCAAGGCGTTGATGGCAGCTGACGACGGGCTCTATGCGGGGACAAGCGACGGGGTGTATCGGCTGAATGAATCTGAGGATCGATGGTCTGTCGTCACCACTGGGTTGGACGACGTGCTGGTCCATACGTTGGCGCGATCCACTGACGGCACCCTCTACGCAGGAACATCAGGTAAAGGCGTCCTACGGTTTAAACGTCACTCGTCCGGCTGGTCGCGCATGCAGCAGGGCTTGAAAAATCATGAAGGCATGATCGAAAATTTTATCCGTGTGCTTGTCATCGATCAGGACCAGAGCATCTTGGCAGGCACCTTCGATGGCGGGGTGTTTCGGAGCGCCGACGGCGGCCTGACCTGGCGTCCGATCAGCCGGGCGTTGCCCAACGATTCCATCCGTGGGATTGTGCTGCTGGACCAGGGTGTGATTGTTGCCACAGGGAACGGTGTCTTTAAGACATCTGACAAGGGGAAACAATGGATTCCTGTGAATAAGGGGTTGACGAATTTGTCGGTCCAGTCGCTGATTGGCTTCGGAGGCGGAGGGCTGTATGCGGGGACAAGTGAGGGAGTGTTTCGCAGCGATGACGGGCTGACATGGACGGCGGTCAATCAAGGACTCGATGTGGGGATGGCGCCGCCGCCGTTCCTGTTTCGATAATGAATGAAAGGGGAAGGGATAGAGACCATGACTGATGTGACTGAAACAACCAAGGCAACAATCACGGTGACTAGTAAAGGAGCGTCGGTCGGTGACATCGTTATCCGATTTTTTCCCGATGTAGCGCCCGGCCATGTCGCCAATTTTGTGAAACTGTCGAAGGAAGGTTTTTACGATGGCACGACATTCCATCGCGTCATTCCCGGATTCATGATCCAGGGCGGCGATCCCAACAGCAAGAATCCCGATCGATCGATGCATGGGATGGGTGGGCCGGGCCACAAGGTGAAGGCCGAGTTCAACAGTAAACCGCATAAGCGCGGCATTCTCTCGATGGCCAGGAGCAACGATCCGGACAGCGCCGGCTCGCAATTTTTCATCTGTGTGGCTGATGCCAACTTTCTGGATTGGCAGTACACTGTCTTCGGCGAAGTTGTCAGCGGCATGGAGGTGGCGGACAAAGTCGTCGGGATGAAGCGGGACGGACGGGATAATCCGTTGGAGCGCGTGGAAATGACAGTCACGATTACGGACTAGCGTGAAAGGTAACAGGTAAAAGGTGAGAGACTGGAAGGCTATTGTACGGATCGTCGGTTCACGGTTCACGTCTCGCGTGGTAGGCGTCACACTCATGTATGCGCTGCTCGCCGGTTGTGCGATTCCCCATGTGCCGTCACGAATCGTGTATGAAGATCCAGTGAACTATGTGCGGTTGGAGGAAGATCGGAAGGTCTTGCCCGAATGGCCGCAAAGCCATTTTTCACATCCTGCGACGGTGAGCAAGGGAGTGCTCCGGACTATTTTGTTGGGCCTGACGGTTCAGGAACATCGGGCTGCCTTGCTGCGATGGATCCAAGGAGAGGCGCCACGGGAGCTGGTGTTCAATGATACCGAGGTGGCGTTGCTATCGTCGGAAATGGCTGATGCGCTGGCGCTGGCGCATTACAATGAACGCGTGACGTTCTATTTGAGTCAGCCGCTCACCTTCGCAAGGCGGACGATCACATCGGGTGGACTGTATATACAAGGAACCGAGTTGCATCTTTTGTTGGGGAATTGGCGAATCATCTACGGGATTCCCGCCTATGGCATGATCTACGACCGGCGCTATCCGATGAGGCCGACCGTGGCGAAGGGATTCGATCTCTTTTTCGAGCAGGCCGACGCGGTCATTCCGCAGCAGAGTAGTGTCTTGGACAACCTGTTAGCCAATTCGAAAGACGAACTGGTTATCGACCTTAGCAAGGTCACCACTCAGGAGCGGACCCCGGTGTCATTGCCCTCGAATGTATTTTAGGAAAAGAGAAAGACTACTCACCTGGAAGCGGACTTCCGAAAATACATGCGCGGTACTTCTGTAAGGGCTTCGACAATCGTAGGCCAACCAAGTTTGCTCTGCCCCTCAAGCCGGTCGCGGAACCGGATCGGGATCTCAGCGATGGCCGCGCCAAGTTGGAGCGCCTGCCAGGCCATCTCGACTTGAAAAACATACCCTTTCGCTTTGACGCGCGCGAGATCCATGTCAGCGAGGAGCTCATGGCGAAAGCAGCGAAATCCTCCTGTCCAATCGTGAATGCGTGAACCGAGAAAGATGCTGACATAGGCATTCCCAAGCCGTGAGACCAGGCGTCTCCGCATGTTCCAGTCTTGTGTGCCTCCCCCGGGTATGTATCGGCTTCCGATCACCAAGTCTGCTGTGGCGCTCCTCTGGACCATTCGAGGGATATCCCATGGCGCGTGGCTGAAGTCGCAGTCCATCTCGACGATGCGCTGATAATCCCGCTCCATTGCCCATTGGAAGCCGGCCACATAGGCTGGTCCCAGTCCTTCCTTCTTGGCCCGGTGTAGCACATGCACATGCTTCAGTTGCGCACTCAGCGCATCGGCCAATTGTCCGGTGCCATCCGGCGAATTGTCATCGACGACCAAGATATCTGCGAGCAAATACTGTCCGATTGCTCGGATTAAGGCTTCGAGATTGTTCCGTTCATTATAGGTGGGCAGCACAATGAGCACGGGGCGGTCAAAATGAAACGGGACGATGGGCATGAGTTGTTTGTTCGGTGCGGCCTGGACATAGCCGGGATAATGTTCGTCGGAGGCATCGAGCCGGCTGATAGCGATGCGGGCGCTGTCGACTCCTCGAGAGATCAAGGCTTCAGCGATCTCGAAGTTTGGCGCCACGTAAGCCTCATCTGGCCCCAATTCTCGTATGGTGGACAAGTCGGACGTGTGGGTGATCGAAGAATAGCGAACGGCAGGGCGCATAGGCTCGGTTACTAAGGAATTGAATGGCATAGGGAGGGCACGCCTACCACATCAGTGAGCTGAAACGCGTACTATTGTAGATGACCGTCGATAGTGTAGCAAGCAGGAGATAGGCCATGAGAGGTTTCCGCAGCCGTCCGGTACGTTTTGACAGCCGATAAATGGCTGTGCTAACTTTCGAAAAACGTAGGGGTTTTTTACAACTTCTTGTAAGGGATAACGTATGAGCATCGCACAATCACATGTCGTAATTGTTGTCGGCGCAGGGCCAGCCGGGATGGCGGTTGCCGGGACCATGGCGAAGGCCGGCCATCACGTGATTATTCTGAATCGGGATATCAAATTCGGCGGGTTGGCGGAATATGGAATTTTCCCCGCCAAACTCAAGCTCCGTGGCGGGCTGAAGAAACAATATTGGGAATTGCTGGAACGGCCGAATGTTCATTATTTCGGCAATATATCGGTCGGAAACGGCAAGGACCTCACGGTTGAAGACGTGCGCGAACTGGGCGCCGGCGCCGTTGTGTTTACCATCGGCGCGCAAGGCACCAAAGCCATCGGCGTCGAAGGAGATTCCGCCCAGGGTGTCTACCATGCCAAAGATGTAGTCTATCACTTCAATCGCTTGCCGGGGTTTGGCGATCGGCCGTTTGAGATGGGCAACCATGTCGCGGTGATCGGGGCCGGTGACGTGATGGTCGATATCGCGCATTGGCTGACCCGTTATAAGAAGGTGGAGCGAGTGACGGCGATCGTTCGACGAGGGCCGGTCGAACGCAAATACAATCCCAAAGAGATTCGCTCCGTCTGTGCCAATATGGACATCGACGGCATCAAGAAAGAATTCGATCGAATCAAGGATCGGATGGCCGCCGTGGGGCAGAAGGCGGAAGAGGTATTCCAGGGTTTGACGGACGAATTTACCAAGTGCGAACCGAAGGTCAGCGACACCAAGATGGGATTCAAATTCTTGGCCTCGCCGAAGCGCATTCTGGTCGATACCAACAATCGGGTGCGTGGGCTTGAGATGGAAGACAATCGGCTGGACCCCAAAGGTGAGGATACGGTGGCGGCCGGCCTGAAACAGTATTATGAATTTCCCTGTGACTCCGTGGTTTTTGCCGTAGGCGACAAGGTTGATGAAACCGTCGGGCTTCCCTATAAAGGCGGCATGTTCGTCACCAACCCCACTAAGTCCGGGAACGATCCGGATGATTCGTTGTTTCAGGCCTATGATGAAAAGGCCGGAAAAGTGATTGAAGGCGTCTTTCTTGCGGGATGGGCGAGAAAAGCAAGCGAAGGTCTCGTCGGTGTGGCAAAGCGAGACGGAGATTGGGGCGCGGAGGTCGTGGAGCGCTATCTTACGTCAAAAAACTCAAACGCTCAGGTCGCGGACGTGCTGAATCGCTTGCATACGGTGTTGAAAGGTCGCAAGAGCCATCCGGTCGATGTGAAGGGGCTCCGCGCGCTGGAGGCGGCGGAGAAAGCACACAAGGGGACATCGGACTGTATCGGAGAATTCAAGTACGTGAGCAATCAGGAGATGACTGAGCTGATCGAACGCGGAAAGGCATAGCCGGGGACGTTGTCATCCGTCTCCCCACTTCAATTTTTCCCGCAATACTTCGTAGTAGTGGCTTTCTGGAAAGCGAATCAGCTTGGTTCGGTGTTCCGAGGCCTGGACGACTGCGGTATCTCCCTGTGTCATGGCAATGCCGACTTGTCCGTCAAGCGTGGCCATTGCTCCTTCATCTTTGCTGGTCAAGGTGACCTCAATTTCAGCATTGCCGGGGACAATCAGCGGCCGATGGGTCAGTGTGTGGGGGCTAATCGGAGTCAGAATCAACGATTGTACGGCGGGATTGATGATAGGACCGCCGGCCGACATTGAGTAGGCGGTGGAGCCGGTCGGTGTTCCCACAATCAGGCCGTCTGCCCGCAGGTTCGTGACGAACTGGCCCTGAATCGCGATCTTCAATTCAATCATGCGGGCCAGCGTGCCTTTGCTGATCACGACATCATTGAGCACTATGCCTCGGGCCACTGTCTCCCCATGCCGATGGATATGTGTCTGTAACATCAGACGCTCATCAAGGACAAAATCATTGGCGAAGACCCGATCGAGCGAAGGGTAGAGATTGTCGAGGCGCACCTCAGTCAAGAATCCGAGGCCGCCCATATTCACACCTAAAATGGGAATGCTTCGCTCTGCCGCCAGCCGGGCCGCATTGAGAATGGTTCCATCGCCGCCTAGGATCAGCAGGACGTCAGATTGGCCGGCCAATTGGGTCTTTTGAATTCCACCCTGCTCGCTCAGCAGTGAAGCGGATGTCGTATCGAGCAGGACGGTGATATGCCGATCTCTGAGCCAGGTCACGACTCCCTGGAGAGTAGTTTTTACTTCGGGGAATTTTGGCTTTGTCAGAATTCCGACGCTTTTGTTTTTCATGGATCAGGCATTCGATGATCGATCAGACCGAGAGTCCCGAATTCTATCGGGATGGTTCTTTTCATGTCAACGAGCGCAACGGTCCCATTCCCTGTGTCCGACGACCTGTGCGATTCGTGGTCTGGGCTGAATCACTCTGCAGGTTTCCCTTGCAATCTTGACTCTCTGAAATGCTCTGGTTAAACTCAGATCAAGTTTTTCGATAGGTTTCACACGAACACGGAATTCTCACGGCCGGTATCCATCAGGAGGAGACAGGATGTTCGAACGATTCACGGACAAAGGTCGAATGATCATCATCCTCGCGCGCGAGGAAGCCGAGCGGCACCAGAACGATTATCTCGGGACGGAGCATCTCGTCTTGGCGATTCTCCGTGAGTCTGACGGCATCGCCCTCATGATTCTGAAGAAAATGGGGCTCTCAACGGAGCAGATCCGTTTGGAAATTGAACGCAATCTGCCTGGCGGCGGAACAACGATGACGTTCGGCGAAATTCCGTTCAGCCCGCGCGTGAAGAAAGTGATCGAATACGGCGTCGAAGAAGCCCGCCTTCTTGGGCACAACCATATCGGCAGCGAACATCTGCTGTTGGGCCTGCTGCGTGAAGAAGAGGGTATCGGCGGGAAGATTTTGCGTAGCTTGGGCGCGAACCTATTGACGGCAAGACAATTGACCGTGACCTTTTTGCGTAAGTCTGCTCCGCGCGAGCGCGACCGGAAGAGCAACACGCCGGCGTTGGACGAGTTCGGCCGTGACTTGACCCAACTCGCACAGGAAGGCCAGTTGGACCCGGTGATCGGCAGAGCCGACGAGATTGAGCGCGTCCTTCAGATTCTCAGCCGGAGAAGCAAGAATAATCCTGTTCTGATCGGGGAATCCGGCGTCGGGAAAACAGCTATTGTCGAAGGACTCGCGCAACGGATCGTGCAGTCGGAGGTGCCGGATAATCTTTTATCACGCCGCGTCATTGCGCTGGACCTCGGCTCGTTGGTAGCAGGCACCAAGTATCGAGGCCAATTCGAAGAACGGCTCAAAGTCGTGATGAAGGAAATCGTACAGGCCGGCAACATCATTATCTTCATCGATGAGCTGCACACGCTGGTCGGCGCCGGGGCTGCAGAAGGTTCCATCGATGCGTCGAACATGCTGAAGCCGGCTCTGTCGCGTGGAGAGATTCAATGCATCGGGGCTACGACGTTAGATGAATACCGGAAGCACATCGAAAAGGACGGCGCATTAAAACGGCGGTTCCAGCCGATTCACGTCCAGCCGCCCAGCCTCGACGAAACCGTCATGATCATACAGGGGTTACGGGATCGCTACGAAGAGCATCACGGCGTTGAAATTACGGAAGAGGCCATCGTTGAAGCCGTCAAGTTGTCGGACCGGTATATTACCGACCGGTTCCTGCCTGACAAAGCGATCGATTTGATAGATGAAACCGGTTCGCGCGCAAAGCTTCAGACCTATGCGCTTCCGTCGGAGTTGAAGGGGATGGAGCAGGAACTGAAGAAAGTGTCGCGCGAAAAAGAACAGGCGATTTCGATGCAAAACTTCGAAGAAGCGGTGCGGCACCGTGAAGAAGAAGAACGGCTGCGCAAACTTCTGGACGAATCCAAGCGTGAATGGAAAAAGAGCCAGGAGAAGAACAAGCCGGTGATCGGTAAAGAAGATGTGGCGTATGTGGTCTCCAAGATGACCGGCATTCCGCTTTTCAAACTCGAGGAAGAAGAGTCCAATAAGCTGCTCCGGATGGAAGAATTCCTGCACAAGCGGGTGATCGGCCAGAATGAGGCGATCTCGGCGGTTGCGCGAGCCATTCGCCGTTCACGCGCTGGATTGAAGGAAGCACGGAAGCCAATCGGCTCCTTCATTTTCATGGGCCCGACAGGCGTCGGAAAGACGGAACTGGCTCGAACATTGGCAGAGTTCCTCTTTAACAGCGAAGATGCGTTGATTCGTGTCGATATGTCTGAATATCAAGAGAAATTTACCAGCTCAAGGCTCTTCGGCGCGCCTCCGGGCTATGTGGGGTATGAAGAAGGCGGGCAGTTGACTGAAAAGGTTCGCCGACGGCCCTATTCGGTCGTTCTGTTTGACGAAATTGAAAAAGCGCACCCCGATGTGTTCAACGTGCTGCTTCAAGTCCTGGACGACGGCGTGTTGACGGACAGCCTGGGCCGAAAGGTTGATTTCAAGAACACCGTTGTGATCATGACCTCCAATATCGGGACGAAGAACATCCAGAAGGGTGTCTCGCTTGGCTTCCAGAGCACCGAGGGAGAGGCTGCGCGCCACAAGAAGGAAGAAGTCATCGGCGAGTTGCGTAAATCCTTCAGTCCGGAATTCTTGAACCGGATCGATGAAGTCGTCATTTTCCACCAGCTGGAAAAGGAGCAGCTCTACCACATTCTCGATATTTTGATCCGCGAGCTGAACCTTCGTCTGTTGGAGAAAGGGATCGAAATCGAAGTGGACGACGCGGTCAAACAGTGGCTGATCAAAGAAGGG
>SXGR01045440.1_pt1 | contig 10429 bp, 11 predicted proteins | sample 3174711 | NCBI WGS metagenome assembly SXGR01 (sample SAMN11356860, study PRJNA531348) | freshwater metagenome | isolation source: freshwater sample F1-60 | place: China: Fuxian Lake, Yuxi | collected 2017-12-25 | reverse complement strand
GCTTTGGCGATGTCATCGGGGCCTCAACAACCGGAGGTCTTTTATGAACGAAATCAATCCAGTGGCCCTGTTCCGTCTGTCAGTGCTGGGGCCCCTTATCAGCCCCGAGCAACTCCAGCGCGGGGAGCTACAAACCATCAACGGGGGCCAGAAAGCGCGAAGTGCTGGACGCCAAGTGGGAAGACTTCGATATCAATCGCCGCATTTGGCGGATCTCAATGAGCAAGTCGGGTAAAGCGCGACACGTACCAATTTCGGATGGTGCAATGACAGTTCTGGATAGTTTGCCGAGGAATGTCAACACAGAATATGCTTTTGCCAACCCCAAGACCAGCAAACCATTCGTCTCCGTCTTCGTGGCGTGGAACACAGCTCGCAAGCAGGCGGCATTGTCAGATGTACGAATGCACGACCTGCGCCACAGCTTTGCCAGCTTGCTCATCAACTCGGGTCGAACACTGTATGAGGTGCAGCACATCCTTGGGCACACACAGGTCAAGACCACACAACGCTACGCCCACCTGAGCGAGAACACCCTACTTGATGCTGCGAACGCAGCGACTCGCGCTGTTGGGGGCGTGATGCTGCCGGTAGCGCCTCCCCTTTTCCTCGCTGCCTAATTCACTTACCAAAGGAGCTACCATGACCAAAGCACTCTTACAAGAATTCGTCGCCGAGCCAACTTGCGCCATAGGTCAAATCCCACCAGTCACAGATCCCCTTGACGCTGAATGGGTAATCTTCTTGGACGGTGATGTCACCAACGTGGACGAATCAAACATCATTGATTTTAAAAAGTTCCACAATGAGTACACATACGAAGATTATTTGACGAACTTCGAGATGATAGATCGGATGTTCGAAACATGCCTGAGCCTCCAAGAAAAATTGATACAGGCCCAAGAGGTCATTGCCAAACTTCAAAAGCCATGACCCCTTCGGTAGCAAAAGTAGCAGTAGCGCCCAGCACACTACCATTAAAAATATTTGCAATGATCCCAAATTGGGAGCATAATAGGTCATGAGAATCGTTGCCCTTTCTACGCTTCGTGCTTTTTGGCTTAAACACCCGGATACAGAAGTGCCCCTGAGGGCTTGGTACACGCTGGCTAGCCGTGCCAACTGGAAGACCCCGAACCAGATCAAAAGTGCTTACAGGTCGGCCAGTTTTGTCGGCAGTAGCCGTGTTGTCTTCAACATCAAGGGCAATGAATACAGGTTGGTGGTGCTGGTGCGTTACGACAAAGGGCTAATGTTTATCCGCTTTGTGGGCACACACGTGCAGTACGACAGAACAGACGTCACAACGGTATAGGAGTTCAGCATGGAAATTCGACCCATTCACACCAAGAAAGACCACAAGGCAGCCTTGCTTGAGATCGAGCAACTGTGGGATGCGCCTGCCAAGTCACCACAAGCGGACCGGCTAGAGGTGCTGACCTTGCTGGTGGAGCAGTATGAGAAACAGTACTACCCCATTCACGATGTTGACCCCATTGAGTTCATTGAGCACGTCATGGATAGCCGTGGCCTAACTCGCAAAGACCTTGAGCATGTGATTGGCCCTCGGGGGCGAGTGGCTGATGTCCTGAACAGGGTGCGCCCCTTGACGCTGGAGATGATCCGCCGCTTGGTCACTCAACTCGAACTCCCGGCAGAAGTGCTGGTTCGGCCTTACGCCATGCGCGAAGACCTGATTGCTGCTTGATAATGCTTGCGGCAAGAAACTGGTCGTCCAGTTTGTTTGAAGAATTGAAAAAATCAGAGTCGCTTTGAAGCTGCTTCAAGCAGTAACTGCTCCCAAAGTGCCACGGCAAACTTTGGTGGCAATTTAATCAAAGCTCTCGCATAGCACCTGTCTGTCCTGACTGATAAGGTGTGAACTCGAGCCCGTGACAGGTGCGGCATCTTGCTGCACCCAAGCAATACGGCCTCCTGATAGGACACAACGTGTCTTGGGGAGGCTTTTGCTTTTTTGCATCTCCCCAAGGTTATTGACAAACCACTTTGGGGTCAGCCATGCAAAACTCATTACATCTAATCACCGACGATAAAAACCTATCCTTGCAACACGCGTGCACAGCTACTGATGCGTATATGCAGGAAACGCGCGTTATGTGTTTCCCCGGACAGCGCTTCTCGCTCAAGGGCCATCCACACAGAAACTACGACTCAATCAGTCTTAGCAAGGTAATGGAGCTGGTTTGCAATCCAGCCATAGAAGAAAAGGAAAACGCGCTATCGACAATCGGGAGCAATTACTGCGCTCACGATGCACGCAAGCACGATGTCCAAAGCACACATGGCCTATACAGCCTTCTGCGCTTTGATATTGACACTGGAAACTCATCAATGAAGGATGTCTGCGAGGCATTTAGCCTGCAATTAGGTAAGGGCATCTTTATGGTTTACAGCACATCGAGTGCAACAAAAGAGAACCAGCGGTGGCGTGTATTGATACCTGTACTTCATCCTGTCAACCACATAATTCGGCGTGCAGGAGAAATAGGTAATTGGCTGAACAAGCATAGGTCAGCTTAGCCGACTCCATCCACTTGGCCATCGTTGCAAAGTGCATGGGATGCCAGTCACGGTTGAAGTATTCGTGGGCCAGGTAGTGCCGGTTTTGTGCCTTGATCTGCTTAATCTTGTCATTCACAAGAGGGTTGGCTCTGGCAAACAGAGGGTTGGTCGCCAACAGTTTCTCGGTAAAGTCCAAAGCGCCGTCAATGCGGCTGACAATACCCACACCATCAGCACCAATCACATCAGCGTGTTCGGTCATTAGGTGGCGCATAGGTGCAAAGGTTCCCCAGCCAGGCAGGGTGTTGTAGCTGATGTAGAGCACACCCCCGACTTTGAGCTTCTTGCGGATGAAGTTAACAATGACGGCGCGGTTCTCATCAGATATCCAGCTCCAGATACCGTGCAGGTCCACTTTAGATGTAGTCAAACTCAGGCAGGTCACGCTTGGCGAATTCATCGAAGGCTTCGTCGTAGAGATGCGCATTAGCGCCAGACACTTTTGCTAATTCCTGAGCAAACCCAGCTTGAGATGGGTTGAAGTCTGTGCCGTGCCACGAACAAACCGAAGCAGCAGCGTGCATGTTGGCTGATAAGCCTTGGCCAAAGCCTAGTTCACAGGCAGTGCCAAACTCTGGGGCAACCAGGCCAGCATTCAAAAACGCCAGCTTAACGCGCTGTGGGTTGAGTTCTTGGTAGTAGCCGAAGGTGTAGCCAATGTCGGCAACGTAGCCTGAGGTCCAGTCGGTCATTTGCTTGTCTTTATAAAAAATAAAACCCCAGCCCCCTTGTGAGGAGTGGGGTCTTGGTTTGGTTTAAAGTGAATTAAGCCGTGTAATGATGGGCAGCTTGCAGACGTTAAAAAACCCCACTGCCTTGTGAGCGGTGGGGTAATTAGAGGGCCAATCGGATTAAGCTAGATTAGCAAAGTTTGCTGCAAGTAGTAACGCTGAATTAACACTACCAGTTAAAGTAACCACATCAACAAGGGTATCAGCTGCGGTGATATCGGTGTTACCTGCATCAGTTGTCAAAATAGCAATATTAGTTACACCAGCCGCATTACTGTAGACAATGTAAAATTGGTCGCTAGCGGCAAAGCTTTCTGCTCCAGCTGCAAGTCGAGTTCTGACTGCTGCAAGGTCAGCAAATGTGGCGTTATCAGCCGTTCTCAGTATTACTACTTCATCAGTAGAAGCTACAGTTAAGGCGGTACCTGCATCTGCAGAAGAAACAGGGGTAGCTGGCGCTCCTCCCGTTGAAATATTACCCGCAATCACATCGCCGCCAGCACCGACCAAGAAGCTTGTAATTGTCTCAAAACCGGTCGTTGTTCTGACGTTTATAGTATCTACTGCACCATCGACTGTAAGAGCAATAGTGTCATTTCCTGTTCCGCCGGTAATGGCGTTTGATCCGGCTCCACCATTAATTGTAAACGCCTCTGTTTGACCTGTCAGAACAACAGCAGCAGTACCAACCAAGCTGATCACCTCAACGGTTGCCAGGCTTGCATCTGTTGCCTGTGTATAAGTCAGACCAGTTGCAATTTGCAAGGTGTCTAACGTGCCAGCACCGCCAGTCATCACGTCGCTGTTAGCAACAGTGCCCGCATTCACAATGAACGTGTCATTACCTGCCCCACCGTTAATTTGGTCAGCGTTGGCCGTTCCAGTGATAGTCGAACCCAAAGCACGAGCCGTAATATCAGCGCCGAAGTTGCCTGTAACGCCGCTCAAGTCGGCATTATCGAAGCCTTTTTGTACCGCTGCGTTAGCCGCGCCGTTGTAGGTAGTCACTTGGTCTGTGGTGGATGACAGGTCAATCAAGAAGCCACCCAACACCGCGTTTTGAACAATGCTCAATGTGTCGACCGTTGCTGTTACTGTGCCGGCGTCCAAAACGTCATTCGCATGCTTCATGATGATCGTGTCGATGCCCGTACCGCCGGTGATGGTCATGGCTGCAGTTCCCTACGTGAGCCGGAAGCCATGATCATGTTACCTGCGAAAGTTCCTGCATTGATGGTCGCCACGTTGGTTTCCAAAGCTGTAGTCAGGAATGTGACATCCTGAACACCGCCAGTAGCCGCAGCAATACCGCCAGTCATGTTGATGTTGACCGCATTGGTTGTGTTTGCGTCACGGATCAACAAGCCCATGGCCGTTGCAGCGACGGTTGTCGACTGGTTCAGGGTCAGAGTCTCGATGCCGTTGGCTGTCAGCGTTGTTCCTGTCACGCCACCTGTATTTGTCAGGTTGAAGGTCAGCGCATCGGCAGCACCAGTTGCTGAAGCCAGCGCTACAGACACGCCTGCGGAATCTGACAATGCCGTCGTGGCATTACCCACCCCTACTGCTACACCTGCGGCCAGGCCGGTTATAGCGTAGGAATTGGTTCCGTTGACTACAACAGATGTCAGACCGGTTGCATTCGCAAGGCTGATACCACTGTCGGCCGTCCCTGTGGTGACCACCAGCGATTCAAAACCGGCAAGGGTCGCCGCCGTGTTGGCCGTACCACCATCGGAGTAACGCAATACGTCAGTCGTTCCTGAACCGCCAGTAATGGAGGCACCCAGAGTCACGCCAACTTCAGCGATGATGACATCCACCACGCCTGAAACCGCAGAAGCGTTGAAGGTCTTGAATGCTGCCCCACTACCAATCGCTGTAGTAGCCGTGAATGTAGACAGGCTGTTTCCGCCATTCAATGTGATGTTAACGAGTTCAGCAGTGTTGAATCCACCAACGTTTGCGCCAGGCGCATGGGCAGAGTTGCTACCCAAGGTGAGGTTGATGTTCTCCACAGCCGAGACACTGGCCATGTTGAGCGTTACACCGTTCAGCGTCATGTTCAGGGTGTCGGTACCAGCGCCGCCGGCCACTGTCTGTGCACCAGTACCCACAGCGGTGAGGGTCACGGTATCGTTACCAGCGCCGCCAGTGATGTTTTGCAGCACTGCTGTACCCGCAGCGTTGGTTCCAACGGCGGTGAAGGCAGTAGCTGTAGCAGAACCGGTCACTGTTAGTTGGCCCTCGAAAGCGCCAGCACCTAGGGTAGTTGTAGCTGCATTCAGTGTGCCCAGAGCTACCACCTTGTCTGCCAAACCACCAGTAAGGTTCAACGTTGGTGTCACAACTCCACTGACGTTCAGCGTGGATGCCTCGACAGTGCTTGCTGCCAATGTAACGGTCTCGATACCGGCTGCTGCGACCAATGTTGCATTGACATCGTTGGCAGCAGCATTGGTCAATGTCACAGTGACTGCGTCAGCTGCACCTGCTGAGTTAGCGAGACCGAAGGTCAAGGTACCGCTGTAGCCCGATGTGCCGGTGACGCCACCCGTTGTAGTCGTACCCAAACCGAGGTTGTTACCAGCAGCCAAATTGGTAAATGTGACGTTTTGAGCGCCAGCCACGTTTGCACGTGTAGTGCCCACGATACCGGCTGCGTTGATGGTGCTGGCTGCCGTTGCAGTCAACAGGTTTAACGTCTCAACACCTGAGGTGCTCAGAGCGCCAGTGGTTGCAGTCAAACCGTTGATTGTTGCGTTCAGCGTGTCTGCGGTACCTGCGGAATCGCTGACTGTGTCAGTGTTGAGCAGTGTCGCTCCAAAGACGTATGCGTCGCTGCCAGCGCCGCCGGCCAAGGAGTTGACGCCACTACCGCTGGTGATGAGGTCATTGCCTGCACCACCTGTGACGGTGCTTGCACCGGCAAAGTTAGCCAAGTCGATTGTGTTCACGGCTGCTGTCGCACCCGTTACATTGACACCGCCAAGCTGAGTGGTTGCACCGCTAAAGCCGAAGGTTGCTGACGCATTGGTCATGGCAGACGCGTCAACGGTCAGCGTCTTGGTGGTAGCAACCACTGCGTTAGTGATCGCTGCAGTGGCTGCAGGCGTAGCTGCGGCAACGGCCATTGTGATCGTCTCGATGCCTGATATGTTGACTAGGGATGCAGTGCCAGAGGCAGCCGTCATCACCAAGGCGTCAGTGCCCGTGCCGCCAACGACTTGCACTGTATTAAATGCCGAATCATTGCCACGAACAGTCAGCGCGATGTTGGCGTTGTTGGTAATAACGTCCCGGTTTGTGCCGTTGGATACCGCGCCATTGGTCAGAAGAACCGTCGTAGCGCCAGTAAACCCAGTAGCAAAAGTCAGATTGTTGATGCCTGCTTCAGACAAGTCATAGGTCGTCACGGAGGCAGCCAGAGGCGCTGCCAAAGAGACTGTTGTTGTGCCGGTCAGAGTGACGGTTTGAATGTTAGAAACGTTCGCAAACGCGGCGCTTGCGTTGGCTGATGCGGTCATCGACAAGGTGTTAGTGCCTGCGCCACCATCAATGGTGTCATTTGCGGTCAAGTTGCCGGCCATGACGAAGGAGTCGTTGCCGTCGCCACCGCTCAAGCTGTCGTTTCCAATGCCTGCTGTGATGGTGTCAAGGCCTGCGCCGCCCGAGACCGTGTTGTTGCCGTTGCCGGTGCCGATTGTGTCGTTACCGTCGCCGCCGATGATCGAGTCGTTGCCAGCGCCAGCGGCCAGCGTGTCTTGACCGGCTCCACCGTTGATCGTGGCATTAAAGGTGCCGATGGTAATGCTGTCGTCGCCGCCTGAACCGGTGATGCTTTGCGTACCGGCCGTGCCGCTGGTCGTAGTTGTGATCAGCAGTGTCCGGGTTCCCGCGTTTTGAGCGGTCATGCCTGACGCGTTGATTGTGAATAAACCTGTCGAGTTGGTGCTGATTGCGTTAAGGGCTATGTTTTCAATTTGATTTGCGCCTGTGAGTGTCAGCGATGTTGGAGTGCTTAGAGCCGAGTCAGTATTGATGGCAAGGTTGCCAAATGTCAGGGCAGCGCCACCAACTGCTGAGTTGGAGTCGATGGTTACGTTCTCGTAACCGGTGGAGGTAATGGCTTGTCCACCAAAGGTGTTGATACCCAGGGTTGCCACAGCGCGGCTGTTAAGCGTGAGCGAGTCAGAAGCTCCAGTAGTTCCGCCGGCAACTACCACCATGGCGCCTGCCAAGACACCAGCTGTTTGCGCGGCCGCGGTGCTGCCAAGGTTAACGGTCAAGGAGCCCGCGCCGCCGGTAATGGTGTCATCGCCGCCGGTCATCAAACTCGCACCCGTGAGGTTCAGGGTGAGGGTATCGATACCGGTTGCCACGTTGGTCAAAATCTGGTTGCCATCGAATACAGTGGTCGAGGTAATGCGCTCGATGTTGGTGATGTTGTAGGTAGTAGGTGTGGCTGCCGCCAGAGTGGCAAGCTGGGCAGAGGTGATGGTCAAGACGTCTGCTGTTCCAGCGCCACCGTTGATGGTGTCGGTCAGGGTAATGCCGGCGGTTGCGATGACGTTGTCGTTGCCTGCGCCAGTGTCAACCGATAGGTTGCCTGTAACTGCGCTCACGGTGATGGTGTCTGCGCCTTGGCTGCCGGTGACTGTTGCATTGACCGCAGCGCCAAAAGTCGCGCTCAGAGTCCCGGTGGCAGAACTTGCATTGAGGTTGGTGGTGGCAGCGGCGAGCTGGCCCAGGGCCAAGTTCTGTGTTCCGCTGACCGCGATATTGGGGGATGCGCTGCCGGTGATCACGACTGTGTTGGCGCCATCGGCGGAGACGATGTTCAGGGTTTCAACACCTGCGGTCATGGAAACGGCGCCGCCCGTGACGTTGCTCAGTGTCAGAGTTGCGGAGTCCGCTGCACCACCAACTGCTGCAGCTGTGTAGTTAAAAGTAGCGCCTGCAGCACTGTTGGCATATTTCAACGCGACACCACTGGTGCTGTTGATGTTGCTGGTGGTCAAAACATTAGTTGAGCCTGTGTTTTCAACGCTGGTGTAGCCGGTTGAGTTCAGCAAATCCAGTGTTGCGTCTGCAGTAAGGTTCGTTATGCTAATGTTTTCAATCAATGAAAGGCGTGGCGTGGCGACTCCCCCGTTCACAGTGGCGATAAGGGTGTCAGTGCCCCCGCCGCCGTTGAGCACATCAGAAGAGTTCAAAGTTTGAATGTTGTTGCCAGAGCCGCCCAAAGCGCCGCTAAACGTGTCATTGGCTGAACCGCCGGTGAAGGATGCGCCTGAGTCCACACTAGTAGTGAGCGACCTGAGTCATGGAATCGTAAGTCGTTTATTTATATGCAACGTTGCGATTATTAATAGCATATTTGCAATTTACCCAATCTCTACCTACTGATGCACTTTAAGCAACACGCCTTAGCCGGCCCCGCCCAGCGAAATTCTGTTTGAATTCAGTAAGTTACGCCGTTGGCGCTAGTAACGCTGACCCAACCTAGACTCGCCCGGGTATCAGACGTCTTTGTCAGGAAGCAACGCTGCGATGCCTGTGCGCCTATCTTTGCGACGCTTATTCACATCTTGAAGATCATCGACTGCCCTCGATACCGCCAGCATGGAGACCTTGATTGGCACTGCATCGACCTGAGACATATCAACCTCGATGCCCGCCTTGTGGAACAGCCTGAGGGCTTTGCTCAGGTACTCCGCCCTCGCAGACATCTCTAGGGTTTCAATTCTGGCCACCGTGGTTTTGGCTACCCCCATCAGTAGAGCAAACTCCTCTTGGTTCCACCCGGCGGCGGCCCTTGCCGCGCGTAAGGCAACAACAATTTTCCCACTTTCAAGCAAATCAGCGTTTGACATTATTTGCGGTTATGCTATTATTAGTCATATAATTGGATGCAACTGTTTTGATGGAGACATGTGATGCCAGTCGTAAATTTAACGCAACAAGTTCTTAAAACCCTTTCCTGCCCCGCAGACTGCAAGAAAGTAGACTATTTCGACTCCTCATGCAAAGGGCTCCTGTTGGAGCTACGCGTTTCAGGAGGGCGCACTTATTATCTGCGCTTTACCGACGAGCGAGGGTGCAACCGCCAACTTAAATTGGGCGACGCTCGTGACATTTCGCTCAGTCAGGCCAAGCAGTTGGCTGACAAAAAGCGCAATCAGATTGCAATGGGTCAAGACCCGGCGGCCGATAAAGCAGTTCACCGTCAAGTCCCCACCGTCAACACCTTCATCCACGACAGCTACCTGCCGTTCGTGCAGGGCTACAAGCGGTCATGGAAGTGCGACGAAGGCTTGCTCAGAAAGCACATTGAACCCGTCTGGGGCAAGCGGTACCTTGACCAGATCACCAAGGCAGACCTCATCAGTCTTATGGCCCAGCACCGCACCACTCACGCCCCGGGGTCATGCAACCGCTTGCTCATTTTGCTGCGCTACGTGTTTTCTTGTGCCATCAAGTGGGAAACGCCGGGCATCGCCAAGAACCCGACCGCTGGCACCCCCCTGATGAAGGAGGACAACCAAAAAGAGCGTTACCTCAGCACAGATGAAGCCCAGCGCCTGTATACCCAGCTTCAGCAGTCAGACAACCAGATGCTTCAGTACATCGTGCCCATGCTGATCCTGACGGGTGCCAGAAAGCGCGAGGTGCTGGACGCACGCTGGGAGGACTTTGACTTTGAGCGCCGGCATTGGCGCATCCACACCACCAAACTCGGCAAGCCCCGCTTTGTGCCTATGTCCGATGGCGTGGTTAGCCTGCTCGAGTCTTTGCCGCGGTTCGACTGTGAGTGGGTGTTCGCTAACCCCAAGACGCTCAAGCCCTATGTGTCGATCTTTTGCTCATGGAATACGGCCAGAACCAAAGCCGGCTTGGCTGATGTCCGCATCCACGACCTCAGACATTCGTATGCCAGTTTTTTGGTCAACGCGGGACGGAGCCTGTACGAGGTGCAGCGCCTGTTGGGGCATACACAGATCAAGACGACGCAGCGGTACGCGCATCTGTCGCATGACACCTTGCTCGATGCCACCAACTCGGTGAACACGACGCTGGCGGGGATGTTTGTGCCGATGGTGTCGGCAAGCCCT
>SXGR01645898.1_pt1 | contig 10430 bp, 11 predicted proteins | sample 3174711 | NCBI WGS metagenome assembly SXGR01 (sample SAMN11356860, study PRJNA531348) | freshwater metagenome | isolation source: freshwater sample F1-60 | place: China: Fuxian Lake, Yuxi | collected 2017-12-25 | reverse complement strand
GGACATCAAGGTGATCGACCGCACCCAGCTCATTCTCGATATTTTCGCCAGACGGGCGCATAGCCGTGAAGGAAAGATACAGGTCGAATTGGCGCAATTGCGGTATGTGCTGCCCAGGCTCTCAGGAAAAGGGACAGCGCTCTCGCGGCTCGGCGGCGGGATTGGGACGAGAGGGCCGGGTGAAACGAAATTGGAAACCGACCGGCGACGCATCCGCGACCGCATTACGCGTCTCGAGCATGAGATCGAGCATTTTGCCCGGCATCAGGACCAGCGCAGGGCGCGACGTGGGCGCCATGGCTTGCCGGTTGTCTCGCTGGTCGGCTACACCAATGCCGGGAAGTCCACGCTCTTGAACGTATTGACCGACAGCCACGTATCGGCAGACAACCGTGTGTTTGAGACCTTGGACACCACCAGCCGCAAGCTCCGTTTCCCGCAGGACCGCGAGGTCATCATCACCGATACCGTCGGATTTATCCGTGATCTTCCCAAGGAACTGGTCGGAGCGTTTCGCACGACCTTAGAGGAGTTGCGCGAGGCCGATTTGCTGTTGCACATCGTCGATGCCGGCGCGGCCGACATCGACGTGCAAATTACTGCGGTCGTCTCCATTTTGCAGGAACTCGATCTGGATACCATCCCGCGTATGCTGATCTTCAATAAATGCGATCGTCTGTCGGCGCATCATATCGAGCCGCTCTGCCGCCGGTACCACGCGATTGGAATTTCCGCGCTCCAGCCGGAGACGTTGCGGCCGCTTCTGGCTGAGCTGGATGCGCATGTCCAGTCGCTGATGGCAGGACGTGCACCGGCCTCTGTGCCGCAGGCCCATGATGAGACGATCGCACTTGCATCTCGTTCGTAAACCACTGCACAATCGATCGGCTGCAATGACGCCTCGAACACTACGCACGGCACAGACTGCCGATGGTCCGTCCAGAATCGCGAAGATTCTATTTAACACTATGGCGGATGCCGCTATGGAGTTGACGCATCGCTCTCCCTGGGAATTGCTTGTTGCGACGATTCTCTCTGCGCAATGTACCGATCGGCGGGTGAATCAAGTGACGCCGGCCCTCTTTGCAGGGTATCAGACCCCGCTGGATATTGCGCAAGCCAAGCCGGCAGAGCTGGAGGCGCTGATCAAACCGACCGGCTTCTATAAGAGCAAAGCCAAGCACTTGATTGGATGCGGGCGAATGCTCAGCGAACGATTTCATGGCCAGGTTCCGGCGACGATGGAAGAACTGACCTCATTGCCTGGAGTCGGGCGCAAGACGGCCAATGTCATGCTGGGTACGGCCTTTGGTCAACCGGCCGTCGTCGTCGATACCCATGTGAAGCGCGTGGCCAATCGGTTGAATCTGACGCGATCCGACGATCCCGAGCGTATCGAGCAGGACCTGCAACGGGCTTTTCCCCAAAACCAGTGGACCGGTTTGGCGCAACGTCTCCTGCTTCATGGCCGGTATGTGTGTCTCGCCCGTTCTCCGAAGTGCAAGGGCTGTGCGTTGTATGACGTATGTCACTGGAAAGGAAAACAACCGCGATGATCACAAGCATGACAGGATTCGGCCGGCGGCAAGGCGCCTGGCTTGATGGGACGGTGACCATCGAGGTTCGTTCTGTGAACCATCGGTTTCTGGAAGTCTCGATCCGTCTGCCGAGACTGATGGGAAGCCTCGAAGAGTCGTTCAAGAAGGCGGTGCATGAACATTGTTCCAGGGGACGTGTCGAGATGACGGTATCGCTGCAAGGCGGGCGGGGCGGTGCACGGTCTCCGCAGCTTGACGCTGCATTGGCGAAACAGTACTATCAGACTCTTCGCACTCTTCAACGGACGCTCAAGCTTGGAGGCTCCATCGACATCGGGCTCATGGCGGGGTTTCGCGATATCATCGTCCTTTCTGATCAGCCGGTGGATGATCCGAAGCTCGCAAAACTAGTGGAAAAACTTGGCCTGCAAGCATTGCGTGACCTTGCGGGGATGCGCAAAAAAGAAGGGGCGCTCTTGGCCCACGACCTCCTGAGCCGCCTGAAAGCAATCGGAACGTTGAAGCAGCAGGTTGCGGAACGGGCGCCATCTGTGTCGCAGGCGTCGTTCGTTCGGATGAAAGAACGGGTGAAGAAACTATTGAACGGCGAGATCCCCGACATCCCAAGACTTCATCAGGAACTGGCCGTCTACGCAGATCGGGGAGACATTACGGAAGAATTGGTCAGATTGGATGCGCATATGATACAGTTTCACCAAACAGTGCATAGTGCTCAACCAGCTGGAAAGACGCTGGATTTTCTCATCCAGGAAATGGGACGGGAGATCAATACCATTGGATCGAAAGCCAGCGACGCTGCGATTGCGGCAGCAGTAGTTCAGATGAAAGCCGAACTCGAACGGATCCGAGAACAGGTACAGAACGTGGAATGATTACCGCCAAGTCAGCGACCAAGCTTTCACCGGACTCTGCAGAGGGGCGCCAGTCTCACGAGCGGATGGGCATCCTCTTTATCATTTCAGCCCCGTCAGGAGCTGGTAAAACAACCCTCTGTAAACAGTTGTCTGCCTCTATCCCGGGACTCTGGCATTCCGTGTCCTACACCACCAGAAAACCGCGCACTGGGGAGGAAGGTGGATGCGAGTACTACTTTGTCGATGAAAATGTGTTTCAAGACATGGTTGCGCGCAATGAATTCCTGGAGTATGCCCATGTGTATGGGAATTGGTACGGTACTCCACGGAAAGCCTTGATGGACAAGATGGAGCAAGGTATAGACGTCTTGTTGGAAATTGACGTACAGGGTGCGCTTCAGATCAAGAAGAAGTCCGAGAATGGCGTCTACATTTTTATTCTTCCGCCGTCTCTGGACACGTTGCGCGCGCGCCTCCAAGGTCGCGCGTCAGACTCACAGGAAGAAATCGTTCGCCGGCTGCAGCGGGTCAAAGAAGAAGTCTGGAGCTTTCGCGAGTACTACTATATCGTCCGTAATGACGACCTCGCGCAGTCGTTCCGCGAGTTGCAAAGTATCTTTCTTGCGGAACGGCTCAAGACCAAGCGGCTCGACATGAACTGGTTCGAGCAGAACTTTATTATCGAGAGAGACCCCCCAACAGAGCAATCGGGCCACATAACCACCTCATAGCAGGAGCGCGCATCATGATCGATATGCTGAGTTTACTCCCGCAGTACACACCGAACGAGTTCGATTCCCGCCACCGGTTGGTGATCGTCGCCTCGCAACGGGCCAAACACTTGGCCCAGGGGGCAAAACCGACCGGCCCCTCTCGCTTTACCAAAGAAACGACCGGCGCGTTGGACGAAGTGCTGCGCGGCAAGGTTTCGTATCTGACCGGGAAAGAGGCTCGCGATGCGATGAAGGAGGCGAAGCGCGGGAAAGAAGGCGAAACCGAGCGCATGGCGATGATGACGGGAGAGGATGCGAAGGAGATCAAAAAAGAACTCAGTGCGTATGTGGATGATACGGCCAAGCCGCAAGCGGTTCCGGCTGAAGAATAGATTGAGGAGGACTCATTGAGCCTGGATGGAGCGCCGGCAATGTTGCGGGGCAGACGCCTCGTGCTGGGCGTCACCGGGAGCATTGCCGCCTATAAGGCGGTGAGCTTGCTGCGGGCACTGAAGTGTCGAGGCGCATCTGTTTCCGTAGTGATGACGAATAGCGCAACTAAATTCGTAGCACCGCTGACATTTGAAGTGCTTTCCGGGGAGCGAGTTACGACCGATCTTTTTGAAGCCCGCGAAGAGATGCGGCATCTGACAGTCCCCGAAGGCGCCCATGCCGTCATTATTGCGCCGGCTACGGCGAATTTTCTGGCCAAGGCGGCCGTTGGATTGGCGGATGACGTCCTCTCGACGATGTTGCTCACGGCCCAGTGTCCGCTGATTATTGCTCCGGCTATGGACGGTGGCATGTGGGAACATCCCACCGTGGTCGAGCATGTCCGGATGCTTCGTGCGCGTGGTGTCGTGGTGCTCGATCCAGAAGTTGGGCCGCTGGCGTCTGGACATGTGGCGCAAGGGAGACTGGCTGCTGAGCCGAGAATCGTGGAAGCGGTGGAAGCGCTGCTGATTCCGCAGGCCGATTGGCTGGGACAGCGGGTGCTAGTGTCGGCGGGACCTACTCTGGAGGCGATCGATCCTGTTCGGTTTATCTCTAATCGTTCGTCGGGCAAGATGGGCTATGCGATCGCGGAAGCGGCCCGTGACCGGGGAGCGGACGTAGTGCTGGTCACCGGGCCGACGGCACTTGTGCCACCGGCCGGTGTCGAAGTCCTGTCGGTTACATCGGCACAAGAAATGGCCGACAGCCTCTGCCGTCATTTTGCCTGGGCGACGGTGGTGGTGATGGCAGCCGCCGTCGCGGACTTTCGGCCACGGGAGCAAGCGGTTCAGAAAATGAAGAAACAAGGCCGCATGTCGTTGACGCTCGATCTTGAGGCGGCGCCCGATATTCTCGCGATGCTGTCTGCGCAACGGACCACTCAAGTTCTCGTAGGGTTTGCTGCAGAGACTGAGGATGTGATTGCGCATGCCATGGCGAAGCTTGTCGGAAAAGGGCTTGACGCGATTGTCGCGAACGATGTTACCAAAGAAGGCGCCGGGTTCGGCAGCGATGACAACGCCGCCGTCGTTCTTGCGCGTGGCGGCAGGCGGAAAGAATTCGGGTTAATGTCTAAACGCCGGCTGGCGGACCAAATCCTGACGGAAGTGCGGAATTTACCCGCAACCTGCCGCACGTCGCCTAGCGATCAAACTACTTCGATGAAGAACAATTCATAACTTTCCAGATAGTTCAATGGTTTGACCATCCTGGGCGGGACTGCTAAAATGCCACCCTTGTTCCATGCAGAAGCGTCAAGTCTGGTTTGATCGAGAGGCGGTTCGTACATCCTATGCTGCGTATACTAGTCCTGCATGGCCCCAACCTCAATTTGCTGGGGAACCGTGAAGAGTCTGTGTATGGGACCGCCACGCTTGCTGAGATCAACGTGTCGCTGTCGAAGCTCGGCAGTGAACTGGGAGTGGAACTGGAGATCCGCCAGTCGAATCATGAAGGCGAGTTGGTGACGTGGATTCAGGACGCTCGCGGCAACTATCACGGGATCATCATCAATCCTGCGGCGTATACGCATACCAGCATTGCGGTGAGGGATGCACTATCGGCTGTCGAGATGCCCGCGATCGAAGTGCATCTGTCAAACATTCATCGGCGGGAAGAGTTTCGCAGGCATTCCTATGTTTCGGGGGTGACGCTGGGCCAGATTTCAGGATTCGGCCCGACCGGCTATCTCTTGGCGCTACGGGGGCTGCATGAACATCTGTCCTCGCATGGATCCAAGCCCGTCTCAGGGGTGGGATTGAGTCGTGGGGCCGAGACGCGCAGCCATTGACCCATGGTTCATGGGTCTGATTGAAGGGAGCACGGAGTGATTTCGACCGTTGATTTTCGAAATGGGGTTCGTCTCATGGTGGAAGGCGAGCCGTTCTATATCGTGGAATTTCAGCATGTGAAGCCGGGAAAGGGCGGCGCTTTCGTGCGTACCAAGCTGAAAAGTTATCTGTCGGGGAATGTGCTGGATCGAACCTTTCGGTCCGGGGAGCGTTTTGAAGAACCAGACTTGGAAGAACGCGACATGCAGTTTCTCTACGCCACCGGCGAGTTGTTTACGTTCATGGATACGGAATCCTATGAACAGCTCTCATTCGAGAAGGGCACGCTCGGAGACAATGCGGATCTCTTAAAAGAAAACATGGTCGTCAAGATTCTGGTCTATGAACACCGGCCGATCGATGTCGTGCTGCCCAATTTTATCGAGTTGAAGGTCGTCGATGCGGATCCTGGCGTTCGAGGCGATACCGCATCCGGCGGCACCAAACCCGCGATCGTCGAAACCGGGGCGACAATCAAAGTCCCTCTGTATTTGGAAGTCGGCACTGTGATCAAGATCGATACTCGTACCAGGTCGTATGTGGAGCGGGTTCGGTGAGCGCGCGCCGACGGTCCACACCGAAGAAGAAACCGAGACCGATCATTCTGCCGTCCATGCCGGGTGGGCCTGGGCAGGGGCAGGACGCATTGCTCACGAGCGGCCAAACCAAGCAGATCCAAGATCTCATTGATTTGCTTCGCCGGAACAACTTGACCGAGTTGGAATTAGAACGGCAAGGGGTGCGTATCCGAGTCTGCCATGAGATCGGCATCAAGTCCGTCACGGCTGCGGTGCATGAAACCGTCTCCAATATTCATCAGCTAAGCATCCATCCCACGAAGGCTTCCGGTCCTCCGGCCGACGATACGACCGGCATGGTGACGATTACCTCCCCCATCGTCGGGACGTTCTATCGATCGCCGTCGCCGGATGCCGATCCCTATGTTGAAGAGGGCGACATGGTCAAAAAAGGCCAAGTGCTGTGCATCGTCGAAGCCATGAAACTGATGAATGAAATTGAGTCTGAAACGGACGGTCGCATCGTGAAGATTCTAGCCGAAAGCACCAAGCCGGTCGAGTATGGGCACGCACTCTTCTTGATAGATCCCAACCCCGTTGACTAGACGGTCCTCGCCGACCTATCGGAGCCACGACGTGTTTAAGAAAGTGCTTGTCGCCAACCGCGGAGAGATTGCGCTACGGGTCATCCGAGCCTGTAAGGAGCTCGGAATCAGGACCGTTGCCATCCATTCGGAGGCTGACGCTGCCAGTTTGCATGTGCGCGCTGCGGATGAGAAGGTGTGCGTGGGGCCGCCGGAAGCGGCGCTGAGCTACCGCAATATTCCAAACGTTCTGAGCGCGGCGGAGATTACTGGGGTGGATGCCATCCACCCCGGCTATGGGTTCTTGTCTGAGAACGCGCACTTTGCCGAAGTCTGCGAATCCATCGGCGTCAAATTCATCGGTCCGACCTCTGAAAACATTGCCATGATGGGGGACAAAGCCAAGGCCCGTGAGGTTGTGTCCAAGCGGGGGCTGCCCGTGACGCCAGGCAGTCTCGGTGAGTTGCGGAGCGAAGGTGATGCGATGCAAGCTGCGCAGAAAATCGGCTTTCCCGTCATCATCAAAGCAACGGCCGGAGGCGGAGGCCGCGGTATGCGCGTCGTGAACAAGGCCGAAGATTTGGGCCGGGCGTTTCAGGCCGCCCAGGCCGAGGCGAAGTCTACCTTCGGCAACGAAAACGTCTATCTCGAACGATATTTTCTGGAGCCGCGCCATATTGAAGTCCAAGTCATGGCCGACCACCTCGGCCATGTTATTCACCTGGGTGAGCGCGACTGCTCGATTCAACGGCGGCATCAAAAGCTGGTCGAGGAAACTCCGTCTCCGGCTATCGATGAGAAGCTTCGTCGGGAGATTGGACGGGTCGCCGTTGAGGCCGTCAAGGCCGTGCATTATCGAAATATTGGCACCGTGGAGTTTTTGCTCGATAAAGAGCGGAACTTCTTTTTTATGGAGGTGAACACCCGTATCCAAGTCGAGCATCCCATCACCGAAATGGTAACCGGCATCGATTTGATTAAGGAACAGATTTGTCTGGCAGCCGGTCATCCACTTTCGATCAGACAGCAGGACGTCGTGCTCAACGGGCATAGCATGGAATGCCGGATCAACGCGGAGGATCCTGAAAAGTTTACCCCGTCTCCCGGGCAGATTACCAAGTACAGTGCGCCCGGAGGGTTCGGCGTTCGAGTCGATTCCACTATGGAGTCCGGCGCAACAGTCGTGCCGTATTATGACTCAATGATCGCAAAATTGATCACACACGGGCGAGACCGCCAAGAAGCGATGGCTCGGATGAGGCGCGCGCTCGATGAATTCGTGATTGAAGGGATCAAGACCACCATTCCTCTCCATCGCAGGATCTTTAACGATCCTGATTTCCAAAAAGGCCACATTTCTACCGCCTTCCTGGAGCAGCTACTCGCCAGATAGTTCCGGAGGCGCAAGCCTAGCGTCAGCTCACAACATTTTGTAGGATGCGAGTATGAAACGTCTTGGCATTATCCTCGGTGTGATTGCCATCGGATTGGCCATCGGCGGGTACATGTTTTTCAACGGAGAGCGAAAGGTGCCAGTTCGATACCGGACGGTTGCTATTGAGCGCGGTTCGGTCGTATCGATCGTGAGCGCGACTGGAACGATCAATCCAGTGGTCTCCGTTCAAGTCGGCACCCAAGTCTCAGGAATGATCAAGAGCCTTCATGCGGATTTCAATTCGCGGGTGAAAGCCGGCGACAAAGTGGCCACCATCGATCCGGAACCGTTCAAGGCCCGCCGCGATCAAGCAGCCGGGAATCTTGAAATGGCGCGGTCAAACGTGGCTCGATCCAGAGCCGATCTTGCGCAGCGTAAGCGCGAGCGGGACCGTGTGCAATCGCTGGTGGCTCAGGAATTTGTGTCGCAGAACGACGTGGACGTCGCGCTCACCAATTACCAAAGCGCCGAGGCGCAACTACGGGTCAGTGAGGCGCAGGTGAAGCAGGGCGAAGCAGTGCTGAATGCCGCTGATCTGGAATTGAAGTATACCGTCATCCGTTCGCCGATCGACGGAGTGGTCGTTGCGCGAAATGTGGAAGTGGGTCAGACCGTGGCGTCAAGTTTTGCCACGCCGAACCTCTTTTTAATCGCGCGCGATCTCACGAAAATGCAAGTGGATACCAATGTGAGTGAGTCGGATATCGGCGGTATCACCGAAGGCAAGGACGCGGCCTTTACGGTGGATGCCTATCCAGGTGTGCGGTTCGAGGGGGTCATTCGACAAGTGCGGTTGGCGCCGATTAATGTGCAAAATGTCGTGACCTATAATGTGGTTGTGGCGGTCGATAACGAAGATCTTCAGCTCAAACCAGGAATGACGGCGAATGTGTCAATCATTGTGGCGCAGAAGGACCAAGTCTTGAAAGTGCCGAATGCTGCGTTGCGCTTCAGTCCGCCACAGAGCGAACGTGCTGAGGGGGCAAGCAGTGGAGGAAAACCGGTCAGAGCCGATGCCGGTGTAGGGAGCTATTCGAGAGACGCTTCCGCAAATTCCGGGGGACAGGCAAGAAAGGTCTGGAAGGTAGGTGTCACCGGAGCGCCGGAGCCGTTCACCGTTCACACGGGTATTTCCGATGGGGTTTCAACGGAAGTGCTGGATGGCGCAGTGGCCGACGGCGATATGGTGGTCATAGGGGTTGAGACCGCACGGGGGGGGGAGCGGCGATCCGGCGAGCTGCCTCCCGGGTTTGGTAGCGGAGGCCAGCGCCGGTCTACTCCAGGCCGTGGGATGTAGTGTTTGTTTTATAGGGTCATGAGTCGTTGGGTAAACCTGCGTGAAGCGCAGGACGGGAAATGCAAGTGTGAGCCATCTTTGTTTGCGAGATACGAAGTACGAGATACGCTAGGATGAGAGGGGTCACCCGCTGATGGCCGTGCTCATCTGTTGTGAGGGCATTCGGAAAATCTATCGTCTTGGGGATGTTGAGGTGCAGGCCCTTCGAGGGCTGGATTTGTCGATCGACTCGGGAGAGTTTGTTGCCATCATGGGGTCGTCAGGTTCCGGAAAGTCGACCCTCATGAATATCCTCGGTTGTTTGGACCAGCCGACCACAGGACGCTATTGGTTGAATGGCATCGATGTCGCAGGGCTGCGGGCTGATCAGCTGGCCGATATTCGCAATCGACAGATCGGATTCGTATTTCAAAACTTCAATTTGATCCCACGCACCAGCGCGCTGGAAAATGTGCAGCTGCCGCTATTTTATCGGGGAGTCTCGTTACGGGAGCAACGAGTATTGGCTACGGAGGCCCTTTGCCTGGTCGGGCTTCAAGGGCGGGAGGGGCACTATCCTACACAGCTTTCAGGAGGCCAGCAGCAGCGTGTGGCGATTGCCCGGGCGTTAGTAGCGTCACCGTCTCTGCTGCTAGCGGATGAACCGACCGGCAACCTAGATACAGAGTCGAGCCGGGAGATTATGGCGATTCTCGATCAGTTGAACAAAGAACAGGGCATCACGATCATTCTCGTGACGCATGAAACGGATATTGCCGCCTACGCCGAACGTGAAATTGTGATCAAGGATGGCCATGTCTTGACTGACCGCCGTGCCCGATCGGTGGTCCCGTTGTCTCGTCCGGAGGCCTGATGTTGGCGTTCGTCCTGCTCACGGTGCTGACGGCCATTCGCATTCTGGGGCGTAATCGGCTTCGGGCCGGATTGACCATGCTGGGGATTGTAATCGGAGTCGGAGCGGTGATCGCGATGGTGAGTATCGGAGAGGGGGCCAAGGCCGCCGTGGCCCAACGGGTGGCCAGCATGGGTACCAACGTCATTATGGTGCTGCCCGGTTCCATGACAACGAGCGGGGTGAGGGGCGGGCAGGGGGGCGCAGTCACATTGACGATATCGGACGGCATGGAACTCAAGAAGCGCATTCCG
>SXGR01477740.1_pt1 | contig 10430 bp, 10 predicted proteins | sample 3174711 | NCBI WGS metagenome assembly SXGR01 (sample SAMN11356860, study PRJNA531348) | freshwater metagenome | isolation source: freshwater sample F1-60 | place: China: Fuxian Lake, Yuxi | collected 2017-12-25 | reverse complement strand
GTGGATCCGATGTACATTCCGGGGCGCTTGCGAACGGCGTCTAGGCCTTCTAAGACGGTGATCGCGTTGGCGTCATAGGACACGAGGGTAAAGCCTCCTTTTACAAGAAAATCTCTGTGGTTGACCGGGGCCAAGCAGGTGGTCGGCAAGCGGGGAAAATGGAGCTTCCTGTGACCGACATTCTAGCGGGTATTTCTGACGGTCAGGTGCTCGGCACGGCCCCTGAAGGCCCTGTAACCGCATTTGACCCCCTGTCACCAAGGTGGTATCCGGTTTAATGGGGTTTTTGGCTTGAGATAGTGCTCAGGTGGCATTTAGCCGTATGTGTCACGGGGGCCTCGGCCCTTCACTCGGCGGGGGCCAGCAACCCAACTTGGGGCGGTTGGGCCAACGACGGTGATGTTCTTGACCACCCCGGACCCCACCGCTTCGCTAATGGCCGTTCGTAGGTGCGGCAGCAAGAGGCGCACTTGGGTCGCCCACGAGGTGGACTCGGCCCTTAGCGCCAACTCACCATCCACGAATGACTCGGGCACGACGTGGCTGGCGAGATCCGGCCCGGCAATCTGCTCCCAGGTGGCTAGTAGTGCAGCGGCGGTACTGGTGTGCTCCCAACCTTTTTCGATCAAGAAATCATCAACGGCCGCGCCAAGTAGTTGCGGGTCTCGCCCCTGGAAGTTGGTCCGCTGCTTCTTGGCTGTCGCCTTTTTGGATTTGGCGCCGGTGCCGGCCGTGGCGCGGCGCAGAGCTGCCGCGGCAGCATCTGAGGGTGGGTTGGCAGGTGGTAGGCCTTCGGTTGGGCTCACGCGGGGTCCTGCAAGGTGACGGTTCCTGCGCTTACGGTGAACCTGACACCACGTAGTGAGTCGGGAATATCCATCTCCACCGCGGCTGTGATGATCACTTGGGTGGCGGTGCCGACTTGCTCGGCAAGGCGTTGCCGGCGTGCGGCGTCCAACTCGGCAAAAACATCATCAAGTATCAACACTGGGTCGACCCCATCGGCTCGTAACAGTTCAAATGCAGCTAGACGTAACGCCAACGCTATCGACCAGGATTCACCGTGCGATGCGTAGCCTTTCGCCGGCATCTGACCAAGTGTTAGCAGGATGTCATCGCGATGTGGCCCGATTAAGGTTATGCCCCGATCAAGTTCGTCCCCGCGCTTGTTCTTGATCGCTTCTAAGATCGCCAGCCGCCAGCCCTCACGATCGGCCGACACCAATTGGTCGGCGGGTGCGCTGGCAGGTGCATCGGCACCGAGTGATGAAACATAGGTCAGGCCCAGCAGGGTGTCGTCGTCACCTGAGATAAACGCATACTTTTCTCGGGCAAGGCCCATTATGGCAGCGAGCAATGAGGTACGAGCAGCTACCAACTCAGACCCACTTGCCGCGAGTTGCTCGTCCCAGACTCCTAATGTCCGCAGCATTTCCGTGCCCGCAGTTCGCCTCGCGATACTCGCTGATTTTAGTAGCGCGTTGCGTTGCTTCAGCGTTCTTTCGTAATCACTGCGGGTGCCAGCAAGCCGCGGGGTGCGTTGTACTAATAGGTCGTCGATGAATTTACGCCGGTCACTTGGATCGCCTTTTACGAGAGCTAGGTCCTCGGGCGCGAACAGCACGGTTCGTAGTAGTCCGAGGACATCACGAACTTTGGGTACGGGTGTTCGATTGACCCTCGCTTTATTCGCAGATCCTGGGCTGATCGCAAGTTCGATCATGATGACCCGATCATCATTTACCACTTCACAGCGAATGAACCCCTGAGTGGCGCCGGTGCGTACTAATGGGGCATCGGTGGCGACCCGATGGCTACCCAGCGTGGCTAGGTAGCAGATGGCCTCGACTAAGTTTGTTTTCCCCTGCCCATTACGCCCAACGAATGTGGTAACCCCACGTTCTAGTGCGCAATCCACCTGCTCATAAGAGCGCAGATCGGTAAGACTTAGTGACTGCACCCACACGATCAGCCAGTCAAACGTACCGGCATAAGTAAGTAGCGGTACTCATCGCTTGGTTTGTCTCTGGCCTCGGCTAACCCGGTCAAAACCGCCGGCCTCGTCGCTTGGGTAAATGCGAATCTCGCTATCGATCGATCAACCGAAGCCAAGCCATCAAGCAGGTAGGTCGGGTTGAATGCGATCTCTAACCCATCACCTTCGACATCGCAAGCGACCGCCTCACTTGCCTGCGCGTCATCACCGGTGCCTGCGCGTAAGACCACCTCCGTGCCCTCGAATGCCAACCTGACTGGTGTGTTGCGCTCGGCAACCAAGGAGACACGCTTTACCGCATCGGCAAGTTCTGAAGTGTCGACGAGTGCGATTGTGGCAGCTTCGCTCGGCAGAAGTGTTCGATACTTCGGGAACTCCCCATCAAGGAGCCTGGTGGTAGTGCGCCGACCATTGCCTTCGAAACCAATCAAACCCGCACCGGCACCGCCATCACCTAAAGCGATGAACATCTGGTCAACCGAGGCAAGTGCTTTTGCGGTGTCGGCCAATGTGCGCGCTGGGATAAGTGCGTTTGTTGAGATCTTCGGGGAATCGGGCTGCCAGGTGAATTCGCGTACCGCTAGCCGGTACCTATCTGTAGCCGCCAACACAATGTTGTCGCCTTCAATTTCAACGCGAATGCCGGTTAGTGTCGGCAAGGTGTCATCGCGCCCAGCAGCAATGGCCACCTGTGCCACCGCGGCTGCAAATAGTGAACCCTCGACCTTGCCTGAGGTGGCTGGCATGGCAGGTAATTGCGGATAATCCTCCACCGGCAAGGTCGGCAAGGTAAATGTTGATCTCCCGCAGGTAATTACGATGCGGGTGCCTTCACTTTCAATCACCACCGGTTGCGCGGGTAGGGAGCGCGCGATGTCGGCCAGAAGTCGGCCAGAAACCAAAGTGGTTCCTGAAGTGGTGACGTCAACAGGGATTTCAACTCGAGCCGAGACTTCGTAGTCAAAACTGCTCAGTGTTAGTACGTCACCATCAGCACTTAGAACTAGCCCCGCTAAGACCGGCAGCGCCGGGCGGGCCGGCAAAGTACGCGCTGCCCATGCAACCGCATCCGCGAGGACATCACGCTCGACCCGAAACTTCACGATCTCCTCCAGATCAGACACCAGCAGTTAAGCCACCAGAATCAAATGATCCGTGGGTGCAGGGGCCCAGTGTGTCAGGCGTAGGGGCAGATCACTAGTGCAAGGTGCACCCCTGTGGGCACTGCACCGCTGGTCGGGTCATCCACCGGCCTTGAGGCAATGATGGTACGTAATTCCAATTAAGTTATAGGTAGCCGTAGTAGTAGGTGCTGTGGAAACTGGGGAAAAACCGACTTTCACCCGCGGACGGCCGTACGCAGGCTGTGGATGGCCTGAGGGCTAGAATGGCGTTAGTTGTGGACCGGAGTGGATAAGTTCCAGGAGTTGGCAGGGGATGGAACTTTTGCCCCAATGTTGTCCCCAAGGTATGAAAGCGATCCAGTCCCAAAAGGCTAGTTATCCACAGGCTGTCCACTAGTGGGGACAGGACCCCAAAACGGACATTTCAAGATAGTTACCCACAGCAATATCCACAACCGCCATCCACAGGTGTGGGTAACGTGGGGATGAACAATACAGATGTGACAAAAGTTCACTTCTGAGGGAAAACGGCTGGGGTGTCAATCCTTGTTACATAGCGCGGGGTTGCGACTTGATTCTACTTGTCAGGTCCGTAACCTGATTGAATAAACTGCGGCGCTCTGCCATCAAGTGGCGGATTTTTCGGTCGGCATGCATCACCGTCGTGTGATCGCGGCCGCCAAATGCCTGGCCGATCTTTGGAAGCGATAGATCCGTTAACTCCCGGCACAGGTACATGGCGATCTGGCGAGCGGTAACCAGCACCCGGGAGCGACTAGATCCACATAGATCATCAATAGTGACACCGAAGTAAGTCGCAGCGGCCGCCATAATCTGTGCCGCGGTAATCTCCGGGCCGGTCTCCGATGGGAATAGATCCTTTAACACCACCTCGGTAATTACGAGGTCAACCGGTTGCCGATTCAAGGAGGCAAATGCGGTGACCCGAATTAGGGCGCCTTCAAGCTCTCGGATATTAGTGGAGATTTTTGATGCGATGTATTCAAGAACCTCGGGCGGTGCTACCAATCGCTCTTGCACGCTCTTCTTACGGAGGATTGCGATACGGGTCTCGAGGTCGGGCGGTTGCACGTCAGTGATCAGGCCCCACTCGAACCTGGAGCGCATCCGATCTTCGAAATCTTGAAGCTGCTTAGGTGGCAGATCAGATGTCACAACAATTTGCTTATTTGCGTTGTGCAAGGTATTAAAAGTATGAAAAAACTCTTCCTGCGTCTGCACTTTTCCGCTCAGGAACTGAATGTCGTCAACCAGCAAAACGTCCACATCGCGGTACCGTCGCTGGAAGTTAGCAGCTTTGTCGTCACGGATGCTGTTAATGAATTCGTTAGTGAACTCTTCCGAACTCACATAGCGAACACGGGTGCCTTTATAGAGGGTACGCGTGTAGTGGCCGATGGCATGGAGTAAATGTGTCTTACCTAATCCAGAGCCGCCGTAGATGAAAAGTGGGTTATAGGCGCGTGCTGGTTGCTCTGCTACGGCAACGGCAGCAGCATGCGCGAAGCGGTTACTTGACCCGATAACAAACGTGTCAAAGGTGTATTTGGAGTTAAGACGGGCATCCTCGGCGCGGGTACCCGGTGAACCGGTACCTGGGCGATCATCTTGGCGCTGTGAGACTTCCGGCAGGACATCGAGTTCGTCCGCGTAGGTAGCGTCAGCAACTTCATCGGTGACCAGATCATCAAGGTTTGGGGCGATCGTCGGGTCAACGGTCACGGCTAACCGGACTTCGCGACCCAATGTCTGTGATAAAGCCTGCACCACCATTGGCTTGAGGCGGGTTTCAAGAACATCCTTGGTGAACTCATTGGGAGCCGCAATTAACGCCGTATCCTCGACTAGACCCAACGGCTTCGTGAGGGCTACAAAAGCGCGTTGCTGCGGGGTTAATACACCATCGGCGAGGGAGGCCAATGTCTGCGCCCAGACCGCCGTGAGGTCTGAGGCGGTGGAGTCCACCAATTGAGCCATAGTGTTTCCTATCCATTATCAGCAAACTGTCCACATGTTTATCCACAGATGTGGACGCTTTTCTTTCCACGGAGGGCCTAACCTAGCTAATGATCGCCCGGAGCACAATCTGTGACTAATTGAAGTACCTGGCGGCTGATCTGCGGCATGGTGGCGGCTAGGGCGTGCTCGGTCAAAGTGACCCCGGTTTGACGCACTGGCAGGTGGGTCCGTACGCTCGGAAGGCACGCTCCCCAGTCATCAGGAGTATTTCATGAAGCGCACTTTCCAGCCGAACACCCGGCGTCGGGCTAAGACGCATGGGTTTCGCCTTCGGATGCGCACCCGAGCGGGCCGCGGCATCTTGGCGGCTCGTCGGGCCAAGGGTCGCACGCGCCTCTCCGCCTAAGGCTAATTTGGGCCGGTCATGCTGACTGCCGCCAACCGCCTGCGGGCCTCAGCCGAATTCACGAGCACGACCCGTAAGGGCACTCGGGCGGCCCAAGCACTGTTAATGGCGCACTTCCACCTCCCACCGGGGGCCACCGGCCCAGCCAAGGTGGGCTTCACCGTTAGTTCGGCCGTCGGGGGGTCTGTTGTCCGGCACCGGCTGACGAGGCGACTAAGGGCCGGGTGCCAGGCGCTCCTGCCCGAGCTGCCACCGGGCTCCCGGCTCGTGATCCGGGCACTGCCGGCCGCCGCGCAGGCCCCGGCCCTGGCGTTGCAAGCTGAACTCGAATCCGTTGTCAACGCCGTGCTACGAAGGGCGGCGGCTAAGTGACCGGGTGGAAGCCGTGGATTCAGGGGCGCGGGCGGGGATTATTGTGGCTTTGGGATCACTCGGCGGGTTGGCCGATTATGTGGTTCGAATTGACTTTGATCAGGGCTTACCAAATCGCTCTCTCGCCGATTTTGCCCCCGAGTTGTCGCTACCACCCAAGTTGCTCCGCATACGGTTTTGGGGCGATCCGCACCCACGGGTCACTCAAAGGCACTGGGCTTGCGATCTGGCGGCTGTTTAGATGCAATCCCTTTAGCGATGGTGGATTAGACCCGGTACCGTCAGCAGGGAAATGGCGACCAGAGATACTTCCTGATGGTCGCCCGCGTTCAACCCCGCAACCAACCGATGTTGCAGCCGGCCCGCCGGCTTAGCGAACGCAAACGTAAGGACGTGAACACAGCCCATGTTCATTCTTGATTGGCTACGCACCGGAGTTAGCTGGATCTTGGTGCAGTTCCATCAACTGCTCAGCATCTTCATGGATCCAGCAAGCGGGTGGACCTGGGCACTATCGATCGTCGGGCTAGTTATCGTCATCCGAATATTATTGATCCCGTTGTTCGTAAAGCAGATCAAGTCGCAGCGCAACCTGCAGATCATCCAACCGCAGATGAAAGAGATCCAAAAGAAGTACGCGGGTGATCGCGAAAAGCAGTCGCAAGAGATGATGAAGCTTTATAAAGACACCGGCACTAACCCGCTTGCGTCCTGCTTGCCCATCTTGCTCCAAGCGCCAATTTTCTTTGCGCTATTTAGTGTTTTGCAGGGTATCGCGATGCGGGTGCCCGAAGGTGTCTTCACTTGGCCGCAGTATGCGTATTTGCTAGAAGAGGCGCACGGAGCATCAATTTTTGGTGCCCCTCTTTATGGCACATTCATGGGTGCGGATGAAGTTGCCGCTGACGGGTTCATGCCGATCAACACGCGCGTTGTCGCTTTCATTCTGATTATTCTGATGACGACAACAACGTTCCTAACGCAGCGGCAGCTAATTGTTAAGAACAGCGCGCCGGATAACCCAATGGTCAAACAGCAGAAAATCATGCTTTATTTATTCCCGTTGATGTTTGCGATCGGTGGTATCAACTTCCCGATCGGGGTACTCATCTACTGGTTCACTACAAACCTTTGGTCGATGGGGCAGCAGTTCTACGTGATTCGTAATAGTCCGCAGCCTGGCACCCCAGCTTTTGAGGCGTTGGAGGCCCGCAAGGCGGCCAAAGCCAAAGGCAAAGCGCCAGCTATCGAGACGATCCCCGATCCCGACGCAGCGTCGGAAAACCCCACCCCGAGGGTGCAACCTAAAAAAGCTTCGCGCAGCAAGCGCAAGGGCAAGCAGTAGGAGAAAACTATGAGCGATAGCACCGAGATCATGGTGGATGAAGAAGTAGTGGTTGCCGAAATCGATAGCGAACCAGACACCGAGGAGGGTGCGGGCAAAGTATCGGGTCAGCGCCTCCTGGAAAGTGAAGGTGATGCGGCCGCGGACTACCTCGAGGCACTCCTTGATATCACCGACTTGGACGGTGATATTGATATTGACGTCGAAGGCAACCGAGCGATGGTTTCTGTCGTTGAGGTCAAGGCCGGTGATCTCCACCAGCTAGTTGGCAATGATGGTGAAGTTCTAGACGCCCTGCAGGAGTTGACCAGGTTGGCAGCAGCCCGTGAGACCGGTGAGCGCTCGCGGTTGATGCTAGATATTGGGGGGCATCGGGCGGCGCGCAGGGCCGCCTTGGTCGAAGTAGCGAAGGTCGCGATCGAGGAGGCTCGCGAGTCCAGGGAGCCAGTGCAGATGGCACCGATGACCGCATTTGAACGCAAGGTGGTCCATGACGCGGTTGCCGAGGCTGGTTTCATCAGTGCATCTGAGGGTGAGGACCCGAAGCGATACGTGGTCATCATGGCCAACGAACCCAACTTGGGTTAATGGCCGTTTCACGTGGAACATCCGCCCGACAACTCACTTCCTGGTTGGCTCCAACCTGCCTTTCTAGGTTTGGTGGCCTTTGCGGAGGTTTTAGCGAGCGATGGGGTAGAGCAAGGGTTAATCGGTCCGAGGGAAGTCCCCCGAATTTGGTCGCGCCACCTCTTAAATTGCGCGGTGGTGGCTGACCCAGCCGAAAACTTGCTGCTACCGGGGGCCGTGGTGGCCGATGTTGGATCCGGCGCCGGGCTGCCGGGTTTGGTGTGGGCACTTGCTCGACCGGATCTGAAACTGGTTTTGATCGAGCCGTTACTTCGGCGAGCAAACTTCCTCACCACGGTCGTCAACAGGTTGAACCTCAGCCCTGCGGTCACGGTGACCCGGGTGCGGGCTGAGGATTTAGCAAAGCGAGGCGACTGGGCTGGAGTTGATGTGGTGACAGCCCGGGCGGTGGCACCACTGGTTAAACTTCTAGGTTGGACGGTTCCACTGTTACGCCCGGGCGGCACGATGGTGGCCCTAAAGGGCAGCTCGGTGTCCACCGAGGTAGCCGAGGCCGGCCCGGTAGCCGCAGAACTTGGTATCACTGACCTGCGAATTGTTGTTTGTGGCCAGGGCGTGGTGGAGCCACTGACCACGGTGGTGCTCGCTACCCGCGGTGCGGCACAATGACGCCTGTGCCCCCAAAGTCGCCAGCCCCCGGTGATCCACCACCGGAAGAAGTCGGCCTAGGTTGGCCGAGCCCCCGAGCGGCCCTAGATGTTTCACGTGAAACACCCATTGCCTCCAGTGGATTGGGCTGGCCCGAGTGACCCGGGTTATCACTATTGCCAACCAAAAAGGCGGAGTGGGTAAAACCACGACCACGGTCAATATGGCAGCTGCGCTGGCCCAGGCCGGCCATCAAGTGCTGGTGATCGACTTAGATCCACAGGGCAATGCCTCAACCGCCCTAGGGATTTCCCATGCCGAGGGGGTGCTGAGCATCTACGAGGTCCTGGGAGGGGAGGCTGACTTGGCCGCGGCCACGGTGCCCTGCCCGAATATTCCAGGGCTATTCGGGGTGCCAGCCACCGTTGATCTGGCCGGGGCCGAGATCGAGTTGGTAACCGCCGAAGGTCGCGAATTCGCCTTGACTAGAGCCCTTGGCACCTACCTAGCCACCGCGGGCCAGAGTTTAGCTTACGTCCTCATCGACTGCCCACCATCCCTTGGGCTATTGACCCTTAACGGCTTGGTTGCCGCCCAGGAGGTACTCCTACCGATCCAGTGCGAGTACTACGCCCTGGAAGGGTTATCCCAACTACTTCGGACAATCGAGCTGGTCCGCGCCAACTTGAACCCAGCCCTTGAAGTCAGTGCCATCTTGCTGACGATGTACGACGGGCGCACCAGATTGGCCGCCCAGGTGGCCGACGAGGTTCGAGGCCACTTTGGCACCCGAGTCTTGGCTACCGTTATCCCAAGGTCGGTTCGACTTTCCGAGGCACCGTCCTACTCGCAAACCGTCCTAACTTATGACCCGTCTTCCGTCGGCGCCCTGTGTTACCGCGAGGCCGCCCAAGAATTCGCGGCCATTAAGTGATATCCACATGTTTATCCACAGAATTTAAGGTGCAAAATATGACATACCGTATCAAAATATCCATACACCCACCATTAAAGGGGGGAGGTGGGGCCGTTGAGTAATTCCAGTAAGCGTGGGCTCGGTAAAGGGCTTGGTGCCCTCATACCCACACAGACCAATCCGGATTCCACTGCTAACGCCCGGGCCGGGAAGCTACCAGGTGAAGTAACCCAAGTGGGCCCGGCCGCGGTGTTTGCCGAGATCCCAATAGCTGACATTGCCGCGAACCCACGCCAACCCCGTGCGGTTTTTGACGAGGAGGCGCTGGCCGAGTTGGTTTACTCCATTAGGGAGGTTGGACTCCTCCAGCCGGTGGTGGTGCGCCGGGCTGGTAGCGGCTTTGAACTGGTGGCCGGTGAACGTAGGTTGCGGGCTTGCCGGCAAGTTGGCCTAACTGTTATCCCCGCAATCATCCGTGACACCGAAGATGATGAATTACTCCGGGATGCACTCCTAGAGAACTTGCACCGAGCCGATCTAAACGCACTCGAAGAAGCTGCGGCATATTCGCAGATGCTTGCTGACTTTGGCTGCACCCAAGATGAGTTGGCTCGCCGTATTGGTCGTTCCCGCCCACAGGTGTCAAATACGTTGCGGTTATTGAAGTTACCACCTGATGTGCAGCGCAGGGTTGCTGCCGGTGTGTTGAGCGCAGGGCACGCCCGCGCCTTGTTGTCACTTGGTGATGAGCAGGCAATGGAGGACATGGCGAAGCGTATTGTGGCTGAAGGTTTAAGTGTGCGCTCGGTTGAGGAGCTAGTTGTTGTTGGAGCAGCCGATGGCCGTGAACGTAGGAAGCGAATACGTAAACCTAAGAGCCGTGACTCCTCAATGTCTGACTTAGTAAATGACGTGCAGCATCGGCTCGCTGATCGACTTGATACGAGGGTGCAACTTGATGGGTTCATGAAGAACGCGGCCCGCGGCAAGATCGTTATCGAGTGCGCGGACGGTGTAGACTTGCGCCGGGTTGTTGATCTTATTGACCGGGGTTG
>SXGR01277511.1_pt1 | contig 10430 bp, 11 predicted proteins | sample 3174711 | NCBI WGS metagenome assembly SXGR01 (sample SAMN11356860, study PRJNA531348) | freshwater metagenome | isolation source: freshwater sample F1-60 | place: China: Fuxian Lake, Yuxi | collected 2017-12-25 | reverse complement strand
CGGGCGTTGGCGCTTTTACGAGAAATATGATGACGTGTTGGCATAAAACATTTGATGGGTGTGAATATCAAGCGTAGTATGCCCAAACATTGTTATTGCGTCAATCATTAAAGTTTGTATGAAAATCACGGCCATCAAAGGTAAATTATTCGCTAGTCAAGCCGAACTAATCGTTTTGCCAGTATTTGGCAATAGCACTGTTTGGATGAATGACTGCGACGAGGTCTTTAAACAACGGGTCATAAAACTAGCCCAGTCTTTAGATTTTACCGGCCAGGTTGGCCAATCATTATGCTTAGAAACGCCAGCCGAATCGAGTGCACATGAGTTGTTGTTGCTTGGATTTGGTGACAAAACCAATGAAACTTTGATGGAGGGCTTACGCGAAGCCATGGGTTTAGCCATACAAACCGCTAAGCGTCGCGGGTTACGGAGTATGGCTGTTGAGTTGTCCGCTACAGTTTTCAAACCTGAATCTGCCGAGGCGGTTTCAAGCGCTGCTTTATTGGCAGATTACTCTTTTTCAACCTACAAAAAGAGTCATTACCCAAAAATCGACAGCCTTGAAATTTTAGCCGGAGATGGAAAAACGGCCCAGGCCATGCGTAAATATATTGAACAGGCCGAGATAGTTGTGGCTGGCGTGACGGTGGCTCGTGACTTAGTCAACACACCGGCTCAAGAAATGACCCCGAAACATTTGAGTGCGGCTGCACAAACAATTGCCAAAGCCTCCGGTGGACTGATCGCACTGAAAGTACTTGATAGAGCTGCTTGTACTAAGCTTAAGATGGGAGCCTACCTGGCTGTCGCTCAGGGGGCAGACCATGAGCCACAATTTATACATCTTAGCTACACCTCACCCCGACCTACAAAAAAAACTTTAGCCGTGGTTGGCAAAGGAGTCACCTTTGATTCAGGCGGACTGTCGCTTAAGCCAGCCGAGGCCATGATGACGATGAAATGCGATATGGCGGGCGCAGCTGCCGTACTTGGTTTTTTTGCCACGTTAGCTGCGCTTAAACCGCGTGTGAATATTCACGGGGTAATTGCAGCCACCGAAAACATGGTATCTGGGAAGTCGATTCGACCAGGTGACATTGTGCGTGCCGCCAATGGCAAGACGGTGGAAATTTTGAATACAGACGCCGAAGGCCGCCTGACTCTAGCGGACGCGATTACTTACGCCCTCAAACACCAACCTGATGCCATTATCGATCTCGCCACACTTACTGGGGCTTGTGTGGTGGCACTTGGCGAGGAGATTACCGGTCTCATGACTAACGACAAAAAACTTGGGCAAAAGGTTTTATCGGCCGCGGTTCAGGCGGGAGAGAAAATGTGGGAACTGCCACTAGAGCCCCGATATCGAGAATTGATCAATTCGGATATAGCCGATTTACGTAATATCGCTACCTCGCGTTATGGTGGCACGTTAACGGCCGGCCTGTTTATTCAAGAATTTGTCGAGAATAAATCCTGGGTTCATCTTGATATCGCCGGCCCGGCCTTTGCTGAACGACCATTAAGCTCTTACTTGGCTAAAGGCGGTACAGGACACGGAGTGCGTACCTTGGTTAAATTCGTACAGTCATTTTAGGCCTTGCCCAGGGTTGCTTGACCCGGCTCCCACTCGACGGGGCAAAGGTCGCCTGATTGTAAGGCCTCAAGGACTCGGAGTACTTCTTTGACGGAACGACCGACCGATCCGGAAGAGACTAGGTAATATTGCACCAGACTATTTGGATCGATAATGAATAAGCCACGCATGGCCTCGCCTGTGTTTTCATTGAGCACACCATAAGCCCGTGATACGTTCTGAGTGGTATCAGCAAGAATGGGGTAATTCACCTCTGGCAAATCCTTAGCAAACCAGGCCTTATGGCAATGTTCCGAATCTGTTGAAGCGGCTAATAGCTCCGCCCCCAAGGCGGCAAAGGCTTGCTGATGCTTGGCAAAACCTGTTAGCTCAGTTGGACAAATGAAAGTAAAGTCACGGGGATAAAAGAACAAGACTAACCATTTACCTTTGAAATCCGATAAGCTTTTTTTCACAAATTCACCTTTGTGATAAGCAGCGATGTTGTCAAAGGCGGGTGCGACTTCTCCAAGTGTAACCATAGTGCGGATAGTGACGAATTTAGTTGATTCATGGTAACATTTTTTAGACTTAAGACAAACCTTATGAAAAAACCTTCAAACTTTGTCCTAGTGGGTGTGGGCGCTATGCTTGTTGCTCTTGGTTTTGCTGGTTGGCGCATGTGGGGCAGTCAAGCAAATTTCAATAGGGTTTGGCCAGAGCTTAGCGGGGGCACTTATGATCAACCGGTTGAATACAGAGGTCTGCAATACTTGGTGCCGCCGGATGAGCTTTACGACAGCGGATCAACCGCCGAAGACCGACCAGCACTCACTAATCCGGATTATGTAGATATTTCGAGTGCCGATCCTAAGCTTGCCGACGAGCTTAAGGGCATAGCTGTTTCGGTTGGTAATACACACCTATTTTATCCTTTCCAAATTTTGAATTGGCATCAAATAGTAATGGACTACGACGTGAATGGTGAGCCCCTTATAGTGACTTATTCTCCATTATCAGGATCAGCGGTTGTGTATTCGGCTTGGGTTGATGAAACACACCAGGAGCAGCATGGATTTATAGACGCCGGCCAGGTATATAACAACGGTCTGCTCTTGGATGACGGTGATGGCACGGTGTGGAATCAAACTACCGGTCAAGCGATTGTGGGCAAGACGGTTGGACAAAAACTTGAAATTTATCCTTCATCCGTAATGACTTGGGACCTCTGGAAAGACAACTATCCAAACGGTTTAGTTTTGTCGACTGAAACCGGTTATGCCAGAGATTACGGTCGGCATCCGTTTGCTAGCTACGAAACTTCACCGGGTATTTTCTTTCCGTTGAATTATGTTCATCCCGGGGTCGGTCCCAAAGATACAGTGTATAGACTTGATCATCAGGATTTGTCGATGGCATTTTTGCTGAGATATTTACCTCGGCAAACTGATCCTAATGTCACCTTAGGTACTGATGGTGATGCCTTGCGAGCCGTGGTGTTTTATTACGGTAAATTAAATAATGCCCGGATATTTAATCGAGACATTAATGGTGGTAGTCGGACGCTCACGTTTACTTATGCTAACGGAACTATCACCGATAACGAAACCGGTTCACGTTGGTCACCGGAGGGTGTGGCTTTATCAGGGGAATTGCGGGGCACGGCATTGGAAGAATTGCCAGTTACTCAACATTACGGCTTTGCGTATTTTGCCATGTATCCAAAGTCTTTGATTAGTGGTGCTGACTTATTGCCTAGCTCTCAAGTAGTCGATGAGCCTGAAGTGCTTGAAATTAAATGACATGTTAGCCGAGCCGGGACAATTGTTCGTAGTGGCCACCCCGATCGGCAATTTGGGCGATATTTCAGCTCGGGCGAAACATGTACTTGAGAGCGTTGACTTAGTGCTCTGTGAAGACACTCGAGTTACGGCTAAACTGATGGCCGGGCTTGAGATTAGACCATCATTGAACTCGTTTCATGAATATACAGATTCCTTGAAACGCAAATACTTTGTCGACATGTTAACAGCAGGGAAGAGTCTCGCGCTCGTAACTGACGCTGGCACGCCAGCAATTTCTGACCCAGGGAGTTTGTTGGTCGCAGATGCGGTGGCCGCTGGCGTTATCGTTAGGCCGATTCCAGGACCGAGTGCCGCGATTGCTGCCTTGTCAATATCTGGGTTGCCGATCGAACGTTTTACCTTTGTCGGTTTTCCGCCGCATAAGAAAGGTCGCCAAACTTTTTTCAATGAGTTGGCGGCCATTGATCACACTGTCGTACTCTACGAATCAACGCACCGCATTATAAAAACGCTCGAGGCCCTCAAGGAGCACGGTCGTCCACTCGTGGTTGGTCGTGAGCTCACCAAAATGCATGAGACAATTTACCGAGGTCTAGCCGAGGATGTTATCAAACAAATCGAGGCCACGAGTTCAAAGGGGGAGTTTGTTATCGTTATCGCACCGGTATGAAAAAAACTTACTACATCACTACTACCTTGCCGTACGTAAACGCTGAACCTCATATTGGCTTTGCCTTGGAAATTATCCAGGCTGACATGTTGGCACGTTGCGAGCGACTTCGCGGTAATGAGGTGCTGTTTAACACTGGCACCGACGAGCACGGTCAGAAGATTTATAAAAAAGCTCTTGAAGCTGGACTCGACCCTAAAACTTACTGCGATCAGTACGCACTTAAGTTTCATGAATTACGTGAACTTTTGAATTTAACTTACACTAACTTTGTTCGCACCACCGACGACAAGCATGTGGCCGCGGCCCAAGACTTTTGGCAGCGATGTGATGCCAGCGGTGATATTTACAAAAAACAGTATCAGACCAAGTACTGCGTAGGCTGCGAGCTTGAGAAAACCGATTCTGAGCTTGTCGAAGGTCGTTGTCCGATTCACCCTAAACATGACATCGAGCTCCGCGATGAAGAAAACTATTTTTTCCGTTGGTCCAAATACCAACAAGCCTTGCTCGATTACTACGAGGCTAACCCAGATTTTGTTGTTCCCAAAGAAAAATTCCACGAAATCAAGAACTTCGTAAAAGCTGGCCTCAACGACTTTAGTATCTCACGCCTCAAAGACAAGATGCCATGGGGGATCCCGGTTCCCGGTGACGATGAGCACGTCATGTACGTTTGGTTCGATGCTCTCGTTAACTATATTTCAACGCTCAACTGGCCGGGAAAGGGAGACTTTGAGAAGTTTTGGCCTGGAGTTCAGGTTGCGGGTATCGACAACCTGCGACAGCAGTCGGCCATGTGGCAGGCTATGTTGTTGTCGGCTGGTGTGCCGATGTCGAAACAAATTTTCATTCACAGTTTTATTACTGTCAATGGCCAAAAGATGAGCAAGTCAGTTGGTAATGTTATCGATCCGCAGGCGCTGGTGGCGACTTATGGAACAGATGCAGTGCGCTATTATTTGCTGCGCGAAATGCCGTATGGTAGCGATGGTGATTACTCTGAAAAGCGTATGGAGGAGCGTTATGCGGAATTAGCTAACGACCTAGGTAATTTGCTTGGCCGAGTCGCAGCTATGATTAATCAATATTTCGATGGCCAAGTCGACCAGGTAAACTTTGAACATGCTAAATCCGATGCCCGCCTGAGTGAGGCACTTAAGCAGTATAATTTTAAGGATTACATCGACTGTACTTGGGAGGTTGTCCAGGCTGCCAATCTAAAAATTCAAACCGAGGCACCATTTAAGCTGGTTAAAACCGATTCCGCAGCTGCCAAACAATCGTTATCAGAATTAGCTGCTATGATTATTTGGTTGGGTCAGGCGTTGTCACCGGTTATCCCAACCGCAGCCGCAGAGATTTTGAGGCGTTATACTGGTGACAAAGTTATTCACGGTGAACCATTATTCCCACGTCGTGACACTCCGTTAGCCACCGACGTGTCTTAACTAAGCAACTGTTCTGTGGACCCACTGATAATCGACATCATCCTGGCTATACTTTCGATTTTGTTGATCTGGAGCGGCTATAAACACGGTTTTATTCAGGCTTTTGGTAGCCTACTTGGTTTAGTGGTCAGCATTGCACTTGGAATTTGGGGAGTAACCTGGCTTGAAGATTTAACCGGATTTGAGCTGACTAGCAATCCAGTTGTATTTGTTGGGACGTTTTTGATCCTGACTTTAATTGTCAGCCAAATCATTCGTCTAATCGTGAGCGCACTCGACTTGGTACGCCGACTGGTTTCGATTATTCCCTTTGTTGGTTTGCTTAACAGCTTGCTAGGTTTAGTACTTGGGGTATTTCAGGCGGGTCTGTTGATAGCTGCTGTAACTTATGTAACAGTTACATATTTGCCACCCGGGGTTTTATACAACGCCCTGGTCGCGTCAGAAATTATCTCTACCACCATTGACCTAGGCCAGCAATTCGGACTCTTATAGGCTGTTGTAGGTTATGGATTATAAGTATATTGACACACATTGTCACGTTCATTTCCAGGCTTATCAGGAGGACATGGATGCGATTGTGGAGCGATCGCTTGAAGCTGGCGTGGGTATGATAACCGTCGGTACGCAGGCGACCACGAGCAAGAATGGGATCGACCTAGCCGAACGCTACGCCGGTGTGTGGTGTACGATCGGGCTCCATCCGAATCATTTGCATGCTCAAGATTTTTTTGATGAAAACGAGTTACCTCCGGGTGTTGTTGATGATCTGAAAGCAGGTGATGGCCCAGCTCACATTAAAACGCGTGCTGAACGTTTTGATTGGGACTACTATCGTGAACTCGCCAAACATCCGAAGGTCGTGGCCATCGGCGAACTCGGACTCGACTATTATCGGGTTCCTCCAGGCGTTGACATCGAGGCTTTGAAGAAGGACCAAAAGGACCAGGCTCGCGAGCAACTCCGTTTCGCAACGGAGGTCGATAAACCTGTTGTCATTCACTGTCGCGACGCACACGCCGACCAGGCTGAGCTTTTGAAGGAAGAGATCAACCGCGGGGGGTTGAAACGCAAGGGCGTTATTCATTGCTTTACGGGGACAGCCACAGAGGCGGAAGTTTATCGTGAGCTCGGATTTTACGTGTCGTTTACCGGTATCGTAACTTTCGGAAAAAACGTTATGGCGGCTGCCAAGGAGATCCCGCTTGAGCAGATCCTGATCGAGACTGACTCTCCATACCTAACTCCCGCGCCATATCGAGGAAAACGTAATGAGCCTAGATATGTCCAATACGTTGCCGAGAAAATCGCCGAGCTAAAGGGTCTAACTGTTGACGAGGTTGCTCGGGTAACCACAGCTAATGCCAAAAAGCTCTTTCAGCTTAGCTAAAATATTGTTTGTCAAAGCTTGACGCTAGCCGAGGAGGTGCGTATACTTGGAGCGCTTTTATGGCTGAAAATGACCTGCGAGCATATTACCTGTTCGCCATGAAAGCCATGGCTGATATCACGGGTACCGTCCTAGTTCCTGGCGTCCTGATGATTTTGCTCCGCCACGCCTACGATAACTTGGCCTACGAGCAGTTGATATTTTTTATAAGCTTGGCAGTTGTCTTTGTTCTCAGCATGCTGATGGTAGTTAAAAAGGTTCATCGTTATGGCGAAGAGTATAAAAAACTTACAGACACGCAACCTCCCAGTTCTGGGAGCAGCGCTAGCCGCTGAACCGATTTTTAACCTTGGCAATTTTCCGGTGACTAATGCCATTCTTAACGCTTGGGTTGTCACAGTAGTTTTCCTGATTATCGCAGCTGTAGCTTCACGGCGTACTTCATTGGTGCCACGGGGCATTCATAATGTTTTTGAGACCATCGTGGTTTTCATGTTGGCCGAAATGGACAAGGTCACTGGTGATCATAAGAAGACTAAACTTTTCTTTCCACTGGTTGCAACTTTGTTCTTGTTCATTCTAGCGAATAACTGGTTAGGTCTAGTCCCGGGTACAGGCACGATCGGTTTTTACGGCGAAGTTCATGGGGCTGTCCAATTGATTCCACTCCTTCGACCCGCGACCTCAGATCTTAACCTAACTCTGGCCCTGGCAGTGTTCTCAATTGTGATCGTGCAATGGGCCGGCGTGCGTGGGATCGGGCTGGCAAATTATGTCAGTAAGTTTGTAAACATTCGCGGAATTTTCCAAGCTATCCCAAAGGGTCCGGTGGCTATCGGCGTAGCAGTGATTGAGTTTTTAGTAGGTTTGCTTGAAATCATTGGTGAAGTTGCTCGGATTGCATCTTTGTCACTGCGTTTATTCGGAAACGTCTTTGCGGGTGAAATTCTGATCGGCGTCATGCTAAGTTTGGCCTCGTTTGTGATTCCTATCCCTTTCATGTTCCTCGAAATCCTAGTCGGTGTCATTCAAGCTACGGTCTTTGCCCTGCTGGTTTTGGTGTTCCTGACGGTGGCGACTATGGAACATGGACATGATGAGGAAAATCATGATAAAGAACACGCTCCTGTGCACGCCTAGCTGGGGTAGCTCCGCAGGATCATCGAGCACGGTGATTCTACGGAGAGATCTCAACTCTCGCCAAACATTTAACCTTCAACATTGAATAAACTTTTCATGTTCAATGTCCAGCGTTCAATGTTTGGATAATTAATCGACACAAGTTATGACACCAGAAACAATGGAACTCCTCGCTAAGGCACTCGCTATCGGTATTGGAGGTTTTAGTCCAGCTATCGGTATTGGTTTGATTGGTTACTCAGCCATGAACAGCATTGGTCGTAACCCAGAGGCAGCTGGCAAAATTTTCGTGCCAATGTTGCTGGGTATGGCTTTTGCTGAAGCTATCGCTATTTACGCCTTGATCATCGCCTTTACTCTGTAGAAAGCTCGGAAGGTGGCTGGTGGGAAGGTGGCCTTAAAGGCTACTCGCCACTCTTCCACCATCCCCAAGATCCTGTATGGCAACTAGCACTGAAGAAGAGGTCACAACCACCACGGCCGTTGAGCAACACTCTGAAGAGGGTGGACTTGAGGGCGTGATTGGTGCATTCGGGTTGCGCGGCGACTTGTTTGCGGCTCAGCTAGTTAACTTCCTCCTGGTGTTATTGGTCTTGTGGCGTTTTGCCTACAGGCCGATCATGCGCATACTTGATGAGCGTGAGACGAAGATTGCTGAAAGTGTTAAGAACGCCGAAGCGATTGAGAAACGCTTACGTGATGCGGATGTTGAACATCAAAAGATCGTGACTTCAGCTCGCAGCGAAGCTCAAGGCATTATTGAGAAGGCCGTGGCAGATACTGAAGTCCGTAAAACGGAAATGGTTGAGGCCGCCAAGCGCGAGGTGGAGCGTGTTATCCAACGGGGCAAGCAGCAGCTTGATGAAGAGCGCGTGGCTATGCTGGTTACAGCTCGCAAAGATCTGGTGGATATCGCTGTTAAGGCCGCTGCTAAAATTGTGACTGATGGACTGACTGAAAAAAAGTCTCAGTCTTTGGCAGAAGAGATGGTCCGTAAACTCACCTAGCGTATGAAGAAAAGCATGCGCGGGATTGCGCGGACCCTGATTAAGGAATTTGATGGGAAAACACCCAAGGAGATCGACAGCCTGATGGCTGAGGCAGTTGAATATTTAGCCGGTAGGGGCATGCTAGGCCGTTGGCGAGACCTGGAACGAGAGCTCCACGAAGCTTGGCGAGAAAAATACGGTGCCTCCAAGCTCACCATCGCCTCAGCTCATCCACTGACAGCTAAGGCGCTTGAGAAAATCGAAAAGTTAGCTAATGGTGCAGAGGTTCAACAGGTGGTCGATGAACGTCTCATGGGTGGCGCACTGGTCAGACTCGATGAGCGACGCGTGGACGGCACAGTACTCGGCGCACTTACGCGACTCAAAAATGCACTTCTCTCCTAATGTATGGCAAAGAAAATGGATATTATCGAGGCTCTGCGCAAGCAGGTTGAAGCCTTCAAGGCCGAAGCGCATGAAGAGCGCGTTGGTACGGTTGTTTCCGTCTCAGACGGCGTGGCTCGCATGAGCGGTTTGTCGAATGTAAAGAGCCAGGAAATGTTGGACTTTGGCGCTGGTGTTTTCGGTGTAGCCTTGAACCTTGAAGAAGAAACCACTGGTGCAATTTTGCTCGGTGACGCTTGGGCCGTTAAGGCTGGCGATACTGTGCGCTCGACCGGACGTATTTTGTCTATTCCTGTCGGCGACAGCATTGTTGGTAGGGTCGTCGACTCGCTCGGTAACCCAGTCGATGGCAAGGGCGCCGTTGCCAATGCCGAGTTTGTGCCGATCGAAAAGGTCGCTCCAGGCGTGATGACCCGTCAGTCCGTGGGCGTGCCAATGCATACGGGTATTAAGGCCATCGATGCTTTGATTCCAATTGGTCGTGGTCAGCGCGAGCTCATCATCGGAGATCGTCAGACCGGTAAGACCGCCATTGCGATCGATACTATTTTGAACCAGAAGGGTGAGAACACCAAGTGTGTTTACGTAGCTATTGGTCAGAAAGAATCCAAAGTTGCACAGATCCGTACTCGGCTTGAGAAGGCTGGTGCTATGGAGTACACGACCATCGTGGTCGCTGGTGCTTCTGACCCGGCTGCCATGTTGTACATCGCGCCCTACGCTGGTTGCGCCATCGCCGAATACTTCATGGCTAAGGGCGAAGACGTGTTGATTGTTTACGATGATTTGTCCAAGCACGCTTGGGCCTATCGCGAAATCTCATTGTTGCTGCGACGCCCACCAGGACGTGAAGCCTACCCAGGTGACGTTTTCTACCTGCACTCACGTTTGCTGGAGCGTTCAGCTCGTGTGAACAAGGAGAACGGTGGGGGATCGATCACGGCCTTGCCAATTATCGAAACTCAAGGTGGAGATATCTCGGCCTACATTCCGACCAACGT
>SXGR01188928.1_pt1 | contig 10430 bp, 9 predicted proteins | sample 3174711 | NCBI WGS metagenome assembly SXGR01 (sample SAMN11356860, study PRJNA531348) | freshwater metagenome | isolation source: freshwater sample F1-60 | place: China: Fuxian Lake, Yuxi | collected 2017-12-25 | reverse complement strand
TCTTTACCTCACCGAAGGACCACTCACGGATATTGTTCGCCGATGCAAGGCCGATACGTAATTCATCAAAGAAGTTGACATCTAACATAGTTATTTTCCCTCTCAGATCTCTTCAACGCTGCTTGGCTCAACTCGTGACAAGTTGATGCCTAGCTCTTCGGCGGCACGGAATACCTCTTCATCGGTATCGCGTAGTTCGATTGCGACACCTTCAGATGAGAGCACTTCAACATTGAGACATAGTGACTGCATCTCCTTGATGAGCACCTTGAATGACTCGGGGATACCAGGTTCAGGGATGTTCTCACCCTTAACGATGGCCTCATAGACCTTTACTCGGCCAAGGACGTCATCGGATTTGATCGTCAGGAGCTCTTGGAGAGTGTATGCAGCGCCATATGCCTCAAGTGCCCATCCCTCCATCTCACCACATCGCTGACCACCGAACTGAGCTTTTCCACCCAGAGGTTGCTGGGTAATCATTGAGTATGGGCCTGTTGAACGTGCGTGAATCTTGTCATCAACCAAGTGGTGCAACTTCAAGATATACATATAGCCAACTGAAATCGGCGTTGGATATGGCTCACCGGAGCGGCCATCGAACAACTGAGCCTTTCCAGAGCGGCCAATTAACTGATTACCATCGCGGTTAGGCAAAGTGCTCGAGAGAAGACCTGAGATCTCATCTTCGAGTGCACCATCGAATACAGGGGTTGCAAACTTGGTTCCAGGGGCTCCGGCCTCGGCGCCGATAGCGCGCATATGTCTTTGCCAGGCTTCATCGACGCCAGAGAGATCCCAGCCAGTCTTTGCTACCCAGCCCAGATGCATCTCAAGAACCTGTCCCACGTTCATACGCCCAGGTACACCGAGTGGATTGAGTACAACATCTACTGGTGTTCCATCTTCAAGGAATGGCATATCTTCAACTGGAAGGATCTTGGAGATGACTCCCTTGTTACCGTGGCGACCGGCGAGCGTGTCACCATCTTGGATCTTGCGCTTTTGAGCGACATAGACGCGCACGAGTTGGTTGACTCCGGCTGCAAGCTCGAATCCCTCTTCGGATTCAAAGATCTTCACGCCGATAACTTTTCCTGATTCTCCGTGGGGAACTTTCAGTGAAGTATCGCGGACCTCACGAGCCTTCTCACCAAAGATGGCACGCAGTAAGCGCTCTTCTGGGGTTAACTCTGTCTCACCCTTCGGTGTGACCTTTCCAACCAAGATATCCCCAGGCACCACATCGGCGCCCACACGGATGATCCCGCGCTCATCGAGATCGGCGAGTACCTCCTCCGATACGTTAGGGATGTCACGGGTGATCTCTTCGGCACCAAGCTTGGTATCGCGAGCATCTACTTCGTACTCCTCGATGTGGATCGAGGTCAAGACATCGTCTTGAACTAGGCGCTGCGACAAGATGATCGCATCCTCATAGTTATGGCCCTCCCATGACATAAATGCCACAAGTAAGTTCTTTCCCAGCGCCATCTCACCCATATCCGTGCAAGGACCATCGGCGATAACTGAGCCAACCTCTAAGCGTTGGCCTTCGGTAACAACGACCTTCTGGTTGTAAGAGGTTCCTTGGTTAGAGCGGGTGAACTTATGAAGTGAGTATGTTTGATAGCTCGAATCATCACCCATAACCTTTACTTCCTCGGCCGAGACCTCTGTAACGACCCCAGGCTTGGTGGCTAAAACGACATCGCCGGCATCAACGGCTGCACGGAACTCCATGCCAGTACCGATTAGTGGTGCCTCTGCCCTCATCAAGGGAACCGACTGGCGCATCATGTTTGAGCCCATCAAAGCGCGGTTAGCATCATCGTGCTCAAGGACTGGGATCATCGCTGTTGCAACAGAGACCATCTGGCGCGGAGAAACATCCATGTAATCAACTTCATCTGCCGGGATGTACTCGACTTCCCCACCACGACGACGCACAAGCACACGTGCCTCAGCAAAATGATTGTCATCACTCAGCGGTGCGTTTGCCTGAGCGATGATGTGCTCATCCTCTTCATCTGCAGTCAGATAGTCGACCTTGTCGGTGACGCGACCTTTTTCGACTTTGCGATACGGGGTTTCGATAAATCCGAATGCAGTGACGCGACCGTATGTTGCAAGAGATCCGATAAGACCAATGTTTGGGCCTTCAGGGGTTTCAATAGGACACATGCGCCCGTAGTGAGATGGGTGAACGTCACGGACCTCAAAGCCTGCGCGATCACGTGAGAGACCACCGGGTCCAAGGGCTGAGAGACGTCGCTTGTGGGTCAGACCAGATAATGGGTTGGTCTGATCCATAAACTGCGATAGCTGGGAGGTCCCGAAGAACTCTTTAATCGATGCGACTACCGGGCGAATATTGATCAGGGTCTGAGGTGTGATTGCTTCGACATCTTGTGTCGTCATACGCTCGCGAACAACGCGCTCCATACGAGATAGGCCGATGCGTACTTGGTTTTGAATGAGCTCACCAACAGTGCGCAGGCGACGGTTGCCGAAGTGATCGATATCGTCCTTTTCTACCCGTACCTCACGACCATAATCCATCAACAAATCCCCACGGTGAAGTGCTACCAAGTAGCGCAAAGTGGCCACGATGTCAGAGATGTTTAACAAAGAGGCGTTGAGGTCAAAGTCCAAGCCAAGCTTCTTATTCACCTTGAAGCGCCCGACCTTGGCGAGGTCATAGCGCTTGGCGTTGAAGTAGAGGTTTTCAATGAGATTTTGAGCCGCTTCCTTGGTTGGAGGCTCACCCGGACGAAGTTTGCGGTAGATATCCAAGAGAGCCTCATCTTGAGTATTCACTGAGTCTTTTTCCAGTGTTGCCCGGATAGATTCGAAATCACCGAACTGCTCAAGGATCTGCTCTTTACTCCAACCAAGTGCTTTCAAGAAAACTGTGACTGACTGCTTGCGTTTGCGATCGATACGAACACCGACGAGATCTTTCTTATCGACCTCGAATTCAAGATAGGCACCACGACTTGGGATGATTTTTGCTGTGAAGACATCTTTATCGGATGTCTTCTCGATGATTTTTTCGAAGTACACACCAGGTGAACGCACGATCTGCGAGACGACCACGCGTTCAGTACCGTTGATGACGAAGGTCCCACGTGCTGTCATCACAGGGAAATCACCCATGAACACTGTCTGAGATTTGATTTCTCCGGTCACATTGTTCGTGAACTCTGCTGTGACGAATAATGGTTGGGAGTAAGTCATATCGCGCTCTTTGCAGTCGGCGATTGAGTATTTAGGTGGCTCGAAACGGTGATCACGGAATGTAAGACTCATAGTGCCTTGGAAATCTTCGATAGGTGAGATCTCTTCAAAGATCTCTTCAAGACCAGAGGTCGTTGGAATCGCCCCACGGTTCATAGAGTCGGTCGCTGCGATGCGCGAGCGCCATGCATCATTGCCCAACAACCAGTCAAGGCTTTCAACTTGTAGCGCTAATAAATTTGGGACTTCGAGAGGTTCACGTATCTTTGCGAAAGAGATTCGGCGTGGGGCTACTGCTGATTTTTTAGACGCGGCCAAGTGATTTCCTCCCAGAGAAAGAATGAAAAATGCACCACTATTAGGTCTCAGCCGCTATATGCCCTGACCTCTAGTTTTTTTGCGAGAGTGAAGAGTATCGCCCTCGGGCCAGGCCTGTCCAACCGGAGGCTTGTATCATAAAAAAGCGCCCTCACCGTAGTCAGGGCGCTTCTTTATCGAGATTACTTAACTGTCACCTTGGCGCCAGCTGCCTCCAGGGCCGCCTTTGCCTTATCGGCAGTGGCCTTATTCACCTTCTCAAGTAAAACCGCTGGACATGCATCGACGAGATCCTTCGCCTCTTTCAAGCCAAGGCTTGAGTTGAGTCCACGAACTTCCTTGATTACTGCAATCTTTGCCGAGCCGGCCTCTTCAAGGATAACGGTGAACTCATCTTGAGCCGCCTCTGCCCCGCCTGCTGCCGCTGCTGGCCCGCCTGCTGCCGCTGCTACTGGAGCGGCCGCTGTTACATCAAACTCGGTTTCAAATGACTTAACGAACTCTGAGAGCTCGACCAATGTCATCTCCTTGAACTGTGCCAATAGGTCTTCTGTGTTGAGCTTTGCCATATTCGTTATTCCTTCTCTTGAGTGGATGGGGTTAATTCTTGGCTTACTGCCTCTACTTCAAGCACTTGCGCAGTCACAGCTTGAGCTGAAACCTCGGAGAGAGCAGTGTTCTCTGACTGTTCGGAGGCAAGCCTGATACGCAGAGCATCAAATACGCGTGCGGCTTTGGCAAGTGATCCCTTCATAGCACCGGCAAGTTTTGCAAGTAAGACCTCACGGGATTCAAGATTTGCAAGTTGCATGAGCTCTTCTGTGGTGACCGCCTTGCCCTCGTAGATCCCACCCTTGATCACAAGAAGTGGATTCTCCTTGGCGAATTCGCGCAGACCTTTGGCTGCATCAATGGGATCACCCTTGATGAAGGCCACTGCAGATGGACCAACAAGCAGGTCTGGTGAGAGATCCACGCCAGCGTTCTTTGCCGCGATCTTCGTCAGGGTGTTCTTAACCACTGAGTACTTTGTCTTACTTCCAAGCATGCGGCGAAGTTCCTTCATCGATGTCACGGACAGGCCGCGATACTCGGTCAGGACTGTGGCCGTAGCCGAACGGAAGTCCTCCGTCAGCTCTGCGACTGCCGCTTCTTTATCTGGGCGAGCCATGGGGTTCACCTTTCTTGGTAGTGAGTCAGATCTGGGCAATAAAAAAATCCGTAACGCATAAGCGTCACGGATGAACATGAACACCTACGCGGGTTGAGATCTCCTCATTTCATGAACCAATCTTGCGATTGGTTCAGACCTGCGATCTTTGGTTATGGCACCAGGGTAGGCGAGTTGGCCTACCCTGGTCAAATTCTTAGTTGGCTACAGGCTCACGGATGAGATTGGGATCGACTGCGATTCCAGGACCCATCGTCGTTGAGATCACCGCCTTTTGAACGTAGCGACCCTTTGAAGAGTTGGGCTTTGCACGCATCACCTCTTCCATTGCCGCTGCATAGTTCTCTGCCAGCTGCTGGGCAGTAAATGAGACTTTGCCGATAAGGAAGTGAAGATTTGAGTTCTTATCCACGCGGAACTCGATCTTTCCCCCCTTGATATCTGAGACCGCCTTGGCAACATCTGTAGTTACTGTGCCGGTCTTCGGATTTGGCATCAATCCACGGGGTCCAAGCACCTTTCCAAGACGACCGACCTTACCCATCAGATCCGGTGTTGAGACAACTGCGTCGTAATCAAGGCGACCCTTTGAGACCTCATCGATGAGCTCATCCCCACCGACAATGTCGGCACCTGCTGCGCGTGCAGCATCGGCCTTGTCGCCATTTGCAAATACCAAAACACGTGAAGTCTTTCCCGTTCCATGGGGCAGGTTCACTGTCGAGCGAATCGCTTGATCTGCCTTCTTTGGGTCAACACCAAGAACCAATGCGACCTCAATCGATGCGTTGTACTTAACTGTCGATGTCTGCTTGGCAAGTGTCACGGCCTCAAGTGGGGTGTAAAGATGGTCTTTGGTGACCTTTGCCGCCGCTTCGATATATTTCTTTGATCGCTTCATTTCTCTCCTTTGAATAAGGGTTGTGGTTAGCGGAGCAGCGAGCTCCTCCCACATCTCATCACCACGTTGGCGATGAGAAACCTATGTGTTATCCGTCGGTTGTGATCCCCATCGAACGTGCCGTGCCGGCGATAATCTTTGAGGCTGCATCGATATCGTTTGCATTCAGATCTGCCATCTTTACCTGTGCAATCTCGGTGACCTGGGCCATGGTGATGTTTGCGACCTTGGTCTTATGAGGAACTGCAGAGCCCTTTTCCACACCAGCTGCTTTGAGGATAAGACGTGATGCTGGAGGGGTCTTGGTGATGAATGTAAAGGAGCGGTCCTCATAAACGGTGATCTCTACTGGGATGATCTGACCTTTTTGGGACTCAGTTGCAGCGTTGTATGCCTTAACAAACTCCATGATGTTGACACCGTGCTGGCCAAGGGCAGGACCTACCGGAGGAGCAGGTGTTGCTGCACCGGCCTGGATCTGCAACTTGATGAAGCCAGTTGCCTTTTTCTTTGCTGCCATTTCTCTTCCTCTTTTTTTTCTTATCGTTTACTGGGGTAGTTAAATCTTTTGAACTTGGGTAAATGAGAGCTCTACCGGTGTCTCACGTCCGAAGATAGAGACGAGAACCTTGAGTTTTGCCTGCTCTGGCATGATCTCAGAGATCGATGCTGGCAGAGTTGCAAATGGACCATCCATGACCGTGACCGACTCACCGATCGCAAAATCAATCAGGCGAATGTCTGCCTTCTCTGATTTCTTGACTGGACGTGGCGCCAAAATCTTCTCGACCTCATCCATAGTCAATGGACTTGGGTGGTGTGCATTGCCGACAAACCCGGTGACTCCTGGGGTATTTCGAACGGCCGACCATGACTCATCGCTCAGATCCATGCGCACCAGGACATATCCAGGATAAATATTGCGCTTGACCATTTTGAAGACGCCATTCTTGAGCTCTTTGACCTCTTCTTCAGGGACTTCTATCTGGAAGATGTAATCCTCCATGTTCAAGGATTGGATACGGGTCTGAAGATTGCCTCTGACCTTCTTCTCATAGCCTGCATACGAGTGGACTACGTACCAATTGCCAAGGGCGGTCCGCAGAGTACGACGAAATTCAGCGTTCGGATCGTTCTCATCGGATTCGATATCGCCATCTTCATCAAAGGCAAGAGCAAGCTCTGGCTCAGAGGTTGATGTTGGCTCAAAAGTACTCTCTTGAGCTACCTCTGCTCCAGGTGGGCTTGCAATCTCGGTTGCAGATGCGGCAAGAGCGGCCTCGAAGGCATCGGTCTTTTGTGTCACTGCCTCTGTAGTCACAGCCTGGGCCCCAACCTTGGGAACAGCATCCTTTGTTGGTGCCTCCGAGACTGCATTGAGATCCTCGCTCATGTGGGCCTGCTTACCCAAAAACCCAGAAAACGATCTTTGTTAAGAAAAGATCGAAGAGAGAGACGACTGCGATAACAAAGGAGACAAAGACCATCACAACGGCCGTATAGGTCGTTAATTGATTGCGGGTCGGCCAGACAACCTTGGTAAGTTCGTTGATAATTTGGCGGTAGAAAAGACCGGCGCGGGCAAGCAGACCGAGCTTCTCGGCCTCTTGCTCAACTGACTCTGTCATCGCCATTTCCTTTTCTTCATCTCTTTCGTGTCATACGCGTACAACTTGCAGGGCAGGAGGGACTCGAACCCCCAACCGGCCGCTTTGGAGACGGCAACTCTAGCCAATTGAGCTACTGCCCTTCGCACGAGGGCATGGCAAAACCCTAGGGAAAAGCAAACCCTCGTGAGCCTTACAGTGTAGAGGCAAGGAGGGGTTGCGGTCTAACTCGTATCTGGGATACGGCAGACTTGGCTCTATGAGCTCACGTATTTCATCCCGAATCGCTGCGATTACCGAGTCTGCAACCTTGGCCGTAGATGCCAAGGCAAAAGCTCTCAAGGCACAGGGCCGTCCAGTGATTGGATTTGGCGCAGGTGAGCCTGATTTTCCCACTCCCGAATACATCGTGGCTGCCGCTGCGGCTGCCACAACGGTCGGGGCAAATCACCGCTACACACCCACACCTGGATTACCCGAGTTGCGAGATGCGATCGTGTCAAAGACCAAGCGCGATTCAAAGTATGAGATCACATCTGATCAGGTTTTGATCACCAACGGTGGAAAGCAGGCGGTTTATCAAGCCTTTGCAACGATTATCAATGAAGGTGACGAGGTTTTGTTACCATCGCCGTTTTGGACAACCTATCCAGAGTGCATCAAATTAGCTGGAGGCCTTGTAGTAGAGGTCTTTGCCGATGAGACACAGAATTATTTGGTAACTGTCGAACAACTTGAGGCTGCACGCACGAATAAGACGAAGGCGATCTTGTTTTGTTCACCATCTAATCCAACGGGCTCTGTCTATGCACCCGCTCAAGTCAAGGCGATTGGTGAATGGGCACTGGCACATAACATCTGGGTGATCACCGATGAGATTTATGAGCATCTCTTATATGACGGTGCGAGCGCCCCGAGCATGCCTGTACTTGTCCCAGGACTTGCAGATACCTGCATCATCATCAATGGAGTGGCAAAGACGTATGCGATGACGGGCTGGCGATTAGGTTGGATGATAGGTCCCAAGGATGTCATCAAGGCCGCTACGAATCTGCAATCTCATCTGAGCTCTAACGTATCTAATATCTCACAACGCGCAGCTATCGCCGCAGTCAGTGGCGATCTCACGGCAGTTCATGCGATGGGACAGGCCTTCAATCGTCGCCGCACGTTAATCGTCTCACTACTCAATGACATTCCTGGCTTTGTCTGTCCAACACCAACGGGAGCTTTCTATGTCTATCCATCGGTCAAAGGAGTGCTCGGAACCAGCATACGTGGGCGGACTGCGCAGACATCGGCCGAACTTGCGACGATTTTGCTCGAAGAGGTTGAGGTCGCTGCTGTGCCGGGTGAGGCCTTTGGACCATCGGGTTATCTGCGTTTTTCATATGCAACAAGTGATGCCGACATCATCGAGGGTATCGGGCGTATCAAGAGACTACTTACACAGGGCTAAATCTCAAGACCAATCAGGTTCACTTCTGCAACGAGGGTTATTCCAAAGCTCTCTTGTACGTGATCTCGTGCGCGCTTGGCTAGGGCTGCGATATCAGAGGCCGTTGCACTACCCGAGTTTGTAAGGGCTAGTACATGCTTAGATGAGATGCGTGCGCCTCCGATCTCATCGCCTTTATGTATCCCTGAGTTCTCGATTAACCATGCCGCTGAGACCTTGACGCGACCATCAGAGAGTGGCCATTTAGGTGCGGTCTGGGGCAGAGCATCTGCACTCTGCTGGGAGATGATCGGATTGGTAAAAAATGATCCGGCAGAGTATGAATCAGGATCATCGGCAGAGAGAAGCATCCCCTTGCTTGCTCGCAACTCGAGTACTGCCGCCCGGCAGGCTATGACCGATGTCTTATCACCCATCTCTATCCCCAGCTTTTTGGCGAGCTCAACATAGGTGATTGGTCTCGTCGATTCACCGATACGAAGTTGGAATGTAACACTCAGGACCACATACCGACCAGGGTGGGATTTGAAGTAAGAGTTGCGGTAGGAAAACTCGCACTCGGTATTGGTGAATGTTTTGATTGCTTTGTTTATCCGATCATAGGTGCGCACTCTCGTGATGAACTCACTGACTTCATGACCATAAGCACCGATATTTTGAATCGGAGCAGCCCCCACAGTTCCAGGTATCCCACTTAAGCTCTCAAGTCCGGCAAATCCACGTGCAATGCAGGTTTGAACCAACGTATCCCAGTTCTCTCCGGCGCCGATGGTAAGTGTCGCACCGCTGCAGGCATCAATCTCGGCCTCAACAGAGTTGTTCGCGATATGGATCACTGTGCCATCAAATCCACTATCGGCGATTAATACATTTGTTCCAGCACCCATGATGAAGATAGGTGAATCGCCCGCAGATTCTATAGCTGCGATGATCTCAGGCTCACTTGAGACCTCGATGATTGTGGTTGCCGGACCACCCACTCGCAGACTGGTGTATTGGGATAGATCACTCATGGCTAAAGGTTAGCGACGTGGTGAGAGAATTGCGCTTTTACCTCTAAAGCGCTGGAGAATACGATCATAGTTCTTCTTTGATTGCACCTCACGGTAATCAGGATCAACATCGTGATATCCATGATGACGGGCCTGCTCTAGAGGCAAGGTCATCTGCAAGAGATGGCCTCCTGCTTGCCGAATTTTAAGTGAGAACTCCATATCTGCATTGCGATAATACAGAGCACGTGGGTTGAACCCTCCTGTCTGGAGAGCGGCTTCACGATCAAGGGCCATAAAGTATGAGAAAAGAACATCAACCTCGCCATCACCTTTATCATCTACGCTGCGCCAATCATCTTCAATATTGACTAACCCCCCACGCCAACCCACTGCAACGTACTCACCCTGTTCCAAGATGGCTACAGCCGGTGTGATTGCATCAGCGCTAAAACGTGTCGAAGGATCCATGATGACAAGGTATTTGCTCTTGATCTTCTCTATCAAAGTGTTTGCACATTCACCCCACCCGGCACCGGGTGCAACTGCGAATAGATAGGTACGCGCATCAATTGTGGCAACGAGTGGACCAGGATCACCGATAGATAGGATAACCACACCAGAATCACTGTTGGCTTTGATCGAATTCACTGCTTCAAGGGCATCTGCAGTAAAGCCATCTACGATAAGTGCAACTGTGGTCTTTCTGTCTAAATCAATCGGGCCGATATCACGGGCAAAT
>SXGR01432181.1_pt1 | contig 10431 bp, 6 predicted proteins | sample 3174711 | NCBI WGS metagenome assembly SXGR01 (sample SAMN11356860, study PRJNA531348) | freshwater metagenome | isolation source: freshwater sample F1-60 | place: China: Fuxian Lake, Yuxi | collected 2017-12-25 | reverse complement strand
GCCGCACAGCTAAAAACCGTGTGTCCGCCGCTTGTTTTCACTCTGGTAACCATAGGTATCCTCTAGGATACTTTGGTTACGAAACGCCCTAATTACCAAAAAAAAATAGTTACAGATTAATGCTTAAAGGCTGCCCTCAGGCTTGCGCGCAAGCGCGGCAAGCGCTTCACCGGTGACCCGCACGATGCGCCACTCGGGCATGACAGTCGCGCCCAAGCCTTCATAGAACGCGATTGCCGGCGCGTTCCAGTCCAGCACCGACCATTCAAAGCGTCCGCAGCCGCGTTCCACCGCAATGCGTGCAAGGTGGATCAGCAGCGCGCGGCCGATGCCCCGGCGGCGGTGGGCGGGCTTCACGTAGACATCTTCAAGATACAGCCCCTTGCGGCCGAGGAAGGTCGAGTAGTTGTGGAAATACAGCGCGAAGGCGACGGGTGTTTCATCCACCAGCGCGGTAATGGCCTCGATAATGGGCCTCTCGCCAAAGAGTTCTGTTTCGAGATCCGCAACCGTGCCTTTGACCAGATGCTCGAGTTTTTCGTACTGCGCCAGTTCCACGATCATGGCGTGGATGGCCGGGGTGTGATGGCGTTGGGCGGGGGTGATGGTGGAGGAGTGTGGGGTTGTCATTGCTATTCCAGTGCATCGGTTTCGCCGGGCTGTCGCTTGGGTGCCGCTATCTCCGTCACGTCATTCCCGCGAAGGCGGGAATCCGTAACACAGTGCCAGATCGCACATCGTATGGATTCCCGATTTCGCGGGAATGACGAGGATATATTGTCGGCCATCTTCGCGATGGTGCGAGGCGCATATTGTCGATTTAAACATGGCGTAGTTCTACAGTGCCGCTATATCACACGGCACCCGAATTTCAAACACTACCCAACTACCGTCGAGATTCCGAGCGCTAGCCTTGCCCCCATGAAACTCCGCAATCAACCGCACAATATAAAGCCCCAATCCCAAATGCGGATTATCCCCGCTGGCTTCCTTGCGCACGGAAATCATCGAATCAAACAGCCGGTCGGCGATTTCCGGCGGTAGCGGCGGGCCGCTGTTGCTGAATTGCAGCACGGCCTCATCGTGTTTTTCGCCGTCGCGTTGCAGCCTGATGGCGATGGGGGTTCCCGGCATGGCAAAGTCGGCGGCGTTGGCGGCGAGTTTGTCGAGCATTTGCGCGAACAGATCGGGCGCGCCGGTGAGCGTTACGGGCTCGTCGGTCATGGTGAGTTCAAACGCGCACTTCGGGTAGGCGCCACCGTAGCCGCTGACGCAACCCGCCAGCACGGCTTTGGCATCGAATGGCGTGCGTTCTTCGTTACGCACCGCCTGTTCAAGGCGCGTGGCTTCGGCCATCCGTGTGAGTATGGTTTCCAACCGGTTGAGGCCGCCTTCGGCGCGTTCGATATACACTGCGGCATCCTGCGGCATGTTTTGCAGTTTGACGTTATCCAGCGACGAACGCACCACGGCGATTGGCGTGCGCAGCTCGTGGCTTAAACGCTGGGCGAGTTTTTCGAGATGGGCGTTGTATTGAGCGAGTTTTTCCAGCATGGTGGAAAAGGCGCGCGACAGGTCGCCGATTTCATCGTTGGCGTTTTCAGCGGTGGCCAGGCCCTGTATGCGGCCTTGCGAATCGATGGCGTTTTCGGCTTCGTCGCGCAGGCGCCGCAGCCGGGAGCTCACACGCGAGGCGAACAGCAGCAGCACCAGCGCCGCTGCGGCAAACGCAATCAGCGTCACCGCCGCCAGTTGCTGAAACACGCGGTTGCCGAGCGACACGATGGCATCGGTGTTCTCCTCGACCACCACCGCGCCGACGACTTTCTCGCCGACCCAGATGGGATGCACGGCCGACAGAATCACATTGCGGCCCTGCGGCCCGGCACGACGGCGCAGACCGGGCGTGCCGTCAAGCGCGCGTTCAAGGTCGCGTCCACCGAACACCACATCGTTGGGGATGAATTCTTCATCGGGCTGCACGGCTGGCGGGAACATGCGCTTGAACAGCGGTTGCAGCGCTGCGTTCACCATTTTTTCCAGCGGGCCGAAGCTCGCGGCGCTACCGCTGTACTTTTGTTTGTTGTCGAGATTGCCCGCGGTCGCCACCAGTTGCAGCTTAGTGTCGATCACCCAGATACGCAGCCCGGCGCGCGCGAGGCCGGTAACGATGACGCGGATTTCGTCGGAGACTTTGGTCGCGGGCGGCGCTGGCTCCGGAGGTAGAGGCAAGGGTTTTGGCGCTTCCAATTCGCCAGTGTGCTCAGCCTCGGTTGGTGAGGGAATTTGTAACTCTCTGATTTCATTAATTTTTTTCGACGGCCCTTGGAGTTCGAGCAGACGCGGCCTGTCCTGTAGAGCCGTCGCAATGCCGCGTGCGGCAGCAATGACTTGCTGCTCCTGATTTTCGCGCAGCAGTTTTTCCATCGCTTTTACATAGCTGTAGCCCACCCACGGAATCACCAGCAGCACCAGCGCCACCAACACGACCTGACCGTGCAGGCCGAATACGCGGGGGAGGCGCGGCAGGCGCGAAGAAAATTTTTGTGGCGTCACGCCGCCGTCCGCCAGCGATACCCCAGCCCGTACACCGTATCAATGCAATCAAACGCCTCATCCACTGCGACAAACTTGCGGCGTATGCGTTTGATGTGCGAGGTGATGGTACTGTCGTCGACGACGATATGCACCTCGCCCATCAGTTGTTCACGGTTCTTGACGTGGCCGGGAAACTTGGCAAGCGCATGCACCATCCAGAATTCGGTGAGTGTGAGTTCAACTTCGTGGTTGTTCCAGCTGACGGTGAAGCGCTGCAAATCCAGTTGCAGCGGGCCGCGGTTGAGCAGGTCTTCGCTGGGCGCCGGTTGTTGGGCGAGATCGGCACGGCGGAACAGGGCTGACACGCGCGCCAGCAGATGCGGAAGGCTCATGTTCTTGGTGACGTAATCGTCGGCGCCCATGCGCAGGCCTGACACGGTATCAAAATCGCTGTCGCGCGCCGTCAGAAAAATAATCGGCAGCGTGCCGGACAACGCACGCAGCTCGCGGCACAAGGCAAAGCCGCCATCGATTTCATCGCCCAGCCCAATATCGAGCAGCGCCAGATCGGGCAGGCGCGTGCGCATGGCTGCCAGCGCCTCCGGGCGGTTGGCATGCTGCACGACCTCGTAGCCGTGTTTTTTCAGCACGTCGGCGGTGTTGGCACGGATGACGGGATCGTCTTCAACAATGGCGATACGGCGGGGCATAAATACTCCTGTGTCTGTGCGGTGAAATATACCGCAATAGCCGGGCGAATCAGCCCCCGGCGGGCAGCTGCCTTTTTGTTGCCACAATTCATCAGCGCATTGCCCGAATCGCGCCCGCGCGGGGCCAGCGTTGCCCCGTTTAATGCTCATGTCCCAAATCAATCGATCACAGGAACACAGGAGCGAACATGAAACTCAAAGTAAAACCCGCCGTTTTTGCGGCAGACCGGATCGCCGGTGACATGTTATGGCTGACCTTGCAGGCGCTGATCGCAGGCGTGGCTGGCGCGGCGCTATTGTCGGGCGTGGTGGCCTTTCTGGCGGCGGTGGTGTCATGATCAAACGCCTTTTCGCCATTGGATTCATCTTCGGCGGTGTTTCCGTGGCCTGGATGATATTGGCCGGCGCCACATCCACCCGCACCCATTCGGCAGATTCAAGTTTGAAATCGCGCGTGTCGCAATTGTGGGGGGCGCCGCAGGCGCAGTTGCCGCCACACATCAGTACCGAGGAGAAAATCCGCCGCAAGGTGGAAAGCGTCGAGAATGGCAACAAGGTAGAAAAATTCGTTGATGACGTAATAGTTCGTCCCGTCGTTCTGGATTCGAGCGACATCAAGGTCGATCTCAAGCTCAATCACCGGTAAAAAGGTTTGCTGTGGTACGCCACGTATGGCGTGACGTTCGCTGCGACTTACGAGTTTGCCAACCTGGAGAACGTGCCGCGAGACATCAAAGTGGCATTACCGTTTCCAGCCGAGCGCGCTGTGTTCGACGACCTGCGCTTTGAGTTGGTAGGCGCGCAGTGGCTGTCACCGCCCGCGCCGGGCGAGGGCAAGATCACCGGCTGGACACGTCTCGCGCCCGGTGAACGGGTCACGCTGCGCGTGGGCTACCGTAGTCAGGGGCTGGATCGCTGGGCCTACAAATTCGGCAGTGGCGTGGCTGAGGTCAAAAATTTCAAGCTCGCGATGCGTACGGATTTCAACGCGATTGATTTTCCGGACGAGGCGATTTCCCCCACGGCCAAGCAACGGATTGAGAACGGCTGGGCGCTGACATGGGAATATCGCCGTCTGGTCTCCGGGGTGAACATCGCCATGGCCATGCCCGAAAAGTTGCAACCCGGCCCGCTCGCCAGCCAGATATCGTTGTTCGCACCGGTGTCGCTGTTTTTCTTCATCGTGGTGCTGCTGACCATTGGCGTGGTGCGTAATGTTGATATTCATCCGATGCACTTTTTCTTCGTCGCGGCGGCGTTCTTCGCATTTCATCTGCTGTTTGCGTATCTTGCCGACCAGGTGTCGATACATGTGGCGTTCGGGATCGCGGCGGCGGTGTCGATGCTGCTCACCATCAGTTATCTGCGCATCGTGTTCGGCGCGGCGTTTGCCTTTCTTGCCGCCGGTACAGCGCAGCTGGTCTATCTGGTATTGTTCTCGTATGCGTTTTTCTTTAAGGGATTGACCGGTTTGGCGATCACCATCGGTGCCATTGCAACACTGTTCGTGCTGATGCAGGTTACCGCGCGGGTGAACTGGAACGCGGTGTTTGCCGGGCGTAATGCAAGCGCCACTGCGCCGGAGCCGGCGTCCTAAAAACATCAATAAAAATAAGTAGTTATAAAGGATCTGCCATGCGCGTCGCCGACAACCTCTCCTCCCAGCCCGGTTTGCTGAAGCGCTTGCTGCGGCCCCTGATCGGCGATGTGCAGTGGCAGGCGCCCGGCTGGCTGCGCGGTTTGGCCAACGCGGCTGGATTCCTCGCGTTGGCGCTGGCAAGCTGGGTGCGAACGGATGTAAGGCGCGCAGCGATGGTGGGCGGCATGGGCTTGGCGCTCATCGCCGGCGGGGTGGCGGGTAAGGTGTGGTACGACCGGTTGCCCAAACCGCTGGAAGTCACGATCGAAGTCGTCACGCCCGACCCGACGCCGGTGGAACAGCCCGACGCCAAGCCCGAACCGTTGTTGATCAAATTCAGTGAATCGGCGGCAACACTCGCGGGCGCAGGCAAGGATGTGACGGCCGGCATCTCGGTCGAGCCGCGCATCGACGGTACTTGGCGGTGGACAGACGACCGCACGCTCACACTGACGCCCAAAACCGACTGGCCTGTAGGCACCGAGGTCGTGGTGACGCTGGCGAAAAAGGGCCTGTTCGCCGAGCAGGTGCGGCTGAAAGACTATCGCGTGAAATTCACCACGGCGCCCTTCGTGGCGAAAATTGCTGAGGTGCAGTTTTACCAGGACCCGGCGGATCCCGCATCGAAGAAAATCGTCGCCACGGTGAACTTTACGCACCCGGTGGACACGGCCGATTTCGAAAAGCGCATCGTGCTGCGCGAGGAGGGCAAGGACGGCGTGATTCTGGGCCTGGGTGCCGCAGACAAGAAATTCAAGGTGACTTACGACAGATTCAAGGCCAACGCGTACATCCATTCCGAGCCGATGCCGATTCCGCCGCACCCGGTGAAAATCGCCGTCACCATCGAAGCCGGTGCGAGATCGTCGCGTGGGGGCAATGGCATCACGGTGCCGGTCAAACAATCGGTTACCGTGCCTGGGCTTTACAGTTTGGCGTTGCAGGGCATGTCGCTGACGCTGGCGGAAAACGAACGGCTGGAACCGGATCGCATTCTGATGGTGGCCATGTCAGCCGACACGCACGAGAAGGAAATCGCGGGCAAGGTGCGCGCGTAGGTGCTGCCGCTGCATCATCCGAACATCAAGCCGGAGGAACGCAAGCAGCCGTTCGTCTGGAACAATCCGCAGCAGATCGGCCCGGAAGTGCTTGCACAAGCCGAGCCGTTAAAGCTCGAAGCCGTGCCTGCCGAGCGCGAACATGTGCAGCAGCACGGTTTCAAGTACAGCGCCGAAGCTGGCCGCTATGTGTATGTAAAGGTCGAGAAGGGCATGAAGTCCTTCGGCGGCTACATGATGGAAAAGGAGCGTGACGGCATCCTGCGGGTGCAGCGCTATCCGCGCCAGTTGCGCATTGCGTCGCAGGGAGCGTTGCTGGCGCTGTCGGGCGAAAAGAAACTTGCAGTGCTGGTGCGCGATGTGGAAGGCATACGCTATGAAATCGGCCGCTTGCTGCCGCAGCAGTTGCAGCATCTGGTCACCATGTCCGACGGCGGCTTTGCCAAACCGAATTTCGACAAGGGTTTTGACGACGACAATCTGGCTGAGCGCTACACGCAAATTGAAGACGCGCCCCCCGCCGAGCCGGGTAAGCCGAATTATCTGGCACTCGATTTAGGCAAGTATTTAGATGGGGAGGGGGGGCGGCGCGGTATTTTTTTCGTCAAGGTGGAAAGCTACGACCAGAAAAACAAGCGTACCACGGGCGCGGTCGATAAACGTTTGATCGTGGTCACCGATCTGGGCATGGTGGTCAAGCGCGCCATTGATGGCTCGCAGGATGTGTTCGTGCAATCCATTGCGACAGGTCAGCCAGTGGCGGGCACGGCGATTGAAGTGCCGGGCCGCAATGGGCAGGTGATTGCCTCGCAAACCACCGATGCGGGCGGGCGCGCACGATTACCGGACTTCGCGGGCTTCACGCGTGAGAAAGCGCCCTCGGTGTATGTCGCGCGCAAGGCGGGCGATACCTCGTTTCTGCCGTATGAGCGCAGCGACCGCGTGATCGACTTTTCGCGCTTCGATGTCGGCGGCGTGAACAGCAGCGCGGATGCGGGCAAGCTGTCGGCATTTCTGTTTTCGGATCGCGGTATTTACCGGCCTGGCGAGGAAATTCGCATCGGCATGATCGTCAAGGCCGCTGACTGGGCCAGCCGCATCTCGGGCGCGCCCCTGGAATATGAGCTGACCGATGCCCGCGGGCTGGTGCTGCGCAAGGACAAGATTAAACTGTCGGCTAGCGGTTTTGAGGAAGTGCGCCATGCCACGCAGGACACTTCGCCCACGGGGGATTACACCGTATCGCTTTACATCGTCAAAGACGGTCAGCGCGACAGCCAGTTGGGTTCGGTGACGGTGAGGGTGCAGGAATTCATGCCCGACCGGCTGAAAATGAGCGCGCGCTTCACGCGGGAATCCATCGAGGGCTGGGTGACGCCGCAGGACTTGAAGGCGAACATCTCGCTGCAAAATCTGTTCGGCACGCCCGCCGAAGCACGGCGTGTGACGGCGACCATGACCTTGCAGCCTGCGTTGATGACCTTTGCGAAGTGGCGCGATTATCAGTTTTACGATGCGCAATACGATAGCAAGAAGGACGGCGTTTCGGAGCCGTTACCCGAGGCCAAAACCAACGACAAGGGTGAGGCGGAATTTGATCTTAACCTTGCGCGCTTTGCCCGGGCGACTTATCGCCTGCACTTGGTGGCGCAGGGCTTCGAGGCCGATGGCGGGCGCGGGGTGTCGGCCGAATCAGCGACTTTCGTATCCCATCAGCAGTTCCTCGTTGGCTACAAGGCCGACGGCGATTTGAATTACGTGTCGCGCGCCAGCAAACGTAGTGTGGAGTTGATTGCCATTGACTCCAAGACCGCAAAAACCGATGCGAAAGATTTGAAGCTGATTCACTTCGAGCGCAAGTTCGTGTCGGTGCTGACCAAACAGGCCAACAATACTTACAAATATGAATCGCGTGAAAAGCGCATTCAACTCGACGAAAAACCGTTCACCATTGCGGCGGCGGGTGCGAAGGTTGCACTTGCGACGGACGCGCCGGGCAGTTACGCCTACGTCGTGCGCGATGCGGCGGGGCAGGACTTGGCGCGCGTGTCGTATGAGGTGGCAGGTGCGGCGAACCTCACGCGGTCACTGGAGAAAAATGCCGAGTTGCAGGTGAAACTCAGTAAAAAGGATTTCGCGGCGGGCGAAGACATCGAGTTATCGATACAGGCGCCGTATGTCGGCTCAGGCCTCATAACCATCGAGCGCGACCGCGTGTATGCGCACACCTGGTTCACCAGCAAGACCACGGCCTCGACGCAGAAAATCACGCTGCCCAAGGATTTCGAGGGCAATGGTTATGTGACGGTGACGTTTATTCGTGATGCGGGGTTGGACGAGATTTATGCCAGTCCCTTGGCATACGGCGTGCAGCCGTTCTCGGTGAATCTCGACCGCCGCAAACTTAAAGCAACGGTAAAAGCACCTGATCTGGTGAAGCCGGGTGACACCATCAAGTTCAAACATTCGACCAATCAGCCGTCGCGTATCGTCGCGTTTGCGGTGGATGAGGGCATTCTGCAAGTGGCGCGCTACAAGACGGCTGATCCGCTGGGTTTCTTTTTTCAGAAGCGCGCGCTGGAGGTCAAGACTTTCCAGATCCTTGATCTGATTCTGCCGGAATTCAAACGCTTCATGTCCGCTGCCGCGCCCGGCGGTGACGGCGACGGCGCGCTGGGCAAACATCTGAATCCGTTCAAACGCAAGACCGACAAACCGGCGGCGTACTGGTCGGGTATTGTCGAAAGCGGCCCGCAGGAACGTGAACTCACCTGGCAGGTGCCGGAAACCTTTAATGGTACGCTGCGGGTGATGGCGGTGGCAGTGAACGAGGATTCCATCGGCGTGTTCGAGAAGAAAACGCTGTCGCGTGGCGACTTTGTGTTGTCGCCCAATGCACCGCTGACGGTGACGCCAGGCGATGAATTTGATGTCAGTGTCGGCGTGGCGAACAACGTGGCAGGTTCGGGCGCGGATGCGCAGATTTCGGTAACGCTTGCGGCTTCGCCGCATCTGGAAATCGTCGGTGCCGCGAGCAACACCCTCAGAGTCGGCGAATTGCGCGAAGGCGTTACCAGCTTCAAGGTGCGCGTAAAGGATGAGTTGGGAGCAGGGACGCTGAGCTTCAGCGCGGCCGGCATGAACAAGAGTGCGAAGCTGGGAACGAGTATCAGCGTGCGTCCTGCGCAGCCGTACATTACGGCGCTGACCGCGGGGACGGTGCGGAATGGAACAGCCGAAGCGCCCGTTACGCGCACTTTGTATCCGCATTACCGCAAGCTGGAGGCGAGTATTTCCCATGTGCCGCTGGCGCTGGCGCATGGGTTGACGGCGTATCTGCAAGGCTTCCAGTATTCCTGCACCGAGCAACTGGTGAGCATGGGCTTGCCCGCTCTGATCCTGGGCAGTCGCCCGGAGTTCGGCTACGTGAAATCGAAGGATTACAAATCGCTCGATGATCTGATCAACGTGCTGCGTGGCCGGCAAAATGGCGAAGGCGCGTTTGGCTTGTGGGCCGCGAACGCGCACGTGGTGGATTATGTGTCGGTCTACGCCATGCACTTTTTGATCGAAGCGCGTGAGCGTGGCCGCACTGTGCCCAACGACATAATAGTCAATGGAAACAATTACTTACGATCCGTCGCCAGTAATGCCAGCAACGATGGCGGTTCCTTGGCGGATGAGCGCACGCGCGCCTATGCCATCTACGTGCTGACGCGGCAGGGCATCGTTACGACCAATTTTGCGGCGGCAGTGCAAAAGCGCCTGGAGACGAATCACGTCAAAGTTTACGCGCAAGATATTGCCACGGCGTATCTCGCGGCGAGTTATCAGTTGATGAAACAACAGCGGCTGGCGGATCAGTTGATCGCGGGTGTGGTGTTTGAAAAGCGCCCGAACGATGGCGGTGTTTATATCGACACGCTGACAGCCAACGGCAAGTTGCTGGATATTCTGGCACGCCACTTTCCCGAGCGGCTATCGAAGGTTGCGCCGGGCGTGATTGAAAGCATGGTTAAGGACATTGCCGCAGGCGGCTACAACACGCACTCTGCCGGCAACGCGATTCTGGCGTTTGATGCCATGGCGACAGCGGGCGAAAAGCTGCCGCCGGGAACGTTGGCCGCCGCCGAAGTGCTGCGCAATAACACCCCGCGCGCACTGACGTTGCCGCCGAATGCCGTGCCCCGTGCCAGCTTCTCGGTGGATGCGGCCAAGCTGCAATTTTTCAATAAGGCGAATCTGCCCGCGTATTACGTGGTCGAGCAAACCGGATTCGAGCGCGGCCTGCCGGAGAAGGAAATCAAGAACGGCCTTGAAATTCTGCGCGAGTATGTGGATGCCAAAGGCAATCCGGTGAAATCGGTGAAGGTGGGTGACGAAATCGAGGTGCGGCTGAAATTCCGTGCCATCGGTCGTGAAGGTGTCGACAGTGCGGCGTTGGTGGACCTGTTGCCAGGGGGATTTGATCTGGTGCTAAACGCGG
>SXGR01390076.1_pt1 | contig 10432 bp, 7 predicted proteins | sample 3174711 | NCBI WGS metagenome assembly SXGR01 (sample SAMN11356860, study PRJNA531348) | freshwater metagenome | isolation source: freshwater sample F1-60 | place: China: Fuxian Lake, Yuxi | collected 2017-12-25 | reverse complement strand
GAAGGAAGGCAAGAAGCGCATGAAGCAGATCGGCTCCGTCACGATCCCGCAGGAGGCCTTCATGGCCATCCTGGACCAAGGGGACTGAGCGGCCCCCGTGGCCTGTCGGCCGCATGGCAGCGCCCGACTTGTCGGGACTAACATCAGACGCATGAAGCTTCCCAGCGCCATCGTGGCCGGTGCCTGTGCCGGCGCCGTCGCCAGCCTGCTCGTCACCGCCCTGCCCGTGCGCACCGTCGTCGCCGATGCCGTGCCCGCCACGGACCTCGGGCCAGCCGACCGCCTGCTGCTCTCCGGCACCGATGGCAAGGAACCGCTGGTGATCGTGAATCGCAATGGCGCCCCCGGCTGGGGCACGTCCGCGCGCGTGTGGCACATCGGCGCGCTCCACGTGAGCAAGCTCCTCAACAAGGTGATCGAAGGCGAGCGCTTCAAGACCGAGCGCGACGCGGTTTCCGAGGAAGAGCGCAAGGGCCGCGAGGACTTCGACCGCCGCTTCGCCGAACTGCGTGACAAGTACGGCCAGATCAAGCCCGACAGCCCCGAGCGCGCCGACGCCGAGCAGGCGATCGGCGCGTTCCGACAGGAGTTCGAGGTCTGGTCGCGCGGCATGCGCGAGGCGCAGGCCAAGCTCTTCGCCGATCAATATGACCGTGCGTACAAGGACCTTCGTGAAGCGACGCAGGTCGTCGCCGATCGCCAGGGTGTCGACCTCGTGCTGCGGTTCCTTCCCCCCGCCGATCCGCTCGAGCCGGGCGAACCTGCAAGCGTGTTCCTGCAGCTGCAGGCGCGCACCTTCGTGACGATGCCCGACGCGATGGACATCACGCAGGACGTGGCCAAGGAACTGAACATCACCCTCGACTGAGAGGAACCGCCATGCGCACCACGACCTTGGTCATCACCACGCTCACCGCTGCCCTTGCCTTCGGATTCGCCTGGGGGCTCGTATCGACTGACGCGACGGCGAACACTGCGCTTGCTGATCCCCCGGCACCCGCCAAGACCGCGGCGACCAGCGCCATCGGCTGCGCCGATGCCCGCAACGTGATGCAGGCCTACCTGTACCGAGACTCGACGCTCGAAGCGATGGCCGCAGCGCTCGATGCGAACGACGACCGATGGCAGAAGGCCAACGAGGCGTTCCTGAAAAACCAGCGTGAGGCCTTCGCGACGGGCGAGGACGGACCGACTGATGACCAGTGGAAGGCCGTCGAGACATCGCGCATGGCCCTGACTGAGGTGCACGAGGCGATCAGCGAGGCGTTCGACAAGGTGCTCAGTGAGCGCGCCCGTGCAGCCCAGCGCGACGTGGCCGCTGCCATCGAGCGCGTGGCGCAGGCGCGCGGCTGCTCGGCCGTGCACCAGCGCAGCGCGCTCTGGGGCCGCGAGCTCCCCGACGACGAATACACCGACACCTTCGAGGAGTCCTCGCTGCTCTGGGCCGATGGCCTGGTCGAACTCAACGACGACCTGCTCAAGGACCTTGGCCTGCCGCGCGATGCGCTTGAGCCGACCTCAACGCTGGCCGACCGCGTCGAGGCGCTCTTCGCGCGCTTCCAGCGCATGACCACGCTTCAGCCGCCGGAGCTGCCTGAACTGGACGACGACGCTCCCGCTGAACCCGGCACCTGAGACCGATCGGTTCACGGTCTTGCGAGCCGCGTGCGGCCTCACGTTGATTGGCTCGCGGCGCGGCGCATCATGTCGCCCCAAGTGCTGTGCGCAACGTCACGTTGGTTCAATCGCTGCGCGCGGGCGCGCGAGCAGATCCGCGACCTTCTGCTGCGTCTGCTTGGCCAGTTCATCACGCACCTCGGCAAAGCCCGGGCATGAGGCACCAAGCTCGGCAGCCATGCTCGTCACCGGTCGCCCCACCAGGCCGCACGGCACGATGAGCCGAAAGTGCGCCAGATCCGGCGCCACGTTCAACGCCAGGCCGTGCATGGTCACGTAGCGACTGGCGCGTACGCCGAGTGCGCAGATCTTGCGCAAGGGCTCGGGCCCGACCCAGACACCCGTCGCGGTGCTGTCGCGGCACCCTTCGATCCCGAAGGACTTGAGCGTGCCGAGCACGATCTCCTCGAGCAAGCGCATGTGGCCGTGAATGCCGATGCCCAGCCGGTTCAAATCGAAAATCGCGTAGGCGACCAGCTGGCCTGGCCCGTGGTAGGTGATGTCGCCGCCTCGGTCAGTCTCGCGCACGGTCACGCCCGCGCGGTCCAGTGATTCCGGCGTGGCGAGCAGGTTCGCGGCCGCGCCGGGACGCCGGGAGACCGTGACCACAGGATCGTGCTCGAGTACGAGCAAGTGCATCGGTTCTGCGGGGCCGCCGTCGCGTGCAGCGACCACGCGCTCATGCAGCGCGCGCTGCACGGCGAGCGCTTCGTCGTAGCCGATGCGGCCCAAATCCTGGATGACGGGTTCCATGACGGTGCAGGATTCTACGACTACAGTCCGGTCGACCATGATCCATCCAAGCGCAGTCATCGAGGGCGACGTCACGATCGGCGAGGGCTGCGAGGTCGGCCCGCACTGCACGATCAGCGGCAGCGTCAGGCTTGGTGCCGGCAACCGATTGATCGCTGGCGTGCACCTGTCGGGCCCGCTCACGATGGGCGATGGCAACATCATGTTCCCGGGCTGCTGCCTCGGCTTCGCGCCGCAGGACGTCGGCTTCCCGTGGGACAAGCCCGGGGCGGGGCTCGAGATCGGCAGCCACAACACCTTCCGCGAGGGCGTGGCCATCCACCGCGGCAAGACCGACCAGCCCACGCGCGTGGGCAACCACACCTACTGGATGAGCTGCTCGCACGCTGGGCACGATTGCCAGGTCGGCGACCGGTGCATCATCGGCAGCGGCTCGCTGCTGGCGGGCCACGTCGAGCTTGCCGACCGCGTGCTCATGTCGGGCAACACCAGCCTGCACCAATTCGTACGGGTGGGTACGGGCGCCATGCTCAGCGGCCATGCCGGCAGCGTGCGCGATGTGCTCCCGTGGTTCACGGTGACCACCATGAACTTCTGCGGCAGCGTGAACGTGGTCGGCCTGCGCCGCAACGGCTTCACCCCCGAGCAGATCGACACGGTGCGCTGGATCTACCGCACGCTCTGCCTGTCCAGGAGCCTGCCGAGCTCGCGCGTAGCGGCGGTGCGCGAGCGCGCCGGCGATCCCCTGGTCGACGAGTACCTGCGCTTCATCGATGCCTCCAAGCGCGGCCTCTGCCTGCGCGGCGGCCGCCGCACCAGCGATGAGGGGTGAGGGACGTGTCCCGATCAGGGAGCCATTCGACTGCAAGGGCAACCTAGCGGCGTGAACGAGAGTTCCCACCCCGCAGCTGTTGAAACTGGCCATCGATCCCACCGATTGCATGCCGGGCAAGGGAAGTGATCAGTGACAACTTTCAACTGTTCCGCTGTCAGTACATCCTGAGCAAGCGGCGCATTGACTCCCCCGATCTGAACCAATTCTGGGTGAAGAAGCAAGATGAGTTCCCGAGTTCGAGCCGCGCCTCGAAACCCGGCGTCATCTTCCACCCGGACCGGCATTCGGATGTTCACATTGGAAAGTGCTCGAACATTCGATCGTGGGAGTGTCATGGGACCACCCGGAAACGAAACCTTGTGTTGGCGTAGTTGACGCGTCCTTCATCTTTTGTCCGATCGCCACATCGAGAAAAGGCAACGATCTCGACGGTAAGGTCCTTTTTCAGCGTGGTCGCAATTTCCACAGGCTCGCCAACATGTCCAACGAGTGGAATCGATAGATTTGCAACGGCGATGTTGCCCTCTCGCTCCGCAAAGACCAGCGCGGCATGTGTAGTCGACTCCGTCGTTGCAACCACAATGGACTGCGAGCTCCCATCAAATGTCTGGCCTGTGGTTAGTGGAAAAAGACTCCCGTCGTCGAGAACACAACAGAACTGCTGAATGGACTCATAGCGAGCCAAGCCGCGCGCAACCCGTAATGCGCCGCCAGCAACGGTCCACTCCGGGCGTTCAGGGAAAACAACTGCTGGGCCGAAGCGGTTCCTTGCCTCCTCTTGGAAGCCAGCAATCCGCGTGCAGCCGCCAACGAAGATGACACGATCAAGTTGTTCATCAACGAGCCCCGCTCGCTCAAGGGAATCAGACAAAACCTGTAAGGCTGCAGTTCGTGCTGGCTTCGCCAGTTCGATCAGTTCCGCCCGCGTGATGGCGAATGAAGCTGCTTTTCCATCCGAAAACACCGGAACGACAACAGAGGCTTCTTGTCGCGGCGAAGCATCATCGCACAGCGAAATCTTGGCGCGCTCGCATGCGTTCAGTATTGGTCGTAGCACAGCCACATCTACCGACTCCATCGGCGGTATCGATCGCTCTTGATGGCGAGCCTTTGTCGCAAGCGCCTGATAGATGGCTGCATCAATCGCATCGCCCGCGGTCATGCTTCCGAGGCACGCGGACTCTTCGATAACAGCGCCACCGACGCCAATGTTCGTGATGTTCAGAATGGATACATCAAGCGTTCCGGCTCCCCAATCCACAACTGCGACGCGCTGTGCAAAGCCAACAACTTGCGCAATCTGAAGGTAAGCGGCCGTTGACTCGGAGACCAACCCATGAACCCGGATACCCACATCTTCAGCAGCTTGAGTCAGCCGCATCCTTGACGCCGCACTGAAACCCACTGGAATCGACAGTACCGCGTCACGTAGTGGCGGGAGACCCGCTGCTTCCACTTGCTTGACGATTCCCCTCAGAAAGTCGCGCAGCACATCGGCAGCAGAGAAGTTGCGCATTCCGGCGCGAATGAAGAGCCCATCGGACTCAAGTGCTGTCTTGAAGGAACTCGCCACGCTCCATCGCTGTTCATGCTCCGCCTTGCCGAGTAACTGCATCGCAGCATCGCCGTAGCGAACCTCATCCGTCATGCTGTCATAGGCCACGGCGGACGGGATCGTAGAACCCATGACGCCCGAAAGTTTGCCGGACCTGCACTCGACTGCAGTGTTGCGCGTGCCAAGGTCGATACCGTAGAGCTCAGTCATAATCGTCCCTGTAAATCCAAGTAGTTTTGGAAGTCCCTAGCCAATTCTCGAATCAAGAAAGCGTGTTCGCCAGGGAGCGCATCAGTCGCCACAATCATCTGACCCAGGCCTTCTGACAGATAGGCTGCAATCTGGCTGCGCATGACTTGCTGTCCACGAGAGAACTCTCTGCTCGTGGCTTGATCGTTCTGAGTCTCAGCTTGATCTAGCGCAGCCTTGAGCCGAATAAGCTCGACCTCCAGAGTGCCAAGTGAACTCACTTTGAGCCGGGCCTCCTCAAGTTGGGATCGGGCCTGCTCAAGCTCGCTTCGCAATCTGCTCGAATGCTCGCTCAACGCGTCTCGATCGTTGACCAAAAGGCGATACCGTTCCTGTGCTCGCTCCTCCGCATCCTGCGCATTTGTTTTCGCACTCCTCAGACGATCTACCTCTGCAGAACGGGCTGCGAGGTCGTCCTTGAGCGCCTTCACCTCACGTTTCAGTTTCTCAACCTCAGGGGCTGGGAGCTTGTCCGACGGCGGGATGACTGGCGCGGCGGGCGGTGGGACCGCTGCGGCTGGCGGTTGCCCATCTTGCGTACCTGTGGATTCCCCAACGGAGGTATTGACTCTTGGACCGCTGTTGGGATTGATCAGCGGGGGTGGCGCGATGTGTTCGGGCGGCCACACCGAGGTCATGAGATCAGTAGGCAGCGTGATACCAAATGGTTTCTGGAATTCGATCTTCGGATCAGTGAATGGGCCGCCGTGGCAAACCATGATCTTAAGCGCGAGTGGAAGTAACGCCCTCAAATCACAACCATCGGTCCAAGCGGTCAACTCCGAATAAACATGGAGAATGGCCCGATGAAGTTCGACAAGCGCACTGGCGAGTTCCGGATCGCCACGCCCTTTCTTCTTGCCCGATTTAGCGCTCCGTCCCGCATGAATGAGGCACTCAATCGCACCGAAGATCAACGCTCGTGGATCCGTACCTGGCCGCTGGGAGCCGCGCACGAAGCGCGTCAGCGACTCAATGCCAGCAATCACGTCGTCAATGATCCAGGTGTCGCCAGTCTTGAAGTGCTTGGCGATGACCGCACCACCCATCCCCTGCGGGAGGTACTGCCAAGCTTCATCGAGGAGGCAATGCCGGTCAGACTTGTTGGGCCGACCGCCGCCGGAGCCCTCGAGGCACCTTGTCAGCTCGCCACCAAACTTCTCGGGTGCGGCAGCAGCCAGCGTCTGGATCCTTGGTCGAAGTTTCTGGACGCGTTCGCGCTGCTCACGAGCCGCCTTGGTCTCGCGGCGAGCCCCTTCAACGGGTGCACTTGGGGGATGGCCAGCTGGTTCGGGTGATGGTGCTTTCACTTCATTAGGCATGTCCAAGCCTCGGTGAATGGTGACTCGTGCTGTGGATCGAGGATGTTAATGAGCCGCTGAGAGTCATAGTCGTACCCGGCGATCCTGGCGGCGTTCAGTTCCCTAGCCACATCCCCTGGGGCCTGAAGCATCGCAAAAGCGATGGCGCGCGGAAGGCGAAGCCAGGGAATGGCGCCTGGCATCTGTGCGCTCCACACAAGGAACCTTCGAGCCCACGCTACGTACTGCTCCCGGGGTTGCATCGATACCAACCAAAGCCATTGAAGTTCTGCCAGGATGAGCTGCTCCTCCAGGCTCAGCTGCGTGGCACCTCCAGAGGCGAGCGCTTTCCGAATCTTGGAGACATCGATGGCGACGGGTCCGACAATATTGGCGGCTTCTGGCCCGGGCACCACAGGGAAGGCGTGCTCGCGATGTACCTCGTTGAGATGACCAAAGATGGACTCCTTGGGAAAATCCAAGTGGCAGATGGGGCATCGAGCCGCGAACGGGTGTCGTGCGACGAGATCGATGGCGTGACCGAAGCGGTTCTGGTCATCGGCAGAGGGCAGGATGCCTGCGCCGCCACAGCGATCGCAATAGGTCGTCAATCCTCTACAGGGGCATTCTCGGGGACCAGTGTTGACAAGTGCACCGTCCACTGGCGGGTACGAATCGTCAACTGGCGGGTACGAATCGACCCAACGCTCTTTAAAGTTAGAGCGCCAGCCGTTGGAAAGTCCAACAGCGACGGCCATCGATGAATGCTCGACTTGGACATCCAACCCAAACTGGCCGACGGGAAGGACTTCCAGTGAATCGTGCAGTGGCTTTAAGGAATCGATCACGTGCGATCGGAGCCTTGTCCACTGGGTCGCTCCACCTACGAAGACCAGCCTAGTCTGGACCGACTCAAGATGGCCCTCGTCGACCTTCAGTAGATGCTGCCGAAACTTCTCAACCCACTCCTTGATGGAACCAGCAAGGCAGGCATTTACCGTATCCGCTTGCAGAGCCCACCCATTCCCCTTGAGGCCTTCATCGTCGGTTAGTGGCACGTCACGGTCACGGGCACTCCAGAACTCCTGACGGGTCACCCGACGCTGCGACGCTCGACCAGCCTCAAGAATCAGAGGCGCTTCAATCCACTCACCCGCTACATCAAATGATGCCATTCGCAGCGGGGAATAGCCATCCGGTCGACACATGATCCACGCAACATCGGTTGTACCCCCGCCCATATCAATCACACAAAGGCGGCCAGTCGGCAGTGCGACACCACCTCCTGCCGATAAGGCCCCTTCGCACGCTGCGAAGGCTTCAGGGACGACCCATGTCACGCGCTCCGCCTGAGGAGGCAGCGTGCTGGCATCAGCCCAAGCGCTTTCGGCTTGGGCAACCGCCTCCGTCGCACGGACCGGCACTTGTTCGCCCCCCCACCGCTCAGAGAGAAGCAAGGCTGCATAGAGCGCCCGCTCGAACGGAGCATGTGGACCGTCGGGCGAGAGATTCGCTACCGGCGCGCCCATGAAGACATGGATCAACGAACCAGGAAACAATTGCCGCGTCTCGGCCATGGCACGATGCAGCGCAAGCGCTAGCAGTAATGTTGGTAGCGCGTAATGCGCACAGGACCAACGCTTGGAAAGTGCCACCGCAGCCGGTGACTCAGGTAGCGCTAGAAGCGAGAGCTTCAGATTGGACTCATGCAATGCTGACAGGCGCCACTGCTCCTGATCGCACTCATTGAATACCAGCAACCGATCGCGCTCAGCACCCTCACGCAACTTGCCCAGAATGGCACGCCAACGCAGATCGCCGTTTGGCGCCTTCACGACATGCCGCGTGCCCTCAGCGCTTCGCACAACGCACTTGATGGCTGTCGTACCAAAGTCCAGTCCGATCGTGACGAGATTCATGAGACGATCTCAATTAGGCCGACCCCAATGCGCTCCATGGTGACGGTGGGGTACCTCGGCAGTCGATATTCCTCGTCGATCGCGCTTAACCGGTCCTTGATGTTCGTGATTTGGCTCTCAATCATCTTTCGGATTTGTGGCTTGGAATCTTCGAATCCAGTCCCGTTCTTCCTTTCTTCGAGACGCTTCAGGGTGGTGAGAAGGCTGGACTTCTCACTTTGAAGTTGGAGCTGCCGCGAGCGGTCGTAACGCTGGCGAAGCTCGGATTCCCGCGCGCCGCGCTGAGCGATGGTCGCCTGAACCAACCGATCGAGCAATTCGGTGCTCACGCCATCAGCCGGCGCCCCTACCCCAGCATCACGACCCTTGGCTAGTGCGGCATGAACCAGTTCGGATCCCAAGTCGGCCGGGACTGCAGCGCCATCGAATGCCACGACATCAGTGGCAATTGAATAGGAGGGATACCTGACGCCAACGTCGTTCAGACGGCTCATCGAGAAAAGGAATCGCCGAGCGGCACCGAGTCCGGGCAGCATTCCACCCAACTCCGAGGCAGGAAGCCGAAGCGAGAGAACGAGTTCGTTCTTCGAACTAAGTGTTTGCTTTCGAGCATCCAGGGCCGCCGCCGTTAACGGATGATGTGCGGTCACGTAATGTAGCGCAGCCGAATTGCTGAAGGAAAGTTCGACAGCTGAGCCATGCTGCGTGCCTAGGAGTTCAACTTTGGCAAGTAAGCGCCGCGGAAGGTGATTGCGAACAAAGTTCTGAAGCCCCTTGATGTCGCTTACGCTAGCGGCGCGGTGCAATGGATTCCGAATCGGCACCACACGCACTTGTGCCGCCTCCAAAGCACCTTCGACGAATTCTGCAATCTCGTCAGGCTGTAATGACCGACCGCTCCGTTCAAGCGACTCGAGTTCATGATCGAAGGTGTCGTCATGTCCCATCAAGACAGATCGCGCGTCCTCGAGTTCTCGTCTGTTCTGGATATCGCTAATCAGCGCATCCGAGATCGACTGAAGTTGCTCATCGCGCTGGTCTTCTGTGAGATCTGGCGACATCACAATGTCTTCGATATCCGAGAGCTTCTCAGCAATGATCTCTTCCAGGTCGCCGACCGAGTCGCGAAAGACCTGAATTCGCTCATGTAGCACATGCCGGACACGCTCCTCAACCGTTCCAGGAATGGCGAAAGCAACCGAATACACCTGTTTGTCAGGCTGTCCATGACGATCAACGCGGCCGATGCGCTGTTCGACCTTCATCGGATTCCATGGCAAGTCGTAGTGAACAACAACATTGGAAGCACGCTGGAAGTCAAGGCCCTCTGAGCCAACCTCGCTTGACAGGAGCACGCGAACAGTTGGGTCGTCGTGGAATCGCTTAACGCGGATGGAGCGCTCATCATGCCCTTGAGCGTTACGGCTTGTGGGGACATCGCCGCTAATCAACTCGCACTTGATGCCACTGTTCGTCAGCCGATGCCAGAGGTACTCCAAGGTGCGCTTGTAAAAACTGAAGACGACCAGTTTGCCGTTCGGCTTTTCTTCATTGACGCTGTCGATGACACGCAGGAGACAATCAAACTTTGAGTCCACTCGATTCCTTCGGATGAACTCGATCGCACTGGTGGCCTCTTCCGCCTCGCGAATTCGTTCAGCGCGTTGATCGAGTTCTTCATCCGAGAGCTCATGATCCGGATCAATATCATCCATCGATCGTAGGCTGTCGTATTGCACAAGCCCATCGGGACCCACTTGGCGCGTTTCCAGAAAGGCTGGCAAACAACTCGCCATCTGTTGCTGCATGATCACGCTCGCAAATCGCGAGCTCGACTGCCGATTTGACTTGCCAGCTGATTTGAATCGCCGACGCGACTCTGCGGTGAAGAAGTCGTAGAGCAGTCTCTCCTTGTCACTGAGCTCAACTTCTGGATGCAATGCCGTTCGCAACGGACGGCAAGCGTCGACTTCGCGCTTTCGCGTTCGGGACATGAGTGTGGAGAGTGGACTGAGCTCCCGGATCTCCCGACGCAACTCAAGTTGGCGTTCGCGCGAGTTGAAGTCAGCCTGCTGAATCTGCTCCCGCATGCTGTTCAGTGCATCCTTCGAGATAGCGATGCCATGTAGCCGAGCAACAGTCT
>SXGR01244501.1_pt1 | contig 10432 bp, 8 predicted proteins | sample 3174711 | NCBI WGS metagenome assembly SXGR01 (sample SAMN11356860, study PRJNA531348) | freshwater metagenome | isolation source: freshwater sample F1-60 | place: China: Fuxian Lake, Yuxi | collected 2017-12-25 | reverse complement strand
GTGGGCGGGCTGATCGTGGCCTTCGGGGCGCTCATCGCCGTGTGGCCCGCACGCCGCTCTCGTGCGCCCTCCACCATCGAATCGGGGGCCAATGGCGCAGCCCGCGGGTAGCCTCGCGCCGCCGCCGCATGTTGTCCGACCGGCCGCATCCCACCGATGACCTACCTTCTGATTGCCGTTCTCAGCATCGTTCTCGTCGCGATCATCGCGTGGCCGCTGGTCGGGGGGCGCGTTCTGCCGGAGCCCGCGCCCGGGGCGGCGGAACTTGCAGGGGTGGAAGATGACCTCATCCGTTCACTTGACGCCATCCGTGAGATCGAATTGGACCACCGGGCCGGCAATCTGTCGGAGGACGATTTCGCCGCGCTCGATCATGAAGAGCGTGCCCACGCAGTTGAGTTGATGCGTCGCCGCGACGACCTCCGCGGCCCGGACGCCGGCTGATGCACCGCCGCACCGCCTGGCGGGTATTCGCCGCTGCCCTCGTCGGGCTGGCCGCCATGCCACTTCTCACCGGCTGCAGCGCACGGCTCACGCAGATGGTTGCCATTGCGGGTGACGGCGGCGGCAATCTGTCGGTGGAACTTCGACTCGACCCTGAAGCTCAGCGCGCCATCGACCTGCCCGCACAGCTGGCGGCCGGCACCTTCGATCAATTTCTTCTGGTGGGTGGGGAGCGATGGACCGCCCCCGGCAACCCGTCATCGACAGTGCAGCAGTCGCAGGAGCCCGATGGCACGGTGGTACTTACGAGTGTGCACCGGTTGCGGGCGGGCTCGGGCGATCTCGCCGACCTCCGGTCAACGCTCGGGATCTCCCGCCCCCTCCAGCCCATCCTCACTGCCACCGGGCGCTACTGGGGCGCTCCGGTGGCCGGCGAGACATCGACCACCAGCACCACGGGGACCACTGGCACCGTGACCGCCCCGACCACGCCCCCGGTGGTAGCGGCCGGCACCGGCGCGGCACAGGCGGGTATCACTGGCCTTCCGTCTCATACAACCCTGCAGTCGCTCCTGACATCGGAGTTCACCTCGGCGCGGACCGACCGCAGCGGGCGCCGCTTGCGAGCGACCTTCACGATCGCGTCGCGCGCGGGGGTGGGTGAGGTGCTCGACCCGACATGCGACGCTGCCAGTAACCGGTATCCCAAGACCCGCGCCGACAAGGACTTAGTGAAGGGGTTCACGCTGCGTTATACGTGGGCGATGCCGTCAGGGATCTCGGTTGCGTCGGAGGGGGCCGCCATCAGGCCCGACAACGCAACGGCCACCTGGACGATGCCGTACGGACGGTGCGAACTGATGGAGATCTCCTCAACCGGCGCCGATGACGGCCGGTTCGTGAACGGCCTGATTCTGGGTGGCGCCCTCGTATTTCTTATGATCGTGTTCGGGTTGCGCAGCCTCGGGAAGCGCCGTCGCGCCCGGGATGACGACGCCTGACCCGTCGGCGCACCCGGATGTGGAGTAGATCGCATAAAAGATGCATATGAGCAGGGGAAAATTGGGATATCCCCTTCCATATGCAAACTGTTTGCACCCCCATATGTCATGCACTGATCGTTACGGATGTCCCTCTAAAACACCTAAATACGTAAATATTATGAGACGCGAGGGGTTGACTCGCGCGGGTCAGTCGCTAGGGTCGGGCTCGGCCATGACCTCCGCGGGGCACGTGTCCCGGCTCCTGCCGCGACATTTGTGACCTACAGCCGGTGACGAACGCCCGAACACGGGTGACCGGCGGAAAGGAACATAGGATCATCGACCGCTTGAGCAATGCCGTGCGCGTGACCGGCCAGCCAATCCGCTTTCTTGCGGGTGTGGCAGCCGCATTCACCGTCGTGATCGGAGCACCAGCCGCCTTCGGCGTCGGGAGCCCGTCGCAGCTTCCGGTAGTCGACCCTGGCGTGCCGCCCGCCGATGCCGGTGTGGCACCTGCACCCGTCTCATCCGCACCTGTCGCCACGGCACCCGCTGCCACGACCCCTCCAGCCGCCGCCGCACCGAGCACCACCGGTTCGCTGGCACCGGGCGCTGGTGGGGCCGACGTGAAGGCATTGCAGCGCAAGCTCCGCGTGCGGGGAATCCGCGTTCCGGTTGACGGCGCGTACGGTCGTCAGACCCGTGCCGGCGTGCGCATCCTGCAGCGCAAGCTTCGCCTGCCGGTGACTGGGATCGCCGACGCGAAGCTGCTGTCGAAGCTCGGCCTCAAGATCCGCGCCGTGGCCTCAGTACCGGTCGCTACTCCGGCTGCCCCGGCTGCGGCCACGTACCTCAAGGCCTTCCCGGTAAGCGGCACGCATTCATTCCAGAATGACTTCGGCGCTGCCCGGAGCCAGGGATCCCACGAGGGCAACGACATCATGTCCCCGCGCGGAACCCCGGTAGTGGCTGTGGCCGATGGCACCATCAAGCGCCTTACGCGGGTTGAGACCGGTCTCGGCGGGGTGTGGATCTGGCTCGTGGACACTGCGGGCAACGAGTACTACTACGCCCACCTGAACGACATCGTGGCCGGTTTGGACGCCGGTTCGAAGGTGACGGCGGGGCAGCAGATCGGCACCGTCGGCAGCACCGGCGACGCGAAATGGGGCGCTCCCCACCTGCACTTTGAGGTTCACCCGGGTGGCGGCGGTGCCATCAATCCGTATACGGATCTCGTCGCGCTCGACCCGAACCGCGGCAAGAACTGATCGGCGGTGGTGGCGCGCCCCCTGAGGGGGTGGCGCCACCACCGCACCGATCGCAGGTAATCTCCCGGCCCGTTCACCACGCGAACCGAGAGGACCCCTCGCGTTGTCAGAAATGCCGCCCGTCCAGAAGACCGCCCAGTATCTCGCCCTGCCACATGAGGTGCACCGTGTCGTGCTGCTCTACTCGGGTGGTCTCGACACATCGGTGATGCTCAAGTGGATCCAGGATGAGTACGACGCCGAGGTCGTGGCGCTGTGCATCAATCTGGGCCAGCCTGAGGACGACTTCACCGAGATCCTCGAGAAGGCGACCAACCTGGGCGCCATTGAGAGTCTGGTCGTCGACGCGCGCGAGGAGTTCGCCCGCGACTACGTGGCCCCGGCAATCAAGGCGAACGCGCGCTACCAGGGCGGCTACCCCCTGTTCACGTCGCTGGGACGTCCGCTCATCGCCAAGTTGGCTGTTGATGAGGCGCGGCGTCACGGCTGCGACACCATCGCCCACGGCTGTACGGGCAAGGGCAACGATCAAGTGCGCATTGAGGCCACCGTCGCCACGCTGGCACCTGAGCTGCGGGTTATTGCACCGGTGCGCGAGTGGCAGATGGGCCGCGACGAGGAGATCGCCTACGCGAACGAGCACGGCATTCCGGTGTCGTCAAGCGTGGAGCGCCCGTACTCGATCGACGACAACCTCTGGGGTCGCTCGAGCGAGGGCGGGGTCATCGAGGATCTCACTCAGGCCGTGCCTGATGACGTCTTCCAGCTCATCACGCCGCCCAGAAAGGCGCCAGACCGCACCGAAGACGTGGTGCTCGGCTTCGTGGACGGCATTCCCACGAGTCTGAACGGTGTGGAGATGGCGCTCGTTGACCTCATCCCCGCGGTGGCCGAGATCGCCTGTCGTAACGGGGTGGGGATCATGGATCACATCGAGGACCGCGTGGTGGGGCTGAAGGTGCGCGACGTCTACGAGGTGCCGGCCGCAACGGTGATCCTCGAGGCCCACAAGGAACTTGAGAAGCTGGTGTGCACCGGCCGGGAGAATGCGCTGAAGGCAAACCTCGACCTCCTGTGGGCGCAACTGGCCTACGAGGGTCTTTGGTATGAGCCGCTCCTCGCCGATCTCAACGCCTTCATGGACCGCGTGAACAGCAAGGTGGAGGGCGCCATCACGGTACGCCTGTACAAGGGCTCCGCCACCGTGGTGATCCGCGACTCGCCGTGGGCGCTCTACGACCGCACGCTGGCCACGTTCGACGCCGACCCGACCTTCTCGCAGAACGCGAGCCCGGGCTTCATCGAACTGTTCAGCCTGCAGAGCCGCATGGCGCACCAGATCAGCGAGGGCCGCAAGAAGGGCTGAGAGGGACCCGCGCGCCGAACACGGCCCCGCACTGGGGTCAGACCCCGGGTGGGGTCAGTCGCCGTGACAAAAGTGTGCCGCGCCCCCGCACTGGGGTCAGACCCCGGGTGGGGTCAGTCGCCGTGACAAAAGTGTGTCGCTCGGGCGCCGTCGGGGCGAGTGGGTAGGTTTGTGGGGTGAGTACCAGTCCGCCGTTCGCGCATCTCCATGTCCACTCGGACTATTCGATCCTTGATGGCGCGTGCAAGATCCCGCGCCTGCTTGATCGCGTGGAGGAACTGGGGCAGAGCGCGGTGGCGCTCACCGACCACGGCGTGATGAGCGGTGCGGTGGAGTTGTACCGCGAGGCGACCAAGCGCGGCATCACCCCCATCGTGGGGCTCGAGGCCTACGTGGTGCCCGATCACCGCTTCAGGGGTAAGGAAAAGCGCAACCACCTCACCCTGCTGGCAGAGAACACCACCGGCTATTACAACCTCATCCGCCTGTGCTCGGCCGGGTACCTCGAGGGCTACCACCGCCGTCCGCGGATCGACCACGAGCTCATGAGCCGGCACGCCGAGGGCATCATCGTGCTGTCGGGCTGCCTGTCGGGCACCGTCTGCTCCAGCCTGATGAACGACGACCTTGACGGTGCGCGTCGCGAACTGGACACGCTTACCGGCATCTTCGGGCCCGACAACGTCTACCTCGAGCTTCAGGACTCCGGGATCGATGGACAGCGGCGCATCAACCAGCACCTGGGCACCCTGGCGAAGGAGACCGGCCGCTCAATGGTGGCCACCGGCGATGTGCACTACGTATGCCATCAGGATGCCGACAGCCACGAGGCCCTGTTGGCTATCCAGACCCGCGCCGTGCTGTCGGATCCCAAGCGCTTCAGGTTCGACACGCAGGAGTTCTTCATCAAGTCGGGGGAGGAGATGCTGCAGGCGCTCCCCGACTTCCCGGAGTCGCTTCACACGACCATCGAGATCGCGGAGCGCTGCTCGGGCCTCAGACTGCCGCTCGGCGACATCAAGCTGCCGGTGTTCCCGGTGCCCACCGGCGAGACCGACGACGTGTACCTCGAGGGCCTGTGCCGCGGAGGCCTCGACCGCCGCTACGGCGTGGACAACTGGCCGGCCGCTGCCGAGGACCGTCTGCAGTTTGAGATCGACACCATCAAGGAGATGGGCTTCTCGTCGTACTTCCTCATCGTGTGGGACTACATCAAGTGGTCACGCGAGAATGGCGTGGCGGTGGGCCCGGGTCGTGGATCTGCGGCCGGGTCGCTGGTGGCATTCTCGCTGCGCATCACCGATCTCGACCCGCTCGAGCACGGACTGCTGTTTGAGCGCTTCCTCAACCCCGGTCGCAAGTCGATGCCGGACATCGACACCGACTTCTCGGTGAGCGGACGTGACCGCGTGGTGGCGTACGTCACACAGAAGTACGGCAGCAACGCAGTCGCCCGCATCGGTACCTTCGGCAAGTTGCTGGCCCGCGCGGTTGTGCGCGACTCCGGCCGTGTGCTCGGCTTCTCGTACGGGCAGGTCGATCGCATCGCCAAGCTCGTGCCCGAGCGCCCCATCGGCATCAAGCTGGAGCAGGCGCTCGCCCCGGGTGGCGAGCTGGCCGCCTATGTGGAGTCTGACGAAGGCGCACGCCGGATCATCGAGGTTGCCCGTCCGCTTGAGGGCCTGGTGCGCAACGAGGGCGTGCACGCGGCCGGCGTGGTCATCGCACCGGGTGCAATCACCGACTACCTGCCGGTGCGTGTTGACGACGAGGGCGCGGTGGTCACCCAGATGCCCGACCACGACGTGGAGGCCCTCGGCCTATTGAAGATGGACTTCCTGGGACTCCGCAACCTCGACATCATTCAGGACGCGCTGCGGTTGATCCGCGAGTCCACGGGCGAAGACCTCGATATCGAGGCGTTGACCCTGAATGACGCGCCCACCTACCGCATGCTCGCCAAGGGCGATGCGCTCGGTGTGTTCCAGTTTGAGTCGTCGGGCATGCGGGACGCGTTGCGCGAGGTGCGGCCCACTGAGTTCGCCGACCTCGTGGCGCTTGTGGCCCTGTACCGCCCGGGCCCGATGGCGTTTATCTCAACCTATGCGAAGAACAAGCGCGACCCCAGCCGGGTCCGCTTTGACGACCAGCGGCTGGAGCCCATCACCGGACCCACCTATGGCGTGGCGGTGTATCAGGAACAGTTGATGCAGATCTCCCGCACCATCGCGGGATTCTCGCCCGCTCGCGCGGATGATCTTCGTAAGGCTGTGGGCAAGAAGGATAAGAAACTGATGGCGTCACTGAGTGACGAGTTCATTCGGGGTTGCATCGACTCCGGCTGCAGGAGGGACGTTGCCCAGGGCCTCTGGGGCCTGTGCGAGGCCGCCGGTGACTACTCGTTCAATAAGAGCCACGCAGCCTGTTACGCCCTGCTCTCGTACCGCACCGCGTACCTCAAGGCCAACCACCCTGCCGATTACATGGCAGCCGTGCTCACCTCAGTGATGGACACCAAGGACCGCGTGCCGTTCTACGTATCGGCCTGCTCGGACATGGGCATCGAAGTACTCGCGCCCGACGTCAATCAGTCGGGCGCGGGCTTCGTGGTCACCGGAGTGAAGGAGATCCGCTTCGGGCTCACGGCTGTAAAGGCCGTGGGGGAGTCGGCCGTACAGGCGCTTCTGGTCGAGCGGGAGGCCAATGGGGCATTTCCGTCGTTGTGGGATTTCTGCCGACGGGTTGACCCACAGCAACTCAATAAGCGGGCACTTGAGAGCCTTATCCGCGGGGGCGCCCTCGACTGCACCGGCGCCAGTCGTGCGGGCATGCTCGAGACGCTGCCGGCCGCCATGGCTCAGGCAGCCAAGCGTCTCAATGATCAGGCGGCCGGGCAGGAGTCGCTGTTCGGCATGCTCGACGACGCCGGTGCCGGGCTGGCCGACGCCGACCCCGCAATCACGGCACACGAGATGGAGAAAGACGAACTCCTCAAGGGCGAGAAGGAGGCTATTGGCCTCTACGTGTCGAGCCACCCGCTCACCGACTGCCGCAAGCAGTTGGCACGGCTCACCACCGTCACCATCGGAGACGTGGGGCGCTGCGCCGATGGGCAGACGGTCACGCTCGGTGGGCTTGTGGGGTTCATCAAGCACATCAGCACCAAGCGCGGCGAACCCATGGCATTTGTGCGGCTTGACGACTGGGAGGGGGGCATCGAGGTGGTTGTGGTGCCGCAGGTGCTGGCCGCGTCGCGCGAGGTCCTGAACGAGGATGCGCTGGTGCTCATCAGCGGTCGCATTGACCAGAAGGGTGAGGGCGAGACCAAGCTGGTGGCACAGGCCATCACGCCGTTTGAGCCCGACCCGGCCGATGAAGAGGACAGGCTCCTGTTGAAGGTGGATTCCAGCCGCGTGGCCGGCACCAACATGGGGATGCTGAAGCAACTGATCAGCGACCATCCGGGTGAGGCGTCGGTGGTGGTGGATGTGATGACCCCCGAGGGCCCGGTGCGGATGCGCCTGGGTAAGGAATATCTGGTGGATCCGGGCGATCGCAACCGTCTGGCATCGCTCAAGTCGATGTTCGGGGAGCGCGCCGTCGCCTGATCGCGACGGGCGGTGCCAGAGGGGCTTGACTGCCTTTGGACCCGCGGCTTGAATCGCCTCTCAATGGACGATCACACCGCCCCAGATGCCCGACTCGCCCTCGAGGCCGCCGATGATGGCGCGTCATGCCGTCTCTGCCCGGTGCGATGCGAACGCATCGTGTACCCGGCGGGGTGCGTGGCGCAGGCCTGCCCGCGTCTCTATGCGCACGAGGAGGGCGGCGTGACATGGATCGGCTGCATCGACAAGGTCTTCGGGGTCGAGATTGATGCGGGTCAGCTGGCCCGGGTGGAGCAGGACCACCCCGGCTTCGGTGCCATTCGTGCCGATCGGCCGCCCCGCCCCATCTGCGTGGCGGTGATCGATCGCACATTCCCGCTGCGTGCGAATGGGGCATGCCAGAACCCTGCATTCGGCGCCGGTCTACCAGATGCCCCAGACGGCCGCGAGCCGCTTCGTACCCGCCCGGCCTGATCAGCTGGTGCCGAGCAGATGATGGTCGCGATCGGATATTCAGAGCATCGGCGACACAGGCGAGGGGCACGGGGGCATGCCTACGCGCGCCGCCGCCCCTGACCTCGTGCGGGCGGTACCGGATCCTCACCCAGAGCCACGCGTCGTGCGATCCACCCGGCGAGCCGGCGACGCTGGTCGTCATCGAGCCAATGTTCGGCAACGTGCCGCAGGCGCGAGATGGTGTCGTCCCCGGTTGCCAGCGCCTTGCTTCGACCGGTGCGAAGGGCGATCCAGCCGATAAGACGGTCGGCCTCATCCTCGCTCATCGTGAGCGAGGCAACGCGGATGATGTCGTCAACAGGGTCGCCCACGTGGGCACTGTAGCGAACACACGTTCCCTGCCCTGCGGGGCCTAGGCGGCGGCCTTGTCCTTGCTGCGCAGGCGCCCGATAAGTGACGTCATCCATGGCGCCGACCGCGTGAATTCCAGCGCCAGGAACCACAGCACCACCAGCACCAGACCAACAACCCATGCGGTGGGGCCGAGCGAGGTGAAGAATATGAGGACAAGTGCGATCGCGACGACGCCAGCGATCTCAAGGTGGCGGGTGTATTCGCGGGCGAACGTGGTGACGCGCCCGTCGCCGCTCTGCGCCCCATTCGCAAGGTCCTTCGATCGACGGGCGATCCACGAACGGGAGCGCTTGGCCAGCCGGTCGGGACCGAACAGCCACAGGATTCCTGCAACGACCGCGGCGAGGAGCGCCAGCCACATCGTCTGGGCCAGAAGGCGTTGCCCGATCTGATCGACGATCGCGTTGTACACCTGTTCAGATGCTGGCTCCGCGATGAGGCCGGCGATGATGCTGCGGGTGATGCGGAGCGCGATGAACACCACCACCGCAGCAACTGCGATGGCGGTCATGGTGCGGTAGGCAGCCGACCTGCGCTCGTGTGCCAGCAGCAGGCCCAAGATTATGAGGATGAGGAATGCGATCGGCAGTACCCAAGTCATCAGGTCAACGAGCGTGATCGCGTTCTGCACGGCCGTAACGCCAGAACCCTCAGCGATGATGTACACGGGATAGCCCTCGGCTGCCAGCGGCGCCGGGAGGTACTTGGCCATCGTTCCGAGCTTGGCATTCACGGCCGCCCGGGCTTCCTGCACCAGGGGCTCGGTGTTGAACACGATCGCGTCATCCTGGAAGGCGAACACCCCGGGCTCATTCCTCAGCAGTGCCACCACGCCTTCGCTGGTCCGCTCGGAGACGTTGGAGATGAGTTTGCGTGCCGCACCGGTGCTGAGCGCGTTCTGCACGATGTTGCCCACCTGGGCACGGAGCGATGCTGCGAGCACGCCGGTGAGGAATGCCTTGCGATCGGCGCTCACCGGCAACTGCTCCACGACCTTGCTGGCGGCATCTTCGGCACGCTGCTGGGTGATGACGTCATTCTCGACGTAGTTGACGATGGCGTCCTGCACACCCACCTGGCCCTGCACATTGAGGGCTGCACTCACGAAGCCGTCAGGGTTATAGGCGGTTGCGCGCACCCACACGAAGAGGCTGCCCACGATCAGGCAGAGAATCGAGATGGTCAGGCAGACGAACGACAGGATGCCGCGCCAACGCTGAGTCTTCTTGGTCGCCGGTGTCGGCGTGCCCTCCGTGATTGCCATCCGCCTACTTTAGCCATGGTGTCGCAGCCGCTCCGTGCAACACCGCGAGGGGCGTGGGGCGGTGACCCGCGCTAGGTTATTCCCCAACGGTCAGGAGGTCATGTGGTGAGCAGCGAAGTTCCCACCCGGCGCCATATGAGTCCCGATGAGGAACTCGAGCGCGCGATGACCGATTACCTGCGCGTTTCCCGGGGCGCCCATCTCTACGCCAGCGGCGATGAGCACCAGCGTGCCGAAGAGGCCGCGTGGGGTCGTCTGGAGACCGCGCGCGATCTGATGGAGGGCGCTCCCGCCGCCTCTTAAGTGCTGTTCGGCCCCCAGCGGAATCCGGTGGGGGCGGGCATTGCGGGAATAGGGCTCGTGGGCATGCCCGGACGGGGCTGGCCGTGGAACTCCACCGGAGATGTGTCGTTGGGTGCCTCCGGGTGGAACATGGACGCCAGGTACTGGATGTGCCCTCTGCCCGGCCCCAGTTCGTATTGCCCGCCGCCGTACATGCCAAGGCCCTCGGCACGCGCGTGGTCGTACACGGCCATCAGTCGCTTAAGCGACCCGGTTCGCGATGGCTTGATGTTGATGGTCTGGGCATCAATGGCCTGCGCCGTGATGTCGTCCACGGAGTGGAT
>SXGR01166688.1_pt1 | contig 10433 bp, 9 predicted proteins | sample 3174711 | NCBI WGS metagenome assembly SXGR01 (sample SAMN11356860, study PRJNA531348) | freshwater metagenome | isolation source: freshwater sample F1-60 | place: China: Fuxian Lake, Yuxi | collected 2017-12-25 | reverse complement strand
GACAGTTCAGATTCGGGTCAGCCTGGAATTATCGGAATTCTCGATCGTTCTAGCCAGCCCACCCTTGCGACCCATAAGGAGCCAAGCGCCGTCGGCGCTGCCCAAATCGGCGCCTGCAGGCGCCGGATCTGCGAACAATGTGCATGATATCCGAAAACACTCGCCAGCCTTAAGACTTAGGGGGCGCGAGCAGAGAGTTTGTGAATAGCCTGTGCTACCACTTCCTTGCCGGTACCAGATTCTCCTAACAGAAGTACAGTGGCGTCGGTTTGCGAGACATGCTTTATCAGCGCGTCCACTTCCTGGATTTCAGGACTGCAACCGGTGAGCGAAACTGATGACTGTTTTTCACGTCCAGCGGGATTGTGTTTCTGTTCAGCCAGTTTGATGGTGCTCATCAAATTGGTGAAATCGACTGGCAGCTCCAGAATGCCGGCCACACTGGATGGAGCAATTTCGAGTTCCATCTGGGTGGATACTCCACGCAGCAAATGCACTGGCAGAGCAGGGTACCTTGAGCACAGGCGACTGATGAGTTCCTCTTCCTGGCTGCGATTGCTTAAAGCAACGAAGACGAGGGCAATTTGCGTATTCGAACTGAGTTCTGATTGTGCGGTAGCAAGGTCTTCTACAAACTTGGCTTCCTTCTTGATAAAACCGAACACTGTATGCAAATTGGCTGATATTTCTTTATTGTCCGAAACGATAAGTGAAGTGTATTGCATGAATCCATCCTTTCTCACTATTCAAGCTGCGATAGAGCGTTTGAAAATTAGTGGATCCTTCCAGTAATTTTCCTACAAAAGGCATTTCTTATTATTATTGGTTTTTTTCTAACAATCTTCATCGTATGAAGTTAAGGGTCACCGTACTGCAAACTTTTTTGTGCGGCAATACTGTATAAAAAAATCGACAGCAATTAGCGTCAATAAACTGGCGTAAATTCAGGCAGATGGCGTGTCGCGCGCCCAGCTTTGGCTGCGGGTTTGAGCGAGGGTGAAGGCAGCGCTTTGTAAGATAAATTTCCTATTGCTGCGCGAATATCCTACAAGGCGAATGCGTTTTTGTGATTCAGTTCATGGTTTTTCAGCAAACCTGCGTCGCGCAATCGTGAGTACTGTCATATTGCCGTCCAGGCCAAGTGCGGCGACTCCGCCGGCCAGAAGAGCCATTTTCATTGCGTCAAAAAATTTGAAAAAATTTTGAAAACAGCCATTTCGCGACCAAAATTCTGACAAAAACTACTGTATAAAAGTCATGAAAACGACAGTTTTTACCCTCAGATTTCAGTGGCGGATCACTATTTTGACGTCGCCAATCTGCTGCCAGTAAAAAAAGTGACGAAAACTGCAACTTACGGATATACAAGAAATTTCCCTGGTCTCTCAGTACTTCTACTGAGATTTGGCACGGAATTCTACGTAGTCCTCAGACTGGTCAATTGCGCGGATTCTGGCCATAAAAATACCACTGTATGAAATACGAACTGGTGCAATGGCCAGTCCGTCTTTGCCCTCGGTAAACCGCACTTGAGATCACAATAACGGCTGCAGGCGCTTCGCTGGTGTTGATAAGCCCGGCGAATCGACGGTGCCAGCAACGCCGGTGGCGAGCTCCAATCGATCATCTATAAAAATCATCTTCCTTTTCAAGGGGTTGGACTCAGCCTTTTTCCTGTTTAAAAGTGCTTAATCATTCCTCCTTTAAGTCGTAATACCCAAAGCAGAAATGCGTTTTTTGAATGATTCGGTGAGTTCAATTCCCGATTCTTCGACAGAGAGCGTGAATATTTTCTGCAACCCTTTTATTCGGGAGCAGCGGGGGAAAAATGGATCTGGCGACATTAACAGGATTGCTCGGCGCTTTCGTCGTGGTCAGGGTGTCGACTTGGTTCGGGGGGCCGTTCGGTTCCGGCGCTGCCAACCTGAATCTGGAGTTTGTGCCGGTGATGGCCCAACTGCGTGAAGCACGGGGAACCATTGATGGGTGTATCGCAGTGCAAAGGCACACCGATGACAGACCCATTGCCACTGCAGAGCTTCCCTCGAACTGGCATTTGTCTGAGCAGCGGGCGATTTCTGTAGCTCACGAATTATTGCGGGAAGGCACGATCCCTGACGATCGTTTTATGGTGATTGTTTACGCGGATACGAAACCCCTGAGTTGAAATGATACCGAACAGGATCGCGCAAGGAACCCACAGATGGAAATTCTGATTCACCAGAAATTGGCCGCAGAGATCTCAATGGAGTTGAAAAATCCGGACAGTCTTGGTGATGACTTGTTGAACTCACTCGGCATTGACGAGTCCGAACTCATCAGTCCAAACCAGTAGGCATCTGCGTGATAGAGAAACGTCGCTACTTTCGGATTGAGGACACTATCGGTCTGGCATTGCGGGTGGCCAGAGCTGAGAAACCGGAACCCAAATTGACCGATGCCAACACGTTGATCGAACACGAGTTGCAAAAAGTTGAAGCAGAACTGAACGCGCTCGTAAACGCCCTCTGGGGTGAAGATCCAAAAATTGCCAAGTCGCTGGGACTGCTGAACAGAAAAATTGAAATCTTGTGCGAGAAGAATACCCCGATTGCATTGCGTAAAAATGAGAACTTTGACATTCGTTATCACAATCTCGGCGTCAGCCTGAGCGCTTCAGGGATCGCTTACATCAGTGACAATGCACTGCCTGTCGGGGAGCGATTTGACGTAATGCTGTTGTTGACACCGCTGAATACGCGAATGGTTGTAAAAGGCTGTGTTGTGGAGTCTGCAGCAGTAGAACAACAGGATTCGGTGCGATATCAAATCCGCATGGAATTCACATTGACGGCTGCAGAGGAAGAAAAGCTCGCCCGTTTTCTGCTGCAGCGCCAGGTGCAGCTGCTTGGACGAGACGCGAACGCTTGAAAGGCTTGCGATGGAACAGTACAGAACAAAAGAGCAGGAATCGGTAAGCAAAAGAGAAATTGGGGGGACCACTGTGTCAACAGCCGCAGAAGAAATCGAAATCAAAAAACCGCCGAGAGACTTGTGTCTTGCCCGTCAACCAATCTTTGATGCGAGCATGATCGTCTATGCCTATGAATTGCTGCATTCTCCGCCGGGCAGGGATTCAGAGCAGGATATTGATCCCAGTGCAAGCAGTGCACAGGTTCTGATAAACGCGTTTCTGGATATCGACATTGAAGATGTTTCGAACAATCTTCCTTCCTTTATAAGTGTGTCACGGGATTTTCTGGTGCGACGCTTGCCACTGCCATTTCCACCGCAGTCATTAGTGCTGGAAATACCGGCATCCATCGAAATAGACATCGCCCTGCTGGAGGGGCTGCGGTTTTTCGCGGAAGAAGGCTTCAAACTGGCTCTGACTGGTTTTCGCTTCGAACAACAACCCTGCCGGCTGCTGGGTATGGTCGACTACGTCAAGATAGACGTCAGCGGGTATACGCCCCAGGAATTGCTAGCGGGAGTTGGCAAGCTGCCAGGAAAAGGTTTGATCCTGATCGCGCAGCAGGTAGAGACAAAAGCTGTCTTCCAGCAATGTCACGATGTGGGGTTCAAATTCTTCCAGGGCAGTTTTATCAGCAAGCCGGAGGTAATGAGCGGAAATGTGCTCAAGCCGAATCGCCTGGCTGTGCTGAAAATGCTGAAGCTGCTGGAAGATCCGAACAGCAGTTTTTCCATGCTGGAAGAAATTATCAGCCAGGATGTGACCCTGAGTTACAAAATTCTGCGCATTATCAATTCCGCCTACTACGGATTCCGCCGCAAAATCGAATCAGTGAAGCAGGCAGTGGTCGCGCTGGGCCTGAAGGTTATTCGCAACTGGTTTATCTTGATCTCGTTGACTGACATTGATGACAAACCCCAGGAACTCATGCAGCTGACTTTGCTGCGCGCACGCATGATGCAATCACTCACAAATGCCATGGGTCTTAACAAGGACACTGGTTTCACCATTGGTTTGTTCTCGTCCATTGATGCCATCATGGATCAACCGATGGCCGAAATCCTGGAAAAACTCCCTTTGTCTGAAGAGATATCAGAAGCGCTGCTGCATCGAGAGGGAATATTCGGACAGATGCTTAACATAGTCTTGCACTATGAGAAAGGCGATTGGGCTTTCATCAAAAGCAGCGGCTTTGAAATGAGCGAATTGAGTACTTTCTATTTCGAAGCCATGTACTGGTCACGCGGACTCATCGAACAAATAAAATCTGGCTAAGCGGGTAAGCACATGCAAGAAACAGCACAGCAAGTTTCACTCAAGAGCGTTCACAGCAATGTGTTCATCGCTCGGCAACCTATTTTCGATGAGAACCTCAATGTGCACGCTTACGAATTGCTGTTTCGAAGCGAAGACAGCAAAGTCGCCAATGTCATCGATGGCAATATGGCCAGTTCGCAAGTGATGATCAATGCCTTCCTTGAAATAGGCGTCGAAACCATCAGTGACAATCGCATCTGCTTTGTCAATCTGACCAGGGATTTCATTGTTGGCCAATTGCCCTTGCCGCTTCCTCCCAAAGCAGTGGTTATCGAAATTCTTGAAGACATAGCAGTGGATGAGCCGCTCTTAATGGCATTGAAGTCATTCAAGCAGCAGGGGTTTACCCTGGCCCTGGATGACTATGTTTTCACAGAAGACAAGATTCCGCTTTTCGAAATCATCGATATCGTGAAAGTAGACATCATGGGCTGCGACATGAGCAAACTTGCTTACAATGTCAGGCAGCTAAAACGCTATGGTCTGAAACTGCTGGCAGAAAAGGTTGAAACACAAGCGGAGTTTGACCTCTGCAAGAGTCTGGGATTCGACTACTTCCAGGGCTATTTCATTGCAAAACCAGTAGTACTTAAAGGTCATGCGCTCAAGCCGAGCCGAATCGCACTGCTCAAGATACTGATAATGCTGGAAGATCCGAACTGTAAAGTTTCGATTTTAGAAGAACTGATCACACAGGATGTGACTCTCAGCTACAAGATCCTGAGGATCATCAACTCATCCTTCTATGGTGTGAGAAAGCGCATCAGTTCGATAAAGCAGGCAGTGGTTTCATTGGGCCTGAAAACCATACGGGACTGGTTCATCATCATGTCCCTCACCAATATCGATGACAAGCCGCGAGAGCTGATATTCCTGATCCTGCAACGGGCTCGCATGATGCAGATTCTGTCGAATCGACTTGGAATTGCCGAAGACACCAGCTTTACCACAGGGCTGTTTTCATCGCTGGATGCGATAATGGATCAGCCAATGGAGGTTTTGCTCGAATCGCTGCCACTGTCCAGCAATATCTCGAAAGCCTTGCTGTTGCGAGAGGGCAAACTCGGCAGTTTGCTGAGTCTGGTGATGCACTACGAGAAAGGCGAGTGGGAGATCCTGGAGGAGGAGTATCTGGAAGAGAGTCCGTTAACAGCCAGCGACCTGAATGCCGCTTATTTTGAAGCCATGGAATGGGCGGGTGGACTGGTGAAAGCGAGTTAAGAATTTCTCAAGTCGTTATTACAATCAGTTGTCAAAAGCAGTTTACATAAGCAGTTTCCAGGATCAGTTTTCAAATTCTGATTCAAAACCTGCTCAGCGAATCTGATCAGAACTGCGCCGAACCGGGTACACTACGTGTGGTCGACGCAGACCGGTGCAACAACCATTTCCTGTGCAGGCCATAACCACTTCGGGTAATACTGGCGTAAACCTGCGGTGATAATTGCTTTCCCAGGTTGACGATCCAGTCACATAGCATACCCGCTTGCCGATCTTCACGCCGAATCCTGACTCGGAACAGGCGCTCCAGTCATATTCATGAATACAATTGCGGTGTAGACTTGAGTGATCGAGGTGCCCATCATGTCCAAATCAGTGACGCAAATCCGAATCCCCTTTCTTGTGAGTGTAGTGCTTATGGCCGTTTCTCTGTCCAGTCAGGTGTTCGCGCAAAAGATCGTGGTTGCCCATCGAGGTGCCAGTGGTTATCTGCCTGAACACACACTGGAAGCAAAAGCCATGGCATATGCCATGGGTGTCGATTATCTGGAACAAGACGTGGTGATGACGAAGGATGATCAACTCCTTGTGCTGCATGACATTACACTGGACCGCACCACGGATGTCGCCACCCGCTTTGCCAATCGAGCACGCAGCGACGGCCATTTCTATGTCGTTGATTTCACGCTTGAAGAATTACGCACTTTGCGAGTCAATGAAGGGATCCAGAAGGATGTGAATTCACGTCGCCCGATCTATGGCCAACGCTTTCCGGTAGATGCAGCTTCCTTCCGATTGAATACGCTGGAAGAAGAAATCGAAATGATCCAGGGCATGAACAAGTCGACCGGACGCAATGTCGGCATTTACCCGGAAATCAAAGATCCGGAATTTCATCGTGCCGAAGGCAAGGACCTCAGCACGGCGGTTATCAATGCATTGAAAAAATACGGCTACACGACGAAGCAGGACAAGGTGTTCGTGCAGACCTTCAGTCATGACGAGCTCAGGATATTACACGATGAAATTTTACCGGCAGCCGGCATCAGTCTAAACCTTGTACAACTCGTTGGCAGCGAAGAGATGTATAACTGGATAAACAGTGACGAAGGCATGCAAACCCTGGCGGGTTATGCGGACGGGCTGGGACCGGAAAAGTCCATGATCATCAGCAGCGATTCCACACCTGATAACATAATCATCAGTGAGCTGGTGGAGTTGGCTCACGCCAATGGAATGCAGGTGCATCCTTACACGTTTCGATCTGATGAAGGACAAGTGCCGCAGTTTGCGGAAAGTTTTGACGAGTTACTCGATCTGTATTATTTCGATGCGGGAGTCGACGGTGTGTTTACGGACTTCCCGGACAAGGCAGTGAACTTTTTACGCAGCAAGGCGCGCACTTCACGCTAACATCACCTGCCTCACCCAGAATCTTCGCATTAGCCCGGTTCACTGTGGTTCACCTGCCTCAGAAACTGTAACGCACACCGATAAATCCGGCGCGGGGTGGGGCAGCGCCGAGAAACAAAGGTATCGAAAAATCTTCAATCACTGGCAGATCTGACTCAGCGGGACTTTCGCCGAGCAATCCGAAGGTTTCGAATTCCTCGTCAAACAGATTATCCACCCTCGCGAAAATTTCCAGTTGGTCGGAATAAGCGTAACGCGCACGCAGATTCACCACTGTGTATCCGGACACGGAATCGAGCTGATTCGATTCATCGCCGCGCACCACCTGATGGTCATTGCTCACGAGATCAAGACCAATCGAGAATCCTTCGCGTAAAGTATAGTCAGTGCTCACCTTGAATTGATTGCGAGGTATGCCAGGAATATGGTCATCCTTGTTCACACTGATCTCGCCATCAGCATTCGCAAAATCGTGGTTGGGACTCAGAGCCTGGAAGTCCGACGCAAAAATTGCATCGACATAACTGTAACCAGCCAGCCATCGCAGTGCCTGCCATTGACCACTTGCACTGGCTTCCATGCCACGCCGCCGGGTTTTGTCGACATTGGCAAATAAACCTGTGCTGCGACCGGTAGTCTGGAACAGGATGTCATCGTGATTGGTGGTATTGAACATCGCCAGGGAATAACTGGTAGCACCAACAAATGCGCGGTAGCCAAGTTCAAAACTCTTTGCCACTACGTCATCCAGAGGCGGGTCGGCCAGAAAGGCATTCGGCAAGCGACACTCGAAGTCCACATCGTCCGGGTCTTCCCCAGCTGCGACAGCGTACTCCACTGCCAGGTCGAACACTCCTTCATTGCAGGCGAGTTCTATGGGTGTGGGAGCGCGGGATGACTCGCTGTAAGAAGCATAAAGATTGTGTTCTGGATCCAGCTGCCAGGTGATGCCTGCAGAGGGATTAAGCCGGAAATAGTCGTGGCTGCCATTCAGTTCAGGACGCTCTCCGGAACGATCACGGAGTTTCACGCTGGTGTTATTGGCACGGGCAGAAAGGGTAAACGTGACTTCGTCGTTGAGATCCATCGCATTGGTGAAATAGAGACTGCCGGACTCAGTGACAGTATCAATCTCTGTAGCGGCTTCATCAACGAATGCGCCTGTCCCAAGACCAGATGTGAGGCGAGTGACGGGATCAATTTCTGAAAGTTCCAACACGGCATCGAAATCGGATTCTCCGCGATACCAGGCTCCACCTGCGATCAGCTGGTTGGCCAGACCAAACAGCTGAGGATGGAATGTCCACTGGAAATCGATGCCCTGGCTGTCCTGTTGGCGAGTGCTGATGTTGTTGATGGCATCAGCAGAGAGTACACCCGTGCCGGACAAATCATCAGCGAAATCCTCAAGATCAAATTCCTCAGCGCCGAGTTGCGCAGCAGTCAGATTCAGGAATGCTTCGAGATCATCGGTGTCAGCAAACTGGCCATCACAGACGTCATCAGCGTCGAGGCCGATCTCTTCCAGATCGTCTTCTTCCAAACCTTCAAACAAGGTTGCCCCGCCGCCCAGTGTGCAAACGGCGAATTCAGACAAGTCGCCATTGAATGACTGTGTTTCATTTCGACGATAATAGAGATTGCCACTAAAACTCGTGTTCGCGCTCACTGTGTGTGCAAAATCGAAGCTCAGCATTTGCATATCATTCGCGGTGATATCCGGGCCCGTGAACAAAGCAGGCCTGTCGAGTTGCAGCAATTCAATCGGGGAGGCGCCGTTACCGACAAGTTCTGAATCAGCGTATTGAAGGTGCATGCCTACCTGGGTCGAATCTGAACGCCAATCGAAACTGCCGTAAAAATTCAGTGCATCTGAAGCCGAATGATCGCGCCAGCCATCCTCTTCGAAATAATCGATGTTGGCATAGTAAGCCAGCGAGCCGTCGTTGTTGCCAGTTTGCAGCGATGCGATGCGACGACCGAAAGAACCGCTGCTGATCTCCGCTTCTGTGCCCTGAAAACTAAAGCCATCCTTCATGTTTACAACCAGCGCGCCGCCGAGACTGTTGAGCCCGAACAGTGGATTGGCGCCGCCACTTAGTGTAATGCCGTCGATCGCTGATTGAGGCAGCAGATCCCAATTGACACTGTCACCGAGAGGTTCATTGATGCGCGCACCGTTCTGGTAAACCGATATTCCCTGTGCCAGACCGAGCAATGGAGACGCCGTAAAGCCACGGTATTGAAGATCGGTTTGCAAGGGGTTGTTCTGGGCGTCATTCAGGCTGATGCTGGAAAAATTCTGGCGCATGAAATCAGCCAGACTGAGAGCGTTGGTGTTTTTGAATTCACTCGCATTCGCGGCTTGTATCGGGAAGGGAATCTTGTCTTTATTTATTCCGGCACCACCTGGCACCACACCAATGATAACGATTTGTTCTGGCTGCTGAGCCGCTGCCGGACCGGCAATCAGTAAGGCGCTAATCGCCACAGCAAGGTATCGCATTCTGGTCTCCACGTTATTTGTGTTTCCAACCACTACTCGTCAAATGGGGTCAAGGCAAGACAGGGCAGGGAAGTCTAGCAGAAACACGAGACAAGCTGAAAGCCGGAGCTGCGCCAATCAAAAGCTTTTGACCGTTGTTATCACTAACGGTAGATTGGCGCAGCGCATTGCAGAAGCGCGTTAATTTACCGCCACCGTGCGCAAGGGGGAGATCATGACTACAGTGTTGATTACAGGGGCAAACAGGGGCATCGGTCTTGAGTTTGCCAGACAGTATTTGGCGCGCGGTGACAGAGTGCTCGCTACCTGTCGTGATGTAGTGGCTGCAAGCGCACTGCAACAACTTGTTGGAGCAAACCACAAACAACTGGTGTTGCTGCCACTCGATGTAGCAGACGATCAATCCATCGCTGCATTTTCACAGCAATTACGGGATGAGGCAGTCGATATCTTTATCAACAACGCTGGGGTATACGGTCCTCGTGATGGCAAATTTGGCAAGGTAGCAGGCGCAGACTGGCTACATGTTTTGCAGGTGAATGCAGTCGCTCCCTTGCTCCTCACCCAGGCCCTGATGTCGAATCTGCGCAAGGGCAGCTCGAAAAAACTCGTTTATATCACCTCCAAGATGGGATCGATTGCGGATAATGGTGGCGGTGGTCACTATATTTATCGCAGTTCGAAAACCGCTCTGAACATGGTGGTAAAGAGTCTTGCGATTGATCTCGCAGGCGCAGGATTCATTGCGGCCGTCTTGCACCCGGTTTGGGTGAAGACAGATATGGGTGGACCAAATGCGCTGATCGATACTGTTACCAGTGTTACTGGCATGGTCGAGGTTATTGATGGGCTTGATCAACAACAGTCAGGTCGTTTTTTTAACTACGATGGCAGCGACATTCCCTGGTAATCACTCCACCGCTTGCTGCAGCGTCGCCCCGTTCAGTCAAACGTGGTAAGGTGTCGACCCTTTCGGTCAGGCGGACGACGCGCAATATGCAGTACAGATTTTCCCGAGTGTTG
>SXGR01085516.1_pt1 | contig 10433 bp, 9 predicted proteins | sample 3174711 | NCBI WGS metagenome assembly SXGR01 (sample SAMN11356860, study PRJNA531348) | freshwater metagenome | isolation source: freshwater sample F1-60 | place: China: Fuxian Lake, Yuxi | collected 2017-12-25 | reverse complement strand
GATAGCCCTTCTCGATGCGGAGCGAATCGAGCGCGTGGTAGCCCGCGAGTTTGAGGCCGTAAGAGGTGCCCGCCGCGACGATCGCCTCGTGGACCGCCGCCATCTGTTCGCGCGGAACGTAAATCTCCCAGCCCAACTCGCCCACATAGGTCACGCGCTGGGCGCGCACCGGCACGCCAGCCACCTCGATGGTACGCGCCGCCAGATAGGGGAAGGCGGCGTTCGACACATCGGCGTCCGCGACCGCGGCCAGGATGTCGCGCGCGCGGGGCCCCATGAGAGAGAGCGTGCCCCAGGCGGCGGTCACGTCGGCGGCGCGCACGGATTCGCCGCGCGCGACGTGGTCGCGGAGCCAATGGAGATCGTGCGTGGCGCTCGCCGCTGCGGTCACGACGACATAGCTGTCCTCGGTCCACCGCGTGACGGTCAGATCGGCCTCGATCCCGCCCTTGGCATTGAGCCATTGGGTGTAGACGACGCGTCCCGGTGCCCCGCCCACGTCGTTGGCCGAGACGCGCTGCAGAAGTTTCTCGGCGTCCGGACCTTGGACCAGAAACTTGGCGAAAGAGGACTGGTCGAACAGCCCGGCCGTCTCGCGCACCGCCCGGTGCTCGGCCGCCGAATGCGGAAACCAGTTCTGACGCTGGAAGGAATATTCGTACTTGGGTTCGACGCCCGGTGGCGCGAACCAATTGGCGCGCTCCCAGCCCGAGACCGCGCCGAAGCACGCACCCGCCGCCTTGAGCGTGGCATGGAGCGCCGAGCGGCGCGTGCCGCGCGCGGTCTCGTACTGCTTGAACGGCCAGTGGGTGGCGTACATGTTGCCGAGCGCTTCGACCGTGCGGTCGTAAAGGTATCGCCGGTTCGTCATGAAGGGCGTGGCGCGTCGCACGTCCACGTCCCAGAGGTCCATGCTGGGCTCGCCGCCCACCACCCATTCGGCGACCGCCTTGCCGGCGCCGGCTGCCGAGGCGATGCCGATCGAGTTGAAGCCGGCGGCGACGTAGTAGTTCTCGAGGCCCGGCGCGGCACCCAGGTGATAGCGGTTGTCCGGCGTGAAGCTCTCGGGCCCGACGAGCAACTGGCGCACCTCGGCCTTCTCCAGCGAGGGGATGCGCTGGAGACCGCCGTTCATCAGGATTTCGAACTGGTCCCAGTCCTCGGGCAGCACGTCGAACTCGAAGCTCTCGGGAATGCCGGCCATGCCCCACGGCTTGGCCACGGGCTCGAATCCGCCCAGGAGCATCTTGCCCGCGTCTTCCTTGATGTAGATGTGGCCGTCGTAGTCGCGGAGCGAGGGCAGGCCGGCGTGCATGCCCTCCATGGGCTGGGTCACGATGTACATGTGCTCGGCGGCGTGGAGGGGCACGTGCGCGCCCACGGCGAGGGCCAGATCGCGCGCCCACATGCCTCCGCAATTGATGACGGCGTCGGCATCGATCTCGCCTTCGCCGGTTGCCACGCCGACCGCGCGGTTGCCCCTGAAGAGAACGCGCTCGACCTTCACACCCTCGACGATCTTGGCGCCACCCATGCGCGCGCCCTTGGCGAGCGCGGCCACCGTGTCCACGGGATTGGTCTGCCCGTCGCCCGGAATCCAGATGGCCCCCACCAGGTCGTCGCTGCGCATGAGGGGGTATTTCTCTGCCGCCTCCTTGGGCGTGAGGGGATGCACCTCGACGCCGAAGCACTTGGCCATGCCGACCTGGTGCAGATACTGGTCCATGCGGCCCTTGGTGCGCGCGACGGCCATGGAGCCGCGGCGCTGAAAGCCGGTCGCCTGGCCGGTCTCGGCCTCGAGCGTGCCGTAGAGGCGCGCGCCGTACATGGCCAACTGCGTCAGGTTCTGCGAAGCGCGCAGCTGGCCCACCAGGCCCGCGGCGTGCCAGGACGTGCCGCACGCCAGCATCATGCGCTCGAGCAGCACGACGTCGCGCCAGCCGAGCTTGGTCAGGTGATAGGCGACCGAGCAGCCGACGATGCCGCCCCCGATGATGACGGCGCGGGCGTGGCGGGGAAGGGCGTTCGCCATGGCCGGGCCCTTAGCCGCGCATGAAGGCGCGCAAGGTCTTGCTGACCTCGTGCGGCGCCTCGAACAACATGGAGTGCTTCAGGCCCGGCCAGATGTGCAGCGTGGAACCCTGGATGGCCTTGTGCATGATCGTCGCCATGCGGACATTGGAACCCACGTCGAACTCGCCGGTCGCGACGAGGGTGGGCACCTTCACCTCGTGGAGGCGGTCGGCGAAGTCCGTATCGGCGAGCACGGCGTAGGCGGCCACGTAGCACTCCGGGTCCATGCGCGCGGCATGTTCGCGCCGCCGCGCGATGACCTCGGGATGCGCGGCGCGGAAGGCGGGCGTGAACCAGCGATCGACCGATGCCTCGAAATGGCCCAAGGGGCCCATGGCGGTCAGGTGCGCCAACCGCTCCCGCACCTTGGCGAACTCTTCCGGCGTCCGGCCCGCGACCGCCGCCATGATGGCCAGCTTCTCGAGATAGTCCTGGTGCTTGAGCGCGAACGCCTGGGAGATGAGCCCGCCGAGGGAAAAACCGCCGAGGCGCGTCTTCCTCAGGCCGACATGGTCGAGGAGGGCCTTCACGTCGGCGACGAAGTCCCACACGGAGCAGGAGCCCGGCACCTTGTCCGACTGTCCGTGCCCGCGCAGGTCGAGGCGCAGGATGCGGAACTCGTCCTTCAAGTCGGCCACGATGGAATCCCAGGCGTCGTGTCCCCCGCCAACGCCGTGGATGAGCGTGAGTGGCGGGCCTTCCCCGTCCCAGCGGTAGAAGATTCGAACGCCGTTGTTCTCGAAAAACATGGTGCGATGATCCCCCGTGGCGCGAACGATGGCATGGGCCCACGGTTCCGGACAAGCGCGGAAGTGCAGGGCGTGCCACGGTTTCCCCATACGCAACGAGGGGCAAAGACAGGCGTGGCGCATGCGCTTCGCCTTCGCTTGTGTTAAGAATTCGGCGATGTCCCCGCGTGCGATCAACCTCTCCCCGCCGGTATCCGACGAGGTCAAGACCACCACCTGCTACATGTGCGCCTGCCGGTGCGGCATCAAGGTGCACCTGAAGGGCGGCGAGCTTCGCTACATCGAAGGCAATCGCGACCATCCGGTGAACAAGGGCGTGCTCTGCGCCAAGGGTTCCGCCGGGATCATGCACCATCTGTCGCCCGCCCGGCTGTCGCACCCCTTGCGGCGCGTGGGGCCGCGCGGCTCGGGGCAATTCGAGGCCATCTCGTGGGAGGAGGCGTTGTCGACCGCCGCCTCCTGGCTCGGCGCCATTCGCCGGCGCAACCCGCGCGAGCTTGCCTTCTTCACGGGTCGCGACCAGAGCCAGGCGCTGACCGGCTGGTGGGCGCAACAATTCGGCACGCCCAACTACGCGGCACATGGCGGGTTCTGTTCGGTGAACATGGCGGCGGGCGGACTCTATTCCATCGGGGGCTCGTTCTGGGAGTTCGGCGAGCCCGATTGGGCGCGCACGAAATATCTCCTCATGTTCGGCGTCGCCGAAGACCACGATTCGAATCCGATCAAGGCGGGGTTGGGCAAGCTCAAGGCGCGCGGCGCCAAGTTCGTCTCGGTCAATCCCGTGCGCACCGGCTATTCCGCCGTGGCCGACGAGTGGATCGGCATCCGACCCGGCACGGACGGCCTTTTCGTGATGGCGCTGGTGCACGAGCTCCTGCGCGCCGGCAAGGTGGACGCCGAATTCCTCGCGTCGCACACGAATATGGGCTGGCTCGTGATCCAGGCGCCCGGAGCGGCGGATGACGGCCTGTTCGCGCGCGGTGCGGATGGCGCGCCCTTGTGCAAGGACCGGCGGACGGGGGCGCTGGCCAATGCCGCGACGCCCGTGGCGGCGCCCGCGCTCGACGCCGAGGTGACGTTGCCGGACGGGCGACGTGCGGTGAGTGCGTTCCGGCTCATGGCGCTCCGCTATCTCGATCCGGCCTACGCGCCGGAGGAAGCGGCGGCGAAGACCGGCGTGCCCGCCGCGACGATCCGGCGCGTCGCGGCGGAGTTGGCGCGCGTCGCCTTCGATGAAGCGATCGAAATCGACCAACCCTGGACCGATTGGACGGGCAAGCGCCACAGGACGATGCGCGGCCGGCCCGTCGCCATGCACGCCATGCGCGGCATTTCCGCGCACGCGAACGGTTTCCACACCTGCCGGGCCATCCATCTGCTTCAGATGCTGCTCGGCACCATCGATGTGCCGGGCGGCTTCCGCTACAAGGCGCCATTCCCGCGCCCGATTCCGCCGCCCGTGCGGCCGACGGGAAAAGCGGGGCAGGTCGAGGCAGGAAAACCCATGCCGGGGCCGCCGCTCGGCTTCCCCCAAGGGCCCGAGGACCTGCTCGTCGGCGCGGATGGCGCGGCGCTGCGCCTCGACAAGGCGTTCTCGTGGGAGGCGCCGCTTGCCGCACACGGCGCCATGCACATGGTCATCGCGAACGCGCACGCAGGCGACCCGTACCCCATCGACACGCTGTTCATGTTCATGGCGAACATGGCGTGGAATTCGGCCATGAATGTGCCGGGCACGCTCGCCATGCTGACCGATGCGAATCCGGACGGCAGTTATAAGATTCCGCGCATCATCTATGCGGATGCCTTCGCCTCCGAGATGGCGTCCTATGCCGATCTGATCTTGCCCGACACGACATACCTGGAGCGCTGGGACTGCATCTCGCTCCTCGACCGCCCCATATCGGATGCGAACGGAGTGGCCGACGCCATCCGCCAGCCGGTACTGGAACCCACGCGCGACGTGCGCGCGTTCCAGGACGTCTTGCTCGACCTGGGCGCGCGTTTGGGCCTTCCCGGCATGACCACGCCCGACGGCGCGCCGACGTTCCCGGGCGGCTACAAGGACTATATTGTCAACCACCAGCGCGGGCCCGGCGTGGGTTCGCTCGCGGGTTGGCGCGGCGCGGACGGCGCCAAGATCGGGAAAGGCGATCCCAATCCCGACCAACTCGCACGCTACATCGCCAATGGCTGCCATTGGCGCCACGAATTGGCACCCGCACAGCGTTTCTTCCGCTATGCGAATAAGGACTATCTGGAATTCGCCGCCGCCATGGGCTTTATCGGTAAGGCCGAGCGGATCGTGCTGCAGCCCTACAGCGAGGCGATGCAGAAGTTCCGGCTTGCCGCGCGTGGTCATGGCGCCCTCCAGCCGCCCGAGGCGCACCGCGCGCGGATCGAGGCGGCCTTCGATCCTTTGCCCATCTGGTACGAGGGCGATGGCGGGGCGGAGGCGGGCGACTATCCGCTGCATGCCGTCACGCAACGCCCCATGGCGATGTACCACTCCTGGGGCTCGCAGAACGCCTGGTTGCGCCAAATTCACGGGAGCAACCGTCTCTACATCAACCGTGCGCGCGCCGACGCGGCAGGGATTGCGGACGACGACTGGGTGTGGATCGAAAGCCCGCGCGGGCGCGTGAAGGCCCAGGTGCGTCTCATGGACGGCACGAATCCGAACACGGTCTGGACGTGGAATGCCATCGGCAAACGCACCGGTGCGTGGAACTTGGCGCCCGACGCGCCCGAGGCGACGCAGGGATTTCTTCTCAATCACCTGATCGCGGAGCTTTTGCCGCCGCGCGAGGGCGGGCTGCGTTACGCCAATGCCGATCCGGTGACGGGCCAAGCGGCCTGGTACGACCTCCGCGTGCGCGTCCGTTTGGCCGAGGCGAGCGAGCAGGGCGAAACGCATCCGCGCTTCGAGGCCTTGCCGCGTCTACCCGGCGTCGAAGCGCCGCCGCGCCTTCTGCGCGTGGGTGCGCCCGCCCGGGGGCGAGCCGCGCCCGCCCGGCGGCGAGCCGCACCATGACCGCCTTGCCCGCGCCGGGCGGCAAGAAACTCGGCCTTGTCATCGACCTCGACACCTGCGTGGGTTGCCATGCCTGCGCGGTCAACTGCAAGGAATGGAACACCGGCGGCCACATGGCGCCGCTCACGGACCGCGAGCCCTATAACGCCGACCCGATGGGCGTGTGGTTCAACCGCGTGCACAGCTTCGAGGCAGGCGAGGGCGAAGCCTCGCGCACGGTGCACTTCCCGCGCTCATGCCTGCATTGCGAGACACCGGCCTGCGTGACGGTGTGCCCGACCGGCGCCTCCTTCAAGCGCGCGGAGGACGGTATCGTCCTCGTCGACGCCGATCTTTGCATCGGGTGCAAGCTCTGCTCTTGGGCGTGCCCCTATGGCGCACGCGAGTACGACCAAGATGACGGCGTCATGAAGAAGTGCACGCTGTGCATCGATCGCATCTACAACGAGAACCTGGAGGAGGTGGACCGCGTGCCCGCCTGTGTGTCCACCTGTCCCGCGGGCGCGCGCCATTTCGGCGATCTGGGCGATCCGCAGTCCCATGTGTCCCAACTCGTCGCCGCGCGTGGTGGCTTCGACCTCATGCCGGAGATGGGCTACGCGCCCGTCAACAAATATCTCCCGCCGCGCGCCCGCCGCGACGCACGGAGCTGCGCCGAAACGCGCCTCGAGTCCGTGACGGAGGCGTCCTCGGGCGTGCTCGGCTGGATCGATCGGCTTCTTTCGTAACGTCGCGTTCGCCGCCCGCCATGCATCCCGCATATTCGATCATCTTCTTCACGACCGCGTCCGGCGCCGGCTATGGCCTCTTGGCCTGGATGGGCGGCCTTTCGGCGGCTGGTTATTTGGAGCCGTCGCCGCTCGTCGGCTGGATCGGTTTCGCGCTTGCCTTGGCGCTCATCGCGTTCGGCCTTCTGTCGTCCACCTTCCACCTGGGCCATCCCGAGCGCGCGTGGCGCGCCTTGTCGCAGTGGCGGACCTCCTGGCTCTCGCGCGAGGGCGTGATGGCCCTCGTCACCTTCGTGCCGGCGCTGGCGTTCGCCTATGGCTGGCTCTGGGATGGCGTCCTCTGGCAATGGGCGGCCATCGCGAGCGCGATGTCGGCGGCACTGACCGTCGTGTGCACGGCCATGATCTACGCCAGCCTTCGCCCGGTGCGCGCCTGGCACAACGCCTGGACGGTGCCCAACTACCTGGCGTTGGGCGCGGCGACGGGTGGCGTGTTCTTGGTGGCGGTGTTCGCCGCGGCGGGTGAGACGCGCGGTCCGGGCCTTGTGGCGGCCTTCGCGTCGCTCTTCGCGGCGTGGTGCTTGAAGCTCGGGTACTGGCGCTTCCTCGATGGCGGCAAGGCCGTGAGCACGCCGGAAAGTGCCACGGGGTTGGGCGCCCTGGGCACGGTGCGCCTTTTGGACCCGCCCAACACGACCGAGAACTTCGTGCAGCGCGAGATGGGCTATCGCATCGCGCGCAAGCACGCGGTCAAGCTGCGCCGCGTGGCACGGCTCGGTACTTTCGCCGCACCCTTCGCACTCATGCTGGCCGCGGCCTTGGCGCCGGGCGCCTTGGGCGTGGCGGCGGCGCTCTTGGCCGTGCCGGTCGTGACGCTGGGCGTGATCGTGGAGCGTTGGCTGTTCTTCGCCGAGGCCAAACACGTCTCGATGCTTTATTACGGCGCGCGCGAGGCCTAGCCCCGCTCGACGCCCCACGCCCCTCGCTCGACGCACGGCGTCGTCCTTGGCTAAAGTGCGCACGGCGCATCCGCGCCCGAGCTCACCATTCAAATCGGGGACATCCATATGACGATCAAGCGCATCGAATGCGGCCCGCGCATGAGCCGCGCCGTGGAGGCGAACGGCATGGTCTATCTCTCCTGCCTCACCGCCGACGACACCTAGGCCGACGTGAAGGGCCAGACCGAGCAGAATCTCGCCAAGATCGACAAGTATCTGAAGGAAGCCGGCACCGACAAATCCAAGATCGTGTCGGCCAATATCTGGCTGTCGGACATCCGCACGTTCAATCAGATGAACAAGGCGTGGGATGCCTGGGTCTCGCAAGGCAACACGCCCGCGCGCGCGACGGTGCAGTCGGAGCTGGCGACCCCGCAGCTCCAGGTCGAAATCATGTGCCAAGCGGTTCTCTAAGGAACGAGGCGGCGGCCGCGGGGACAGCCCCGCGGCCGATGGCCTCCCGTGCGATGGCAGAGGCAAATTCCCTTCGGGTCGAGCGTTTCGTGGGCGAGGCGGCGCCTCGCTTCGTACCCGAGCTTGCGCGCCTGCGTATCGAGGTGTTTCGCGAGTTTCCCTATCTTTACGACGGCAGCCGCGAGTACGAGGAAGGCTATATCCGCACCTACACCGCTTCGCCGGACAGCGTCGTCGTGATCGCCTTCGACGGCGCGCGCGTCGTGGGGGCGGCCACGGGATTGCCGCTCGCGCACGAGCCCGAATCCGTGCGGGCGGGTTTCGCGGCCCGCGGCATCGATGTTGGCCGCGTCTTCTACTGCGGAGAATCGGTGCTCGAACGCGCCTATCGCGGGCGCGGCCTCGGCGTCGCCTTCTTCGAGCACCGCGAGGCGCACGCGCGTGCGCTCCGCCGCTTCAAGCACGTGGCGTTTTGCGGCGCGGTGCGCCCGGCCGATCACCCGCGCCGCCCCAAGGATTACGTGCCGCTCGACGCATTCTGGACCAAGCGCGGCTATCGCAAGGTCGAGGGATTGACCGGCACCATCAGTTGGCGCGATCTCGACGATGAGGAGGAGACTCCCAAGACCATGCAGTTCTGGATGAAGGACTTGGTGCCGTGAGCGCGGTACGCGTGGCCGCGTGCCAGTACCCCATCGAGCGGCCGCGGACATGGGAGGACTATGCCGGCAAGCTCGCCTACCTCGCGCGCGAGGCCGAAGGGTCGGATCTGCTGGTCTTCCCTGAGTACGGCTCCATGGAGCTCGTCTCCGCGCTGCCCACCCAGGCGCAGGGCAGCCTGCCCACCCAACTCGACGCCCTGCAGGAATTGTTCCCGGCCTTCCTCGATCTGCACGCCAGGCTCGCGCGGGAACACAAGGCCTATGTGCTGGCGTCGTCTTTCCCCGCGCGCGCGTCGGATGGTGCTTACCGCAACCAGGCGTGGCTCTTTGCGCCCGATGGCTCGCGCGACGTGCAGGAGAAGCTCCAGATGACCCGCTTCGAGGCGGAGATCTGGGGCATCGCGCCGGGCAAGGAGCTTCGCGTCTTCGACACGGCGTTCGGCCGTTTGGGTGTCGCCATCTGTTACGACTGCGAGTTCCCGCGCCTCGTGCGCGCGCAGGTGGAGGCGGGCGCGGACATCATCCTGGTGCCGAGCTGCACGGACGGGCCCGCGGGCTGGAACCGCGTGCGCCTGTCGGCCCAGGCCCGGGCCTTGGAAAACCAGTGCTTCGCCGTCCAATCGCCCACGGTGGGCGAGGCGCCGTGGAATCACGCGGTCGACGCGAACTATGGCGCGGCGGCGGCCTTCGGGCCGTGCGATCGGGGCTTCCCACCCGACGGCGTGCTCGCCCAAGGCCAGGTGAACGAGGCCGGCTGGGTCTTCGCCGAGTTGGACCTCGATGCCTTGCGGAAACTCCGCGCCGATCCGAAGGTGTTCAACAAGGCAGATTGGGCGAAAACCGAGCCGTTTCTCTCGGCCCCCGTGCGCGCGGGCAAGGTCTAGCTTTACGCCGCCCCGGCCCCGGGCTATGTCCTCGGGCGGACGAAACCGGGAGCGAGACATGTCGCGTGCCACGACCGAGGCCCTCATCAAGCGCTATTACGCCGCCTTCAATCGCGGCGACATGAAGACGTTCCTGACACTCCTCGACCCGCGCGTGGCGCATGATGTGAACCAAGGCGGCCGGGAGGTGGGGCGCGCGAAGTTCGCGCGCTTCATGGGCCGGATGAACCAGTCCTACCGCGAGCGCCTGACCAATATCCGCGTGATGGCCTCCGCCGACGGCAAGTGCGCGGCGGCGGAGTTCGTCGTTCACGGCAACTACCTGAAGACCGACAAGGGTCTGCCCAAGGCCAAGGGGCAGACCTACAAGCTCCCGGGCGGCGCCTTCTTCGACGTGAAACGCGGGCGCGTTGCACGCATCACGAACTACTACAATCTTCAGGATTGGCTGAAGCAGATCCGCTAGGGGAGCCGCCCATGGGCCTCGCGTTCGTCGCCGTGCGCCGTTTTGCCGCGTTTGCGGCTCTCTTGCTGCCGCTGTCCTTGGGCGGCTGCGGGGTCAACTCGATTCCCACGCTCGACGAGGCCGCGAAGGCGGCCTGGGCGCAGGTGGAAAACCAGTATCAGCGCCGGGCAGACCTCATCCCCAATTTGGTCGAGACGGTGAAGGGCTTTGCTGCGCAGGAGCAGGAGGTGCTGACCGCCGTCATCGAGGCGCGAGCCAAGGCCACGCAGTTCCAGGTGCCGGCGAATCTGCTGACCAACCCCGAAGCGTTCAAGACGTTTCAGGCCAACCAGCAAGCGCTCTCGGGTGCCTTGGGACGCTTGCTGGCGGTGGCCGAGGCGTACCCGACCCTCAAGTCGAACGAGAATTTCCTGGCGCTC
>SXGR01477494.1_pt1 | contig 10434 bp, 10 predicted proteins | sample 3174711 | NCBI WGS metagenome assembly SXGR01 (sample SAMN11356860, study PRJNA531348) | freshwater metagenome | isolation source: freshwater sample F1-60 | place: China: Fuxian Lake, Yuxi | collected 2017-12-25 | reverse complement strand
GGTGTCATCTCTACCAGTGGACCGAATCTTGGAATGTCACTCTGGGAACACGCCAAAGCGAGCGGTGTGGTAATGAAAAGCGAGACGATCAAATCTGTTGAGAAGCAGGGTGATATTTTTGTCGTGAAAAGTTCACGAAATGAGTACCATGGAAAGACGCTTGTTTTTGCGACCGGCAGCAAGCATCGCCATCTCGATTGTAAAGGCGAAGAGGAGTTTGCGAATCGTGGCGTATCATATTGTGCGCTCTGCGATGGCGCGTTCTACAAAGAAAAAGTCGTGGCGATTGTTGGCGGAGGTGATACTGCGGCAAAGGAGTCTCTCTTCCTGGCCCAGCACGCCTCGAAGGTCTATATCATCGTTCGAAAAGACGTCCTTCGAGCAGAACCAGCAAACTACAAACTCGTCATGAATGAGCCGAAGATTGAGATCCTCTTCCAGCAAGAAATTGAAGAAATTATGGGCACGAAAAACGTCGAGAAGGTTCGACTCAAGTCTGGGCGAGAGCTCGATGTGCAGGGGGTCTTCGTGGCTATCGGACAGCTGCCGCTTACTGACCTTGCTGAATCTCTTGGAGCTGAACTCAACGCCAAAAAAGAAATCGTGATTAACCGGCACTCAGAAACGAGCGTTCCTGGAGTATATGCGTGTGGCGACTGTACCGACACTGAGTTCAAACAGGCTATCACTGGCTCTGCCGAGGGAGTGACCGCTGCGTACTACGGATTTGCCTACCTCAAGGGTGGAGGCGGGTTTTAGAAGAGGGTACTACTACTTCTTTTTTGCTACCGGTAGTGGCTCTGGCGATGATGCGGCCCCACCCTCTCCTGACATCACGATGCCTGATGAGGTGAAGAGATCCCCGATGTACTTGTCGTCGTAGCTTCCTACTTTTGTTTCGTCAACCACGATTGATTTGAAGAGGAGAATTGATACCTCTTTTCGGTTCAGAAGTTTTCCTGGATCAAAGGTTTCCTTTGACCAGAGTCCTTTTGTGATCGCGAGTTTTGCATATGGAGCATACCATGCATCTGTGGCATGCTTCCCTGGAAGCTTTTCCTCCTCGCCTTCTTTCAAGTTCCACTGCTTGGCAACCTCAAGAATTTTTACAATTTCTGCGAGCGAGATCGTGCTGCCTGGCTTGAAGGTGTTGTCCGGATATCCACCTATCCAGCCTGCATTTTTCGCATAACAGATGTATGGGGCGTACCATGCTTCTTTTTGAACATCTTTGAAGCATGACTGTGCGAAGCCCTCAACTGAAACTTTTTCGCTGGCGACGAGCATCTTGAGGAACTCTGCTCTGTTTACCGGATTTCCTGATTTGAATGTTCCGTCTTCATATCCCTTCAGGACTTCCTTGGAGAGGAGATATTTCAGTGAGTAGCTGAACTGTGTGTCTTTCTTTTCAGCCTCGGTAATATCGGTGAGCTTAATGAGTGATGTTTTAAGCGCTGTTCGGCTCGTTTCTCCACTATCAACTGACTGCTGATACATGAGTGTTCCAACGGTAAGGACGAGGAGAAATGTAAAAAGAAGAACGCCGACTTTTGTCATGCTTCGCTCTCTGGCTGGTGTGGCTGTGACGCGTGGTGTGTGATGTGGAGCTGCTTTTTTTACTTTTTTTATTGCTGTTTTCTGGGGTTTGGCTTTTGCCATACGATAGTGAGGGTAGGGGTAATTAGTTTTATTCTACGATCATTATGTTCATATGGCAACGCGAGATTTTTTTCGATATACTTCGTGTATGAAAATCAAAGGACTTATTTTTGATCTCGACGGAACGATTACTCTAACCCAGCAGTTTCACTACCAGGCATTTTCTCGCGTCTTTGCAGCGCATGGCGTCGAGTATACCGAGCATGATGATCTCTACAAATATGCCGGTATGGGTTCGGGAACTATTTTCCCTACTGTTTTTGCTGATCATGGAATTACGCTTACTGATGAGCAAATCAAGCAGTATTCGAGTGAGAAAAAGGAGATTTATACGAAAATTCTTGAGAATAGTGAGATTCTTCCCGTTCCAGGCGTGCAGGATTTTTTGAAAAAAGTTACGGAGCGTGGATATCACATCTGTATTGCCTCGGGAAACAAGCCGGAGGCGATTGAGTATTTACTTGAACGAGTTGGAGTTCGTGATTTTTTTGATACGATTGTCACCAATAAAGATGCAGAGAAACCAAAACCTGCACCGGATATTTTTCTTGCGGCGGCTGCCAAGCTTGGCTTACAGCCTTCCGAGTGCGTCGTCTTCGAAGATGCGATCAATGGCGTCCAGGCTTCTGAGAGTGCGGGTATTCGATGTATTGGTCTGGCTACCCGGATTCCTGAAAAAGATCTGAAGGCTGCAGGTGCCGATTATGTCGTCAAGAATTATGACGAAATTCGCGACGAAATGATTTCTTAGGTATACTATTTTTAATAGCGCAGACATTCGTCTGCATGTTCACCTCACTCACCTATGTTATTCGAAAAACGAAAGGCCGTTTCATGGCTTAACCGCTACCTGCGTTACACGAACTACATCGGCGCAGCTCAGCTCTATCTCAAGGAGAACTGCTTACTGCGTGCCGAGCTATCGCAGGAAGACATTAAAGATCGTATTCTTGGTCACTGGGGAACGGTTCCGGGACTTAATTTTATTTATGCCCATCTCAATTACCTTATCTACAAGCATGAGGCCTCGATGCTTTTTATCGCTGGCCCTGGCCATGGAGCTCCGGCGGTTATTGCGAATTTATTTGCCGAGGGTTCGTTGCGAGAGTACTATCCACGGCTGAAGATAGATGAAAAAGGCACCTCTGAGCTGATCAAGATGTTCAGCTGGCCGGGAGGATTTCCAAGTCATACGAATCCGGGGACGCCTGGTTCGATTCTCGAAGGTGGTGAACTTGGCTACTCGCTTTCTACGGCGTATGGGGCGGTACTCGACAATCCTGATTTGATTGCGGCATGTGTTGTTGGCGATGGAGAAGCTGAGAGTGGACCTCTGGCTGCCTCCTGGCACAGTAATAAATTTCTAAATCCCGCTGAGTCGGGTGCGGTTCTCCCGATCTTACATATTAATGGATACAAGATTACCGGACCGACGATTTTCGGGACGATGAGTGATGAAGAACTGACCCAGTATTTCTCAGGCCTTGGATATAAGCCACTTATTCTTGACGTGACCGACCTGAAGAAAACCAACCATCATGAAAAAATGATGGGGGCGCTGGAGGATGCTTACCAGATGATTCGCAAAATTCAGAAAAAATCCCGGAAAATGGCGCGACATGGTGAGGCGTATCTGAAGCCTCGATGGCCGGTGGTTATTTTACGTTCACTGAAGGGATGGAGCGGTATTAAAGAGTTGCACGGCGACCGCGTCGAGGGAACCTATCACTCCCACGGAATTCCTGCCAGCAAACCAAAGACGAACAAGGAAGAGTTTGCGAAAGTGAAAGAGTGGCTCGAGGGCTACAAGTTTGGAGAATTGATTGACGCCAAGGGTCAGCCACTTCCTGACGTTTTGCGATTCGTGCCACGTGGCGGCTTACGTATGGGTATGAACAAGCATACTAACGGAGGTTTGATGCGCAAGCCGTTGAAACTTCCCGAGCTGAAAAAGTATGAAGTTGCTATCGATAAATCCTACAACGACCACCCTCTTGGCAATACGGCGGTTGGTGCCAAGTACATGCGGGATATTTTCAAACTGAATGCGCGTACAAAAAATTTTCGTTTCATGTGTCCGGATGAGACCGAGTCGAATAAGCTCCAGGCACTCTTCGAAGCGACGGATCGTGCCTACATGTGGCCGGTCCACTCATATGATGAGCACCTTTCCCCGACGGGTCGCGTGATGGAAGTTCTCAATGAACACTCTCTGCAGGGCTGGCTCGAAGGATATCTGCTCACCGGCCGGCATGGCATGTTTGCGACGTATGAGGCATTTGCGACGATTGTGGCCAGTATGGTTGATCAGTATGCGAAATTTCTCAAACAGTCGATACAGGTCAAGTGGAGGAAGCCTATTTCTTCTTTGAATTATTTGTTGACGAGCGTGGGCTGGAGACAGGAGCATAACGGCTACTCTCACCAGAATCCTTCATTTATCAGCAACCTGGTCGAAAAACATGGTGCATTCTGCAGCGTGTACTTTCCGGTTGATGCGAATAGTATGCTCGCGATTCTTGAGGACTCCTTCAAGCGAACCGACGGCATTAATGTGATTGTTTCCGGTAAGCAGCCGATGCCGCAGTGGCTGACGCTTGCCGAGGCGCGCCGTGAGTTGAAGACGGGTATCGGACGATGGGACTGGATCCAGCCAGAGCATGCGCGCAACCCAGATCTCGTTATGGCTGCTGCTGGTGATGTGCCGGTTCAGGAGTCGATGGCGGCGATCTGGTATCTTCATAAAATGTGTCCAGAGTTACGTGTTCGCTTTGTGAATGTTTCGGAAATTACGGCACTTGGGATTGGAGATGAAAGGCATCCGGTTGGCTTGAAAGATGTTGATTTCGCGCATTACTTCACCGAAGATAAGCCTGTCATCTTTAATTTTCATGGCTATCCAGGGGTGATCCAGCGACTCATGTTTGGACACACGGCATTGGGTCGATTCACCGTTCATGGATACATCGAAGAAGGCTCGACAACCACACCATTTGATATGGTCGTACGAAATAAGACGAGCCGATTCCACCTCGCGATTGATGCCCTGAAACAGGCAGCTACCATTAATCCTGCGGTCGCCACGAAGGCACCAAAGTTGATCAAATTTTTTGAACAACAACTGGCGAAGCACGCCGAGTACATCGTCAAAAATGGCAAAGATATGCCAGAGATTGACGAGTGGAAGTGGGAGATGATCTAAAAAATAGTTCGATCTATTCTTGATAGCTCCCTTTTACTTTAAGTTTTCCAGATAGCTGGTGAGAAGTCGGACACCGAAACCGGTTCCCATCATCGACTCGTATCGTTTTGGATCTGAAGTGAAGGCGGTACCGGCGATATCCATGTGAATCCATGGTATCTTCTCGACAAATGACTTCAAGAAGGCAGCACCTTTCTGTGCACCGGCGTAGTAGCCATCTTCTGAGTTTCGGAGGTCGGCGATCTTGCTTTTCATCTTTGATTCGTAGTCTGGGTGAATTGGAAGCGGCCAGACGAGCTCGTCGGTTTTTCTTCCGAGCTTCTTCAGCAAGCGCATAGCCTTCCAGTCGGTTCCCATGACACCAGCGTATCGGTCGCCAAGAGCGACGCAGCAGGCACCTGTGAGAGTTGCAATATCGATGACCTGTCGTGGCTTATAGGTCTTTACTCCATAGCTGATGCCATCGCAGAGGACGACTCGTCCCTCGGCGTCAGTGTTCGTAATTTCGATCGTCTTTCCTGAGTATGAGGTAATAATATCGGTCGACTTGTAGGCGGTTGGACCCACGAGGTTCGCGGTGATCGGGGCGATACCGACGACGTTCTGTTTGATGCCAAGCTTCTTCAGGAGGCTAAAGATACCGAAGACGACGGCGGCACCGGACATATCCATCTGCATGTCGGCCATATGCCTTGATGGTTTAAGATCGTATCCACCCGTATCAAAGATAATACCTTTTCCGACCAGGAGAATTGGCTTTTCGCTCTTGTTTGGCATGTGCTCGAGAACGACCATTCGTGCATCATCTTCAGGCGTTGAGCTTGCGCGATTTACGGCAAGAAGCGCACCCATCTTCATTTTTTCGAGATCTTTCTTTTCAAAAATCTGGTACTTGTAGCCGTTTTCTTTCGCGATCTTTTTTCCAACATCTGAAAAAGTTCGAGCGGTCAGAAGGTTTGGCGGATCGTTAATCAGATCACGGGTGATGTTTACAATGAGACCGGTTGCGATGCCTTTTTTGAGCTCTTCATCGACGGCTGATTTTGTCGTCGTGACGACGTGAATTGCTGTAAGCGTGTGTTTTTTATCGCTCTCCAGTAGCTTGCCGGTTTTATATCTTCCCAGAAGATGATTCGCCATCACTACTGCCTCACCAATCACTCGCGCATACTTGTTGAGTTCTTGTGAATACATGAGGGTTGCGATCTTTTTTTTCGCCCCTCTGAGGGTTTTGATCGCGCCAGCAATATTTGATCGAACGATGCCCTCCTTCAATTTTGCCTCATCGCCGAGACTTACGACGGTGATGTATTTCGGGAAACGCGAAATGGTGACGGGAATTTCAAAGTGACTTCCCTCTTTTGGCTCGAGCTGCTTTGTCTTGAGTGCCGTTCGGATAAAGTTCTGGAGCGCCTTTGGATAGGCGGCAATTTGCGGGTTTTTTTTATTGAAGATAACGGGACAAATGAGGGCTTCGTCAGCGGCAGAAATAGTGGTTTGGAATTGGAGCTGCATAAAAGATAGTAGATTTAAAAATACTCTTTTATTATATCACATTCTTCCATTACTCAAACTTCTCAGCTTTTTTCAACAAAATCTGAGCGTTCTCGAAGGTGAGTTGCCCCAAAGCTTCCTCATACGGAAGCCAGGCGTAGCCCTGATGCTCATGGGATAATTTCACGCGTGTCTCAGACGTTTTTCCGAGAAAATAAATAACATCCTTGTGATAGAGACGGCGTTCACGACGATAGAAATAATCCATCTTCAATCGAAACCCCTTAGTCATCGTGATTTTTGAAATACCTGTCTCTTCTTTCATTTCTCGACGAGCCGTTGTTTCCTCATCTTCGTTCAGTTCGACATGACCTTTTCCAAAGTCCCAGTGCCCACCCGGATAATGGAGGAGCAGATAATACCGCTCTCCTTTTTCCTCGCGAAACAAAATAATCCCGCAGGACTTTTCGTAAATCGGCTTGATGCGCGAACTCTTCGGAGGTCCAGCTGGTGTCGTTTTGTACGCCTTGAATGGCTTTTTCTTTTCATTCATTTCCTGTATATTACGCCTGTTCCGGGGACTTTGACAACTCACAACATGCGGATATGGCGAAATGGCAGACGCGCTACGTTCAGGTCGTAGTGAGAGCAATCTCATGGAGGTTCAAGTCCTCTTATCCGCACCAGAGACACGAGCCGAAGGCGAGTGTCCGACCCCCTATTCCCGACTTTTATTCATCCCATCCTTTTGCGCGGATGGCGGCTTTTGCGGCGACGTCTTCGGCTTTTTGTTTGCTGGCGCCCGAGCCTTTTGCGACCAACTCTTCGCCGATGTATGCGCCCATCGTGAACTGCTTGTTGTGATCCGGACCTTCTTCACTCAGCGCTGTGTAGTGTGGTGTCTGTCCCAATTTTCCCTGTGCCATTTCCTGGAAAAGCGACTTGCTGTCGATGTGGAGACCTTGCGAGATAATGTCGTCGAGATGTTTCAGAATAAATTCATGAATAAACGTACGACTCACGCGATATCCGCGATCCAAAAATATCGCTCCAATAAGCGCCTCCATCACGTTTGCAAGAATATGCGGTTTGGTTCGGCCGCCGGAATTTTCTTCGCCGCGACTGAGATGTAAGTATTTTCCCAGTTCAAGGTCACGTGCGACCTGCGAGAGATGATTTCCTTTGACGAGCGCTGAGCGCCAGTTGGTAAGTTCACCTTCCTGCTTGTTTGGATAACTCTTGAAGAGATACTCCGTTACGACCAATTCCAGGACGGCGTCGCCGAGAAACTCGAGTCGCTAATTGTGCTATTTGTGACCTTTCTGCTCATTTACGTCCGACTTGTGAATGAACGCAAGCTTGAGAAGGCTGTCGTTTTTAATCTCGATGCCGATAACTTTTTGAAGTTTTTTGTAGTGGGTTGCGTCCTGATTCATACGCTCATATTGTACCTCGCATTAGAGTGCTGCACCAGTTTTATGGTCTCGATGGGTGCAGTATTTTTCAAGAATTTTACTGAGAACGCCGTTGATAAATTTTGGTGCGTTCAGATCGCCGTATTCTTTAGCTACTTCGATTGCCTCATTGATAGCCACGATTGGGGGAACGTCTTTCGAGTAGAGTATTTCAAAAACACCGAGCTCCAGAATTCCTCGATCGACAGGGGCAATTTTTTCGAGTGGCCACTCAACCGCAAACTCCTTAATCTTTGGAAGGATGACGTCTCGATGTTTGAGAATCCCCTCCAGGGATTCTTCGGCAAATGGAAGAATATTCTGATCGGTTGGGTACTGGGAGATCACGTACTTCAAAATCTCTGCCGGTTCACCGCCGTGCGTTTCGTAAGAAAAGAGTGTTTGCATCACGGCAATTCGTGCCGCGCGACGGGGACTTGGCATGGGCGCGTTGGTGTGAAAGAAAGGTTACGCCTTGATCTTAGTGACCTTGCTGAGACCCTTATCCATGTTCACGATCTTCTTCGAAGCGTAGTATCCGCATGTTGGACAGACCCGGTGATTGACCTTCGGCTGCTTGCACTGGACACAGCTTACAATTGGACTACCTTCCGTGAGCTTACGTCGGACAATTTTTGTAAAGGTAGAGTACCGGCTCCGTACACTGGCGCGGTTAACTTTTTGCTTGGGGGTAGGATGTTTTGCCATGGGGGTGAGAAGTTACGAGTTTATGTTATGATTGGCGTTTTTTGAGCGTCTGCTTCAGATCCTTAAAGGGCTGAACGAGTTCTGGACCTGTCGGCTCCTGCATCGGGAATATGCCTTTGCACGAAGTAGAGCATACTGGAAAAGGCTCACAATGCAAGAGAATTTCTTGCCGAAACAGCTCGCTCAGGTCGATCTGCATCTGCTTCAAATCGCAGAGATAGAGGTCGGTTTCGTCCTCCACAACCTTTGGTTTCACAAAGAGGAAATTCCGCTCAATGAGAGGTATCGTGGTTTTTAGCTTTATCTTCTTCAGACAGCGGATGCAGTGGGTTTCTGTCTCGAAGCTGAAGTTCTCGAGTACGACGGCGATCCCCTTTTCTGTTTTCATAAAGGTCACGTCTGTATCGATCGGCGAGGTCAGGATAAAGTCGTTCTCGTCAAATGCCTGCTCAACGGAGAGGTGGAATTCTTCAGTTTTACCCTCATCTTCCTTATAGAGCTTGGCGATACTGAATAGAAGCTGGTTGTCTTCGTTACTGTTCGTGTTCATCATGAGTGATCTCGTCCGAGAAAGCGAAGAATAAATAGGAAGAGGTTAAAGATATCGAGGTACAGCGCGAGGGCTGCCTCCATTTCATTTCGCTGGGTATTGAATTACATCTGCTGGATATCGTACATCGAGTATCCGGCGAAGAGGAGGATTCCTCCAAAACTATATATCGCCTCCATCATCGAGCCGAATGGAAAGAATAATCCGATGAGTCCCACGACGATCATGCCGATCAGGCTCATGGATAGAAATCCCTGAAATTTCATCATGTTGATGTTGGTATTCCAGGCGATCAGTCCCGCAGCGACAAATGTCACCATGGTGGCTGCGAGCGCACGATAGAGAATTTCACCGTTTCCACTCTGGAGTGCCATGTATATGATTGGCGCGAGGGTGAATCCACTCAGGAATGCGAAGAACGCAAAGAGAAAATAATTCAGTGGGCGCAGGTGCATCCACTTTGACGCCGAGAGAATCAGGGCGAGTTCGAGAAGCATGATGCCGATCATGATGAACGGTGACCCCATCATATATACGAGGGCATAATTAAATCCGATATACGCACCAAATGCCGAGACGCCGAGGGCAAGGCCGAAGAGGGTCAGAACTCTTCCGAGGTAGGTTGAACTGATCTGTCCGCTGCTAACAAGGATTTGTGAATTTTCCATAGGACGCCAGTATAGCAAAAAAGCCCCTCCCAGTAAAGGGAGGGGCTTTTAGGATCGTTTTATGAGAAACGAGGACTACTCCTGTGTTACTTCGAGAGCGCGATTGGTGACGACTGCAGCTTCAGCACGATTGAGTGTTCGTGTTGGTGCAAATGTGCCATCTGGGTTTCCCTTGAAAACACCTTCCTCAACCAAGACAGAAACTTCGAATGCACCTGGCTGAGCACAGTTCAAATCTTTGAACTCAAGGTTACACTTGTAGTCTGAACGTTCGACAAGTCCCTGTGCCTCCATAATATTGAAGAGCATAACGGCTGTTTCACGTCGATCAAGGGCATCAGCGGCATTGAAGCCTGGGTTGGTAAACTCAGGAACACCGAGTTTCGCAAGACCACCCGCAATACCTCGAGCAAATTCAGGAACACCTGCTGCTCGTGTACCAACGGTTGCATCGGCCTGGATGCCGAAGGCTCGTGCCATGGCAGTTGCAGCCTCAGCTCCATTGAGCGTACCAGCTGGATTTGCATTGAGTCCGTTTGAGTCACCAGTTCCCTGGAAGACAACCGGCTTTTCACCATTTCCACATCGACTCATTGCTGAGAATGCTTCCATGTAGAAGGCGTCTGATGGAACGTCAGCGAATGGTCGGTGACATTCTTCGACCTGTCGAACTACGTCTTCTTTCTTTTCTGCCTCGAT
>SXGR01097890.1_pt1 | contig 10434 bp, 7 predicted proteins | sample 3174711 | NCBI WGS metagenome assembly SXGR01 (sample SAMN11356860, study PRJNA531348) | freshwater metagenome | isolation source: freshwater sample F1-60 | place: China: Fuxian Lake, Yuxi | collected 2017-12-25 | reverse complement strand
GACGCTCCAGGGTAAGTTGCCTCAAGCGGAGGAAGAGTTCAGGGCCGCGATTGCGATCGATGGGAATTACTCGGAAGCGCATACCTATTTAGGCCAGGTCTTGGAGAAGCAGGGGCGGTGGCGGGAGGCGATCGCGTCGTTCCGTCAGGCGCTGGCCAATCCCTTGTATGTGACGCCGGACTTGGCCCGCTTTCATCTCGGCCGGTCGCTGGCGCATGAGGGGGACGATAAGGGAGCGATGGAGGCGTTCGAGGATGTCCTGGTAGTCAATCCGCCAAATGTGCCTCAGGCTTTGTTACAATTGGAGCTGGGGCGAGCGTATCACAAGCTGGGGTTCGAACAACGTGCGAGGGAAACGCTGACCAAGGTGATGGCGCTTGATAAGGGCGGTGAGCATGCCGCTGCCGCAAAAGAATTGCTAACACGGCTGAAGCCGTAGAGAGACATCGATGGAATCGATCGGAGAGTTTTTCAAGCAGGTGCGAGAGACGAAGGGGCTGACTATCGACGAGGTCGCGGCCAAGACGCGCATTCGGACCGATTTCGTGAAGGCCTTGGAAGACGGGAACTTTGCCAAGTTGCCCGATCAGGTGTTTGCACGAGGTTTTGTCCGGTCCTATGCCAGGGCTCTTGGCCTCGATGATGAGGATGCCATTCAGCGGTTCGGACAGTCGGCCGGCGCCTATTACGACAAGCAAATCGAACGGGACCGGCTAAAGCTCAGGCAGGCGGAGGAAGAGCGGAAGCGTCTAGCCAATCGCAAGGCCGTTGCGGTGGCGATCGGTATCGCAGTCCTTACGCTCATTTTCCTGTTGAGCCGTGAACAGTCCTCGCTGTTGGTTCGCCGTTCAAGTTCCGATCTTTCGGCCTCCGCTGCCAAGCGGACCACGCCATCGGATCAGCCGACTCAGGCCGCGCCGCCAACTCCACAGCCTGAGGTGGCCCCACCGGCTCCCAAGGCTCAGCCGAGCGAGCCCCCTGTCGCACCGCCCAAGGTGAGCGTGGAGAGCACTGTGAAGCCAGCGCCAGGACCAGCGCTTACGGTTTCGCCGGTTCCGCTGCCGCCCCCAATCGCTCCTGCTTCTTCGTCGTTGGGAAGCGACGGGCCGCTGGGAGGTATGTTGCTTGACGGGGTCGGCGCCATTGCGGATGGGCAGTTGGTTTTGGATCTTGAGGCAACAGAACTGAGTTGGGTTGTTATCCAAATCGATGGCGGCAGTCCGCAAGAGGCCCTGCTCAGGCCCGGTGAAAAGGGCCGATGGAAAGGCCAGGATCAGTTCGTTTTGACGCTTGGCAATGCCGGGGGCGTCAAAGGTGAGCTCAATGGTAAGCCGCAAAATTCCTTCGGCCCGAGCGGGAAAGTCGCTCGCGATCTTGTCATTAAACGGTAACGGTTCCGCAGGCCCGCTCCGTCGGCCGCAGTCTTTCCCGTCCGGCATTTCGTCTTGGTGCCAACCTTCCCGCAATCCTTACCGAGTCAGGCTCCGGGGGCGACCGGCGGCTTCCGCGCCGGTGGTTTTTGGCGCAAGAGGAATGGCTGTGGCGCAATGGTGCCACTCTCTTAATCCTGTCGCGATCTTTGGGAGAGTGTCTGCTCTTAACTAGCTGAAATAACGCGCCATGCTATAATAGGGGTTCTGGCATGGCTTTGAGTATTCCTCTATGTAAGAAGACGGAAGCAGGCGAAGTGGCAGTGCGTAGGGCAGAGGGTATGACAGTCCTGGAGCGCTGTAGGTAGTCACCCGGATTGCTTGACATAAGTGGAGGGCCGTTGCTATATTCGCCGACGTTTTGTCGTCTTGTAACGGATCATGCGAGCCAGCGGCCAAGGCTGAGTTCATGTGCGGTGGTTAAACACAAAGGAGGCAGTCTGATGGGTTATGTCGCGAAGTTTTTTGGAATCAGCGCAGCGCTGTTGATGTTGTCGGTTTCGGTGGTGGGAGCTGAAGAACGCGAGCCGCTGAAGCCCCGCGTTCCGGCTGATCAGATGAGCGATGCGAAGGCCATGAAGAATCCAGTCGCCGCGACCCCGGAGAACATTGCCAAGGGCAAGGCGCTGTTCGAGGGCAAGGGCACCTGCTTCAATTGTCATGGTAAAGAAGGAAATGGCCAGGGCCCGGCCGGTGCGATCTTGAATCCGAGCCCTCGCGATTTCACGAACTGCAAGTTCCACAAGAAGCGGAAAGATGGCGAGCTCTTCTGGGTGATCAAGAACGGCAGCGCGGGAACGGGGATGGTCTCCTTGATCCCGGCCGCGATCAACGAAGAAGAAGCCTGGACGATCATCAACTATGAGCGGAGCTTCTGCAAAGGCGAATAGTTTTGTCGTAGTGTCAGTTTAAGAAGAGGGTGGAGGAATGAATCCTCCACCCTCTTCTTTTGTCTGCGGACCGTGGGCTCCGTTGTCGAAGAGCCATGGTATGAGGGGGCAGGCTTTAGGGCTTGCACTGCCTGCGCGCATACCATGTGCTGGGGAGCGGTCTGGTGTGGCCTGCCGGTTGGCGAGGAGCGCAACTGCTGAGGCGCGCCTCAGTGCGTTTCGGCGCCGCGGATGGCGGCCGGTTTGGCCAAGATCAAGGCAGCCGAAGGGTCGGTTGAGCGGAGGGCTGGAGCAATCAAGAGGCGTTGTTCCTGGTTCATGTGGGCCTTGGAGGCCCAGAGCACTTTCTGGCTGAGATAGGCTGCTGTTTCGCCGAGCGTCACGTCCCCGTCCCGGTTGGTATCTGCTTCGCCGCGTAGCGCCCGCAGCAGATAGTAGGTGAAGAGCCCATGCCGATGCTGGTCGTCTTCCAGACCCCGCCCGATGCCGTTGATTCCGATGACATGGAGGGTTGAACTTCCTGCTGGATTCCATTGGGGGAGAGATGTCTTGGCTTTGCCATCAGGCCCCATACGAGACACAATCCCGTCGAAGAGAAACAGGGTCTGTTTCGCTTTTAGCCGAGACAGCGCTGCCTCCAAATCCTTGAGCGGGTATGCCCGTGAGGTGCTCGCGACTGTTCCATCGTAGGGGATCAGGAGGGTTTCTCCTGTCGAAGATACTGAAGCCTGGCCGGCGAAATAGACAATGACGACGGCGTCCTTGTTCATGTGGGACGGCAACCAGTCCATCAGGGCTTCGTCAATGTCCGGTCGTAAGGCTTTCCAGTTCTGCAACAGCCTGACATTGGAGGCTGGCACCCCGCCGATGGCCTGGAAGTAGTTCGAGACCATCTCGGCATCCGACGAGGCGAACTTGCGGGAGGCGACTCGTTTGTCCCGATAGGCGCCGATCCCAATGGAGATCAGGTAGGTGTGGGGCTGCCGAAACCCTGTCGCCATTGCGGGGATTTGATCCACGTCGTCAGCCGTGATGCCGGTCGGTTGGACCGACAGGGGTAGGGTTTGTGGCTGTGGCTGGGCACCGGCTCCCGATGTGGAGACGATAACCTGGAGCTCGGCTTTCTGCTGTTGGACGGATTGCGGCAGCGTGGCCGTAAATTCGATCGAACGGGATTGGCCTGGTTGGAGTCGTCCGACCGTCAATGTGGCGGTTGGGAACTGGGCTAGCAGCGACGGGGTTCCCGTCAGATTGGCTGTGACGCTTTGCAGTTCCTGTTCGCCTCCGTTCACGAGGTCGATGCGCACTCTGATGCGTTCGCCACCTTCGAAGACCAAATTACCGTTCTCGTCCAGCACGGTGGCTTTGAACGAAAGAGCCGATGGCGCGCCTTTGGCCTGCAGGGCCGTTGTTGTTGAGGAAGGTTTTATCGGCGCTGCTGTGGTTGCCGGTTTCGGGTTTCCTAGCGCAGTCAATTGGGTTCTGGCGGCGCGGATGAAATCTGTCGCGAGGCTGACCCCTGTGTCATATACAAACTCGTCGATATTGCCGTACTCGCAGCGTCTTCCCGCTGGCTCAAGAATCAGTCGATGGTTGCGTGTGATGGCGAGAGTCTGCTGGCCTAATTCTTTTCCCGTCGCATCTTTAAACGTAATGAGTGTGTCGAGGGTGATATCCGCCGGCACCCGGTCATAGAGACTATCTGTCATGAGTTTGAAGTTCGAGCGTTGGAGTGTGATCACGATCTCTGTGTCCGGCTGGATTGGTGCGGCAATGTCGCCGGTGACGGTCACGGCGGTAAAGTTTTGGGCGGCCGCATCAATTATAACGGATGAGACTGCTTCTCCTACATTGAGCTCGCGCAGGTTGTTGCATCCATTGGCGTACGATAGTGTGAGTGTGTTAAAGGCGGGGTCGAAGGTTAGTTTGACCGAGTTGGCTAGACGCGGCCCCATATTCGGCAACGAAGTTCTGTGGAGCGCTGAGGAGACTTTCTCGCAGCCCCATAATCCGCTTGCAGCGATGAGGAGACATAAGGGAGCAGCCCATCGCAGGGGGCGTTGTTGAGGGGAGCGTGCCGGAAGTCGTGTGATGGCCATAGGTGAAAAATCTGTGTGTCGTGATGGGTTGGGTCGCTACAACTCACGGTTGCACCGTACCGAAATGTCAGGATGAATGCAACAGGGCGCAGTCATGCCTTGCGAGCTTGCGAGCCCTCAGTTATCCTGCGCTTCTGGCAGCAGGCATATTGCGAGAAGGGGCTCTAGACCGATGCTGATATTGGGGTTATCGAACATGCGGGATGCGGCGGCGGCGCTGGTCGAGAACGGCCGAGTGATCGCTGCGGCAGAAGAGGAACGGTTCGTTCGGGTGAAGCATGTCACGGCCCTGCCGATGCAGGCCATTCGCTATTGTCTCCGCGAGGCAGGTCTACGCCTCTGCGACGTCGATGCGGTCGCGGTCCCCTGGAAGTACTGGCAGGTCGGCCGGCGGGGAGCCCTGGCCTTGGGGGCGATGCTGCGGTCGCCGCAGCTCTGTTGGGTGAAGGGCAAGAGAAGCGCCGAGCGGATGGCTCAGGAATGGAAGGAGCTGGCTTTTCTCCAAAGTCATCTCACCGGGCAGATCGACGGAACCGCCTGCCCAAAGCCAGTCTTTCTGGACCATCATCTCTGTCATGCGGCCAGTGCGGTGCTGGTCTCGCCGTTCGACCGGGCGGCCGTGCTCATCGTGGACGGAGCGTCAGAAGCCCATACGACGATGTTAGCCAGGGCCGACGGCTCAGACATTCAGGTGTTGAAACGAATTTCCCTTCCCCATTCAGCGGGACAGTTTTACGCAGCCATCACGGCCTACCTGGGGTTCAAGCCGGACCACGATGAATATATTGTGATGGGCTTGGCGGCTTATGGGGAACCACGATTCGCATCGGCTCTTCGGGAGCAGGTCCTTCGTCTCCTTCCCGATGGCGGGTTCGAATTGAATACGCAGATCTTCGATTTTCATTTGGCTCGGCATCGGATTTTCTCTCCCGCCATCCTCAAACTGTTAGGCCAAAATCGGCAGCCGGATGAAGACGTAACGCAACGGCATAAGGATGTCGCGGCCAGCGCGCAGCTGGTCCTGGAAGAGACCCTGTTCCATCTCGCCCGTCATCTGCAGAAGCTGACCGGTCTTGATCGGCTCTGCCTTGCCGGAGGCGTGGCCTATAATTGTGTGGCCAACAGCCGTCTGTGGCGGGAGGTCGGATTCCGCGAGGTCTATATTCCTTCCGCCGCGGGGGACTCAGGGGCTGCCATGGGGGCGGCCTTGTGGCTGACCCATCGGCGCGGCGCTTTGACTGAACGTATGGTTTTGCGATCCGCTTCCTGGGGGCCTGAGTTCACCGAACAGGAATGTCTGGCTGCGCTTGAGAGGGCAGGCCTGGTTGGCGAACGTCTTCCAGATGATGAACTGTGCGAGCAGGTGGCTCGCGAGCTGGCCAATGGTCGTCTGGTCTGTTGGTTTCAAGGCCGGATGGAATGGGGACCGCGAGGCCTGGGCAATCGCAGCCTGTTGGCCGATCCGCGCCGCGAGGACATGAGGGAGCTGATCAATGCCAAGGTGAAGCTCCGGGAGCCCTTTCGTCCCTTTGCTCCGTCAGTTCTTGAAGAGAGGGCATCGGAGTATTTCGACCTTCCCGCTCCCTCGCCTTTTATGCTCTTGACGGTTCCGGTTGTGCCTTCGGTCAAGGGGTTGATTCCCGCCGTGGTCCATGTGGATGGATCGGCGCGGGTGCAAACAGTGGATAGGACCTCCAACCCTCGCTACCGTGCGCTGCTTGAAGCCTTCGACCGTCAGACCGGCGTGCCGGTGCTCCTGAATACCTCGTTCAATGTGAACGAGCCCATCGTCTGCACTCCGGACGAAGCGATCAATTGTTTCCTCCGTACGGAAGTCGAATGGCTGGTGCTGGGAAATCTATTGGTCGGACAACCAGCAGCCGTAAGGCGTGACGCGTGACGCGCGAGGTGAAGAGGGACAAGGTATTTCCCGCCCTCGATGCCTTGCTCCTGCTGCTTATCCTGAACTTTACGCTCCAGCCTTTGACAGAGCCTGATTTCGGCTGGCACCTGCGGACCGGGCTCGATCTTCTGCGACAGGGCTGGATCTTGCCTGCCTTGGATCCCTATTCCCACACCATGCCTGATTGGCCCTGGGTCGAACATGCCTGGTTGACCGATCTGATTATCGGAACATTCTATTCATGGTCCGGCGCCTTGGGGGTCATCCTTTTTTTTGCTGCGGTGACGGCCGGAGCCTGGCTGGTCGCGAGCCTTTCGGTTCGCTGTAATAGAACCTGTCGCCTCCTCGCTTGCGTCTTATCCCTCTGGGTGGCCCTGCCGTTTCTGGGGGCGAGAACCCAGATGGTCACGTTGCTGGGCCTTGCAGTTCTGCTCGTGATGCTCGAACGAAATAAGAATGGGCAAAGCCGCGTGCTCTGGCTGATGCCTCTGTTGTTTCTGCTCTGGGCCAATTTACACGGAGGGTTTACCGCCGGACTGTTTCTGTTGGGGCTCGTAGCAGCCAGTTCCGCGCTGACCCAAGTGGTGGTCGTGCGGGTTCCTGCGCTTGCCGCCCGTTTCGACGAAGCGATTCTCTCCTGGTCTGCGATTGGGCGGCTGATAGTGGCAGCGGGGATCGCATCGTTGGTTACGTTGGTGAATCCCTACGGCTGGCGATTGTACGGCGAGATCATCGACTCCCTCTCGAATCAATTCATGCTCACGAGTTTGCAGGAATGGCAGCCTCTGTCGTTGAGTTCGCTGGCCGGCCGGAGCTGTGCGGTCTATTTGGCGGGACTGGGGCTGGCCATGGCTGCCTGGTACCGGCGCATTGAACCGGTACGCTGGATGTTGTGGGCCGTGTTTCTGATCCTGTCGCTTCGGCATATGCGAAACATTCCGTTCTTTCTCCTGGTCACGCTTTCCCTCTCTGCTGAGTTGCTGGAGAGAGGATTGGGTCAACTGGCAAGCCGGCTTAGGCTGGATGTTGCCCATGCCAGGCGATGGTTGCTGGCAGTGGCTTTTGCAGGAGGGCTGTTCCTGATCTGGCTGGGGCCGGACCATCTCCAGCGAGTCGTACGATCGGGCTTGCAGCCTGCCGAGTACTTCAAGAGCACGGCCTATCCGATTGAGGCGGTCCAGTGGGTCCAGTCGCATCGGGAGCTGGTGGGGACCCGTCTCTATAACGACTATCCATACGGAGGATTTCTGCTCTGGTGGCTGCCGGAGGAGAAGATCTTTATCGATGGGCGGATGCCGGCCTGGCGAAGCGGGTCCCGCAGGATTTTTCAGGACTATGTTGCCTTGAGTCTGACCGATCCGCCGAATCTTTCGATCTTGAGCGTCTATTCGGTGGACTGGGCAATCGTGAAGAAACAGAGCCTGTTGGACGAAGCGCTGGCGCGCGAACAGACATGGCGGCGTGAATATGAAGACGGGAAAGTTGCGATTTATGTGCGGCAGCTGGAGTGAGGCCGGGACGAGCCGGTTTTATTGCGGAGCGGCATAGCGGCCCTTGGCGTTCTTTCGTTTGATCAGGGCCAGTTCACGTAACATGGAGAGTCCATCTCTGAGGGCATGGACTTTTGAGCCCGGTTGATCGGACCAGTTCACCGGGATTTCCGCGATGTGATAGCCCCGTTGCCGCGCGATGTAGAGCAGTTCGAGATCGAAGCTGTAGCCGTCGATGGAGGAGACGCTAAAGAGGTCTTGCGCGATAGTCCGGCGGAACAGCTTGAAGCCGCATTGTGTATCGGCGATTCCTCTCAGGCCGCTCAGCCTCACGATCCTATTGAACAGGTTACCCAAGAGCGTTCGGTGCAAGCGGGCCTTGATCGCATAGCCCGGCAATCGGGAGGCAAGTGCGCGAGATCCGATGGCTAGGTCCGCGCCGGCTGTCAGGGCCTGTTCGAGCTGGGCGAGCTCCTGAATCGGGGTAGCGCCATCCGCGTCGGCAAAGAGTTGCAGCCGTCCGACGGCTTCCCTCATTCCTCGCCGTACAGCGGCCCCCTTTCCTTGGCGTCGCGGATTCCGGAGCAATCGAATTTCCGGAGTTGAAGCGAGTAGGGCTTCAACTACGGAAGCCGTGGCATCGGTGCTGCCATCGTCCACCACGAGGATTTCGTAGGGCTGGCCCCGGTCGCGCATGTAGGCCGTGATCGCTCGAAGAGAGGGCAGGATGCGGGCCGCCTCATTATGGGCCGGAATGACGATCGACCATTCGATGGGGCGTGAAGTCTGGTGGAGTGACAGGGGAACCAGCCTTGTTGTGGTGAACCGCGGAGGCGCCAGAGCAATAACCGGATGACGCACGGTAGTCGAGACATGGGACGATTGCAAGGGGGAGCGTGTGCTGGGCTTGACAGATCTGCGGGCGGGGAGCGAACGTATCATGAGAGCGGGGGATATGCCTGACCAGCCTGTCATAGCCTGGAGGTGGATGATGCATCATTGCCTTAAACACATCAGTCTCGTGCTGAGTGCTCTGTTCGTTGTGTCCTGCGCTTGTGCCATTCCGCCTGCCAGGATCGGCGATTATGTTTCCTCTGAGCGCAGGGCCGGCGATGAGGCGCTGGCGAGAATCGATCAGTGGCCGCTCCAGGCAGGGCTGATTGTTTTGTCGGATACGGCAGCGCCAGGCGCTGCGCCAAATTTGCCGGAAGAGGCTCTGGTCCGCCTTGTCGACAGTCTCCAGCGGGATATTGGCCGGGCGATTCCCGTAACGATAAAAGAACAAATTCCTTCCGGTCAGATCAGGCCGAAGTCGCAGGGGGATTGGGCTCAGTTTGCAGAGCTGGGACGGCAACATGGGCTGGATTATCTGCTCTTGGTGGTGGTCTCCAGCACGGAGCAGGAATATCCTGTGACGCTCTTTTTGGGCTGGACGACCCATGCGGAGCCTGGATTCCGCCGGGACAATTGGTCGCTGCTGGAGTTTGCCCTGTTGGACGTGAAGCACAATCAAACTGTGATGCAGGCCGAAGGCCGGGGCTGGGCCACCTTGGACTATCCGAGCGCGCCAGGGATCGATCAATGGTATCCGGTGGTCTATCTCCGTCCCCAGGATGAGCGGCGTATCTGGCCCCCGACCTATGCCGGTGCGCCGAATACTTTGCGGGTCGTGTCCTTTGACCAAGCGGCGAAGCGGTTGCTGCTGAAACTGCAGCATTCCTGGCTCGGGGCAATGGAATCAGAGGCAAAGGCCAGAAAAACCGGCTCCTAAAGCGATTCGATCCTAGAGCCGTCGTATTTTCCGTCCCTGTCCGGCTCTATTTGGTGAGGGCCGGGCGTGGACTATTAGTCTTTGAAGCCCTTGGAAGGGATAGTGTACAATGCACCGTTCAGCGCATGGTCTCGCGTTGGTTAACCTTGTGGAGGAACGCTGTTATGGTTACGCGGAGTAAGGGGGGGAGTGCCCTCGGTCTTGTCGCAGTTATCGGTCTTGTTATGAGTACCGTCGCGTTTACTGTCTTGCCGGGTGAGCCCGCAGCGTTTGCCGGGACTCCAGCCGGGCTGACACAAGGATTTTCCGAGATCGTCAAGAAGGTCACGCCGGCAGTCGTAAACATTGCGGTGACCGGGGGTGGAGAGGGTGGAGGCAAGGGCCGGAGAGCGCCGTTGCCGCCAGGGCCTTTCGGTGGACCTCCGGGTGAAGAGGCGCCAGGCGGCGAATTGCCGACTCCTCCTCCCATGCCTCCCGGTGGCCATGGCAGGCCCGATCAAAGCGCCGGATCAGGCGTCATTGTCGATTCGAACGGCTTTATCGTGACCAACAACCATGTCGTCGAGGGTGCCACGCAGATTACCGTCACGCTCAGCGACCGGCGTGAATTCAGCGCGAAAGTGGTGGGGACCGATCCCAAGACGGATTTGGCCGTGGTCAAAATCGATGCGAAGGACCTTCCCTCTTTAAAGTGGGCCGATTATGAGAAGTTGCAGGTGGGCGATCTGGTCTTGGCGGTCGGCAGTCCCTTCGGACTGAGCTCCACCGTGACTCTGGGTATCATCAGCGCTTTGGGCCGTGGCAACGTCGGCATCGCTGATTACGAAGATTTCATTCAGACCGACGCCGCG
>SXGR01096229.1_pt1 | contig 10434 bp, 11 predicted proteins | sample 3174711 | NCBI WGS metagenome assembly SXGR01 (sample SAMN11356860, study PRJNA531348) | freshwater metagenome | isolation source: freshwater sample F1-60 | place: China: Fuxian Lake, Yuxi | collected 2017-12-25 | reverse complement strand
TGCACCATCAGCGCTATCAGACGCGGGAGCAGGCTCGGCGCGAGATCACGGAGTACATCGAGATCTTCTACAACCGCCAGCGTCGGCATTCGCGGCTGGGGAATCTCTCCCCGGCGGCCTTTGCCCAACAGTGGGCCCGTCGACAGTCGGCGGCGTGAGGCTGCAATTCATGGCGTCCACTATTGACGACCGCGGTCAATCCTCGCCCGCCCTTTCGAGCGGGCGCTACCAATCGGTCCAGGCACTCTGTGAGGTGCTTCATCCCCACTCGCGTGGGGAACACATCCCGCTCGGCACCCGCACCACCAGCTCGGCCGGTTCATCCCCACTCGCGTGGGGAACACGTTATATATTTTTTTTATTTCGTTATATTTTCCGGTTCATCCCCACTCGCGTGGGGAACACCCCTGATAGCCGTGGCTGGAGGGACATTCTGGAGGTTCATCCCCACTCGCGTGGGGAACACACCCACACTGCTCTTCGCACAGGTCGATGTATCGGTTCATCCCCACTCGCGTGGGGAACACATACGCCTCTGCACCAACTTTCTTCGCATACCAGGTTCATCCCCACTCGCGTGGGGAACACGGCCTGCCGGCCTTCCGCCTCCGGCTATGATCAGGTTCATCCCCACTCGCGTGGGGAACACGCAAATACGATGGAATCCGCTATGCCTTGGTCCAGCAGCCGCCAGGCATAGGCCAGCGCAGCTTCGGTTTTTCCACTGCCGGTGGGAGCTTCGATGAGGGTTAGGCCGGGTGTTGCAGGTATGTTATCCACCTCAACCTGGATGCCTCGTGGGGATTCGGTAGCTTTAAGTAAGGCGCTCACGCATTTATAGGCCGTTGCTTCCCCTAGCAGACCGAAGTCATGCAGCACATTGTTCTCACAAATTACTCTTATGCGTGCATCAAAATAGTCGGCTAATGCAGTATCAGGACCTTGGTAAGCGAAAACTTCCGTGTTGGAACCTATCCAGTCGCATACCGCACAAAACCCCGCGAGCCATGATTGCGCGCTGAGAGAACAGGCCGGTGGCAAATCATGAAGACTCCGGCCTACAGGTTCGAGGAATAGGCAAGACAGCATTGTCACAAATTCCCTTCGGGCATTGTGGTCATGCTCAATAATTGCCTCGTCTGTGTCAAGAACTAACCCCAGCATATTGGGTGCATAAAATTCTCCGTGATGTCCAGTCACGGCAGCCAACCAAGGTTGCCACTGCTCCCATTTTTCACGATCAGCGTCATCGAGTTTTCCCCACTGCTGATACTCCTGATTCGCCCAGGCCATACCCGCCCAGCCGTGATCGAACTCCGCGATGTCTTTCTTTGAGAAACCGTGATCTCCGGTCCCTAGTGGACGCCACGCAGCCTCAAGCGCACCGGGTGCTTTTAGCTGAAATCGCACGTCAAACTTTCCGAGATCGTGTAAGGCTACAAAAAACGTCACCCATGCGCGAAGATGCTGCGGTTCTGGGTAATTGAAAGAGGCGAGGAAGATGCGCTGCATGGTCGGGCTTGCCTCCCACCAGGCCACAGCCACCGCCGCCACATCTAAGCAGTGATACGCGAGTGGGTGCCAGCTTGTTGCACCGACATATTTCTTGTCGGCTTTGCCCCAATAATGGAAATAATTCTGCATCGTGAGAGTGTTTTAGCTCTATTGGCTATTGCGTATCAGCCCGTCTTCTTACCCTTCTTCTTCAATCCAGCACTTGGAACTTGAAACTGCCTCCTGTTGCGTATTCCAACGAACAAAGCCCGCACGCAGTCGCCACAGCCCCATGGACTACTCCCCGCCACTTCATTCTCCCTCTTCAATCCTCCACCCCCTACCATACACCAGCGCCTCCGTGGCGACGGGTGGAATCGGCCAATTTGCACAACAGGTTCAGGAGCATCATTTCGTCCAATGAACCGGGGGTGCTACCAGCGATCCGGGGATCGGCCACCACCACCGCCAAACATTGCGCGCGGGATAGTGCCACGTTGATGCGGTTTCGATCTAAGATGAATGCCAATCCACGCGAGCCGTATTCCCCGTAACTGGAACAGAGGGAGAGGATGCACACGGGGGCCTCTTGCCCTTGAAACTTGTCCACACTCCCGACGCGGGCCCCGTGGGGAAGCACGGCTTGTAGTGCACGCACTTGGGCGTTGTAGGGCGCAATAAAGAGCATGTCTTCCAGTGCCAGTGGTCTCGTGGTGCCATCCTTCGCCGTATAGAGACGACCGCGGAGCTCATCATAAATCACTTTGACCCGATCCACCTCTTCATCGCTCTGCTGAATGTTGCCATCATGCTCGACCGCGCTGAAGACGATCCCGCTTTCGCTGGTGATCAGACCAATTGCCCCGGAGGGAACGATAATTTTCTGCCTCGCGCAGTCGGGATGTGAGCGAAGGCGGCTTTCGTACATGCTTTCGGAGATGAAGCGGCAGACGGATGGGTGCATCCGGCGGGATTCGCCAAGAAACAGCCCGTAGTCTGCCGGGACGACAGAATGGAACAGAGGCAAATCGGGCCGGCTGGCGTCCGTATCTTTCAGCGCATAGTGGAGCGCGGACAATCCGGCATCCCCGGGATGGGCCCCTTGCACGGGTTGTTCGAGCTGCATCTGATCACCCAGCAGCACGAGGTTCTTTGCGCATCGCGCCATCGCAACGGCATTGGCAAGGGCCACCTGGCCGGCTTCATCGATGAAGAGAAAATCGAGAGTCCCCTCCCACTCCAGCCGGGTAAAGAGCCAGGCCGTCCCCCCCACAACGCCTTCTGTATAGGCCTCGCGCGCCTCACCGGTCTCGTTGACGTACCCGAGACTCGGGTTCGAGGAAAACACCGGATCTTCTGCCTCCCCGCCAACTTTGATGCCCGCTAGCCGCCTACCGACCGCTCGCGCGGCCTCCCCACAGGCCCTGAGAAGATTCATGATCGCCTTATGGCTGTTCGAGGCGATTCCGATCGTCTTGCCAGCACTGAGAAGGGACACGATGACCCGCGAGGCGGTAAATGTCTTGCCCGTGCCGGGCGGTCCTTGGATAACCAGGCACCCGCCGGACATTGACCCGGCAATCCGGATGGCGGCCTGGGTCGTGGATTCCCCGTCGTGTTGCAGGCCTGTCGCGGGTGGTCGACGGGTGAGGAGCGCGACGACCGGGGGAGGGAGCTGGTTTGACAAATGCCGCGCGGCGACATCCGCCAGCGCCTCCTGAATTGGTTGCGTCGAGACATATTCGTCTGAAAGCAGCGACCCTCGCGATGGGAATACACCGGCCAGCTTCTCGTGTAACGCCTTCTGGCCGATCTTGAGTGCCAGCGTCCCGGCAGAACTATCCAACGCCGACAGTGTGAGCTTCGTCGTCACGTTGTGCGTAAACATCACGCGGGATCTGTCCCCGGCTACAAGTTTGCACTCCTGCGATGGATCGAATCGGTAGGACTGTATGAAGGATTGCTTGTCTGGCAGGGGCTCGCCCGTGGCCTGAACTCCCTCGATACAGGCCGGATCGTCATGGAGCACGTCTGACGTGGCCACCGCACGGTCAAACATGCGCCACCACATGGGCTTTTCTTCCCGCCGGTGAAAGTCGATCACGTTGGCGAGCGCCACCGAAACGACGTCCTGCCTCTTGCGGAGCTTTGCCGCGGTATCCAGTCGCGCAACGACCTCCGGCGGCAACTGCGGAGGTGTTACGGGCGCTGCGAGAGAACCCAGATGGACGGCCGCGATCGTATGTTCACCTGCGACCGTCCTCAGCCATGCGAGTAACTCCACCATGGACTGGCAATCGTCCTCATTGTAGTCACGGATACCCTTGAGCATGGGGCTCTTGTGCCAATCTCCTGGCTGCCGGCTTGCGATCCAGCGAGCGTACTGCACAATCGAGTCCGCGGCGGTCGCGACCTGTGTCGTACGCTTCGGACGGTAGAGCCGCTCCACGGACTTGATAGAATAGCTGTCCTCCCCGATGCGCAGACCGTGACGGACGACCTGATAGAGATCGACAAAGACTTTGTTCCGGAGCAACTCATCCACCTCGTCCTGACGGGTGTCATGGTAGGTGCTCAACCGCCTGACCGCACTCACCTCATAGGCGGCGTAATGGTAAATGTGCAGGCCCGGATGCGTCTTCCATCGCGTGCAGACCCAGTCCACAAAGCCTTCGAAGGCACGCTGCTCTTCCTCACGGTTATGTGCCCACCAATCCGTGAAGTCCCACAACCCTGGTTGCTGATTGCGTGTGCAGACGCCAAACAAGTATTCCAAGCCTCCAGGCACCAGCGGGTACCCCTCCATGTCGAAAAAGACATCTGCCGGGTCATCGGGGGGCAATGCCGCAAGACCCACTGATTCACCGTTCGCTCCGGCTTGAGGCAGCACCTCGTAGCGCGGTGGAGCCTCGGGCTTGGCCGCTCGGTCGTTGCGCGTCTGGCGTTGGAGACGCGCCTGTGCGACGAGCTTCTCCAGTGAGTCCTTGTCGAGTTTCTGAACCGGTTTACCTGACGCGGCGGCGAGGCCCTCTACCGTGGTGATCCCTGCCCGCTTGAGCTTCTTGATCTGGCCGACCGTGATTCCGGCAACCAGGACGAGGTGGTCCTGCTCGTTGAAAAACTTCTCCGCATGGGACGTCCACCGGCCGTGATCAGCCCGCGGAAGTGGCTCCGGACAATCGGCCATATTCCCGGTGAAGCCGCCCTGCATGGCAAGAAAACTCGCCTTGAGGTGGCGATAGTAATGAATAAAGTCTTCGACTCGGAACTCAACCCGCTCCTTGGTGCCAAGAATGATCCCAAATTTCTCAGGCATCGGGGCACCGGTCGCATGAACAAGCATTTCTGAGTAGCAGCAGAGCTGAATGGCATAATAGGGCTTGGGCGAGCGGGCTAGCTTCGTGTCCCACACCTGATAGCGGTCGGAATCATCCAGGATCAAAAAGTCGGCAAACCCAGCGAATGACCCACTTTCCAGCGCCGCTTGATAGATACAGGGGGCCTTGGCCCTGATCGCAGACAGCGTCTGAGTCCTAGCGACGACAGCATCCTTCTTAGCAATCTCGATCACCGGCGCCGCGGACGATTTGAAGTCATCGAGCACTGCTTGTTCGTGCGCTTCGCCTGTTTGGGCAATGAGGCGTTCTTCCTCCGTGGCCTCATCCGGCGTCCCCATCCCGGGATTCTCCAAGCAATAGCGGTCCATCCAGGACGCAAACGGCGAGGCCAGATACCGGATGAGGTCACTGGGGGAGTACACCACCTCCCCTGAGTGCTTGTTCATGATGCGAGGCTCTCCGATTGTTCACCGCCTGGCCCATCCCATGACCGACTTCCCTGCGACACCGCACGTCTTCGGAAAAGGGGCTGCCCATGGCGAGGCGTGAACCCTGTCCACACGGCGGCGGTCCCGGTTGCGATCCAATGCCCGCTGATCCGTCTACGTCCGCCGATGGTCACCATCGACTGACTACGGTCGTTTCCGGAAGTCGTCATTTGTCTGCTGTGGCAGCGCACGACCACGATGATCATTCTCCGCCGCTCCTCCATGCCCGTCATTACAATCCCACCTACCAGGCCGCCACGAATACAGGGGCGTCGCAGGCCACTTCCGGCCTCGCTTCATTTTTGCCCCTCGATTCTCCACCCCTTCCCATACGGACTCTTCGGCGAGTCCGGTCGATAGGGACTCCCAGCGCCGTAGGGATTGTTAATCGAGTCCGGTGAGAATGGAGAGCCATAGCGACCGTAAGGATTGCTGGTCGAATCGGGCTCGAACGGATTCGCGCTCAACTTGCCGCGATCGTGGCCCTGCTGATCGTAGAGCCTGGGTGCGTGTGTGGCGAAGGGATTCGTTGCTGACGAATTACTAAAGGGACTGCCGTAGGGGCTGTAGAAGTTATTGATCCCGTTCGGTGCGAAGGGGCTGCCGTTCCCAAATGGGTTGGCAGTGGAATCAGCATCATAGGGATTTGCGCTGAGGTTCCCCAGATCTTCAGCCTGGAGCGACACCGGCATCCAGAGCAGGACGACGATCAGAGCGCCGAAGGTCTTCATACGACTTCCCTCTATAGGTGATGGAGAGACCCCATCCTATTCGAAGACTGTGACAGCGCAGGTCACTTCGCAGACGGGTTGGATATTTGCATGACTAATTTATGAATACAAGGGATTCTGCACGTCGGCAGAATTCAGCCGGTCAGGCCGTGGTGACATCCGGGGTCACAGGGGGGCCAGGAGTTTCTTGGCTTCGTCGTGCACGGCCTGCTGCAGCCGTGCAGGCGTGAGGACCTGCACGCCGCTCCCAAAGCTGAGGATCCAGCCGAGCAACTCACGGGTGTCAGCGACCTGAAGCGTCATGAGGAGCTGCCCGGTCTTAAGCCGTGTGACCTGCTGGCTGGGATGCCAGGTCCGGTCTTTCACCCAGACCGCGGTGGCGTTGTCGAACTTGAGTTCGACCGTGATGCATTCGCCACGCATGACGACCAGGGCGTCTTCCACATAGGCCTCAAGATCAAAATGCAGCGGCATTTGATAGGGATGATCGGTGGGAGTGAGGGACTTGATCCGTTCCACTGCAAACATCCGCACGTCTTTCCGCCAGTGGCAAAAAGCGATCAAGTAGAGGCCACCATCGACATAGCGCAGGCGATAGGGATCCACTTCCCGGCGGGTGGTTCCATTGCGTCCGGCGGAGAAATACCGCATCTGGATGGTCTGCTGATGGGCAATGGCCTGCGACAGGGTGTCGATCGTCTCCCGATGATGCCGATAGTTCTTGTGCGGCCCCAGACCCACGGAAAACCACTGATCCAGCCGGTGGAGATATTTGGTGGCGCCCGCCGGAAGCGCCGCGGAGATTTTGGTCAACGCGGAGTGTAAGGAGGTCTGGATCACGGTGCCTTGCAAAGGAGTCAACAGCTGGCGACTGAAGGCCAGGGCCATGAGCTCGGTCGGCGAGAGACGGAGGGCGGGAATGTTCTTAAATCCGTCGAGCAGGCGCCAGCGGACTTCGCCATCGATACGCTCGATCAGGAGCGGAAACTGCGAGGCTTCGAGAGCAGCGAGATCCCGACGAACAGTCCGCGGATGGCGCGTCAAATCGGCAGGGATCCCCTCGACTAACTGCGCCAACGTCAGCCCATTCCGCGCAGCGCCCAGGCGTTGCAACAGATGCCATTGTCGGGTGACTTGATCGTTACGTGGCATAGAGCCCCTCTCGTCGCAGGCTCATTGAATAGGGCGGGGCATGTTCACCCCAGAGGTGGTCATTAGAGAGCGATCTGCCGAGATCGGGGACGAGGAGAGGACTGCATGATTTTTTGAACGTTGCATAGGTGTCGCATCCCTGTTCACTTTTCAAGTCGCACGCCCTGCCGAAAGACGTCAATGCGTCCGTGAAACTCTGGGTCACCCCCTGCCCCTCGGCATACAGCAGACCAAGATGGACACATGCACTCCAGCCACATATTGATCACAGACTGTCTGCCATTTCTGCATGTCGTCCTGAGAAGATGCGTGCGCCCATGCCGTCTCGGTGGCGACTATTCCCCCCCCATGAGCAGAAGGAGCCCACACACGCAATGCAGCTTCATACACGCACCTCCGAGAGTGCGACAGAACTACGCGACCACTGCAGTATGCGCTTTCCCATGAGAAAATACGAACGGGTGCAGCGAAGAGAGTTTGGGGGTTGGGACGGCGACCGTTCGGCAGAACCGCCCGCTGTGCGCGTCCACGCCATGCGCACCCGCCGATCCCCAGCCGAGTCACAAAATCCCGCTCCGAGAACCCGTGGTGGGCGTGGGGCCGAGCGGCACGGAGCAGAGGGAAGGCGGGGCTGGGGCTGGGGGCCACCCCAATCCCGATGCCGCCCTGGGAATGGCGCACGATGCATGCAACCTAGAATGGTTTAGTGCGTGGTCGTAGCTAGGCGACGGGAGCGAGTGGTCTTGCGTGATGGCCGTCTGGTGGTGGAGGCGCGTGGCGCCTGGTGAGAAAGCGGATGAATCTGGACCTTCCCATCCGGTCCCAGCTCCATCTGAGCATCTAACGCACTCAGAAGCCGCCACAACGTGTCGAGCGTTGGGAGCTGATCGCCTTTCTCCAAACGGGCAATCTGGGGTTGTTTGATCCCAGTCTCCCGGGCAAGGTCTCGCTGGCTCATGCCTCGGCGTTCGCGCAATTGTGCGACGGCGACAGCCAGGCGAACCTCTGCACGCGCTTGATCGAGATGGGTGGCGAACTCGGACTGTCGCTTACTCTGTTCATGGACGTATTGGCGGAGTCGCTTCATAATACCACCTCTCGGTTACCTCCTGGTGCCGTGCTTCGGCTAGCGCGATATCCTTCTCTTTCAGATTTTGTGACTTCTTTGTAACGGCATGAAGGACCACACAGCGCCGACCCACCATCGCCACATAGAAGAATCGGTACTCAGTTCCGGCCCATTCAGGGCGAAGCTCCCAGATGTTTCCACGGACTTTCGCGATGAATGAGCGCGGCAACTCAACGCCGTGCTCTTCCAAAGCCTCCATGTATGCGACACATTTCGCGTTGGCCTTTACAGGGAGTCCGTCGAGAAACGTCTCGATCGGACTATCCCAACGCACAGGCATAGTGATAACACCTATGTTATCACTACTGTCAACAGAAAATCACAGGGCACTACCGTCAGCGACCTCGGTCAATAGGGAGCTGACGCTTGGCAGCAGAAATGAGGTCGCGTGAGAGACCCTCTTGACCCGGAGCTTGGAGGCGGTCTTTTTGCGTGTGCCAGATCCTAGGCCATTTGGAGCCGCAGCCAGAATTCTGAGGTCAAGCCAAAGGCCCGTGCCAGCCGATAGGCCATTTCCGGGAAAAGGCCGTTCGTGCCGTTGCGCAGTTCGGACAGAGATACGCGGCTGACGCCGAGAGCGTTGGCTGCGGCAGTCACCGCCTGCTTCCAGCGCCATAACAGATTCGGCGTGGTCCCGAACGACCTGCGTGGTCGGATGCCCACCAGCCATCACCAACTTCAGAGCCTCCTGCTCGAATGCCCGAGTAACGGCATATTGTCTTTGCCCCATACTGACCACCTCCTGGGTGAGGATGCCCCACCCTGTTCGTGGTGTCCCCTATTTCGATGGACTGGGCATCAAACGGTCATGCACCAGCGTAGTGATGGTGGCGGAGGACTGATCGGGATGCTTATTAATGCGGCGGTGACCGCCGCCACCGTGCCCTACCGTCCCCTAGCTATTCAGGCGAATACCATGGTCGTGAGCACGTCTGGGTATGGGATTCCCGCAGGACCGTACCACCCTGCCTTCCAGAAGGGGACCGAGAACAATTCAAATAAGCTCCCATTGTCCTCGTTTGAAAAAGCACCCTCGCAGGCTCACGGCCACGACAAGGCCCCTGTGGTTGATCTATCTCCTCCTGACAGCGATCCACTCGACGTGTACCGTGTGATTGAATGATCAATACGATCGGCCATCAGGGACTTGACGCACGTTGCCTGCAGACGAACGAAACGGGCGGTTCAAAACGCTTGTGAAACGCCTCGCTGTCATCCGCACCAGCCCTGGATGTGGCAGAAGGCCATAAAACGATGCTGCAAGGCTCCCCGTCGGGTTCCCTTTTCAGCCCCCCCCACCTGCCGACAAAGGCCCCCCAGGTGTTAAGACCGTGTGAGCGGGATACGCAAACCGGGCTCAATCAAGACAACGTGAGACAAAGAGCAACAAGTCGACAACATGCGATTCGCTTAGAGGAGAGCGGGGGTTGCTCAAATTGCCAATGACTTGAGCAACCCCCACTTCAACAGGCTGTCCGTGCCTCACCACTTCTCTCTTTTACTAAATTCTATCGGGACTTAGAGAGGTGGCTCCGGTGGGGTAGACGCTGAATGGCTCGGCCAATTCGGTCAGCGTCTTATCGCCTTTGATTGCTGCCAAGGCCACCGGCGCCTTGAAGGTCGCGCCGTGATTCCGTCTCGTTCTCTTCATCGCCTCGCTCCTTTGGTGCCCCACCACTCGGTGGCGTTCGTGAAGCCAGGCTCCCACGTATCACACTGATCGATTTTCCGGAGCCCTCTCTGATCGCCAGGATCAGGAGCATCTTCATGAAGAACCTCCCGCATTCGGATGTGAGAGGCACGGATTACTGCTTCTGCTGACGCCACTGCCAGGGCGGCGTGGGCGTTGGCTCTGCCCACAACCCCCGCTTTGCATTTCGGGCCTCTGCTTCCAGCCGTTCCAGCGTGGTATCCCCTGGGGCGTATTTCTGATACCACCAGCAAACGCCCTCGCGCACCAACTCGTGATTGAGGATCCGCCCATTAGGGAGGACAATACTTCCTAACATCCGGCGATACTTGTCATGTCCCACATCGGTGACCGTGACCGTTTTCTCAAGGGCGAGTTGCGTGGCTTGACAACCAAATGATTGATCGCTTTC